>JAABUH010005176.1_pt1 | contig 10334 bp, 10 predicted proteins | sample 5559121 | NCBI WGS metagenome assembly JAABUH01 (sample SAMN10711871, study PRJNA513364) | rock metagenome | isolation source: Antarctica rocks | place: Antarctica: Victoria Land, Battleship Promontory nord | collected 2015-12-28 | reverse complement strand
CATTCGCGCAAAACGATCCCGCACCGACCATCTGCCCACGGGCTTCTGGGGGCAACGCAAGCGGCGCACGGCCCCCGAAGCCCCCATCCCGCTGGACCAGGCTGCCTGACTCAGCGAAAACTAGAGACCATAGGCTATTTGCTTGATACAGTTCTTGTCTCGGAGACTGTTAAAAGAGCGCCCGATCCTAACGTGACCGCCTGGGTTGAGGCACACGACGAAAGCACGTTTTTTGTCAGCGTGGCCACGTTAGGTGAGATCCAAAGAGGGATCAGTAAATTGCACGACTCGAAGCGGAAAGAGGCATTGCTATCGTGGCTTGCGCGGGATGTCCCCCAACGTTTCGAGGGGCGCATCCTCCCAGTCGATACCGCGGTAGCTCTAACATGGGGCTTGTTGCAAGGCGAGGCGCAACGCGGCGGTAACGGGCTGCCGATTGTGGACTGCCTCATAGCGGCCACGGCGAGTGTCCACAATCTGACCGTCGTAACCCGCAACGCGCGCGACATGCAGCGATGCGGTGTCCTCGTGCTTAACCCATGGCAGGCGCCGGCGTCATGATGAGCATGACGCACCCGATGTGGCAGCCACATTCAAGAATGTCCGTATCTGGTAGGGAACGATGAACGAGAACCCTATTGCTTCAGACACGGCTCCACAAACAATCGAGGCGCAGGATGCCGTGCCCGCGCGCACGCCCGTTGGGAAGCCAGGGCTGGTGATCGTGAACACGGGCGACGGCAAGGGCAAGACAAGCGCGGCGCTGGGCGTGCTGACGCGCGCGTGGGGGCGCGGCATGCGAGTGTGCATGATGGAGTTCATCAAGAGCGCCACGGGCAACTGGGGCGAGATCAAGGCCGCGCGCAAGATGGGCGTGGAGATCACCCCGCTCGGCGACGGCTTCACCTGGCTCTCCAAGGACCTCGAGAAGGATAAGGCGACGGCGCGGCGCTGCTGGGCGCTCTGCCGCGAGAAGATCGAGGGCGCGGCCTACGACGTGGTGATCCTGGACGAGCTAACCTACCCGCTCACCTTCGGCTGGCTCTCCTGGGAGGAGGTGCGCGATGTGCTCGCCGCGCGCGACCCCGGTATGCACGTCATCATCACCGGCCGCGACGCCATCCCCGAGCTGGTCGAGTTCGCCGACCTCGTCACCGAGATGCGCGAGGTCAAGCACCCTTACAAGAAGGGTATCAAGGCGCAGCCGGGGATCGAGTTCTGATTTTTCTCGCGGCCGTGGCGGTTGCCCTCGGAGCTGTCGCGCAAACAGTGACCGGCTTCGGCCTGGCCCTCGTGTGCGCGCCGTTCCTCGTCGCGGCGTTCGGTCCTGGCGACGGTGTGCGGCAGGCCGTCCTCCTATCGTCCGTCATCAACGCGGCGATCCTGCTGCGCGAAGGGCGCGCTGCCCGGGTCGGCGACGCCCTGCTCTTGCTCGCGCCGGCCGCGGCGGCGACCCCGCTGCTCGCCCTGGCGCTGCGCCGGCTGGACGCCCGGTCCCTCACGGTCGTCGCCGGTCTCGCCACGATCTTCGGGACCGTTGCGCTGGCGCGCGGGCTGCGCCTGCGACGAGTACGCGGTGTGTGGGGCGCGGCCGGGGCCGGCGTCGTCAGCGCCGCCATGAACGTCATCGGCGGACTCTCCGGGCCGGCGGTCGCCCTGTACATCGTGAACGCGGGGTGGCCGGCCGCGTCGGTCCGACCCACGCTACAGGCGTACAGCCTCGTGCTGAATCTCATCACCCTCGGCGTGCTCGGTATGCCCGCGCTTATCCCGCAGCTCTTTGTTGGCCTGATCGCAGGGTGGGCCGGCGGGTCGCTACTCGCGGGGCGCCTCTCTCCCACGTGGGCGCGCCAGGCTACCCTTATAGTGGCGGCCACGGGTGGCGTCCTCGCGGTACTCAAGGGACTGCGATAGGTGAGGGCTATTCGTCATCGTCATCACCCGCGCTGGTAGCCGCGCGGCGCCTGGAGAGATCGCTGGAGAGCTTCTGCACCACGCGCTGCCCCTCGATGCGCGAGGCTTTGCCCAGGGGGTGGCGGAAAGCGCGCATAAAGAAGTCGTCCAGCTTCAGGATGGCCTGCGCGTCCGAGAGCTCGGCCCCCTCCAACTCGGCGATGGACACGGCCAGCCGCTTGAGCTTGTCCAGCATGTCGGGAGGGACAGCGTCATAGTCTGCGGGGGGCTCGTACTCGGGGGGCTGTTCGTAGTCCGCGGGCGGCGCCTCGGCTACCGTGCGCGGCGCCACCGGATCGCTGGCCGGGCGCGGGGCGGGCGGGCGCGGCGCCGGTGTTCCCGCCTCCGCTCCATCCTCGTGGTCCTCGTCGTCCGGTCCGTCTTCGTCTTCGTCGTCCTCGTGATCGGGCCCGCCCTCCTCGTCCTCGCCCTCGTCCTGATGTGGCGACGGGCGTAGCGGCGCGGCGGGTGCGGGCGGGGACGGCCGCGTGGTGGACTTCAAGCCGCCCACGCCACGTTGCAGACCCGGTATCGACGACAGCGCGACCGGCTCGTCGGGCTCGTCCGGGACGATCGGCGCCGCGGACGCGGCTGTCGGCGTGCCCTGGGTGGCCGCGCGCATGCGCGGCGACGGCGCCTCTCCGCCCTCGCCCTCGATCTGATAAGGGACACTCAACTCTTCCCGCACGGCGTGCTCGAGGCCGGTCATCTCGCGCAGGGCGCGGGCCTTGGCGCGCAGTTCGGCCAGGGTGGTGAGGAAGGGGCGCCAGGCGGCGGGGGCGGAGGAGGGGGAGGCCTCGCCGACCGCGCCGAAGCCGCCGTCGCGCGTGCGCGCGATTGCTTGCACCACGGCGCTGTGCCCGTTGCCCTCGCCCGGCGCCTGCACCACCAGCACCTCGAGCGCGACCAGCCCCTCGTCGCGGGCCAGCGACACGAATTCGTTGTAGGGGACCGCGTCACCGGCCTGATCTTCGGTATACATTCTCTCTCGTCCATCTCCTCGCGCTACTCCGAGTATTTTACCATGGCCCGGGAACCCGACATCCCATGGAGCCATGCGCGGGGTCGTGTTAACATGGGCTTAGGATGGAAAGCGCCGCGAAGACCTGGGAGAGCAAGATGAGAGAGGGCGTGAACTACACGCGCTGGCTCTATGGGCTGGTCGTGCTGTTGACGGTCATAGCAGGGCTCTACCTGTCAGGGTGGATCTACGGTGCCTTGACCGCCGTCGGCGACATCCTCACCCTGTACTTCACGGCGTGGCTGCTGCAGTTTTTTTTCACGCCCGTCGTCGACGCCATGGCGCGGCGCGGCGTGCCGCGCCTCATCGGCGTGTCGTTCGTGTATCTCGCGCTTGGTCTCGTCATCGCGGTATCACTTGCGGCAGCGATACCCGCGCTCTACGAGCAGGGGCGGAGTCTGGCCAGCGGTCTCAGCAATTCGAGCAATTACGATGTCATCACGAACACGACAAACGGCGTCGAACGGTTCTTGTTGAAGAACCTGCACGTGCCGCGCAAGGACATCGATAATTTCACGCAGAACTACAGCCTTACCTTGCGCAAGGGCGCTTTCAACGCCGGGAAGCAACTGCGCGAGATCCTGCAGCGATATCTCACTGCCGCTAGCATCACGAACAGCGCCACGACTTTCTTCAGCGTGCTGAACACCATCCAGACTCTGCTCATTAATCTCGTGCTAGTGCTCATTCTGGCCTTCTACATGACGCTGGACGGGCACAAGCTCGTGCGCCGCGCCCTCTCCTACTTCCCGCTTGGGACCAGCGAGGTGATGGGGGGTGTCCACGTCATCATCAACCGCAAGTTCGGCGGCTACCTGCGCGGCCAGATCATCCTGTCGGCGAGCTACGGCCTGCTGACCTATATCATCGTCATGGGCTTCAAGCTGCAGGACTCCGCGGTGTTGATCGCCGTCCTCGCGGGCATCATGATGCTTATCCCCTACGTGGGAGCCATCGCGGCCGTCGCGATCCCCATGGCCGCCTACGCGCTGACGAACGTCACGACGGAGGTCTTCCCGGTCGGCGGCCTGGTCCTGCTGTTCGTTTTCCTGTTCGTGGCGCAGCACATCGTGCTCAACCTCCTGGCGCCGCGCGTGATGAGCAGCGCCGTCGGCATGCACCCTATCCTGGTCATCCTCGGCCTCTTGCTGGGCACCAAGATCGCGGGGCTGTGGGGGGCCATCTTCGGTGTGCCGGTGTTCGGCGTGCTGCTCGATACCGTCGACCTGATCTACCGCCGTGTGATGGAGCGTCGCTACGGCTTCCAGCCGCCCACCGTCGCGGACGTCGACAAGGGCGACGGCGCCGATCCGCCGCATCGTCCCGCCGCCGCGCTCGGTGGCGGCGCCGGGGGCGAGGGCGAGCCGATGGCGGAGGAGGCCATGCGCGCGGGCGCGCGCGAGGCCCGCGAGGCCCGGGACGCCAAGAAAAAACCAGCCGCGGCCGCGCTACGCCGGGCGAGCGTGACTCGACAAGCTCCCTTCGGCCCCCGCGAGTAGTCAGGCGTCAGAAAAGCTGACCGGCGATTGTCATCTATTAGCTGGCTACTCTTCCACCTGCATCCCGTCGACCACGTCGACCACGCTGGGGACTCGCGCGGCCACCTCGGCGGCGAGGTCGGTGTCGTCCAAGCTCTGCACCATGCCACGTAGGTGCACGACGCCGTCGACCGTGTGGACGTGAAGGTTGAGGGTACTTGTCGCCGCGTCGGTGCGCAAGAGGCCGCGCACGCGCTCGGTGATCTCGTCGTCCCCAGGCGCGCCTGCGCGACCCTCGGCGCCCTCGCTCGTGCCCGCGAAGCCTTGCGCCACCTCGATGGTGTCGCGGCCGCCCGGCACGACCGGCGGGTCGGTCGGCGCGATATAGGGCTCGGCGTAGTCAGCTGCGATCAGGGGGTCGTCCGTGATATCGGTCCTGTCGGTGTCGCTCTCGAGGCCGAGCGCGGCGACGTCCTCCTCGTCAAGGCCGGCGTGGTCCGCGCGCAAAGGGTCCCGCGAGTTGTCATAATCTACCATGGCCGCCTTTCCTTATCACCGCTTGTCGCGTCCCGCGCCGGGTGGACATGCTCATGTCATCACCGTCCCCTTGTGTCGCCTCGCTAATCTGCCGTAGGGCTTCCCGCACGTCTCGCTCCTGGTATGGCTTGGCGTCGTCACCATCCCTGTCCCGATAGATCAACGATCGTTCCGGGCACGCCCACGCGTTTCCACCTGGTGTGGCTGCTCTCCCGCGCGACGTGGATCGCGCCTGCCTTGCGCAAGCCTGCTTTCAGCTGCCGTATCTTGCGCGGCGCCGGCCTATTGCACCCTCAGCATATCCTAGTTGTCGTAGAAAGTGGCGACTGTTCAGTAGGCCGCGAGGTCGGCGATGGCCTGGCGCACCCCTTCCACGTCTGGCAGGAAGGCGTGCTCTATCGTGGAGGCGAAGCCCATCGCCGGGACGTCGGGGCCGCACAGGCGGCGCACCGGGCCGTCGAGCGACTCGAAGGCCTCGGCCGCGATGATGGCCGCGACCTCGGCGCCGACGCCCCCCGTCAAGTTGTCCTCGTGCACGACGAGCGCCTTGTTGGTCTTGCGCACCGAGGAGAGGATCGTGTCCTTGTCCAGCGGCTTGATCGTCCTGAGATCGACCACCTCGACGTCTATGCCCTCCTCGGCCAGCGCCTCGGCCGCCTCGAGCACGGTGTGCAGCGCCAGGCCGTACGAGATCACCGTCAGGTCCGCGCCCGCGCGCTTGACCTCGGCCTGGCCGATCGGCAGGGCGTAGTCGCCCTCGGGCACCTCGCCCTTGATCAGACGATAGGTGCGCTTGTGCTCGAAGAACATGACCGGGTCGGGATCGCGGATAGCCGCTTTGAGCAGGCCCTTGGCGTCGTAGGGTGTGGACGGCGCGACGATCTTGAGACCCGGCACGTGGTGGAAGATGCCCTCGACGCTCTGCGAGTGGTAAAGCGCGCCGTGCACGCCGCCGCCGTAGGGGGCGCGGATCACGATGGGGCAGTTGAAGTCGCCGTTGGAGCGGTAGCGGATGCGCGCCGCCTCGCTCACGATCTGGTTCATGGCGGGGAAGATGAAGTCGGCGAACTGCATCTCGGCGATGGGACGCATGTCGTTGAAGCCGGCGCCGATAGCGACGCCGACGATGGACGACTCGGAGAGTGGGGTGTCGATCACGCGCAGGTCGCCGAACTCGGCGTGCAGCCCCTGCGTCGCGCCGAACACGCCCCCCGCCACGCCGACGTCCTCGCCCATCACGATCACGCGCTCGTCCGCGCGCATCTCCTCGGCCATGCCCTCGCGGATGGCCTCGAGCATTGTTTTCGTAGGCATGGCATTACTCCGCGTACACGTGGCGATAGATGCCGGCAGGGTCGGGCGCGGCGGCGGCTTCGGCCTCGTCGGTGGCCCCGTCGACCTCGGCCTTGATACGAGCGCGTAGGGCCGCGTCGGTCCCCTCGTCGAGGAAGCCCTGCGCCAGCAGGTAGCCCTTGCAGCGGTCGATGGGGTCGCGCTGGCGCCACTGCTCGACCTCCTCGGCCGTGCGGTAGCGGCGGTCGTTGTCGTCGCTGGAGTGCGGGACCAGGCGGTAGGTCTTGGCCTCGATGAGGGTCGCGCCCTCGCCGGCGCGCGCCCGCCGCGCCGCCTCGCGCGCGACCTCGTAGGTAGAGAGCGCGTCGTTGCCGTCGACGACGACACCCGGGATGCCGTAGCCCGCGCCGCGCTCGGCCACGTCCTTGACGGCCATCTGCTTCTCTTGCGGCTCGGTGATGGCGTACTGATTGTTCTCGACGACGAAGATGCAGGGCAGCTTGTGCACGCCCGCCCAGTTGAGGGCCTCATGGAAGTCGCCCTGGCTGGTCGAACCCTCGCCGACGTAGGCGATGGCCACGGAGTCCTGGCCCTTGATCTTGAAGGAAAGGCCGAGGCCGGCGCAGTGCGGCAGCTGTGTGGTGACGACGCTGGACTGCGTGATGATGTTGCGCCGGCGCGAGCCCCAGTGCGCGGGCATCTGGCGGCCGCCGCTCGAGGGGTCGTCGCGCCGCGCGAAGACCCCGAGCATCACATCCTTGAGGCTCATGCCCTGGGTCAACACTACGCCGAGGTCGCGGTAGTAGGGTAGGAAATAGTCTTTATGGCGGTCGAGCGCGTAGGCCGTCCCCACCTGCGCCGCCTCTTGTCCCTGGCAGGAAATCACAAAGGCCGCCTTGCCCTGTCTGTTGAGCACCCACATTTTCTGATCGAGCAACCGCGCCTGGAGCAGCAAGGTGTACATCTCCAGCAGCTGCTCGCGGCTCAAACCCAGGGCCACGTGTTTGGGCTCGGCCGTCATCGGCGTCGCCGTGTCCACCATCGACGTCGTCGTCGTTTCCATCGCGCCACCTCCGTAGGGGTCCATGCGCCCGGCTCCGCCCCCTTCGTCCCCCCCTCGATAGAGGTGAGATCGTGCCGTCGCCGGCTGTGGCGAGGGACAGGGAGCGGCGCAACGCCCCATTGATTATAGGGCCGGCCGGGATTCGCGGTAAGAGCGGTAAGAGGAGACCAGCCGGTCAGCTTGTCTCACGATGGCCGGCGCGGCGCCTCGCCGATGAGTTGTTTGTAGCGCATGCCGTAGGCCACGTCGGCGGTGCGCGCCTTCTCCCACATACGCGGCTGGTCGGGATAGCCATCCCTGGCGATCGCCAGCCACCAGTCGTCCCCGGCGTGGTAGAGTTCGCGCAGGGCCTCGAGGGTCGGCGCGTCCCGCTGCAATCGCTCCAGCGCGGGGCGGATGATACTATTGAGCTCGACCTTGCGTCGCCCCATCTCCAGTCCTTCGTACGTTGCCAGAGAATCCAGCCACCGTTGTTCATCGTCCATCGTCGTTCCTCCCAGGGGGATATCCGCGCCTGTGGCCTGTGGCCTGTGGCCTGTGGCCTACGGCCGCGCACCAGGTGGTGGCAGGTCCCATGCCCGCCCTGGCTCATCCCTGGCCCACCCTGGCTCACGCCCTGATACTATGGAGGTGTGAACGACGATAATGAGGCGGCGCGCGAGCGCATTGCGCGGCAGAAGGGTCGCTTGACTGGCTGGCGCCCCTTGATGATGGCCGATGACGTGGCCGTGACCGCCGTGGAGGTCCTGGGCGAGGTGCGCGGTGAAACGGCGCTGGGCTTGCGCGTGGCGGTGGCCGGGCGCGACAGCGCAGCGCTCGACCGCGAGGACGAGCGCGCCGCCGAGGCCGCCTTGCGCCGGCGCGCCGTGCTTGGGCCCGACGACCCCTTCGTGGTGGAGCGCCGTGGCCCCCTGTGCGACGGCGATGGGAGCGGCGACGATCCTTTGCTATGGCCCTGGCGCGCCCTGACTTTCCACGCGCCCCTGGCGCGCTTGCCGGCCATCGCCGGTCTGGCGACAGACTCGGTGCGCGGCGATTAAGAGTTATCGGCGTCAGGACGGGCAAGGAGCTCGCGGCGGCAGCGACCCCATCAGCCTAATAGGTCTCGATACCGGCCCGCGCCCGTCCCGGCGCTCTATCTATAAAGACGTACGAGGGGGCAGTTTGGTTACACCCATCTTGGCGACCGTGGCTAATTGCGCGCCGCGCCTGTGTCCGCCCGTCGCCCTGTCACGCGAAGAGGAAGATGTATGGGCGCGCTAGGCCGGCGCGAGCGCCTGACGCTGGCCCTGGCCCTCGGGGTCAGTGTGGCCGGGGTCGTCCTGTCGCAGGCCGGCGCCGACGCCGTGCTCGTCTTCGCCGTTTCGGGGCTGGCCCTGGCCCTGCTGGCGTCGCTGGTCGGGCAGGCCACCGAGCAGTTGGGGGAGCGGTTGGGGCCAGGGGCGACGGGGGTACTGCAGTCGGCGCTCGGCAATCTGCCGGAGTTGTTCTTCGGCATCTTCGCCTTGCGCCTGGGCAAGGTCGCCGTCGTGCAGGCCACCATCGTCGGCTCTATCCTGGGCAATAGCTTGCTCGTGTTGGGCCTGGCCTTCCTCGTAGGCGGCCTGCGGCACGGCACGCAGCGCTTCGACTCTCAGACGCCGCGCATGATCGCCACGCTGACGGCGCTGGCCGTGGCGGCGCTCGCGGTGCCGACGCTGGCGCGCGGGCTGCACACGGCGGCGGGTGACCATACGGAGGCCCTCAGTATCGCCTGCGCCATCGTGCTCCTGATCGTCTTCGTCGCCAGCATCCCGTTCTCCCTGAGCGGCGGTACCGGGGGGGTGCCGGCCCCGGAGCAGGAAACGGAGACGGCGCACTGGCCGCTCGCGCTCGCCGCGGGCATCCTGCTCGCCTCCGGCGTGGGCGCGGCGGTGGTCTCCGACGTGTTCGTCAACGCGCTGACCCCAGCGACGAAGGCGCTGCACATCTCGGAGGTGTTCACGGGCCTCGTCATCGTGGCCATCGCGGGGAACGCCGTCGAGAACGTGGTAGGCATCCAGCTCGCGGCCCGCAACAAGCCGGACTACGCTATCAGCGTGATCCTGAACAGTTCGTTGCAGGTCGCGCTGGGGCTGACGCCCATCCTGGTGCTGGCCTCGTTCGTCGTCGGCAGCACGCATCTTACCCTCGCCTTGCCCGGCCTGCTCGTCGGGGCGCTGGGCCTGACGGCGGCCCTGGGGGCCCTGATCGTCTACGACGGCGAGTCCACGTGGCTCGAGGGAGTCGCCCTCATCGGCCTCTATTGCATCATCGCCGCCTCGTTCTGGTGGGGATAGGCCGCGATTTGTCGCGCGCGCGCATTCATTGTACAATGGTAGCTGCTGGCACGCGTCGTGCTTTTAGAGGGACTATCGCCCACAGCCCCTCCCTAATAAATCGGAGTCTACGCTCGGACATCTATGGCACAGCATATGTTTCCGCCCCCGGACTTCGATGCGGACCCGACGCGCGCCGAGCAGGAGGCCTCGTCCGTCGACGCGGGCCTCGTGGCGCGCGCGGTGCGCGGCGATAGCGACGCCTTCGCTACGCTGTTCGACCGCCATGCCCCGCGCATCTATGCGCTCGCCTATCGCATCGCCGGCCGCGAGGCCGAGGCCGAGGACATCACGCAGGACGCCTTCCTGCACGCGCTCAACGCCCTGCCCACGCTGCGCCGCGGCGACGCTTTCGGGGCCTGGGTGGCGCGCATCGCCACGAATCTGGCCTGGACCGTGCTACGCGGGCGCATGCGCCTCCCCCAGGCGGAGCTGACCGACGCGGTCGCTGAGACCCACCCCGACACGACGCGCTGGGGCTCGCCGGAGGCCATGGGCCTTGCGGCCGAGGACCAGCAAGCGGTGCGCCTCACCCTCGATCGCCTCGCACCCACCCACCGCGCCGCCCTGGCCATGCGCGAGATCGGCGGCCTCAGCTACGCCGACATCGCCGCGTCGCTCGGGACGACGAC
>JAABUH010005175.1_pt1 | contig 10336 bp, 11 predicted proteins | sample 5559121 | NCBI WGS metagenome assembly JAABUH01 (sample SAMN10711871, study PRJNA513364) | rock metagenome | isolation source: Antarctica rocks | place: Antarctica: Victoria Land, Battleship Promontory nord | collected 2015-12-28 | reverse complement strand
CCCACATTCAACCCCCCCCCCCCCCCCCCCCCCGCCTTCCTCTAGCTTTGGATTGATACTTGTGCATGCTTGCGACTATGAAACAACAGCCATGGGAAGAGATCAAGCCGGTGCTTGACCAACTGTTGGGAAAGCACATTGTTCAGTACCTTGACCTCAGCAACAATTATCTTCCAGCTTTTTGGAGATTATAGAGAGGGATAGACGACTTTCTGAGAAGTTCAAAAGTTTTGGCTGAGCCTGATCGGCTTTGATAGCAATCCCTCCACTGGGGATTCTGACGTAGATTACTGGTTGCGCGACGCTAGAGCATTCAAGCAAGAGGCATACGGTTGCAGATATACAGATGATTGAGAACTCAGCAAGTCAAGCTTTCATCTACGCAACTCAAGCGTTGCTTTTACCACTGCAGGGCTTTCTGCAGCAAAGGGATGCTGGCTTGAAAGATGCCAGCAACCTTATACCAGGGCATGGTGAATTGTTGGATCAGTTTGACAATTACATCTTCACTGGTGCCATAGTGTGCTTTGTCATCAGGTTTGACATGCCCTATTTTGGGTTGTAGTGTGCCTTGCCTGACCTCTGCTCTGCTTTCAGGCAGCCGTTGACTTGTGTAGAGACTCCTACTGGTGCACACTTTACTTTGATATGTTGCACGCACTGGGTAGACAGCTGCATTGTGTCCTTCTGACATCATACTTGCGTTTTCGTCAAGGTATTGTGAGGGCTCTTGAGCAGCATATATATACCAAATGATGCACAGTTGGACATGCATGAGCAAAGCCACTTGAGCACAGCCACGTTGCCAAGCTAAACCTAAATGGGGAAGCAAAATCAATCCTGCACAGACCAGAAAGAGGCAAATGCTGCAGCCTGCCCAGTGGCGCTTGCCATCACCAGCTGTGTCTTCACAGGTGAGATCTTGTTTTGAGAACACGTTTGATACATGTCTTCCCGGTGTCCCGTTTAGTCCTGTTGTTGCCCTCCATGCAGCCTGTTGTCTTCTTTGTGAGACCTGCTGCCAGTTTCTGTTGGTGATGCTCATGTACGCAATCTGTATGCTGTTGGAGTGATAATGCTGTAACCCAATGTCAGGCATTGCAGTATGAGCTCAGGTACATAGGTAGCCTGCTCTGACATTATGTTCTCAGTAACAATGTAAATGCATCATCAGCGACGGAGTGCAGCAAACTTGACTTGGAGTGCTGTCTTGACAACAAAGCTTGGGCTGGAACAACAATGACAGAGAAGCATTGTGTACACCACCTCCTGCACCAGCAGCTGATGCAGCTTCAGCCAAGGCATGTGCAGCAGCTAAAAAGCCAGCCAATGCAGACAACGGCCGCACCAAGCGCTGATTCTGCAGCACCTGCTCTGACTGAGGAAGTGGTGACAGGGCTTGACGTGTGCCATGCCATGTTGCAGCCATCACAACACACCAAGCAGCCTTGCAGCGGCTCGGAGCCAGCTTGGCAACAGCAGTTGAAGAGATTGCCGTAGAAATGTATGGATGGCAGGTCAATGAGAATGCCAACAGGAAATGAGCCGGCTATCTTGATAAGGTGAAGGATAGCTGATGAGATTACTGCAGGGACGCGTGGTAGGAATGAGGTGTTACCATAGCATATATAACACCAATGAGGTGTTGAGACACAGGCACATCTGTAACAGATGTGTCTGTGAAGCATAGTACCTGATTGGCAACTGAAACAGATCGATCTTGTTCAGAATTGATAGCACTACAAAGTGTGCATCCTGTTCCCTGTTTTGCAGCAATGGCTTTGCACTTCGTCTCGGCTTGCATACTGTTCCTGATGCCTTCTATTCTTGGTTGTATGGCATATATCAGTATAAACCGTCATGCATTGACGGTATATTTGAAAATCTGTGCATCTTGGCTCATTCTAGACAACCCCAGACGCACCATGCATCAGAAGCAATCGACTTATGTGCTTTAGTATCGAAATAGACAAAAACTAAATGCAAGCGATCCGCTGCACTAACTTGACAATGCTAGCTCAGGAACGGGAAGCGCATTTGAGGCGAGTGCAGTGCTCCTAATCCCAGTGTCTTGGTTTCATCTTTGCGTGTGATTTTCATCTGCCATTTCACATCAAAGACAAAGAAAAGATACATGCTTCCTAACAGACTTATCTAGGAAATTGTCTATCATCCATTGTACACCCATGCTGTCAAGCCATTTGGTCTTGTCATACTTGCGACCCCTATACCTAGCATGCCCTGACACAACCAAGAAAAGCTGGCCAGAAGGAGCATATTTGTCCTTGAGGTTTCTGTAGCTGCGCAACAGCATCCACATGCAGTAGTCACAGCATTCAAGGTTGGTGTAGACATGCAAAAATATATCCGCCTTGGAAGTATAGGCAGGTGAGTCCTGCATTGCTTGACGCACAGAGCTGACATTACGCTCGTCTGAAAGCGCATCTATCAAGTGCTCTTCAGCATCAGCAAAAGGCCCTGGAATGCCCTTGTCCATCACCTTCATAACTTCCTGTAATAGCTTCTGCTCAACTGGGCTATTGTTGTCTTGACGTTCGTTGTCCTGTAAATCTTGCAGGAGCTGAAAAGGCTCTGCGCCTATTTTCTGGTCAGCTATGTGCTGCTCTAACATATCTTTGACCTGCTGCAGATTTGACAAGGCTCTTTTGACATATTCACTTGGGTACTGCTCTGTGGAGCTGGCTTGTTTGAACGATGTGCCTAGAGACCGTATAAGCCTTTGTTTTGGTTGCCTCTTGAGTCGCACTGTCAGCTTTGGGTAACCGGCTACGATCTCGTAGTTAAGCTGGTGGAGGTTTGATCTCTGGGGTTCCCAGCCGCTCATGTAGAAGTCAACGTAGTGTTTTTCGTGAGACCGATCTCCAGCAAACAAACAGGGGTTGGACTGATCCTTGACAGTGAAAGCTGCCATAGCGATTGTACGCCTCCGACCCTCATTGTCTCCCTGCAAGTTTTCGACGAAAAGCTTCGCTAGGCAGTAGTGTAGCGCAGTGCTATTGCTGATGATGGAGATGGTGTTGCTTTTGAGGAGCACAACAAACACCAAGCCAAGCAATCTCCAGCATGTTTTCAAAGCCATCCAGTACCAGATCATGCTACTTTACGGCAAGACGTCGACGCGAGTTCTCCCGGAAATTGGCAACGTTTCGGCCCTTTTCTACGCCTGTAAATCGGAGGCTCTGATTATCGGCAGTTGGATTCACTCCGTTTTGTATACGCTCATTATACTGCATCCCATCCACAAGGTGACACCTCGCTCGTCCCAGTGGCAATTGTCACGCAGACGCCGACAGCTCATACAGACTTGATGCCAGCCTTCGTCTACGCTCATAACAGGGATTATGTCCTTGACGATAACGGCGTCACGAGGGTTCTCAAGGAGCTGTCGCGACTGGCCCAGCGGCACGACTCTCTGATTTGCAACCTTTCCGAGGGAAACATGACCCTCGAGGTTCTGGAAACTTTGCCAACAAAGCTAGCAAGTACTTGTGGAAGTAAAGTTGTCGCTCTGGACTTGTCCTTCAACCGTATACTTTGCAACTCGTGGGAAGAAATCGAGCCGGTGCTCGACCAACTCTTGGGAAACTGCGTTGTTCACTACCTTGACCTCAGCAACAATTATCTTCCAGCTTTGGAGACTTTAAAGCAGAATGGACGACTGTCAGAGAAGTTCAAAAAATTTGACAACAGGCTGAGCCTCCTCGGCTTTGATAGCAATCCCTTCACTGGGGATTCTGACTTAGATTACTGGTTGCGCAATGCTAGAGCATTCAAGCAACAGGCATATGGTTGCAGATATACAGAGGACTGACAGCTCAGCAAGTCAAGCTTTCATCTACAACTCAAACGTTGCTTTTACCACTGCGGGGCTTTGTGCAGCAACACACATCAGTCTGACATTTGGTCAGTGCCATTAGCAAAGGCTTGTGAGGTGTCGCGCCAGCCAGCCAGCCAAGGCTCTGTTAGAAGAATGTAACAGCAAAGAGAGTAGCGTCAAAACTCAGGCCACAAGGCCATACAAGTAGGCACGTTATAGTTCTTGGCTTCCTTGTGGTTCTTGCTTCCTCGAATCATGTGCAGGTGGTGCATGTACAGCGTTCATCAATATATGCATAGTCTTGCAATCAAAGTGTTCTGTCGTAGATGTATTTGAGTTGCAGATCAGAAGACGAACATAATGGTTTACTTTTATATTGTATCCCAAGCTGACTTCATGCCAAGGGGCACTCTGCAAGCATGTGAATTTTGCTGGCTTCGTTTGGTGTACTTGTTGGCATGTTTGATGTAAAACTTCAAGTTGACATTGTAATCAGAAGCTTGTCAATTACACAGTATCAGTGAACTTGGACCAACTTTTATCAATCTGCTTGGATCTGAAGTAGCCATACTTTGCGACTGCAACAGGCCGTGCTAGCAGGTCAGCGCTGAAACCTCCACTGAATCATACCGAAAAACAAGTTTGATGAAACGCTGAGTGGCACACTAGCAAAGCAAAGGTCAGTGGTGTCACCCTCATGAAAGAGGCTGATCCTTGAATCCATCCTACAATGTAATGATTCAGCATGCACTTGTGCATTTAAATGTTATACAGTGAAACCTCACAGGGACTAAGGTGAGCACCAGCATACAGCCAGGACAAGGGGTTACACCCGCAGAAGCAGTCTGTTTGAGAAGCTGTTGGAGCTCTTAAACATCGTCCCATCTGTGAGGCTACTTTAGGTGCATCTTTGATCCACTCACTGCAGGTTGCAACAGTATTGCCCTGCCTCAGCTCAAAGTGTCTCTTGACTATATCTTTGGAGCATGGAGGCAAGCTCTTCAGTGTCTAGATGATGGCCCAATGCAGTGTCTCCTAAAAGAAAATGTCTATGCTACCAGCCACATGCACATGGGACTGTCCTCCCTCAAATATGCCTGCATATGTTGTGCATCTTTCACTGCAGCAACAGTTCATGCACCTTCATGTCTACCCCTATGGCATCTGCTCTGTTGCAGCAAGACTTGCTGATGAGGAAGTGGTGCACAGACAACAGACCACGCACTCCATATTCCATGCACTCTGTGGTCATCCCTGACAGACAGTAGCTCACTGCTGCAGGTGGTGACATGCATTATACAGGTACCTGAAGCATCGCCAAGCTTAACCTTGATGGGGAAGCCAACCAAATCCTGCATGGACCTAAATCACGCCTCATCATAGTCAAACTACTACAGGTGGTGACAGTCTACAGGCTGCTGCAGCAGAGCTACCAGTGGTGGCCACTGCAGCCGCCATGCAGCATGAGCTGGCTGCTGATTTCAATGTTGACATACCTGAAGGGTGACAGCTGATGGTGGCATACGCACCTGGGCAGGCTTGTAAGTACGACTGCTGTCTGGTACAGACTCCTTGCTTCCTCCCTGCATGAGCGTTGTGCAATCAAGCTTCAAAACCCTTAAGGTCTCAACTGCTGGTTTGAGCATGTCAGCTGCTGCTGCATGCACCTGTCTCTGGCTGCTGCAACTCATGACAGGACAACCGTCCATCCTACAGGGTCATAATGTTTCAGTGTCATGTTAAAAAATGCTACCTTTTTGGTTGCTGACTGTCACAGAAACCCGCCAATTCAAAACCATTGCCATGCACTGTCATCCGTTCACGGTTTCACCGGAGCCAACAACCACCGAGCAGAGTTCCTTCACTAGGCAGGACCTTTTGAGCTCTCTGGGGCTACGCATAGTGCACTGTTGATTTGATCATCTGCAAGTGACGGACCTATTTCATTAGCATAACAAGCCCTTGAGATGCTGCTGCACCATGCAAATGCACTTATGCATGATACACCATACACATATCCAGCAACTGCCAAGTTCTTACAACGTGGTATGGAGAAAACTGCCAACCTTAGTAGCTTTTCCAGCTGCGGGGCCCTTCTGAGCTGCAGCTCCTTAGGCATGAGCCTGAGGGGGTCTGTACGGGCTCCCCTCCTGCCTTGGCCGCTGCCAGAGCCAATGCTTCAGGCTACGCCTTGCAGGATTACAAGTCTTGCTGTCAGCCAAACATGCACCCACACAGCAAGCACACTCACGCGGTTGTTCCCATGGTAGCAGAGAAGAGTGGTCCTGGCATTGCCACGCAATGAGTTGCCACAGGACGTCTAGCCAAAGCCCAGTAGATCTGTGACTCTGCCTGGGCCCTGCCTGAGCCAAAGCCTGCAGCTCCTTCAAGCTCTGCCTTGCAGGACTGTGGAGCACATTTGACGCTGTGATCTCTGTGCAATCAAGTGCTCCGTTGGATGCATACAACAGCAGTGATGCAGTTGGTGCATTGCCAGAAGTTGCCAGAAACACAGTTCCAGTGCTGGGGGATCTCCTGGCAATTGCCTTCCTGAGGTCTTCAGCAGACCCTTGCAGGTCTGCAAGCCCCACAAACCCATCCATCAGCAGCAGCAGCTGCTGCGTCAGTGTGACCAAGCGGCCCTGGCTGGCAGGACCCTGCTGAGACATTGTAGCTAGCTGTTTCAGCATGGTTTAACATGGCCTCTTTGTGCTGCTTGATCAGACCAAGAGCTGATCAAGGATGCAAGCCATGCAAAAGTGTCTACCATGCAAACCTGCTGTCAGGCATTTCCTGGTGCTGCAAGCTGCATTTATTGTAGAGATGGACCATGGCTGTGCCATGCCAGATTGCTGCTACCCGCAAACCAGACCCAAGTTCAACAGATTGAGACATCTGCGCTGAAACACATAACAAAGTGCAAATGCTCCATGTTTCAATGGTGCTCATTAGCGACCCTGATAGCACAGACAGCTGCAATTGTTTGCAATGGTGCTTGATTTTGCTTGCATCAAACACAGCTTGGTTTGCCAGTAATGATACACAGCATGCCGCTGCTCCCCTTGTTTGAGAGTCAAACTGTATCATCTTGAAGGTTGACAGTACCGTACAAGCAAGCCCTGATTGATGAGCACGTTGTGAACAGCGCATGCAGCAGGCTCACCACTAGACACACTTGTCAAGCATGGAGCACAGTGGAAAATTCGACCCTCAACAGACTGACACTGAATGCTGCTTCACCTGCAGAACCTGGGATGGAAAGATGCTGACAGGGAAGCATTGTGCGCTGCCCCACCTGCACCAGCAACTGATGCAGCTCCAGCAAAGGCTGCTGCAGCAGCCATAACAAGTCACCTTGCAGCAGCTTGAAAGCCACTTGGCTGCAGCTGTTGCACATTTCAAAGGAGAACTGCGCGGCTGGCAGGTCAATGAGAAAGTCAACAAAGGAGATAGGCCAGCTACCTAAGTAAGCTGAAGATAGTAAAATGAGATGCAGGATGAGTGCTGCCAGCAAGTTGCTGGAGACATCTGAGCAGTCTATTTGATCTGTCATCCGAATCAACTGGGGCTGGGCCCAGTTCTTTGTAGCACCATCAGCTGGTCTTGCTCCCTGCAGCTTTGCTTCCTGTCCTTTATCTGCCGTGATGCCTTTTCTCTTCGTTCAGTGCTTGTGTCGCTTCCTGTTTTTGTAGTTGTGCAGCATACATCTACCCAACCAGATTCTGGTACAATATGTGCAACACATATTGGACTAGGCGCATTCTGGACAGCCAGAGAGAATGCACGATCAGAGACAGTTACATGAGATGCTTGGGTGTTGCAGTGATCAATGCAATTTACACACTTTAGTCTGCTTACTCACAGACTTTTTATCATCCACTATAGCTATATGCCAATACCGGCAAGGCATTCGGTATTGTCATATTTGTAACCCAGTCCAAGTTACAGCATGCCCTGACAAACAAGGAGAAGTGCCCCCATCAGTTCCTCATTTGTTTTAGGTGGAGTGTAGCTGTTGGTAGATCGCGTTATGGCAGCGTTTGTCTACACACATACAACCAGGATCAAGTTCTCCACAGCAGGGACTGCTGAATCACTAGTCTACACACCAGCAATCAAGGGGCAGATGTCAAACTGTGCGCAAACGCTAACAAGTGTAAACCATTCTACAAAGCGCACAGGTCCATGTGTATGTGACATGCAGTAGGACGTAGGAATGACCACGGTGAGCACCAGTGTACAGCCAGCACATCAATGGCCACAGACGGCAGTAATGGCTGAGGAAAAGCCTTATTTGAGAAGGTGTTGGAGGCTCTTCAAATAACCTTCCACCGTTGAGGCCACTTGAGGTGCGTTCTTTTCCCTTGCTTCCTTGATCCATGCAGTACAGGTTGCGACAATGTTCTCCTGCTGCAGCTCAAAGTGTCCCCTGACTATATCCTTGAAGCATGGCGGCGAGCTCTTGAGTGCTTGGAAGATGGCCCAACGCAAAGTTTGCTCTCTGCAAGCAAAAGAACATAATAAATATCGAGGTCCTGTTGGCAGAATAGGTTACCAATGTTGGACAATGGTGCAATCAATGTTGTACTGGCTCTGTGGCAACTCGGCCGGTGGCCAGTCATCAGCTTGGGGAGAATGATTCATTCGATGCATGCACTACTTTCGCAAACAGAGATGCAACCCTGCTCTTTCAATTCCAAGCAACAAGCTCAGCCAGCACTGCAAAGAGGAGACAAGAACTAATGTAAGACTGTGGAGGAGTGGCATGTGGGAAGCAGCGTCAGCTGCCAGCTTACGCAGCAAAGCGTTTATGTACATATGAACATCAGCGACGGCATCACAAAGTCCGTTACCTGATGTTCTGATCATATGCCTTGCTTACAATGCGGTGTGCGTGTGCAATTGGGCCTCATACCCAGGCTCATTGAAGTATGGATCAGGAACCAGAATCAGTGTCTCGATGGAGATAAGCATATGCGCATCAACGCCAATGTTGCTGATCGACCCATGTGACCATGTGCAATAGGTGCATAGACGAGCCTGGTCGCGTGTCCTCTGCAATACTTGGTGTTTGAACAATGCAGATCATGTGATATGTGCACGTGTGCATTTGATTCATGCTACTCCAAGATATGGAAACAAGTACAATGTCTGCTCAGCCTGCAACCTGTGCTGTGCAGCCTGAGACTCAGCAGTGCATGGCATGCACTTTTGTGCTGTGTGAAATGCACAAAGCCACCTTTCATGCCATGTTTTGCATGGTGAGGAACAAGTGGATGACAGTACTCTGTCGCTTGCACAGTCTGTCCCTGCATTCAGGGCAACTAAACTGGATGTGTATACATGGCAGTTGACAGGTGTTGACAAGAAAGGGCACATGGAAACGGCAATGTATGCGGCAAGGAAAACGGAGGAGACATGCATAGAGCAAAGGCATTGGCTGCGAGATGCATATTACGGCTCACCAGTGGTTCTGATTGGTACGCTCATGGGGACTTGCGGGTAGGCCGGAGAGAAGTAGATATCATACTAAAAACATCCACCAGAGTAGGGAGTGCCCTCAGGACCTGCATGCCAAGGCTCCAGTCAGCATACAGCAGACTATCCCACATGAAGCAGCTCAACATGGTTTTGTGATGAACATAGCAACTTGAGTTGTGTAGGGACAAAGGTGGCTGGTGAGTAAGATACAACAACCCAAATGATGGGTTTGTCAATGTGCAAGAGAGTTACAAGTCATGTTCGAGCCTCCGTTTTTCAACAAGCAACACAAGCTCAGGTGAAGTACTGAAGGGGCCTGACTTGTGACGAGGGCCTTTCAGAAGGCCTTTCAGAGGGTTGCGTGAGTCCACTGTGGCGAAGGCAGAGGAGGACAACTTGTGGGCAAGCTGGCAGCACGCACATATCCATAGGCAGACATGAGTGCAAAACACGGATTTCTGAGTTTGGCCCAACCTGTGATGAGGGCTTTCCAGAGGTCATATGGGTCTGGTCCACCTTGAGAAAGACAGAGCAGGACAAGTTGATGGGGAGGCTAGCAGCCAGGTCTGCCAGCTGTTTGCCACTGCGAGCTTGCCCACTATGTGGGGCCACTCCTTCTATGGCGAGCTTGCTGGCAAAGCTGTGCTCATTGTTGACATTGTCAGCAAGGTTCACCTGCAAGCAAGCAGAACAAGCAGAATGTTAGGTGTCATACCATTTCCCGTACTGTTGCTGCAGCCTGCTTGATGGAGGCACCACCTTGTGCAAACAGCTGCCGTCCGTCTACAGTTGTACTGGAATGCTGCAAGACAACATGCGCTGATGAGCTCTGCAGCTGTTTGGGTCTTCTTGTAAGAGTAGTGTGTGCTGGCAAGTAATATCACAGCACAGTGCTTGCAAACTGCTAAATCCCAAACGCCCGTCCCCACAATGCTTGCCCAAATGACATCAACTACAGCATTACTCCAACAGCAGGCCTGGGCAGAGTACAGCACAGATGGGATTGACAACATCCAG
>JAABUH010005173.1_pt1 | contig 10336 bp, 10 predicted proteins | sample 5559121 | NCBI WGS metagenome assembly JAABUH01 (sample SAMN10711871, study PRJNA513364) | rock metagenome | isolation source: Antarctica rocks | place: Antarctica: Victoria Land, Battleship Promontory nord | collected 2015-12-28 | reverse complement strand
TCGTATTTGACGAAGATCTTGCCGACGCCGTTGGATTGCCTGCTGCCACCGCTGGGTCGGGGGACTTTCATTTCGAGGACTTGGCCGTATTTTTCGCATTCTTCTTTGACGTCTTCGCAGATTTCTGGTCTTGGTTAGTAGGTGTTTACTGACGAAGAAAGGGTTGGCTTGGATTATCGTACCTTCGTAGTCCGCGTTGTCAATGAGCTCCTCGGGCGTGACCATGTTAAGGAGCTGGAGCACGCGTCCTTCTTCAAGATCGTTGGATGTGGTGCCTGCAAGCATGGACATGGCGTTGACGCCCATTTCGAGGCCTGAGGCTTGAGTGGCGCCGATGCTGGCACGCTGCACTTTGAGGTGCTTGTCGCCGAGTTCCATGCCGTTGAGGCCTTCTACTGCAATGTCTGTGACTGCGGGGTCGAGGTATTCGCAGAAGGCGATGCCCTGTCGTTCAGTTAGCCCACTTTAAGCAAGGTGGCAGAGATCTCGCTTACCCTCGATTCCTCGGTGCTGCTATCTTTGACTAGAACGAAAGCCTTCAAATGCCCAAATGCAACCAACAACTCAATGACCTGGTCATCCGTAAGATTTGGTAAAAGGTTTGTGACGCTAATCTTATTCTGCGTATCTGGAACCACGGGCGAAACAAAGCCTTCTTCGAACTCCGTATCATCGACCACAGAGGGCACAATGTAATCTTTTGGTCGGCGCACGGAGAGGCCTTGTGCGGTGCCATTTGCTGTTCCATTGCTCGTATCCATGGCATCATTATCCTCCATCTGGATACCGTCTAGCGCCAAGGCCACAGTTGCATCACCAGGTTGCTTGAACTCTAAGAGTGCGAAAGACCTATCCTTCGAGATTTGCGATGATATGCAGGGATCTGATCCTTCTATCACGTTGAGTCCGTTGAGCTGAAGGTTGAAGAAGCTGACAATGCCTTCGTCAGTTGCTGTTGTAGGAAGGTTGTGAACGAAGAGCCGCTTTGATTGTCGAGCGTTAGAGGGCTTGAGGGCTGCGTTACCGGCAGACCCGCTTGGCTGGTTCATGAATGCTTGTAGTCGACTGGGATCCATTGGTTGTTGGCGAGGTGCTCCGGGTAATGGGAACATGCCTACTATAATTAGCCCTTCGGCGATACGATATGATGCATGGGAGATTACCTGAAAGCTTCGCTTGCTCGGCTGTGACATTTTCGTAACCAGGTGGCTTGATGTCCCATTGCGTCAATCTCCTCTTTCTCTCCGTAATAGGCACGGTATCCGTAAGATCGGGTGTAGGTTCCTTCTTCTTCGGTGGAGGACTAGCGCTCTTCTTCCTGTCTCTTCCTCCCATTTGCATTGCGAACTCATCACGATCGCTTCTACCGCCCCGGCCACCACCCCGACCACGGTCATTCCGGCCTTCAAAAAGATCTCGGTCCCTCCTCGGAGGTCTATCATCATCGTCACGCCTGGCGTCTCGCCTTGACATGCCCCTATCTCCTCTGTCGCCTCTGTCTCCTCTGTCGCCTCTGTCACCTCTGTCGCCTCTGTCACCTCTGTCTCGGTCCCAAGCTCTATCGTCACGGCCATCTCTTCCGGAGTATCGATCCTCACGCTCGCGCGCTCTATAGTCTCGGCTTGACGAATACGAGTCTACTTCCATTTCACGCCGAGATGGTCTGGAGCTTCGATGACTAGGGGACCTTGAACGCCGTCGATCACCTCCACGTCCATAGTCTCGGTCTCGATCTCCGCCTCGACGTTCGTCTCTGGATGACTGCGCAAACAAAGAAGGTCAGGTCATCATTGGCCGACATGGAATTGGTCAACTTACGTAGTGATCTCGTGACGACCCGTAGCGTCCAGCATCTGCAGCCATGGAGTTAGTTGTGTCAGGTTCATGCTTTCGAATCCGTGGTAGGGTAGTTGTTGATGCCATGCCTCTTGACGAATAGCTGTCGCCGTTCATGTTACAGCGCTTTACTTTCGGTAAGAATGTAGACGCTTCTCAAAGGCTTCGAGAAGAAAACGTCTAATGAATTCAAATAGAGATGAACGGAAAGAGTGCGAAGGTGTGTTGGGACTGGGGCGTGAATAGGAATCTCACCTGGTGGTTGAGTAAATGTGAGGCTCGCGCACTTTGAAACTAAATTTCGGAGCTATCTTGAACAGGTTAGCGTATTATCCTCCACTAAAGAAGTCACTTTACGCGCTACAGCTTATTCGGCGCGTTCCTCGAGGAGTCTCTCGAGTACATTCTTTTGCTGCGCAAGAGACTTGTATTGGGGGCAGAAAATGGCTTCAATGCGTGCGATGCAATGGCGCAAGCTCCCAGTGAGCTTGACCGAGCTCTGTATAGATACTACGCTTCGCTGTGGACAATCTTTCCGGTGTGACTCTAAGAATAAGATATTTCTCTAGCTCATGCTCTGCTAATGTACTTAGATGGAGGAAATCCGCTGATGATGTATGGTCGTGCGCTCTCAAAGGGCGCATACTTTCCCTACGACAAGACTCCACCCATCTCCATTATCATGCAACATATCCACTTAGCTCCGACGCCCCCCCGACTCCTCCCTCCTCAGCACCAGCTTCTACCGCCGAGTTTCTAAGTGACGACGACGATACGGAAGCATTGGTCCATCATTATTTGAACCTTGAGCCCAACCTAACAGAGTTATACGAGCAATGGTCGACAGCAGACCTCAATTTTAAGAAGAGAGCCCCAAAATTTGCTGGTGTGCGAATATTGAAGCAAGATGCGTGGGAAGCTCTGGTTGGCTTTATATGCAGCAGCAACAATAACATTATCCGAATAGCTCAAATGGTATATCCACGATAGAGATCAATGTTTTCGACAATTACTGATTAAGGAGGATTGATCTAGATGGAGAAGTTGTGTGTAAATTATGGTCCCCTGATCGGTTACGTTGATTCCAAACCCTACTATGATATGCCTCCTCCGTCCGCTTTGACTGACCCGAGCGTCGAATCACATTTGCGCCAACTTGGATTCGGATATCGGGCAAAATATCTGCACCAGACTGCAATCATGGTATCTAATGATCACGACGCTGGCTGGCTGGATAGTCTGAGAAACCCAGAAAGTCCGGTCATAGGCGACAAGATTTCTGATGCTGGTGAAATGTTGTCGGGTGGACGAGAGGGTTATCGAAATGCACACGAGAAGCTCTTAACCTTGCAGGGAGTTGGACCAAAAGTTGCGGACTGCGTATGCCTTATGGGCCTTGGCTGGGGAGAAGCTGTACCAGTTGACACACATGGTGAGAGTACCTACATACGGGCTGATGTTGCAACTAACAAAAGTCAAAGTCTGGCAAATCGCGCAACGTGACTACAAGTTCGGCAAGGGTAAGCATCGAAGTTTGACCAAAGCCACATATGACGCGGTGGGCGATTTATTTCGTAGCTTGTGGGGCAAGCAAGCTGGCTGGGCTCATAGCGTACTCTTCGCTGCCGATCTCAGAACGTTTGCAGCGAGGCTCTCCACCAAGCTTGAGGTTACTGAAGTGAAGAAGGAAGAAGAAGGCGCAGACGTGTCGCTTGAGACAATCTCCAAAGCTTCTATCTTAGCGGCGACTGGTGTGAAGAGAGAACTCACCGACGAGGATAAGACTCTCATTACCATCCAGGAAGTTTCATTGGCGAGAAAGGTCAAGAGAAGGCGGAAAGTTTAGGATTCCGAAAATGAGGAAAGCATGAGTACCCTAGTACAATCATTTATAACTGTGCGCAGCGGATTGTTGAAGGTACGCACGTGAAATTCTCCGTAAAAGCATCTATCAGAGTTCAACTACTGGCACAAGAGTATATGCCTCCCTCAGCCAATGTCCGATTGGCATCAAGAGCCTGTCGTTGCTTTGAACATGCCAACATGAGCATCGTCAAGTGGTATGAGTTCAATACATGGCCCGCTCAAAGGCACCAAGGGTTTTTCCTGTCACCACAGGTACCTTTCATAAGCAGCTAGCTGATGCGAAATGCCCCAATTCGTGCCCTGAGGGGGTTAGATAGACCAATGCATCACCGACACGATAGGCGATCTAACCTGCATCAGGAACCAGCCACGGGCGGGAGGATTTTGGAGGGTCCTTATCCGATCATGAGTGAATGTTCTCCGCAGTCTGCGGGCGTGTGCGAAACGATCAGTAGATAATCGAGTTGAACCGTGATTGTAAACATCCAAATCCAAGTCTGAAGACATAAGAACTCTGTTTGGCACAGAAGATGAAAGCAGTCTCTGTAGCGGTTTCAGTGTTTCCTGACAGTTGTACAACCTTGGCTGATTGGCGGAACAGACCCCTGTCATCCTCCAGTAATCTTAGATCTCCAAGTCGTCGATCATATCATGCAGAAACGTGAACCTCCTCACTTCTCTTCAACGCCACCCTCATTGCACATCGACCCCGACAACGTGTCAGACCGAAGTCTCGGGGCAAGAGACAGGTCGGAACACACGCAGGCACGTCAACACTCATTTGTTTGATAGGAAGGTCGATGGTTGGCGCAATTCCAGTACCCGCCCGCCATATCCCCTAAAAGCCTGGAAAACTGGACTCGTAACGACTGCTTCATTTTCAACCGTCGTCTTTGCGACCGAACAATGAGGCTTTTCTCATCGTTTGGCCCGGCGGCGGCTGAGATCGCAGTACTTGTACAATTATGGGCGGTTTTCACGGTTTCAGTGACGCAAGGAGCAAATTTCGATCCGGTCCCGACACCCAGCCTCGACCTCACGCAATTGGGTCGTGTCGCTCTAACCGGAGACTTTGACGCGATATCGCTCTTTACGTACAAGGAACAAACGGAGAATGGCTTCAATACGAACGGCAGCCAGTCGCTCATCACGCAATTGCCGAATGGAGACTTCATGACGGCGGCGTCCGCAGACGCCTCTATCAAGAGCATGTGCCCATTTGTGATGCGAGGCGGAACCCTGGCTGGAGTGGTTGTCGGAGGAAATTTCACCAGCCTGGGAGGGATAGAGGCACAAGGAGTTGCGATGTTTGATCCAACCAAGGCGAAGGTCAGCCCTCTTAAGGGACTTTCAGGACAAGTCTCGGTTCTTCTCTGCGATGAGGACACAAACACTGTCTACGTAGGAGGCGATTTCAAAGGTCTTAATTCATCAAACGCCATCGCTTGGGTAGGGACCGCAGGATGGATCGAATTGCCTTTTGCGGGGTTCAACGGGCCTGTCAGATCCATAGTGAAGCAACCAAATGGCAACATCATATTCGGCGGGTCCTTCTCTGGCATCGGAAACACTACTGCCACAATTGGGAACAAGACAGACCAGCAACAGATTATTAACATATCAAGCGCGAACATCACGGCCGGTTCATCAACTTCGACTGCAGGATTCGATGACCCCAGCAACATAGTGTGCAAAACCAACGGCCAGGATGGAGCCGGTAATACTTGGTTGCTGCAGGACAATTCGCCCGGTTTCTGGAGAGCAGACATGAACTTTGGGTACCAGCCGAAGAAGCTAAGGATATGGAACACTCATCAAGACGGCCGAGGAACAAAGCGCTTTCGATACACAGCGATGCCTATCAAAGGCATTATGAACTTCACCTACATTGATCCAGCGACGGGTCAAACTGCCTATTGTGATGCACTATGCCCTCTATCAAGCGACCCGTCTGTCAAGTTCCAGGATTTTACTTTTTTCAATACTGTTGGTATGAATGGCTTTCGGATCGATATATCGGACTGGTATGGCAGTGGAGGTGGGCTTGACGGAATCGAACTGTTCCAAGATGGTACATATAGAACCTTTCATTCCTGTCACAAACACAGGGTCTAACGTATAACAGACATTTATGCTTATGCCGTGGAGGCTCTCAATGAACCAGTCTGTGCGGTACCCATTCCATTTGCATCGAATGCTACCGCAACTGGGCCATGGTCAGTAACACCATCTGGCCAAAGTAGTTCCGAGTACTTGACAGCAGATTTGAGCGGATCCAATAATACAGCTCAACCCGTCTCTATCATTTTCAAGCCAGACATCAAGCAGTCGGGCAACTACTCGGTAATAATTTTCACTCCTGGATGCATACAAGACAATAGCTGTGATCATCGAGGAATAGCCAATGTTACTGGAACATTTACTTCTGCCGCACTACCCTTCCAGATTCCAGTATACCAGACAAACAATTTCGACAAGTACGATCAGATTTACTATGGCCCTGTCGACGCCAACACTGATGCGTTCCGTCCCACAGTCACCATTGCTCCAAAAACCGATCAGCAGGGCGAGATAAAGCTTGTTGCGCAATCCATTCGGTTTGATTTGACAAATTCGAGCGGTGGTTTGAATGGGCTCTACGAGTTCAATCCCAATCAAGCCTCAAGCAACAACGACTTTAGCAATTCGACCATTGATCAAGCAGGAATGAGTCTGAATCCAGGAGCTATGATTAACAGTGTGGCAGAATTGAACAGCGTCACCTATGTTGCTGGCAACGTCTCGGATAAAAACAATAATTTCCAAGGTATCTTTTCTGTCACCAACGGCAATGCAACCTCTTTACCGAACAGTGGATTGAACGCAGTGGTATCCGTCATGTATCCCTTTGAGGATTTGCTGTTCATTGGCGGAAACTTCACGAACACCGCAAAGGATAGCGTCCCTGGCTTGAACAACGTCGCAATATTTTATACTTCCAATCAGTCATGGTCAGCGCTTGGTGCTGGCGTGAATGGGCGAGTCAACACCATTGTGCCCCTGGAGCTCAATGTGACCAGCAATCGGCCAGAGATGTGTATCACTATCAACGGTGACTTCGATGAGGTATTGGTCTCGAGCTCTGGGAGATCGTTCTCGGCCCAAGGCTTAGCTGTATGGGTCCCTTCTCGCCATAATTGGCTACAGAACCTTAACGCTCATTCCATGGCCATCTCTGGACAGCTTAGTGCGTCGACAAACGTTACTGGGAGCACTCCAATCTTGGCGGGGAGTCTTTCCACGCAGGCTATGCAAATTCGTGATGCAGTCTCATTGACATCGAACCCGCTCCAGATCAATTCTTTCGGGGTGAACATTCAGCCCCAACAAGTCGGAAATTCTACAAAGCGCAAGCGAGCTGTTAGTGGGCAGAACGTCACTGGCGTCGTTACTGGCTTATTCTACAACAACATGGGACAGAACATTACAATACTCGGCGGCCACTTCACAGCACAGGCTACGAACGGTTCGACAGTCAACAATCTTGCGTTTATCAATAGTACTGCGAATACTGTCACTGGTGTTGTGGGTAGCGGCCTCGACCCGAGTTCGGTCTTCCTGTCGCTCAACACCCATGATAATATCTTATACGCAGGCGGAACAATCTCAGGCCAAGTCAACGGCGCCAGCGTCAACGGTCTCATCCTTTATGATCTTGTGCAAGCCGATTATGCTTACCCACAACCACAGCCATTTGGAGGCGCTGATGTCGCTGTTAATGCCATTGCTGTCAGGCCTGGTTCATCTCAAGTCTACGCAGGCGGCAACTTCAATACAGCAGGATCAACTTCCTGCCCTAGCGTCTGCGTATTTGAGAATGGAATGTGGAGTCAGCCCGGAAGTGGACTGGCTGGTAGCGTTGCGGCCTTTACCTGGCAAGGGAGTGATAAATTGCTCGCTGGAGGAAATCTGACCGTCGGCAACAACGCCACGTCGCTAGCAACCTATGATGCTAAGGAGAAGGTATGGGCGGTTGTACCTGGCGTTGTCCCGGGGCCTGTAACAGCGATATCACCCGCAAACAACGATGCATCCCAATTCTGGGTTGCAGGCAAAAGCACGAACGGGTCCGCCTTCCTGATGAAGTACGATGGCTCGCAGTTCCAGGCTATCGGAGACACTCTCGGTAAAGATACCGTCATTCGTGGGCTGTCTGTCCTACAGTTGACGACACAACATGCAAGCAACCCTCTGGTCGACCAAAGCATGACTCTTCTCATCACGGGCCAGCTTGATATGCCTACTTTTGGCAATGTCTCTGCAGCACTCTTTAATGGCACCACATTCTCCCCCTTTATTCTTTCCACATCAGGTAATGATCCTGGGAGCTTGTCGCAGCTCTTCTCAGAAAAGGTGTTCAACTTCAAATCATCAGGTTAGTCGTGAATTATCCACTCAATCAATCCTGCTTATTAACATTTGTCAAGGTGGACACATGGCCGTTGGTTTGGTCGTTCTCATCGCTCTCGCATGCGCCTTAGGATCCATCTTCCTCCTCGTCGTTGCTGGCATCCTCACCGAGCGCTACAGGCGGAGGGCTGAAGGATACAGTCCCGCACCAACAAGCTATTTTGACAAGACCAGCAATATGGGTCGCATACCACCGGAACATTTGTTCGGCAATCTTGGACAAAATAGACGCGGAGATGCACCAATGCTTTGAGAGCAGCTGATGATACCCTTTGAAACAGCGTTTTATTATTTCAGCGACGGCGTTACCGGATACATTCATATTGCGCGATGTACAAAAAGGTTCTAGAGATCTAATTCGCTTGAGCAGCTCCTAGATGTTGAGCAGCAGCTTAGGGCGAGGCTAATCTTGCAGAGGGGGCACTACTATCAAGTTCATAATGTCTTTTATGTCATTGGGCGAGAGAAGGTTGGTCGTAAGTATGGGCGGGGAACTACTCCATCCCTGATTGTAACCTACACGAGCGGGAAAGAGCAGCCGAATTTCCTATATCAGAACTTAAGATGTCTATCCTGAGGCTAGAGGGAGCCGGTTTTCTCGATCTGAGTTTACTCCAGATCTCTAGAAAGAGCAGGATTACTTGTATCAGCAGACAGTGTTTATGTCCTGTCTATCACCACTACCAAAAATCTCCTTGTATCATGCGAAAGATGGGGAAGAGTAAGTGGCTTAGGGTGGTGGATTACTGTATGTACTCGGGAGATTTCGATCTCTACCTACCACCTACCGCATTAACATAATCTACCAAAAAAGGCTCTCAAACTAACATGACGTGATTAATCACTTTACCTCATCTACATAATCCACCCCTATCCTCCCCTCCTAATCCATTCTCCTACACCCCCCCCCTCCCCCTCGGTCACAAACCCTCTTCCTGAAGCGTTGTCTTTACCTACCCACCTACCCACCTAAAACTTCTATAAAATCCGCAATGAATCTTTCAGATTCACTCTAGATACCACTAGAGGGAAGTTCGTGTATAATTGCTTGCGAGAGCTAATCAGCGTGTTGGGGTTTGAACTCGAGGGGGTTGGTTGAGGGTTTTAGGTGTGATGCAGGGAACGCGGAGGAGGAGAGGGATTGGGGGTGGAGGAAGGGGATGTGGAAGAGAAAAGGGAGAAGAAAAAAAATCTCGTGAGGTGGGGATCTGGAGATTCAATCCAGTCGGGAGAAAATGATCGGGCCTTGTTGGCTATACATGCATCATTCGCTCATTCTCTTCAACAAAAAAAAAACCCTCTAGGAAATTGAGAAATCAGGACGCCTTGTTTGGAATCGCTACATATCCAGGGTTAGGTTTGGATGTGTGGGGAGGCGGGGGTTGGCTGGCTGGCTGGCTGGCTGGAGCTGTAGGTCTTTGATATTTAATTGAGTAGATGAGTATTTCGATTGACTCTCAGGAGCGAGGAATAGTATAGTAGATCGACGGGGTTCCTCATTCGATGCTTGAAATTCCACTCCTTTTTAGCGGTTTTGGTCGGCGCGGGAAGCGGGATACTACTCTATGGTGAGGTGATGGGGAGGGTTGCTATAAAAAAAACAATTCCTCCAGTAGAATACATGGAAATATGCGCGTTTCCCACTTTGCGTTTCTTCTTGATACAGTTGTACTAGTGAACTTCCAACTCTCTCTCTCTTCCGCAAAAGCATGAGGCCAATTCTGGAAAAAAGGATTAGAATAGCTGGATATTCCTCCCTGCCGCTTTTCTACTGGGATATTTGGGGGACCCCCCCCTTTTACGCCGCGCCCCCGGAAAATTGGCTTTTGATTTTCGTTCTCGTGGGGGGGGAGGGGTTGAGGGATTGGTGGTGGGGGTGGGAGGAAGGGGGAAGGGGGAAGCGGAAGGGGAAGCGGAAGGTTGTGCGGGGAGTGTAATTAGATTGCTTGGTGGAGTGAGTTTGTAGAGTTTTTTTAAACGGCATAACGGAACACGGAAAGGATCTACTCTAGCAACTACTCTAGTAAACCCCCCCCCCCTAACCTCAACCACCCTCTCCACCCTCTCCATCCCCTCCACCCCCTCCACCCTCTCCATCCCCCCCATGCGCCCCCCACCCTCCACCCTCCACCCCTCCCCCCACATCAACCTCCCAAGTCCCAAGTCCCAAAAACACCACCCCTCC
>JAABUH010000936.1_pt1 | contig 10337 bp, 16 predicted proteins | sample 5559121 | NCBI WGS metagenome assembly JAABUH01 (sample SAMN10711871, study PRJNA513364) | rock metagenome | isolation source: Antarctica rocks | place: Antarctica: Victoria Land, Battleship Promontory nord | collected 2015-12-28 | reverse complement strand
TGAGCAGGATGAGTTTTCGCTGAGAGTAAGTGTCAAGGACTGAACCTCCTGCAGGCCACTTGCCTTCGGTCGGGGGCAAGTGAGCGTCGCCACGGATGCGGGCAAGGCTCTGCACCCCCAGATGGCCCGTCTCATTGGTTAATCGATCCCCAGGTAGCCTCTTGCCCTCAGGTGCTCCGCTAGCGCCCGGCGGACGGCTTCGGGCGAGCTCGGGCGCGGCTCAGGGCTATTCAAGGGACAGGTCCTATTCGCATTGCCTCACACTCCGGAATGAGGTGGTCGAGGTCGGCCATGTGTTTTCGCAGGCTGGCGAGGAAGTTCGCCGTCGAAACTTCTGGTTCCTCGCCAAGCACGTGAATTTGATTGCCCGCTTCCAGGAACGCGATTTGGTCGGCAAGCGAGTCGCGATGCTCGTGGAGATCGGCGACGAACCTCTGCAAATCCATGGTCAGCTAGCTCCCTCGTCCGCGGCCGGTTCTGCCATCCTGGCTCACGTGTCGCCGCGCTCGCGGCACCGATCGTTCGTAAACGGAAGGGCGCATCAGTCACGCCCTTCCGTGCGTAACAGGAACCCTTCGGAGCCGAACTCGATCCCGGCCCGGCGAAACGCCTCCTTCACGATAACCTCATCGGCCAGGCTGATGCTGGTAGCCCCTGCGCTCGCCATGATGAGATCCACTTCCACCAAAGGTAACGCCGTGCGCCGCTGCATGTCGTAGCGGGTCCACCTCAGAAGCTCGCACGCCTCGCGGATCTCCCGGCCTGTCAGCACGTCAGTTCGCCCCTTCGGGATCGTCACGGGACGGCAGGTAGCCCTTGGAGCGCCGAAGCTCAGCCATCCGCAGTGCGTCGAGCGCCTGCCGAATAGCCTCGGGCCGCGAGAGCGGGAGATCGTGACGCTGACACAGGGCGTCAATGAAGGTGAGGAGGTCGGGCTGAAGACGGACGCCGACGAGCGTGCCAATTTCCTTAGGCCGAGGCTTGTGTTCGGTTTTCATGTTATCACGAGTTGACACACATTGGTCATTGGTGATAACACGGATCGGACCGATGGGGAAGGTGGAAGCTCCCCGCACCGGCCCTAACCACCTCGGACCCTTGGAGTCACGACGATGGCTATCCACGCCAATAGCACAACCGCGCCCGCCGTTCAGCCGGGCTTATTACCGGCCGGCTTCTCCGGCGCCGTCCCCGTCCCCACGCCCGACCTAACGGCCGAGACCGTCGCCATGCTCGACGCGATCCCGCCCGACGTGCCCCACGGTGCGGTAGAATTAAGCCCGGCACAGGAAGCCCTGCACGTCTCGCGGCGGAAAGAGTTGTACGAGATCTTGCACCCGGAGACGGTGCAGTATGCTGCCGGAGGGCACGCCAAACGCGGTTCTGCAAGCGCCAATTTGGCGCTTGCAGCCGACACATCCTCTCGCACCAGTCGTTCCGAACGGGCGGTGCGACGCGGCGCAAGAACGGGGCGAGGTTCGATCCGCAGGCAACCCCAATTCTTCTCGGGTGGAAGAATTGCCGGGCGTGGGTGACCTCGGGCTGAGCCACAAAGACATTCACGACGCCCGCCAAGTCCGCGACGCCGAGATTGGCCAGACCCGCCACATGCGCCGCGCCCTCGAAGGTGCCCTCGACCACGGGACGGCCCCGGTCCCGTCGCTGCCTGACGCCTTCACACGCCGCCGGGCACTCTTCGGTGCCGTCGTGCTCGCTGCCGCTCCGGTGGCCGCCCTGGCTCCCTTGCCAGCCGCAGCCGCCACCCCGTCGCCGGCCGAAGCCCGCCTCTTGGCCCTGGCCGACGCCTATGAGGCCTTGGAACGCCGGTGTCGCGAGCACACCGCAGCGCATCGGCACTTGCGCGGCCGTGCCTTCAAGATCGCCGAGGCGGAGTTCGACGCGATCGTGGAGCGGTTCCTTCCGATCGAAGAAGAGGTGACCGCGACGCCGGCCGACAGCCTCGCGGGCGTGCTGGCGAAAGCTCGCCTGTGTCAGGTCCCGACCGCGCGGCAGTGTGCGCAGGTCGATCACGTCCTCAGCGTCGTTGACGACCTGCACCGGCTGTTCGGAGGGCGTCATGCCTGACCGTTGCGCCTTCCTTCACGGCCTCGTGTCCCTGCCGCCCATGAGAGGCTTTGGCAGCCGGGCCGGAATGGTGGCGGTCGCCATCATGCTGTCGACCGCTGCCTCGGCCGAGACCCGCACGGCGCAGTATGGCGCGCCGTTCTGCGAGACGCTGCCATCGTTCCGCGCCTTCCTCGCAGCGATCACGGTACGAGACGAAGAGGCTGCAGCCAAGCTCGAGGGCTGCGTCTGGTCCAAGGCGGGCGTGAAGGTCGAGGTGCTGAAGGACTATGCCGACTTCGGCGGCGGCTACCAGGTCGTGCAGATCCGCAAGCGCGGGAACGGCGCCTTCGTGAATGGATACGTGCTGAGCAACGATCTTGAGGATGTACCCTGACGTCTACAACACCCCGCCATCGCCACGGGCTTCACGAGACCGGGCATCTGCTGCCGTGATGGCCAGCACGTCGACGTCGACCAGCGCGGTGATGAAATCCGCAAACGCAACGACGGGCGACCCTGGGACTGGCGAGTTTCAGGATGCGGAGATCATCGCCACCTTCGGCGAGGTCGACGTCGACGTGCTGACCGTCTGACGTCGGGTTGCTCGGGGGAGGCCAGAACGGACGCGACCTCCCCCATCCATCAGCCGCAGGGTCTGCGGCGGATGTGACCTTCATGGACGATCAAGGTTGATGGATCGTTGACGGGCATCCCGGTCGGTCGGCTTCGATCTGACCTCCGCGCTGGGGTCACGTGCCGGCGCAATTCATCCCGAGCGGCGGCGTCCTCGACCGTGCCGTGCCAGCACTGCTGCGCACCATTCCACGTCATGTTCCAGGTTTCGCGCAACGTGTTGCGGAACTTGCTCGGCGGCTTGTCGGAGAAGCGCACCGTGACGGCAATCTGATTGGTTCTCCCCTTCTGCATGTGCCGCGCCAAGGCTTGGTGGGCTTGGTCCGTCAGCGGACGCAATACCGCGCAGGCGCGTACCCGATCAGCCTCGCGCACCCACACCTTCACCTCGATCAAACCGGCAGCGCGACGCCGTGAGCGGTGGTCACGCACGCGCTGGGCATTGTCCCCGGATACCTCGTCTCGCCCTGGTCTTTCCATGCCGATTCCACACGCTGCGTAAGGCCGTTAGGCCTAATGCATATTGGGTCTGCACGTCCGTCCCTTCGCTCCGCTCGGAGGAGTGCCGAACCCGGCTCCGCCGGTCACCACGCCATCACATGCGCGAAACTCACGACCGCAGGAGAACTGGGACGCCGTCATCGCGAAGTGCTGAGCTCGATCGCCCGCCGCTGCCGGACGAAGTTGACCGGGGTAACGCAGTTTCTCAGCGGCCGGATCGTGAATCCACCGACCTCGGTGAGTGTGGCCATGATGACGATGGCGGCCCCGGGCCTGGTGCTGCTCTCGCTGTTCTTCGGCTTCTTGGGCCTGTTCGTCGGTGCCGCGTTCTTCATCCTTCCCGCCGCCGTTGGCCTCGTGATCGCGGTGGCACTGATCGCCGGCGAAGCCCTACGGGTGGGCTGGATCCGGCAGCTGCAGGACCATGGCGTCGTCGTGCAGGCTCGGATAGATTGGTGCGGATCATGGGCATGACGCCGGTACGCATCATTTGCACCGCTCTTGCCTCCCAGCGGCTCAGCAGGAGGACCTATCGCAGCGACTGGTACGTCCGTGCCGCCGCGAGCGTCGAGGAACTACCCTCCAGCGGGACGATGCTGGTCGATCCATCCAGGCCGGCGCACTACCATGTGGATCTTCGGTCCTTCGGCGTTCCCACCGGGTGGCTGAACTGGCGCTCCCAAATCGTGACGGCCGCCATTACGACTGTCGGCACGATCTCCGTCGTGTTCGCAACGCTGGCCGTCGACGAGGGCCCTGCCGGGCCGCGTCCCTTTGCGGCGCGGGGCACCGTGGCCGCCGAAGGTCCTCGCGTCGGCACTTGATCGTTCGCCCCGGACGCTTGCCGGTCCGGCGCGCCAAGAGGTATCGACGGGCGTACTGCTCTATGATGCCAGCACGCACGACCCTTAGCCCGCGCTGATCCGCGACGCGGCGGTCGGCGACGTCCTGGACACCAGGGTCGAGCGCTAGGACAGGACCAGGCGCTTCCTCGCGAGCTACTGCCGTGTGCTGAAGGTCGACCTTCAGCCGATGGACAGCGCAGTGAACCGCGTTACCAACCTGCAAGGACACCTCGACGCGGAGTGCGAAGCGGCCGGTGATCGCCTGAGCGCTCGCGTAACCTTCCAGTTTTGCCACTGACATCGGCGGCGATCCGCTCTGGCCGAATCTGAACTCCAGCAAGACCACCGAGCCGTGCGCCTCGCGTTTGCGAACAAGATTGCTGCGACGGAACGGCGATGAGCGCTGTCGGAAGCGGCTGCGCGGGGCGCCCGAGCGCTAATCGAGGCGTGCCGACGAAGTGGAAGGAACTCACGAACCGGCGCGGTTGATCTCGCGCGCTTTTTCCGCGTAAACTATAGGCTATGCACACCGTCGAACGGAGAGGACCCGGTGGCCCGAACCTCACTCGCCGAGCGCATGACGCGCCTCGAGCAGCAGAAAAACCGCATCGCCGAGACTGAGACCAGGCTGAAGCTCGAAGAGCGCAAGGCCCGCACTCGCCGGCTCATCGAGGCGGGCGGACTGATCGAAAATGCGGGTCTGATCGACCTCGACCCCAACGCGCTCTACGGCGCCCTGCTCTCGCTCAAGGCTGGCCTCGACGAGGCCGGCAAGATGGCTTCATGGGAAGCGGAAGGCGGGCGCGCCTTCGACCTCGAGCTCAAGGCGCGTGAAGAGGGCAAGGTGCCGCTCATCATCACCCTGCCCCGGGCGCAGCCCTTGCACGCGACCACGCGTCTGCGCAAACTCGGCTTTCGATATTCCAAGGTGATGCAGCACTGGGAAGGGCTCGCGCGTTATGACGAGGCCGCAGAACTTGCCACCGAACTCGGCGGCACCGTCAAACGTGTCGGTCCGGCCGAAACCGGCGAGCTTGCGGCGGACGGCACGAACGCTGAAGCGGCAACCGCGGCCACGGCCGCGGCCGAATGAAGGAAATGAAATGGAAGGCGACGCAACGGTTCGGATCACGACTGTAGAATCTGACGTTGCCCGTCCTGGCTTCGATGAGCGCTTTCATCGCGTGAGCTTCGAGATCGCGGCCGGCGACATGGACCCTTTCGTAGTTCCGATCTGGGTACACGGCGCTTTCCCGGAAACCGAAATCAAAGCCGTAGCCCGCATGTTCCTGGCAACCTGCCTGCGTGACGCGGCCGAAGTAACGAGCCAAGGTGTGCTGCTGGACGGTGAAGACGCCGCTGATGACGCCGAGGCGGTACCAGCGGCGGCAAGGGCCTCCCAGCGGATCGGACGCTGACGCCCGGGCGCCGCGGCAGTACCGCTGCGCGGTGCACGCGAGCGCAGTCCCACCGGTCATGACGATTTCGACTGCACGGACGCGCCGCGACGTCATCGACGATGCTCCGTATAGCTCGTCGGGAACCGTATCGGAATGCTGGCGAGAGAGACGCCCATGACCTTGAACAGTGCAAGGCGCTTGCCCACCGTACGAGTGCGGTCGGCCTTATCGGCCGGCGTCGAGCTCTGGCCTTTGTTGCTGTTCTGGTTCGCGCGCGAGGGTACTCACGGCCTTTGGCGTGACGTGCTCACCAGCATCCCCGATCGGACTGGCAGACTCTACGCGTTCGCCTTCCATGCCTGGCCAGCCGCTACACTGACAGGTCCGGTGGTGTTGCTCGTCGCGGCTGTTGCGATGCGGAAGATGCGGCTCGCTTCCCGTGTGCTGCCTGTAGCCGCCATGCTCGGCGTCGTACTCGCGACGGGGCTCGCCTTGTCGGACGAGGCTCGCCACCTCGCGCCTTATCTCGGCCACGCCAAGCTGCTCGGGATCGCAAAGGCGCTCGATGTCGGCGTGCTCTGGGCGCTCGGCCTCGGCGTGTTCTCGATCGCGGTCGCGGCCCAACTGCTGTTCGGGTCGCCGGGATTTCGCCGAGGTAAGACCAAGGTGCTTCGGGGCAAGAGCGACAACCACGGCCATGCCGATTGGCTGTCGATGGAGGGCGCGCGCGAACTGTTCCCCGGCGGCGACCCCGCCTACGGCGGGATCGTCGTCGGTGAGGCTTACCGCGTCGACCGCGACGACGTCGCCCGGCAGGGCTTCGATCCGACAGATCCCAAGACCTGGGGTCGGGGAGGCTCCTCTCCCCTGCTCATCGACCCGTGCCGCTCTGGCGCCACCCACGCCATGGTGGTGGCGGGCTCGGGCGGCTACAAGACGACATCGGTCGGCGTGCCGACGCTCCTGAGCTGGACCGCCTCGGCTGTCGTCCTCGACCCGTCGCGCGAAGTCGCGCCGATGGTGGAACGGTTTCGCCGGGAACGCCTCGGGCACCGTACCATCACCCTCGACCCCTCGGCCCCGCGGGGCGACGGGTTCAACGTGCTCGACTGGATCGATATCGCGTCGCCACTCGCCGAGGCCAACGTCGAAGCCGTGGTCGGCTGGATCACCGGGGAGACCAAGGGCCGCGTCACCTCGGGGGCCGAGTTCTTCCGCGAGTCGGCCAAGGGCCTGATCGCATGCGTCATCGCCGACACGCTCTGGGACCTTGCCCTGCCCGACGGGCAAAAGACCCTCGCCCACGTCCGTCAGGTGCTGGTCACGCCGGAAGGCGAGATGCGCAAGGTGCTCAAGGCCATCCACGACACCAGCGCCTCGTCGCTTGCGCGTGACCTCGCGGGCTCTCTCATGGGCCTCGTCGACGAGACCTTTTCCGGCGTCTACGCCAACGCCGCCAAGGACACCCGCTGGCTGTCCACCCCGGCCTTTGCGCGGCTCGTGTCGGGCTCGACTTTTCGCTCCGCAGAGGTCAATGCGGGGAAGCTTACCGTCTTCGTCCAGATTCCCCTGAAGACGCTGCAGGCCACCCCCGCCCTCGGCCGCATCGTCATCGGCGCCCTGCTCAACGCCGTCTACGAGGCCGACGGACACGTGAGGGGCCGCGTGCTGTTCCTTCTCGACGAGGTCGCCCGTCTCGGTTTTATGGGCGTGATCGAGGCCGCGCGCGATGCCGGCCGCAAGTACGGCATCACCCTCCTCCTACTCTACCAGTCGCTCGGCCAGGTGACCGAGCAATGGGGACGCGAAGGACTGCGGGCTTGGTACGACTCGACCTCCTGGCGTCTGTTCGCGGCCATCCAAGATCCGGAGACCGCGCGCGAGCTGTCCGCGCTCTGCGGCGAGCACGGCGTCGTGGCGACCGCCCAGGGTGACACGCAAGGTACCCAGGGCCGCGCCGGCGCCCTCGGCTCCAAGTCCTCGGGCCACAGCCAGAACCGGTCCGAAATCAAACGAGCCCTGATCCGGCCGGACGAGCTCCTGCAGGACACGCGCGCCGACGAGGCCTTCGTCATCGTACGCGGCTCGAAACCGCTGCGCTGCGGCCGGGCCATCTACTTCCGGCGACCCGGGATGGCGGCCCAGGTGCGGGCGAGCCATTTCCACACGAAACCTCGCCTACGGCCGTCCACGGCGGCCGAATGATCGAAAGCACTCCGACATCCGCTGTCTGACCCGGGCTGGAAAACGGAAGACCAGCACGCCCCTTCTCACGTTGACCAGCTCGTCCGTTTTATGACGACCCGACCAGATTAGACCGCCTGTGCTGCCCTGCATCCGATAGATCTTCGCCCGGGCCCCGCTGCAAGAGGCGATCCGCGATCGGTGTCAGGCGCGCCGCCGGCTCCCTTCCCCGACCTCCCTGGGGCGCATCAGAGCCATCAGCATGGGCCCGAGCGAGAACTTGCCCACCCGGGCGAGTTCCGTAAGCTTGCGCAAGTAGGCTCCGGCACTGTTGATCCCGGTCCCCTTCTGCAGGATGCACCCGATCACAATCGCGGCCGCATCGGTCCCCAATATCTTACATGCGTCTTCCCAGGCGCTCGCGCTGACCCCGAGCATTTTCCGCACGGTCTCGGCCGTCGTGACGAGGTCCCGCCAGTTCGCGATCCCGCCCCCGGCATACATCGCCATGTCGGGACAGGATCGCATCACCATCCCTAAGGGATATGTCTTCTGGGGAGAACCGGGGCGGTCGAGATCTTGGTTCGAACCTTCGGCCCTGGCTTCTCCGAGGTCAGGTTCAGATTCTAAAAGAGTTTCTGGTTTTGAATTCTGTTGGTGACGCTCATCCTGAGACTCATTGCCACTCGATTCTTCTGATTTCATCGACTCTGTCAGACACTTATCCGTTTCGGAGCGCAATACGCGAAGCTGCGAAACAAGCTCCGACAGTGTATCGTGATATGCCGAGCGCGGTGGCATCCCCCCGAGCTGCGCAAAGCGGTCGGCAAGCTCACGCCATGGGCCTTGCAGCTCTTCCTCAAATGCGATCGCAATGGTCTTGGCGATGTCCCGACGGTGCAGGCTGATCTCCTCCCGCAGGAGCACGCGGGCCTTTGCCTCCGCCCGGACCTCGTCGGCCAGGCCTTGGAACTCGGCTGCCCGCGCGACCAGGGGCGTGAGGTCGAAGCCGAAGGCCTGCTCCACCTGTCCCCCCTCCCCCCGCCGCACGTAACGCTTGCCGTTCGGACTGTCGCGGCGGATCACGATCCCGGTTTCCACGAGCAGCGCCAAGGCCCGCCGCAAGGTGGCCGGTGCAGGCCCATGCGCACGGATAGACAACTCTCGGTTGGACGGAAACACGACGATGTCCACTCCCGGCGTCAGGGCCGTGTCGGGATGAAAAGTCAGGAGAGCACTCAGCACCGCCAGAGCACGATCGGAGAGGCCGAGCCTGTCCATGGCTTCGGTCAGGTTCCGGAAGACCTTCCACTTATGTCCGGCCGCGTCAGTCGGACAGGCTTTTGCGGAGGCCTGAGCCGCAACCATGGCGAGCGAAAGAGGTCGCCGCCCAAAGGGCGTCGTTGATTGAATGATCTGCATCGTTATTTGCCGCGCCGGGCAAAGAGAAGGCGATCACCGAAGCGGTGTCCGTGCTTGACGTCTGGGTGCGGAAGGGTCTAACTAGAAGTGCTTAAGTTCGAGATAGGGCTTCCGGGCGGAAACGTTCGGGGGCCTTTTCTTTTTGGGCGATCAGCCCTCCTGCTGGTGTGATCGGAATACGCGATTACGCCTCTTCACGGCACTGAAATGCCGTAAGGATTTCGGGAAGCCGCTCGAGCAAGTAATCGCCAAACTGCGGCTCAAGCTTTTCATCGATGGACAGGACAAATCGGTCTTCCGCGCGTTCAACTCGCGCAAGCCTCCGACCTTTCGGATCAATCCAGACCTCCGGTTTCTTGATCTTGCCGAGCTTAGGAGCCACCGCTTCGAAGAAGAAAGCGAACCGCTTATCGCTGTCTTCGAACGCGCGGAAGTCTTCGCTTTCGGTGATGCTTGAAAAGGTAGTTTTCCCGCTGCCATGAGACAGTCGATCGGACAGATCCATCCACCGTCGGCGGCCCGCCTTGGGCGCGGGACCGATTGCATGAATGACATCAGCCGGAACGGAACGGGCGACAGAGATCAACCTGGATAGCTCCGTCTTGTCGACCGAAAGAGCCGCCATGATCGTGTCTCGCCCGAACCCTCGATCCTCCAAAACTGCCCCGAAGGTGGCACGTTCGATGAAGCTGAGGTCCTTGCGTGCGCTGTTCTCCGTGCCCTGCGCCACTACAAGCTCGGCATCGGAGAGCTGCTTGATTATAGCTCGGGCAGTGGTGCCGATCTCCCGCACGGCATCAACTCTTCGGTGGCCGTAGGCGATCTGATAGCGCCCGGGCTCGGTCACGTGTGGGCGCAAGAGCACGGGAACCTGCTGCCCTTGCGAGCGGATGGACGCCACCAGCGCGGCATGATCCGCGGTTGCACCCTGCATGCGGTCGGGAACGATGGAGCGGTCGATTAACGCCGGATCGACCTCGACAATCTTAAGGCCCAAGCCTCCCTTTGCTTCTGCGTCGCGTTCGGACGTGATCTGGGAGAGGGCTCGCGACATAGCGCCCACAGCTCCCTTTGAGCCTAACGGCGCAGCCTTCTTCGGCGCTGGGTTTTCTGAGTTGACCGGTGTCAACTCTCCCTTACCGCCGACGAGATCCTCAAGGAGATTTTTCCTCATTGGCCTCGACCCCAAGCCTTCAAGATCAAGGCCTCTACCTCGCCATTTACGGACTGAAGCGACTCGACAGCCCGATCGTATGTCGTCCGAGTGAACTGTTCGCGCGTAACC
>JAABUH010005172.1_pt1 | contig 10338 bp, 11 predicted proteins | sample 5559121 | NCBI WGS metagenome assembly JAABUH01 (sample SAMN10711871, study PRJNA513364) | rock metagenome | isolation source: Antarctica rocks | place: Antarctica: Victoria Land, Battleship Promontory nord | collected 2015-12-28 | reverse complement strand
TTTCTAGAATATGACACTGACCATACCCCAGGCTTTTACAATCTATACCTTCTTCCAACTCCTTATCAATTTCCTCGGCGGTGAACGCTCACTCATTATTATGATGCATGGTCGGCAGCCCGTTCACCATCCATGGCCGATGGGCTCCTGCTTCGCAAAAGTCGACATCTCTGATCCTCATACTTTCCTCGCCATTAAACGTGGTATTCTGCAGTACGCCTGGTTGAAACCAGTACTCGGGATTGCGACCATCATCATGAAAGCCACCGGCACATATCAAGAAGGCTATCTTGGACTGACATCTGGCTATCTATGGAGTGGTATAATATACAATATTTCAGTGACTTTAAGTCTTTACTCACTGGCAATGTTTTGGGTGTGCATGTCGCAGGATTTGCAGCCATTCAGACCTGTCCCTAAATTTCTCTGCATTAAGCTGATCATCTTTGCTTCATACTGGCAAGGATTTTTCCTTTCGATCCTTCAGTTTGCAGGAGCTATACCCAACAACGTTCCGGGATATACTCCAGACAATCTTGCAGCTGCAATCCAGGATGCCTTGATCTGCTGTGAAATGCCAATTTTTGCAGTCGCTCATTGGTACGCCTTTTCTTGGAAAGACTACGCCGACGTTACAATCTCAGCAGCTCGCATGCCAGTCAAATACGCGATGCGGGATGCATTTGGTCCGAAAGACTTGATCGAAGACACTAAGGAGACCTTCGGGGGCAAACATTACGAGTACAGGGTCTTCGATACTGGAGACAACGTTCTGGCCCATGAGCAATCTGACTCTCGTATTGCTCGCATGATGGAGGGTATGAGGTATGAACGGGGTGGGAAGGGGAAGTACTGGATACCAAAGCCGGGCGAAATCAATAGTCGAACGCCTTTACTTTCGGCAGGACCTGGACCTAGCCGAGCAGCGACAATGGTTTCATCGAAGGCTAGAAATGACGTAGATGATCGTGGCGCGTCTGCTCGGCCCGACGAAGCTAAGCTTGATGTAGAGGATGAGAGGCTCTTCATGACTGCGAAAGCCTTAGAATTTGGAGACTGGAATGTGTGTTCTAATACATGAATATTCCAACACAAATCGCTGACTAGGAGGCAGTACCCTGTCATCACCGCTCATGTTCCAGCTGCCGAACGCTGGCTAGAGGCTAACCCCAATTTGATTACCACTTCGACCAACAGGAACCTACTGCAACCAACGAAGGTGAACCAAGAGAGGCGTGCCAGCAACGTTCAGAAAAAACTTGACAAAGGTAAACATCGAACGGGCAGTAATAGTGCAAGTGGCTCAAAACTGAACGGTCGATCGCGGGCACCTATCTTGAATGGCTTGCTTCGAGAAGAGTCCTCATCCTCACAGTCTGCCAAATCGGGCAGAAGTCAGCTGGTAGACTTGATGGTCGAAGACAACGTGGCCGAAGAGACCGAGCGTGTGAGGGCTCGTAAAGAAGGCGGGTCTGCGTGGAACGAGACCGAGACCAAACATTTCATGTAAGTGCATCCTTCACCGGAGAGGAGACAATACCTAAATCCCTCTAGACGAGCTTACGACGATGAGGATGAAGGCGAAGTTGTCCGTCAGGGATTCGAGCCTTCAAAATTAAATCTAGGCTCCGACTCGGATTTTGCGATTGGTGATGGCGATGACGAGCCACAAAATGTCGGAAAGATGCAAGCGAAATCCGAAGACGCAAAAGAATGGGACAACGGACAAGGCGAAGATCCAGAAAGCTCCTCGCCGAAGGCCAACACGAAATACGGGACTCTAGATGACCGGCATGTCTGGGATGCAAAAGACGGAGAAGATCTGTGATACCTGTGATACCCCTGGTACTACTAGCAAGGCGTTCAGGCGTTTCTTTGGCTGCATTCCCACGGCATTATGTCTGCACCAAGAGACAGTGCGAAGAACGGTGTCCTGCAATGTGTACCTATGACTTGCAAGAGTGGTGTCAATGTATCACGTTTCTCCTGAACATGCTATGATCTGCCGCCGATCTTAAGCACGTGACTTCGTGAAATGGGTGAGCAAGCCGAGCAAGCCACCCCCGCAATTCGAGTCAACCGTCTGCAGCTTTGTCCTGTGTAAATGTTTGCAAAAGAGATTGTACCTTGCGCACATCTTTGCACCATCGCATTGGCTTCGTCTTCCTGTAGGCTTATTGTCCCATTGCCCACCATTGAAGCTGTAATCATTGGCTTGTTCCCAATTCAATATTCAACGCGCCGCGGAGCCACTCACCCACCGCACTATGTCGTACCAATTCTGAAACATACGCACAATTAGGCCTGACTTCACGCGCCATCATGTCACTGTATGAGCATGCATTAGGAACAGGTTCGAAGATTCTATCATCATAATTGCAGGCAGTTCAGGTAGTTATTGATAGGTATTCTAGGACGAGAATCGCTAGACCGTCTCTCGCAATCCACTTCGCTCGAAACAAATACTTCTGTACCCCATTCTCAGCAATCTTCCCTCCATTCATCGAACAGCCAAATGTCGCCGACCAGACCGACCTCCAGCGGGCTTCTTGAGCTGTCTCAAGGAAGCCATCTCTTGAACATTAAGACACCCTCCACATCATTGTCAGACAATTCAAGCCAAGAACGTGCGGATATGGCCTCTACAGAGGATGAAGAGACATACGTTGCAGGTCATGACCTAGAATTAGACGGCCATCGCCAATCAGTGAACCCGCCTGACGCAGGGCCATCCGAAAACCGCGTATATCACACAAGTGCGCCGAAGCGGATGGCGAATGGGGATATTAAGTCACCAGGATACAGCCCGCCAACCATTCCAGGGTGTTCAAGTCAATACGGACACTCACGAAATAGCAGTCGGACGTCACGAGGCTCCCAGGTTGGCGAGGTACGTAGATGAGTCGTGATATAGTCTGTGGCAAGCCACTAATGGAGCACGACAGCTGTCTTCTCAGCTCAAAACACGACTCTCATATGCAATGGTCAAAGTACAGCATGGCTGGCAATCGCGCAACATCAACGAGCTTGAGGATTTGGCTTCAAATCAATTTTCACCAACCTCTGGATCGTCAGGGCCTCGTCAGCCATACGCAATACCGGGTCCTGCCAATCAGTCTGCATCTCATACACAATTATCGCGGTCATCTATACCCGCCTCTGAAATCATGGGAGACGTGAACGATGCACGTCGATCACCTCACATCGGCGCTGCTTATGATTCTTTCTGGCGTGAGCACGAAGGAAGCAGCGCAGCAACGGCGAAACAAGCCCAAAATTTGCCAGCAGGAGGCCCGTCCCTTGTCCCGCCAGTCGGCATTTTGCCGCGTAATCAACGCCGTCTGGATTTCATAGCTCAACAACCTCCAGCTTTACGCACGAACAATCTGTACAATCCAAGAACTCAGCTCCTCCCAAAGACTCCGTCACCAAAAAAGCCGTCAAAAATGAGAACACCTAGCCAGCAAGCAGCTGTGGAAAAGGAAGCTGTAGAATCCTTGCTTTTTATGTCAAGCCCGGGCAATTCTGGGTATCATGCATCTTCCACGCTCTCTGGGACGCCACTGAGGAGCGAATTTGCGCCCCAGACAATACATGAGCCTCGCCCCAAAGTGGTTGACCACTACATGAACAGAAACGAGCTAAGCATGCTGTCTCCAGCTCTGCACCAACAACAGCCAACGTTAAGAAGACCGCTATCTGGCGCTGACATCGACAAGTTGCTAGATGCGATGCCTGACTCTAGTAGTAGTGACGAAGCAGATCCTCGGAACTCACGTCCGCAACATCGTAACCCTGGCAGATGACAAGGCAGATGATGGAGAATGTACGATTGTAAGAACCTTGACCTGATGTAACGACTGTACAGTACGATTTACTTGCTCTTTGCATGCATCGGGAAAGGTGTTTGTCTAAGCATTACGACCTGCGGTAACAAGATTGATGAAATGCGTCTCGCTTGTCTTCAGGAATCCGCAGCTTGCATGATCTTTGATTTGATACCCTCGGTGGCTGCATGTACAAACAGCGTTTCTGAGTCGCCCGTGGGGAGTTTGACTTCTTCATTTGTACACAAAGCTGGCGAGGTGTCGCGGAATAAGCCCAGTATTTGTTTACCTACCTTTGACACCTTCATGTATTGAAGCCAATATACGACTAATTCTCAGCCTTGGGAGTCGTGAAGCACGTGAACATCATACTAATGTTGTCCATTCTCATCATGCAGAGCACTTGGACATACGACTACCGAAATCCCTGGCCCGGCCCATTGTTTAGCAAACTCTGGGCGAAGGACTCAGTTATCCATGCAGGTCAAAAGCTGTCTTATTTGATTGAGAAGAAAGAGCGATATCGGGACAAAACAAATACTTTGCAGGATGAATGCTATTGAGCTCAGGAGCAACATTTGGCTGATACCAGGGTCCGAGAGGTCCTCCCATATCAGGCCGAAGTATACGGGTTATACATTCTCATTGGATCTTCGTAGAGTGGGTAGAACGGTCAAGGTGCTTCGAAATCAGGGACTTTTAGTAGGTGCTATCAGAGAGTTCACCGGTTGAAGATGTAAGCCATCTTGCATCATGAAAACATCATCATCTCATCCAGATTGCCGGAGGCGTAATGAGTACGTCAACTAGATAGGGGAAGGTGATGTGGTGCTCCGTATCAAAATTTGTCCTATCCGAAAGCAAACCTATACCTTATCACCAAAACTAAAATGCTTTACTTAGGTAATGACTAAAGTCCCAATTGATGAGGATGTCTCAAGCATCGTTGATGTTTGATATAGCACATTTGCAGTGTTATCGCTTGAGATGTTCGTGCGAGGGTTAAGTCACCAATTGCTCACGCTATCCACCCAGCGGACATTCGCCACCTCTTCAAGGCATTGTGCTGATTTTACACATGTAGTAAGTGCTACACTTTAAACATAGGATGGTCTGGCGGTGCGCTGACGGACTATAGGTCATCGGAGCTGGTGCCGTAGGCCTCGCCATTGCTCGCAAATTAGCTGAGAGGGATGGTACTTCAACCCTACTTGTAGAGCGCCATGGTGCAGTGGGGACGGAGACGAGCAGTCGCAACTCGGAAGTAAGCTTCTATTCTTTGAAACAAGCAACCAAGAGTTGACATGCTGTAGGTAATACATGCCGGCCTCTATTATGGCCCAACTTCACTCAAGACCAAATTATGTCTCAAAGGGAAACAGCTGATGTACGATCTCTGTGAGAAGCAGAACATTCCTTACCGCAACGCCAAGAAATGGGTCTTGGCGCAGAATTCTGAGCAGCATGACGGGCTTGTGGAGACTCACAATTTCGCAAAGTCGATCGGGGTGCCAACCCATTTCATTTCACTCTCTGAAGCTCGTACCAGAGAGCCAGACGTGCGAGCTGAAGAAGCTGTCCTCGAAAGTCCGACTACTGGCATCGTAGACTCACATGCATACATGTCATACCTAGAATCTGACTTCCAATCCAAGAATGGTGACTTAGCTTGTCACACAAGCGTTGAGGCCGTCGAGGCCATTAATGCTGGCAATGGTGGCTGGAACATTATCACCAAATCAGGCTCATCATCCGAAATGAATTCAGTCACAGCCGAAACTCTAATCAATAGCGCTGGTCTTGCAGCTGTGGCTATTTCAAACACGATACTTCCCTTGTCGCGCCACGTCACACCGTACTATGCAAAGGGTTCTTATTACTCTTACTCTGCGCCTACGCCTCGGCCAAAAACACTGATCTATCCTGCCCCCACAGGCGGAGCTGCAGGTCTTGGCACCCACCTGACCATGGACATGACCGGAGCCATTCGTTTCGGACCAGACGTCGAGTGGGTGGACAATCCTCGCGATCTTTCTGTGAATGAGTCCAGGCTACCCGCTGCGCTCGATGAAATCGAGACGTACCTACCAAGTATCCAGAGAGAGAAGGTACAATTAGATTATAGCGGTATTCGACCCAAATTAGGTAAGGGAGGTGCTGTTTGGAAAGGAAATGGAGATAGCTTCCTGGACTTTGTCATAAGGAAAGAGGAGGGTTTCGAGGGCTTTATTAATTTATTAGGTATCGAGAGTCCGGGCTTGACGAGCTCCTTAGCAATCGCCGAAATGGTGGATGATGTACTTTACAAATGAGACTAGGACTGAACACTATCAGATGGAAATACCGGTATTCCATCCCTTTAGCCCGTACCCGGGGCAAGCACTCACCCCGATGAAGGTGAATAGCATTTCGAGTGGCTCTTACGCACAGGAATACGGCAACTCGACAATGTGGTCAGCTCAAAGGCTCGGTGATTTACGTTCTTGAATCTCTTATACCAGACTGCGTGATCTATGGCTTCTTTACCAACCCAGATTGCGCCTTCAAAAATGAATACTTCTTTACTTTATTTCCTCCACTTCCGGTGCGGTCTCTCCATGTTCCTAAGACAATCGGAATATCATGTACAGGTTAGCTCCCGATGAGACGTTCGATTCAAAGGACTAAATCAGACCAAATTGTTCCCAGTTGTGTCTGTCCCGCAAGATTTGTCCCAAGCTCTCTAGCCCACTCACGAGCTTCAGCATAAAATTCCCATTTTGAAATGACCGGCCTTATCTTTCACAGCGTCCATCTCGTTCAAATCGGCAATGTCCTTGACTTTCGTAAAGGTGAAGTTTGCTACTCCTCGTAGATCTCCAAACACCTTGGTGAGATTCGTCTTCAGGATTGCGCCTGAAAAAACAATGGAGTATCCATTTACAGCTTCATACAGCATAGCTCGAGCGACCTGTTCATGTTCATATCAGCCCTCTTCCATCCAAAATGTGACATGACTTTCCTGTTGACATTTGGTGGAAATTGAACTTGCTTACCGCTTCTAGAGTCGTCTTGGTGACAACTTTGGATCTTTCAGAAGCATTAGCCCCTTGCACGACAATGATAAACCCTAGAGCTTCGTTTGGCAATTCGTCGGGCTTGCGAGGTGTTGAGTAGCTGGACATTGGATCTCTTGTGAGTCTCTCCTTAAGGCCAAAAGATACGCACACTTTGGGGTAAGCTATGGGTGGAGGCGCAGAGACCGGCCGAAAGCGGTAATCAGTGATATTCCTGGATACCCACGTATCTTGGCTGCCGTGATTCAACAGTGGACCGATCTTGTTGATTTCTTCTTGGGGCAAGCTCTCGAAATTGAGATAGATCTCCTTGCCACAGGGTTCGATGCGTGCTTGATCTTCAAAACTGATTCCTGCACGGCTGAGTAAGGCTGAAGCACGGTGAATGTTGGTTTGGCCCATCTCACAATTCTTTTCTTGACGCTGTAGAGTGGAGCACAAATCGAGTCCTGGATCGTAGCTGGTTTTACAAGACCAACAACCTTCAGCCTCTTACTGCTGAACAAGGCTTCACAGTAGTCCATCTCAGTTTACATTCAAGGTACTGCTGATCTTGTAGGCCTCATACTTCATAAATGGATGAGGCTTCCACAGCATTACTGCTATTGGTCCTCCCATGTGCAGATCATGATGGGATTTGTTTTGGTAAATACATTTCCAGCTCAAGTAGCCCGATGATTGGCCATGCAGCTGGCTTTATCAGCATCTCATGTTCTAGGGCGACTATAGCCCATCTCATTGGCAGGGAGCCGGAGGCCTACAACCCTGCAGTATGAATTGTCCCGAAGGCAGCATGCGTTGTTCCATGCAGCTTTTCGGATCGTCAACGAATCATGAAGTGTTCCATGATCTTGGAAACCCTCTGTCCATGCGGGGCGTTTCTACACTAATGTATTGTAGGCCTCCTCTGTAACTTGTTACGCCTAAGCTTCTGTCATCGATGATAAAATACTAGGGAAACGTGCGTATAAACTGTGAAACGCCCCTTCTTCCCACCCCAGTCGACTTTGCCTTTCCTTACAAACTTGATTCATTCAGCATAATATCAGCGGACCTTCGCATTCACTAACGCGGAGGTCTCATTTAACAAGACTTCATTTTCAGCGAATCTCTTTCACGCTCGAAAAGAACTTTTCACGACCCACCTCTTCAATACGTTAACCCTCAGCTGCTGGGCAGCGACCTTCCACTACCAGTAGCCGCCACCACTGCTGAAGAACATAACCGAATCCAACAGAACCAAACCCAATCCAAACCACAGAGGCCAGAAACGCCAGCTCAACGACCTACGCCTAGCTCCCACCAGGACACGGACTGGACCCAATTTATCAATTTCGAAGGCAACAATTCATCCATTTCTTCACTTGCGCCTGCTACCCTTACGACCGCTAGTCATCCATCTACCGGGCTTTGTGCCTCACCACAAAGGCCAGCTGTCTCCTTCAACCGCGGCATTCCCTTAGCTTCAATTCAATGTCCTGATCCCGAATGCGGCGAAACGTTTTCTCACCAACACAAACTGAAGTGAGTACACGTGAGACGAGCTTTCATCTGAAGCAAACGAGCAATCGCTAATCTGCTTTTCATCTCTAAGCACTCATAGCAAAATTCACACCAAGCCATTCAAGTGTGATGTGCTAGCTTGCACCTCGTCCGGGTTTCGTTATCGAAAGGACCTTGAAAGGCATGTCAATGCTGTACACGACGCGAAATCTCGGTATTTCTGTCCGGTACTGTCCTGCCACTTTTCCGTGAACGGAGACAAGTCCTTCACTCGACGTGATAATCATCGTAGGCACATGAGTAGACAGCATCCGGGAGTTCTTACATGATCTGGCGTCGCAAGATTCTGGTGTAAGGCTTGACAGGAGAGGTTTATATAGGAGAAAGGAATGCTTCAGTTCGGCATTGACTATTCAATACCACTCAATCACATCTGCGCATAGTATGATCAGAGAAATATACTCATTATTTGGCGCATCATAATCAAATTGCCTTCATTTTGAAGGCTTTAGAATCCGAGCGCAGACTCGTAGAGCCTATTGCATGGGTGCATGATGAACGAGAGAACGAGAACGAGGGAAGCTAAGCTTCTTTGGGCCAGATTCCACAAAATATCAGGGAAGGTTTCCCGAAGCGAGGATTTGCATGTCACAAAAATACTCAGAGCAAAAGATATGTTTTGATACATTCGAAGATGGCGCCAAACTCATCGGTACTGACGGTCAAGGTCGAAAATGGTTCCCCGTATCAGCTAGACAGAGCACAAGTATTTTCAAGATACAAGACTATAGCGCAAGTCACTGATACGAAATAGACAATTAAAGCTTCAAGCGCACTTCTCAAGCACATAAGGGCCAAGAGCCAGCAAAGGGATATCGAATCCACCACAAAGAACCTCCTTGCAGCCGATACTACCTCTTCAGATACTAGCCTTTCAGACGCCGAATCTATATGGCTCATTCTGGCCACAAAAAAATTCATGACCGACCAGCGGCGCCTGAAACCCCGCAAAGTCACCCTCCCACATTCCCTCAATACCTCGCCAAATACATCCATATGTCTCATAACACCCGAGCCCCAACGTCTCTTTAAGGATGCCATTGCTCATCCTTCCTTTCCCACAACTCTCTCCCAACGCATCACTCGAGTCATCAGCGTCGAAAAGCTAGAAAAGAAATATCACTCCTTTGAGTCCAAACGCCAGCTGCGGGACTCCTTCGACCTGTTCCTTGCTGATGATCGCATAATCACCTACCTCCCTAAGATCCTCGGGAAGACATTCTACAAATCTACGCCGAAGCGACCTATGCCTGTGCGCCTAGAAGTTTCGAAACCAAAAAGCAGTAAGAATGCAGCTCTTCCCAGTACTAAATCCCGAAAGGAATCTTCAGATACCAAAAGTGTTGTGCCACCAGCTCTACTGGCGAAGGAAATTGAAGGGACACTATCGACAGCGCAGATCAACCTCACCCCTTCCACTACAACGGCCGTGAAAGTTGGATTGGCTTCTTTTACGTCAGAGCAGCTGGCTTCGAACGTTGAGGCCGTGATGGCAAGTCTTACGGATAGGCTTATCGCGTGGAGAAACGTACGGTCCGTCCATGTAAAAGGCCCGAATACAATGGCGCTGCCTGTGTGGTTGGCCGATGAGTTATGGACGGACGAGGGGATGATACTTGAGGATGACGAAATTGAGGAGGCAAGACTGAAAGAGTCGAAGGGAAAGAAGAAGAGGAAGGCCATCGGAGGACTGAGAGAAGAAACAATCGGGAGGGATACTGATGGGAAGAAGAGAAAGGGTATCGATGGCTTAGAGAATGAGTCAAGGAGCAAAAAAGCGAAAAGGTTAGAAGATGAGGATTTTAGTCGCGCCATGAAGGAGAGAAGAGCCAAATTGAGGCAGCAAAAGAGCGAGGCTAGGGAGAGTATCAAGCAAGAAATTGCGGGAGACA
>JAABUH010005169.1_pt1 | contig 10341 bp, 8 predicted proteins | sample 5559121 | NCBI WGS metagenome assembly JAABUH01 (sample SAMN10711871, study PRJNA513364) | rock metagenome | isolation source: Antarctica rocks | place: Antarctica: Victoria Land, Battleship Promontory nord | collected 2015-12-28 | reverse complement strand
CACACGGTAGAACAGGTCGGTGATAAAATCGACGGTGGTCATGGGGTGCTCCTCTCTTCTGGTGTCCTGACACCATCAGAATCGAGGGCTCCCCATGTCCTTGTCAACTAGCACCAAAGGTTAATAGGATACTATCCACAATGAGGGTATCCGCGACGGGAGGGGAGGGGAATGTCCCATGATGGGCCACAAAGAGCGAGTGTGCGCTCCGCTGACGAACGTGTCGCTGGAGGATTTGGTCCCGGCCGATCACTTCTATCGCCACCTCGAGCGATCGCTCGACCTTTCGTTCGTGCGCGATCTCGTCGTCCCATATTACGCGGCCGGCGGCCGCCCCTCCATCGATCCGGTCGTGTTCTTCAAGCTGCAATTGGTCCTCTTTTTTGAGGGCCTCCACTCCGAACGGCAGCTCATGCGCGTCGTGGCCGACCGATTGAGCGCGCGCTGGTACCTGGGGTACGATCTCGGCGAAGCGCTCCCGGACCATTCGAGCTTGACCAAGATCCGCGACCGCTACGGCCTGGATACGTTCCGGCGCTTCTTCGACGCCATCGTCGAGCGCTGTCGCGATGCCGGCCTCGTGTGGGGCAAGGAACTCTACGTCGACGCGACGAAGGTCGACGCCAACGCCTCGCTCGACTCGGTCTGCCCGCGCTTCGCCGTCGAGGCGCATCTGCAGCGACTGTTCGACACGGAGCGCGCGTCCGACGCCCCCGGCGAAGCGGCCCCTGCCCCCGACGCCTTGCCCGTCCCGGCTTCTCCTGCCGTGCGCGACGCCCTCGCCGCCGAGAACGCCGCCCGGCAGGATTGGCTGACGGCGGAGGGCCGCCCCGATCGCACCATCGTGCGCGCCCACTACCAGCGCCTGAGCGATTTCAAGGCCAGCCGGACGGACCCCGATGCCACGCTCATGCAGCGCAAAGGCGGCGGCGCGCACTTCGGGTACCACGACCATTATGTCGTCGACGGCGGCAAAGCGCGCATCATCCTGCAGGCGCTGGTCACGCCGTCGGACGTGATGGAGAACCAGCCGCTGCGCGACCTCGTCTGGCACGTGCGCTTCCGCTGGAAGCTCCGGCCGGCCCAGGCCACGGGCGACACCACCGGTTCCGTTGGGGCCTGCTGAGATGGATGAAAAGCCTTCGGTAGGCACTCTGCTACCCACGCAGAATATGGCCACGCGACGGTTTCCATGCCAAACCGAGGGCTTGATTGGGCCGAAGCAATTGTCTTATCCGATGATCTTTCGGCCAAAATGCGCCATCTCAGCAGGCCCCAACGGAGCCTCATAGCTAACATACAGGAGTGTCCCGCCCTCGGCGTTGGCCAGGGCCGCCAGCGTCGTCGCCCACTCGGTGGGGCGGGCGCCGACCGGCTTGAACTTGAGAAACCGACCCTCCCCCTTGGCGACGAGTCGCCTCCCTTCTTGCGCGTCGATAACCCACCCCCACGATCACACACCGCGTGTCCGCACGCGGTCGCCGCCATTACCCCGACCAAGCATGAACGGGCACCCCTTCTCATCCCCCTGTCGACCGCCCGCGTCGGAACCGGGTCAAGGCCACCCCGAACAACGACAGATCGAGAGAGCATGGTTTCCGCGGACCATCTGTGGAGGGCGTGACAGGGCTCTGGCGTGGGAAACCAGCTTCCCAAGGCCGCGAAAGGCCACCCGGCCGCCATTGTGCCGTACCCCGATGGCGCTTGTACGTTTTTAGGCCAATTATGCGCAACTCCTTCCATTTCCGCTCCATTTATGCCATTATATAGTCACTGAGAGGAGGCCACTACCGATGGATTACCTGAGCTACTACGGTCTGAATGAGTCGCCCTTCCTCATCGCGCCGAACCCGCGATTCCTGTATATGAGCGCGCAGCACCGGGCCGCCCTCGCCAAGGTCGTTTCCCGCCTGCAAACGCGGCAAGGCCTCTCCGTCGTCTACGGGGCGGTGGGCACGGGGAAAACGACCGTGGCTCGCTGGCTCCACGACCGTCTCAACGACGACCCGAGCGGCCTCTATATCGCGCGTACCATCTACAACCCCGGTTTCCGGCGCGATAATCAGCTGCTGCGCGTCATCCTGCGCGAGTTCGGTGCCGAGGATCTGACGCGGACGCTCGACGGGAACCTGGCGCTGCTCCAAGGCTTCCTCCAGCGCGAGGTCGTCGAGGGCGATCGTACCGTCGTCCTCATCATCGACGAGGCGAACCTCTTGCCGGCCGCCCTCCTCGAATTCCTGCGCCAGTTGCTCAATTTCGAGAACAACGAATTCAAGCTCCTGCAGATGGTCCTCGTCGGCACGGACGAGTTGCGCGCCAAAATCCAGCGGAAACCTGCCCTCGCCAGCCGCGTCCGCAGCGTGTCGACCCTCGAGCCGTTCGACGCCGAGGAACTCGGCCGGATGATCGCGTATCGCGCCTCGGTTGCCGGGCGCGAACGCCCCCTGTTCACGCCGACGGCGCTCGCCGCCCTCTACGACCTCTCCGAAGGCATCCCGCGCACCGCCATCAACCTGTGCGAGTACGCCCTCGAGGCCGCCTTCGTCGACGAGGCGGCTATCGTCGACGAGGACCACGTCCGCCGGGCCATGGACGGGGTCGAGCAGGGCCGCCCGCGCGACGCGCGCCGACCCTCCGCCCCCCTCCTCGCCGGCACGGGGAGGCAGCCATGAGCGGTGGCAGTTACCGGCTGTGGGAAACCAGTTTCCCACGCCATACCCGCAGCGGCGCCGTACGGGCGGTATCACCGATCACCCACGACCGAAGGAGGCCGCGGCGATGAGTTCGACGTTTGAGAGTATGCTGACGGCCAGCCGCGAGCGCGAGGGCGAGCTGCGCCTCATCCACATCCTGATCGCCCGGTTGGAGCCCGACCCCGACCAGCCGCGCAAGAGTATCAATCCGCTGGCGCTCGCCGAGCTCGCGGCCTCGATCCGGCAGGATGGCGTGCTCCACCCGCTCCTCGTGCAACCGGCCGACGACCGGGGCATCTACCGCATCATCGCGGGCGAGCGCCGCTGGCGCGCCGCCCAGGAAGCCGAGTTGCGGCGCCTGCCGGCCTTCGTCCTCAAGCGCGATGACCTCGGCCGCCGTCGTGTCCAGCTTGTGGAAAACCTGCAGCGCGTCGACCTGACGGCGGCCGAGCGTGCGCAGCACGTGTCCCTCATGCGGGAGTTGGTGGCGCTCCAGGCGCGCACCGATGGGCGCGAGGTGAGCGAACGCGAGCTCGACACGCGCGTCGGCGAGATGCTCGGAGTATCGGACCGCGCCGTCCGCGACTTCCTCGCGGCCATCGCCCTCCCGGCCGAGGTGCAGGATATTGCCCGAGAGCGCCGCCTCTCGATCAAGCACCTCAAGGCGGCGACGATGGTAGCGCGCGAGCAGGCGCCCTCCTTCGCCGAGGCCACGGCCACGGCCGGTGTGACCGGGGACGAGGCCCTGACCGCGGCGCGCCTGATCCGCGACGAGGCCATGCCGATCGCGCAAGCGTTGGCGGCCGCACACGCGACCGACACGCCAAACCCAACCACGGCGACCGGGGCCGCGACCCTCGCGGATGGGGTGGACGCGGACGCGGGTGTGACCGGGGACGTGCCCGCGCGTGAGGAGCCCCGTCCGATTGCCCCACTCCAAAGACAACCGTCGATGCCGCGCCAGCGGCGGGCTGTGTACGTGCGCCTGCTGGAGGTCGAGCGCATGCTGGCCCGCTTACCCCTGGTAGAGGCCGCGGAGCCGGCCGAGGCCACGCTGTGGGTGGATGCGCTCGACGCCGTTATCGCCCGCGCCACGACACTGCGGACATCGCTCGCCCACCTGCACGACGCCCCATTGTCGAGCGGCAAGCGCCGCGGCGCGACCAAGAGCTCCCCATCGCTCAGGGAACCCGACGCGTAGATACCCTCCCCTGGCACGCTACGCGACGCCCGCGGGCAGTGAACGATGACGACGATCGACGGCGGGGGCGTCGGGGCGCGCGGATCATCGCCATCGACATGCTGTCGCCGCGCGACCGCCGCGCCCGTACCATCGCCCCGTAGCGCACCCGACGGGCTTCTCGGGCGCGCGAATTGTGGATGGCGGGGGGCGCCGCGCCGCGCTATCGGCTACTATGGCAATTAGAATAGGATAGGGGAAGAAGGTGGACATGCCGGGGACGTCGCCGCGACCGAGCGACGCATATCTGCGCCAGGCGGGCATCGATCCGGCCGACGCGACCGGGCACGACGCGGTTGAACTTGCCCACCTAGCGTGGCGCGAGCGAACCGATGTCTGGCTGCGGGCAAACAGCGATCCGGTCGAAGCGGGCGAGGCGGATCTCGAGGATTGGGCCCGCGTGTGCAAGTCCGGGGCGAGATCGGACGACCCCATCGGCGCGCGCTGGTGGTGGGATACCCACCACCTGATCGCCTACGGGCTCGACAACGCCTGGCTCTGGCGCCCCCATCAGGCCCCCCCCGAGTACGTCCTCGCGGCGATCACGGCCTCCCCTCCCGGTGCGGTGGAGGGGGCGACGCGCCGTGTGCCGCCGAGCGGGGAACGTCTCGCCCCGGCGGCGCTGCTCCCGCGCCACACCGCCGTGTACGGGATGCTCGCGGCCGTGCAGGCGCGCCATGGGTGGCAGGAGTCGTCCGACGGCCGGCCGGTGTACGATTGGGAAAAGACGGACGCACATGTGCGCACCAGCCTCCAACCACGCGAGGGGGCCGTGCTCACGCCCGATGCCCGCGCGGGCCTCTGGGCCATGGCGGAGTCGCTGGATGATCCCGACGGCGATGTCTTCCTCGCGGCGCTGGCGCAGGCGATGAGCAACGAGGCCCGCCAGAGCGATGGGTCGGTCTGGTTGAGCGCCGACGCCATCCTCGACTACCGGGGCATCCTCCCCAAGATGCATCGGCGCCCCGCCGGCGGCTACCGGCGCGCAGGTCATCGGTTCGAGGACCGCGCGATGATCAGCCAGAGCATGGAGCGGCTCGACCACCTCTTCGTCCTGGTTGAAGAGCGACGGTCGAGATCGAAGAGGCGCGTGCTCCGGCGGGAGAGTAAGGTCCTGGTGATCCAGGAGCGTTGGACGCAGCAGGCGCTCGACGGCAGCGAGGAAGTCGCGCTCGCCTGGCGCTATAGGATCGGCAACTGGCTGGACGAATACTTGACGGACGGCGCCCCGCACGTCGCCCAACTCCTCCGCCAGGCGCTCCAGTACGACCCCGATCGGCAGAAGTGGGAGAAGCGTCTGGCGCGCTATATCATGCTGCACGGCCGCATGGATGTACGCGAGCACCGCCCGCTGATCATCTCCGTTGGCGCGCTGCTGGACGAAACGCAGCTCAATGAGGAGTTCGACACGCGCCATCCGAGTCGCGACCGCAAACGGTTCGAGCACGCCCTCGACCAGTTGCGCCGGGACAAGGTGATCGTCGACGTCATGGCTCAGGACACCGTCGTCGCTGCCCCCGCCTGGCGGTACACGGACGAGGGACATGATGTGTTGCTGTCTTTGCCCCGCTACGACTGGGTCGGACGCTGGCGCGAGGCGACCATCCAGCTCATGTTGCCGAAGCTCGACCAAGAATTCGTCAGACGCCACGTCATCGCCCCCATCCCCGATAAAGACATCTAGTGTGCGATAAACGCGCATCGGACCTGTAGTTCTCTCAACCCTATCCTTTTCATCGGTCGATATGGCGGCGATGGCGACGGCTTCGTGGCCGTGCCACAAGCGTCGCTACCACGTCCCTCGCCCCGCTCGCTCCTCCCTGATCTTGGCGTGGACGCGGCTATCGAGCGTCGCTACCACGTCCCTCGCCCCGCTCGCTCCCGTTACAAGCGTCGCTACCTTGTCCCTCGCGCGATTATCCCCCGGCGAGAGCGTCGTTACCACGTCCCTCGCGCGATTATCCCCCGGCGAGAGCGTCGTTACCACGTCCCTCGCTGGATTCTGCGCATGGCGGGTGTCATCCCGAGATACGGTGAGCGTCGTTATCGCGTCCGTCAAGCGTCGTTATCGCATCCGTCGTGGCCTGGCACAGGGGCGATAAGGAGCGTCGCCACCCTGTCCCTCGCGCCGATGTGTCCGGGCGGACGAGCGTCGCTACCTTGTCCCTCGTGCGAGCTTGCCAGGCGGGCGTGCTGCGCTGAGGGCGTGAAACGAGCGTCGCTACCGCGTCCTTCCTCTTCAGCGTCGAGGCGCATGCATCCTCGACGGCAACCCATTCGATGACGTCTACTTGACATGTTATAGGGGCGCTACAGCTATTGACCCGCGTGTCCAGTGCGGCAATACTGATGGGGAAACGGCCGGGCTGGTCCAATAGGGAGGGAGGACACGGGAGCGCCCTTGCGGTCCAAGGGCCTGGTAGTGATTGAGGGAGGACTCGCGCACCGGTAAGCGTTCGTATGCGTCGCGCGGGACCCGCCGATACGCCCGCGGGTCACGACCCGGCCTCACAGCGTCGGGCGTCGGCGCCACGACGAGAACGTGAGCCGACGTCATTGGGGTATGGCTCGCTGCGGGTGGTGTCACGCGGCCGGGATTGTAGAGCTTATGATGAGATGTTTCGTGGCCCTTGACCAACATAGGACGGGTGCATACGCCCGCCGCCCCGCGCCTGGACATCCTTCGCGCCCGGCCGGGCTGGCGCGCGCGTCGTCAGCCGCGCCCGTCCGGCGCGTGGATGTCCAGGCGCGGGGCGGCGGGCGTTGGACATCGATGACCCACTCAGGCGACGCGCAGGGATGGGGATGGGTTTGCCGGGGAAGGGGTGCCCATGGCCGGTTTCCATAAACCCACCACCACCCAAACCCCCGACGCGCTCTTCGACTATTGGCAGACCCGGCTAACCAAAGCGGAGATGCGCGTGCTGCTGTATGCCGTCCGGCGCACCTTCGGCTTCAAGAAGGACGACGACGATATCTCGCTGGATCAATTCGTCCATGGCATCACGACAAGGGAAGGCGAGATCCTCGACGAGGGCTGCGGCATCAGCCGGTCGACCCTCCTCTCCGCGCTCAAGAAGCTTGTGGGCAAGGGGCTGCTCATCAAGGATCGTCGTACCGACCGACGCAACGCCGATGAGGCCAACAACTATCGCCTGGATATCGTCGACCCGCGGCGCCCTCGCGCCATGGCCGGGTTTCGCACGGTCAACACGACCCAGGTGCCGGACGAGTTGTTCGACTATTGGTTGTCGCGCCTGACCGATCCCGAACTCTTCGTCCTGCTTTATATCATCCGGCGGACACTCGGATTCGGCAAGCGAACGGATATCATCAGCCCCGACCAATTCCTCCACGGTATCCGCACGAAAGCGGGGACGGTGCTCGACGAGGGTTGCGGCTTGTCGAATAAGAGCTTGTACGCGGGTATCGCCGGTTTGCGAGAGAAAGGATTGATCACGGTCGAGCGACGCATGCACCACCGCAAAGGCAATCTCGCCTCCCGATTCGGCCTCGTCTTCACGGGTGACGTGCCTTATGTGTTGCTCGAAGAGGTGGACCCGCGCTTGCAAGCGTGCATGGGCGGGGCCGAGCACGACCTTGACGCGGACGTGTTCTTTCCGAACGACGACGTGGAGGATCCGACGACGACAGCCGATCATAGCCGGGGCAAGAGTGTAGAAAGGGCACGACGACCGCACGAAGACGGGGAAGGGGGTCCTGATGGAGAGGCTGGGGATCACGTGGAGGGGGGCCGGAGCCTTCACCAAGGGGGGCCGATTGATACAAAGAGGGGGGCCGGATCGTACTCGAATGGGGCTTGGATGTTACATCAAGGGAGGGCGCACGGTACATCAAGGGAGGGCGCGGCGTATGTGGAGGGGGAACAGTGTGTACACCAAGCCTTCGTGTCTGTCTCGACCCCACAACAGACAGATCCCGAACAAGATACAGTTAGACAACAAACAGATGACCAACATATGGGTATATCGAAAGTTTCGAGGAGCACAACCACTAGAGACAAGATGAATACGGCGCGGTCGCATGCGGAAACAGGGCTGCGCTTGTATAGCCCTGCGATCGCTGATCGTATCGAAGATTGGTCGATCGAGTTTCACGACAAGGACCACTTCATCCAGAATCGTACCCAGATCATGAGGAAGTGGATCGAGAGTGGTCTCGGTGAAGGCCAGTTTGTGGAGCTAATGTACGAGGCGCGGCGGCGCGCGAAGAAAGCTCTTGTGACGAAAGACGCAACGGATGGGCCGAGTACGTATGGCGGGGTCAAGAACAGAATGCCGTACTTTTTCAAGACGCTGCAAGATCTGGTAGATAACGGACTTGGTACAGGTGACCCTCATGATGATGGCGCGCGCGACACCGACCATAGCGCGCGGGACGATGCGCCCGGCCAGGCTGTTCACGACGATGGATCGGGGCAACCGGCGCGCGTCGGGGTTCCGGCAGACCCGATGGAGGCGCCCGAGTCGCGGGCGTGGCGGTCGGTGTGCGCCGAGTTGCGCGGTGAGCTGACCCCGGAAAACTACGCTCGCTGGTTCACGTCGACGGCGGCGCTGGCCCTCGATGGAGGACGGCTGATCGTCGGCGTCCCCGATGCCTTCCACCTGCAGTGGCTCGATCGGCGCCTGCGCGGCGTCGTCGAGCGCGCCGCGGCGCGCGTCCTCGCGGGCGTGGCCGTCGCGTTCGTCTTAGACCTCTAGTTTTCGCTGAGTCAGGCGGTTCGGTCAAGTAGAGCAGGGGGTGACAGGGCCACATGATGCCGTCGTTGCCTCCAGAATCCGGTGGGCAGATGGTCGGTGCGGGCCTTTTTTGGGCGGATGTGGGCCGGGAGCGGGAAGTCATGCGGAAAAAGGACGTGGGCCAGAGCCCGGCGAAGGTGGCCCGGCGTCGGCTGGGGCCGGCGGTCCCAGAAGCCGGTCGGGATGGCCGGGGACGTGGCCGCGCCATAGGAGAGGATGGCCCCGGCGAGGAGGGCCAGTTCGGGCAGGCGCTGGCACGTTTCCGACGCGTGGACGAAGGCGCGGGCGGCGCCGCGCATCTGCTTGGCGGCCAGGGGGAGCTGCTCCACCGGCCAGCGGTCGCGGTAGAGGTCGCGCAGCACGCGGGGGGCGACGGGGAGCGGCGAGGCCAAGAGCAACGGCTCCCGGTAGCGCGGGTCGTACACGGCGACCACCGTGACGGTGGGGCCTTTCGCCTCCGCCTCCGCCTCCGCCTCCGCCTCCGCCTCCGCCTCCGCCTCCGCCTTCGCCTTCGCCTCCGCCTTCGCCTCCGCCTCCGCCTTCGGCGCGTCCGTCTGGAGCACCAGATCGGCCCAGACCTCCGCGCGCAGCAGGACCCCGTCCTCCTGCCAGGTCTCGATGCGGTTTGGCGGCGTGGCGGGGATGGGCCGCCCGCGCTAGGTGCGCGGCAGGGGGCGCACGACCTCTCCACGTGTGGCGGGGCGGCCGCGCCCCGCATACGCGGGCGGGCTGGCCCGGCGGAAGACGCTATTCTTGGCCAGGCGCCCCACGTAGCGCGTCGCCCCCTCCCCCTGGAGGAGCGCCAGCCCGCAGCCCGCGTCGCGGACCAACGCCTCGTCCTGTGCGCACCGCGCGACCGCCGCGCGCACCAGCAGGCGCTCCTGGGTGCCGGGGCGCGGGTCCGCCGCATCCGCCCGCACCAGGGCCAGCGGCAGCGCCAGACGCTGGCCGCCCGCACTCCCTACACGGGCAATCAGGCCCAGGGGGATGGCCGGCAAGGCCCGGCCCGCCTCCGCGTGATCGTGGACGGTCGGACAGCCGCGCAGCCGTGGCCGCCAAAACGCGGTCACGTCGACCGCCACCGGGCGATAGCCGCCGTGCCTGCGCGGCTGCCAGGGCCCCTCCACGGCAACCCGCTCCCCCCACCGCGCGAGCAGGTCCGCGCTTGCCCAGTCGCCCTGCCCCAGCGCCGCCCACGCCCGGCGCACCGTCCGGTCCGCCAGGCCGCACGCGCTCAAGCCCGGGATGACGGCCCCGCGCGTGGCCAGCAACCGCCCGCTCACCAACATCCACAACAGGTGCAGCAGCCCCCGGTTCGTCCCGACGGGTGCCGGAGCGACCACGCTACATAACAACGTCATCATGCGGTAGACTGCCTCTGGCATCACGGATCTCCTTCGGTATCGTACGGTCTGAGCACCCGCACTCTACCAAAGGTCGCTCCTTGATGCCATTCTGTTAGCGGAAACTAAAGATCCAAGACTTCGAGTTCAACTTCGATACCCCCTACCCCCGTGGACGATCAACGAACGAAGAGGGTCGGCTTTAACATAATATAGGGATTTGGCAGCAGAGAGGCTCCGTGGCAGAGTGGGAGATACCGCTCACCCAACCTGCCCAGGAGCCTGCTGCCATGATAGCCGACGGC
>JAABUH010005168.1_pt1 | contig 10342 bp, 15 predicted proteins | sample 5559121 | NCBI WGS metagenome assembly JAABUH01 (sample SAMN10711871, study PRJNA513364) | rock metagenome | isolation source: Antarctica rocks | place: Antarctica: Victoria Land, Battleship Promontory nord | collected 2015-12-28 | reverse complement strand
TTGTGCTTGCTAGCCATCACAGCAAATGGGGCAATGCCAAAAACGTCAGTCAAGGGACATTCAATTGTCAGCTGCTGCAGACAACAAAGCTTTGAAAGTGACTCACACATGGCAAGCGGGCAATGGTCAGCTGATGGACCAGCACTTCCGTGGTGCCAATCCACACAGAGGTGTGTCAGCTTTGTCCATGACTGCAATGGCAGCTGCTGGAAATTGTTCAAAATGAGGCGTAGTGACCGTACTTCTGGAAAGACGTTTGCAAATACTTGCAAGCTGTGAACAGGAAACTCTCCAAGATCCAAATCATACACACTAGCACCTGCACCTGTTCTGTAACGGCCCTGAATGGCTGAAGAAAACTTAGAACCCTTCAGACTAAGACTGGTCACTGATCCTGTCAAACTAGTCAAACCCCAGAATAAATTCGAAAGACCTTTTGTATCATAGCTATGCGTACCTTCAAACTTGAGCTTTTGCAAAAATGGCAGGTGTCTAAACAGCCGGAAACCCTCAACAAGGACATCGCCTGTTACTGATAGCTCTAGACATGTGAGATGAAACAGACCTAACAGAATTTCATTCAGGACATGCCTGCTCTGAATGTCAGTCAAAGGGTCAAGCAGAACCAACTCAACTAAACCTGTCAAGGCAGTTAGCCCTTCAATGAAGCCTCTGGCTTTCCCTTGCTGTACATGAAGAGTCCTCAACCCTTTGAGTTGTCTCATGTCTTGCAGCATCTGAGATGAGTGTATAGACTGTGTGGCAAACTGTTGCAAAGACAGGGAAGTGAGCTGTGTAAGGTGGGCAATCTCTGCTAGCAAATCATGGCCTGTGTTGTCGGGCTTCAAAAACAGCTTGCAGTTGGAGAGACACAGGACTTGCAGCTGTGCCAGCTCACGCAGAGCTGCCAGTGGGTAGGTGGACTCCAGCTTACCCAATTCCAAGGATGTCAAGTCTGATGCACAGGAAGGTAGGAGATGCATGGACAGGGATCGTAGTGTTGCATTTGTGCCTTCTTCAGCAACCAAAGCTAGAGTTTTCAACTCAGTGAGAGGGGTCAGCTTGGCGAAAAGCTTCTCATCTATAGCTTTGAAGTCTCTCAGCTCCAAGGTATGTAATCTGAGCAGATGTGCGCAGCCTTCTAGCACTGTGGAGGCCGTTGTCCTGACGTTGGACAGCTTCAGGACCTGTAGACCTGTGAGATGACGCAGGCATGATAAATCTGAGGATGTCAGACTGCCACAGTCCGCCATATGGAGCTCCCGCAATGAAAGCTGGGGTAGCTGTAAGCATGCTGCAGGCGATATGCTGGAGTGCACTATGTCTAAAACTTTGAGGTTGGGTGTCTGCTTGAAGAGCGCTGCCAAGTCTACTGGCCGGGCGCTGTTGGTGGCTTCTCGAAGCCGGTGCGTGCGTGAATTGACTGCCTGTCGCCAGGATTTGTCGACTAGGCGTGCAGTGTGGGTAGCTCTGAGTAAGCCAGAGTCCGACACGAATTGGAGGATTCGCTCCAGGCTGTCCGCATCAAGCTCAATCGGAGCATCCATAGGTCACCTGCACATCCATATGACCACACTTCATACCCTGTTGACACGCGTGACTACCCCGGCCAGGTGTAGCCAGGCGTTGCATGCTACGCATGCTTGTGCTCGATATGACCGAGTATGCAGTTGTATGGCAAAAATATTCTGGAGCCATACTCACTTGCAAAGGATTGCCTTGATAATCCAGACGCGGCGATGGCAACAGAAGACGCTTGCCATGCTCATACATACGGTAGACTGGACTACTCGCACATAACTGTTCGCTGCTCTGAAACCATAAAGCCAGATTTACTCTTCGAGCAAGTTGCTTTAACCAAGAAGGAACTGCGGTGTTGCCCAGTGCAGCACACGATCTAAGGTTTTGTGGAATGCACGGCTTGACAACCAGCTCGAAGCTCAGCAGGAAGTCTACCCCCGGTGTCGCGCATATAGCGTAACGTGCTCATGAACTGGTCCGTGTTTTCGGCTTCCAGCGCAGCTCAAAGCCAACATCACAAACGAACTTTGCTGCTAGAACAGGTGTGTTGATCTGCAGAGACACTTTTGCCCCATGAATGTCTCTTGGGCAGACAAAGCCTTCCTGACTTACCTGATTTGCTGCCTGCAGGCTTTGATCAAAGGCTCCGGGTTGCTCAGCACATCTTCAAAGAGCAGTGCTGCTCAGGGCCATGCGCCAGATGAAAGGAGCTACACAAGTCCCGCCAGGTCACAGGGCAGCACACACTTTGACCAGGACCCTCAGGTGGCAGGCAAGACTGTTGACTCGCCCAAGCCACCAGCAAATCCGAATTTTCAGCATGTAGTTCGAGGGAGATCACCAAGTCCAAGCTTGAGACACCCACCAGACCTTGATGAGGCAGATGAGGCAGGGCCACCCAATCCAGCAGCAGCAAATTCCTGCATGCATGAAGGACCGCCAAGTACTCACAACAAAGCAGAGTCTGGCAAGCCAACAGTCAAAGTCAGTGCTAGTATGCTGGGAGATGCCTTAACTCCTGCTCATCAGGAGGCTGAAGCATCACCTCTAATGAGCAATTCCTGGCAGGCATTGCTAGCGCTATCTGACAACTATGACAGGTGACCAGCCTGCATATTGACTGCCAGCTGCTCTCCTGCTTGCAAGGCTCAGCTTGTTTTGGTGCATGACAGTGAGTTTATTTGCAATTTGTATTTGCTGTATGCCTAGGCGCCTGTGACAAGCTCATCTTGTTCAAGCTGTGTGTACATATCTGGGTGCAGGGACAAAGCCGAGGCGGCAGAAGGCATGTACTATGACGATGGTGGTGCTGCCAACCACCTTGCTAATGACAGCAGGCAGAAGCTGCCTGCACAAGGCCAGCTCGCATCTCATGAGGTTTGTGCCTGCTGCGCTCATGAGCTTGTCCTCCATCCCAAGCTCATGTCCTGACTCACCCGTACCTGTGAAGGCATCTCTTACCTGGACATCATGGAAATGCTAAAGAGTATGCTGGCGCTGTCATACAGGGTCCCAATGCTCACTGGTTGCATGGGACGCTCCAGCGGCAGGCAGCTCACATGGTGCTGCACCTGCAAGACCATGAGAGACAGGCTGTGTTGCTACGCCTACCAGATGGCGCCATGCACTGTCCAGGTGTGACTGCTGCCATACCGATGCTGTATCATCTGCTTCTGCTCTTGCCATTTGCTAAGTGAACATAGTTTCCAACAATGATGACTAGTGAAATGCGTGCAATTGTCTTTGGAGCTCCTGTCATGCATACTTTTGGCGCCTGCATTGTAAAGTGGCTCACTCCGACTTCAAGCATAAGAAGCCAGTGCTTGCCCACGCTTTCAGAGCTCATTTGGTCATGATTCATGTCCAAGCATGGCTTGGCAAAGTTGCTTAGCAGGTCGAGCACTTGTGACTTGTTGCTTGAACCCACAGTCGCTGATGAGATTGTTGGCATTTGATGTGGGTGTCACTCAAAATCTGACAGTGCACCTACTTGCAGGCAGCCTGCCGCTGACTTGGGAAGACCAGAAGGCTGATGAGGGAACCCACTTACTTGTGCTGCCATCTGACCAACCCAGCAACAGACGAGATGCTCTGGCCGTGCAGACTTTCCTTTTCCAGCTGATACAGAACCCATCCCAGGCGTTTGAGATGTAAGCCCCAGCATGCCTCTCGCCATGTCTCCTCTCCAGTCACCTCAGCAGCTACAATCAAGTCTAATGGCAGGTGAGGCATGCAAGCTGTCTGAGCTTGCATGCCTCACCTGCCATCAGCATGGCTCAAATACTGTTATTTACCAATATACTGGTAATATGTGGGGAAAATTTGAGATCTCTCTTTCCAAATCTTTGAACAGTCCTTTGCACTGAATTTTGTTCGTTTCTACATGACAGATTAAGAGCAAAAGCTTGTGCACCCGGCAGAGCAGGCTGAGAAAATCATCATCATGCCTCATCATGACCTAAAAGACAACTGCTGTCATGTAGTCTGCCTGGGAACTTTTGACCTGCACCAGTCTAGGCTGAACCGATCAGATGCAAACCGTGTGCTTGCTCCTCCTAGCCTTGTCATGATACACATGCAACCCGGCTACCGCAGCAACACTGTCTTGACATGAATGTGTTAGCCACATTACTTGCTTACTTGTCTTCACAACCTTCAGGGCTGCTGCGTGGAGAGGATGCTTGACATCCCCAACCTCAGCATCAGCGGTGTCGGCTGCTCAGAGCCACCGGTCAGGATCCTTGGAGCCTTTGCTGCACGGGCCAGGCCGGTCACCATACCCCAACAGCAAGGCCGCCAGCAGACTCACAAGGCCCAATGCTGCTATTGCCTCCCCCTTGCAGGGTATCGCTGCCTTCTGTCCCACTGGGTTGCAGCAATTCTGGGGCACTCCAGCAAAGCTTGACGTTGCAGCCTGATTGGGATCGTTGTTGCCTGTGTAGTGCCGTGCCAGCTCTTGGGATTTGGTCTGTGATGCAGACTACGCCAAGACGGAAGATGTTTTACCGCAAGCTGGGCGTTGTGTGCGCTCATGTCCTGGACCACCATCAGCAACTTCTGAATCACATGCCTACAAGCTGGTTGCTGCAATCAAATCTGCCGTCAATAGTCACTCCTGCATCAAGCATGGTCACTCACTGTGCCACTGTTGCCCCCCCCCCTTCCACCCCCCTTCCACCCCCCTTCCCCTCCCTCCCGCAAAGCATGTTCTATAGCCACAATAGACAGGCTGCTGCCTGATCACTGACACATCATGATAACCCTTGTACAGGTCCGCTCACAGGCTCATTGCGGTCTCCATCAACCCTACCCTGGGCCCCTTCACGCTCATCATCACCCGTGCTCACCCACCACCACCCCTCAGACTGTACATATATGCCACCAAAGTACCCAGATCAGCAGCATGAAGAGTCTCTTCGCGCTGATGGAGATGTTGGCTGGAAGCTATATTGCACAGCTTCCTTCACAACTGCAATGGCAGTGGTCATGGCAGAGCTGACCAGGCAGGTGGAGATACAGTGCAGCGAGAGAGCCCACGCCTTGGCTCTTGCCTGGAACCTCTACTCTGCTGCCATGGACACTTGCCTAGGTCAGCACGGCTCTCAAGCCAAGTCACCGCACTACACTGAGGGACTGTCTGGTGTGACGGCCCCAATCCTCTGGACTCATGCACATTTATACTGCCACTGTCCTGCAGATTGTACACCACCTGCGTCATGTTGTATTGCTCCCAGCTGTGCTTTCCAATCTCACAACTCATTTTCCTGCTGTATGCCAGCTCATATTGGTTTCAGGCAGGAATTACAAGACCCAGCTCTTGTTGAGCCACTTGGATTCCTTGTTCTGGTCTTTGTCAGCACAAGCCTACGCACAGGTGGCCATTGTTTAGCATTTGCTGATGAGAAACACCGCAACAGTTCTGAGAGAACTACCTGCATCGCTGCAGGGAGGTTGCAAGCTGAGCTTCATCAGCTGTCAGGACACAACATCGCTTTGGCAGCTGAGAACATGCAGATGAAGCATGAGATGGAGCAGACTGTGTCACTGCAGAAGGAGCTGGCGCTCAGCAAACAGGTGTTGCTCACACCTGCAGCCGTGACGCTTGGCCACCCGAGATCTGACTGATCTCTATTCTCCTGGAACCATTAGCATCATCGCCAGAGTGTCACATCTGAGCGCACAATCACCTTCAATGCTTGCCAGTTGGACCTGGCAAACTCCAGATTGCCTAAAGGGAGTCTTAGGACTGGAATGCTGACGTTGATGGTGCTCTGGCACATGTGCATTCTGCTGATTGATCTCAGCTAAGCTGCACTATGATGACAATGGATCAGCAGTGTATACGGCTATTGTGTGCCCTGAGCTTGCCCTGTGAATTGGCAGGTGGAAAGCTCAAAGCTGGCTCTGGAGAGGGAAACCATTCAGCTGACTGCCACCAAAGCCCAGCTGCAGGCAGCAGAGCAAGAGCTGCATGACACACAGCATCACATGCGACGCCGCCTGATCCTGGCCAGATGGCAATTTGCCGGCACTGCTGTCAGCCTACCAAACCCTGTTGACCTAGTGCCTGCAGCGCCACCAAACCGCACAGGGAATGCTACCAGCAGTCTCGTGAAGCAGGCCCAGGCTCTGGAGAGGATGACTGCAGCCAGGGCAGCAGCATTGCAGCAGGTCCAAGCCGTGAAAGCGAAGCAGGCGCTGGAGAAAGGAGTGGCAAACTTACGTAAGGATGGCACTGCAGGCGATGCTTTCTCAGCAGCTGTCAGGGTGAGTCACTCATAGCAGCCCTGCCAGTCCATGATTCCATCTATGTGCCTGTCCTGGGAACTGTGAGAAAGCTCTGTCTTACTGATCAGCTTGTGTGTGACAAATGCAGGGTGCCCAGCAGCGGAAGATGCATGACGTGCTGGACCTTGTCTCAGCCAGTCAGGTCCTGCAGCCAGAAGCCATCATGAAGATGCTGTCACCAGAGGTAGGTATAAGTTGCATGCCTGTTGTAATTCACCAGTGTTCAACTCCCCATTGCAAGGCTGATATCCCCTGGAGTGTCCTAGCTACACGCAGCATTTCCAGCAATGGTGCAGTGTGGTTCACTGTATGAATGAGCCGGCTGGCACTGTTCATTGAGCTAATTGGATGATACTTTCACCTGTTCAAGCTCTGCAATCTTGCCCAGCATGGTATTGTTTGCCTGCATCATGCTGTATTGCCAAGCTCAGAATATTCTTTGCACAATGTGCAAGCTTGCTGCTTGCTGCAACAGGCACAAGCTGGTCTCGTGTCAGGGCTGAACAGTCAGCAGCGATGTGAAATGTACACAAAGATCGGTGATGACAGCCTGGCTGGTATGCTAGTGGTCATGAGATTCCCAGAGCGTCTGAAGATGCTGCGGGAGGTTGAACAAGTGGATCAGGCCCTGGTTGACCGAGTGTTGCGATACATCAGGTACACGTTTCTCTTACTAAACTGCAGCACTGAGGGGCAGCATCGTAATGGTCAGGCAAGTCGCCCCTGGATGTATGCAGCAGTAATGCCTGTAACAAGTCGTAACACCTGTGTCTACCTAAGAAGGCACATTGTTTGTTTGGCAGAGGCATTGAGCATTGTTGGGCCTGCTTCATTCAAGGCTATACCTAGTCTGCATGTAGCAGATGATAAAAGCTGGGTGACACCATCGTGTTTACATTCCTTGTATGGATCGCATCTCAAAGCTCTGCTGACTCTGGCTGCAGGTTACGACCAGCTCTTGCAGCCAAGTGGTTGGCAGCCATGCCTGCTCAGGAAGCCCTTGCAGAAACTGAGCAGATGACAGCAGCGTCTGTCTCAGCTGCTCTCTCAGCCATGAAGCCTGAGCAGGCCGCACAACTTGTGCAGGTAATGCATCTACCTTGCTTGGTAGTCTGCTGGCCCATTGCGCATCTCATCGACTGAAAGCCGCTCAACGTTTCCCTGCTCCGCATCACACTGTGCAGGCTTAGCAACACTACATAGGGCAAGACAGCACAATGAGGTGTCGAGCCTTCTCAGCTTCTGGTACTGTGTATTTGCACAGTATGTACATACAACTCAAACACAGATATTGCTTGCATCCTGTGCCTGAGACAGTGAGCATGCTGTGCATGTGTCAACTTCAGCATCTCTGTGTGCATAAGTGAACTCTGACATGTGCATGCATGCTTGGCTCACACAGGATGTACCACGTGAAGACCAGAGGCAGCTGCTCTTGTCTGTGCCCTTTGTGCACATGTCCCTCATCCTGCAAGCTCTGCCGGGGCAGGCCTGCATGGAGGCCCTGCTTAGCATTGGGGCACCCCTGTGCAAGGACCTGCTGCTCAGCATGCCCAGCCCCACCTCCGTGAAACTGCTGCATGCTGCTAGCACTGCTGACCTGGCCAAGCTTATTCAGGTCAGCCGGCTGCCTATCACCATCCTATTCTTGTCCTAAACCTAGCACAAGTGTTCTGTGTTTGCACTGCGCCAGTAAGCCTCTCTTTCACAAACTTACCTGAACACCCTAGCACCCTACGTAATGTGTCATTCAGCCTGGCCTCTGCGACAGTGACAGCGGTATATGCTTTCAAGCTTCGGCAAGATGCACTGTCATACAGTCAGGGCCATACAATATCAGGCTTCACACAGAAAAAAGTCCAAACTGGTCCCTTCCCAGCACAGCAATGCTTCTGTTTGTCAAAACTCGTCTGACACAAGATTTTTCTCTTTGCGCTGACTCACTGAAGATGGTACGGCGACAGGATTTGGAAAGTGAGGATGCTAGCTTGGTGACAGGTATGTTGGCGCCTAAGCGCTTGGACCAGCTGAATGAGTTCCTGGGTGCTCCTGTGCCCATTCCAGAGCAGATTGACGAGCCTAGTCTCACCACAAGCTCTCTGCATGGTCTGTCACTGGGCGACAAAGTTGCAACGCTGAGTGCCTTGCAGCCATCTGTAGCAGCTGCAGTACTAGGTAAGCTATGCCGCTGTTGCCACCTGGATCGCCACAAAGGTTCAGTTGGCAGCTTACACCTGAGATTCAGACCTGCATGCAGGGCAGCCCTCTCCCTGTACATGCTATGCACGATCTCAGAGCAAGCTCACGCAGTGCAAGGCTGAAGTTTGCAAAGTGTGACGCTCTCTCTGCTTTAGAGCCTTGCTGTCCTCGCTCACAACCCATTGCTTGTGATCTTCTGAGATGCGCTCTTCCTGCTCTGCTTGCACCTCTGCCGTGATGCCACCCATCTCATCAAGAACAGACGCCTGGAAGGGCCATCAACATTCTGTTGCTTTTCCACTCCTTTGTCTGTTGCAGCCTGCACTATCAGCGCTCCCAACTGCCTGCCCAGCATTTTGCTCTTGCTGTTTCCAGGTGTGTTGAGCCGGCCAGAAGCAGCAGCTCTGCTGGCCAGCATCCCTTCAGCCAGCAGATCAGATGTGCTGGCACAGCTGGACCCATTGACCATCAACTCCACTGCATCTGAGCTGCGCAGCATGAGTACCATGTGAGGCTCCCTTTCTCCTGCTTCCAGCATCGGCCCTGACCTGTGGGCATTGCCTTGTAGGTGCATACAGGCTTGTCAAGCACAGCTCAGTAGCTGCATTTTTTCTTGGGCCACACTTCAACATCATGTGCACTGCTTCACAAACGTGAGAGTAATGCCGTGTGTATATGTCCAGTGACTGAGCAGTGCCTAGTGGCTCATGTCAGCAGTGTCTTGGGTGTTGCAGGTCAGTTGGCAAACAGGAGCTGATGAATGTGATGAGGCATGCCGCAGGCTTGCCCTCTCAAGCCAGCACAGCTGACAAAGCTGCAGATGCATCACCAGACCTTGACCTCACCCCTCTTGTTGACAGTGAGCCCTCCTTCCCTCCCATGTGAGACATGGAGATCTGCAACACATGTGTTGTCCTATCAGCAGCCAGGATAAGCCTGTAGACACGTCAGAATAATTCATTTGACAACCAAGTCGTCCAGAGCAAAACAGCGTTACATCTGTGCATAATGCACTGGGGGAGGATTGTTGGCAAACAAACTGAGATGTTGACTACATGCACGTCATGTCTTGCAGTCCAGATTGTTTGGTGAGAGTGGCTCACAAAATTTCACAGGGGACAGCTGGCTGTGTGTCTGTGCAGATGCAGCATTGTCTCCCTCCATGCCCAAACAGAGCCTAGGCTTCTTTGAAGGTCCTGACAGCCCTGAGGCCCTCAAGTCCAGCCTGCGCCGAACACACCTACGCTCCTCAAGTATGCCATCATCACAAGACTCTGAACTGCTTTCGCATATACCGTCACGTCGCAAGCTGTCATCTCTGTTTTTGGTGCTGCCCATGATTTTGTGCTGATGCTCTGTGTTGTGTTGAGCTGTTTGCCACCTTTGAGATGCTCTGAAGACCAGTGCAGTTTGCACAACTACAAGGACTGCATCAGGTCTAACTCCTCAACCCATGTGTTTGCATCAGGCTGGGGTCTGGGCGTTGTTGTTGCACTCAGCTTGATTACAAATGTGATGACACACTTGCCTTCATTTTGTGTCTCCAACATTGGTCTGGGGTGCAGAAAACACAAGCCCTGACAAGCGCCGCAGTCTTGTAGCTGACGCCAGGAAGGGGATGAGCCGCACCAAGAGCCTTGCCCCATTAGCAGCGTCCAAGAACCTGGTCAAGTGGTCCTCACCAGCAGAGCCTCAGGCTCCAACAAGAAAGCTGCCGCCCATCAAGAGGGTTTCCAGGGAGTCCAATTTCTCTGAGAGCCCACGCAGCAGTGCAACAGGTGACATGGCAGGTGTTGCTGGTTCAAGTGTTGCATTGCCAATCTGACAATGTCAA
>JAABUH010005165.1_pt1 | contig 10349 bp, 14 predicted proteins | sample 5559121 | NCBI WGS metagenome assembly JAABUH01 (sample SAMN10711871, study PRJNA513364) | rock metagenome | isolation source: Antarctica rocks | place: Antarctica: Victoria Land, Battleship Promontory nord | collected 2015-12-28 | reverse complement strand
ACACAGCTCAGCTGAATGTCCGCAGCTGCAATGGCAGACGCACTCGCCAGGCTTGAGCAAGTGTTTGACCAGAATCTGGTGACAAGGTTTCAAAAGCCACCAAAAACCTGCACAAGTGCCCTGCCCCTCTGCAGCTGCCCCCGAAACGGCCCCTATGCATGACATCATCAAGACCTTGAGCTTGACTGCATGCTGTGTGATAACGTCTTCACGATCCAGGCATTTTATCAGGCTCTGCAAATCAGTGCAACTTGGGAAATTGCATCTGAGATTTATTTAGAAGTGATCTTCATGACAGTGCTATGCTGCAACTGCAGCTAGACATGCATACTTTGAATGTGGCCAGGGCAACATTGGAAGTGGCTTTGAAATGCAGCATGTGGACCAGGTCAGACAAGATTTGCTGACAATGCAGTGCCAGACCCATGCAGGACTCACTCGACAAAGCGCTCTAATGTAGGCTGCTTGTCTTCAGGAGTGTTGCCATATGTGCCCCTAATATGTGCCGGTGACTGTGCATGCTGTTGCGCCTGACTGCGTTAGCAGGGACATGAGAGGAATCTGTCTACATGCTCAGCTGTAATGTCTTGTCTGTGTAGTTCCTGGTACTCGACATACAGCAGGCAGCTTTGCAGAAGGTAAGTTTAGGGAGCAGCTCTCAGCAAAGTGATATGGCCTCACAGTGTACAATGTACACCCTTGGCATGATTAACATCATTCAAGCTCGGCTTGGAAACATGCACAAGAACACAGGGCATGCAAAGCGACAGCTGGAGCCATCGTGACCTATCCTTGCGTGGACTTGCAAACCACAAAGGCTCTTCCCGACAATGTCATCCTTCTGAGCAGCCATCCTGACAAACTCTGAAGGGTGCAAAGTCAAGTGCTGCTTGTATAGCCAGGCTAGCGTCCCCGCCAATGCCAGGACTGCTTCTATCTCTGGCAAGTCTGGTAAATCTCCTAGCTTGTACTTGCTGCTTTCTCTCCAAGGGCACAGGTTACTTCTCAGCCTGGTGAAATGACACAGTCTCAAAGGGCATCTCATGAGGACAGACTCATGAAGCAAAACCCAGCATGGGCAGATCTGACAGCCTGTCACAACATCATGATGTTTCCCAAAGGTGGGGACAAACTGAATGCAAGGTGACACATCAAAGGGCAGACTGAAGGGCAGACTGAAGGGCAGACTGAAGGGTCAGTGCTTCAGACGAAAACACATGGTCAGGCAGTCAAAGGAAACGTCTTGCCTTGTATTGCAGGAGGGACTATCTTGTAACATGCTTGAAGCTTGAGTACCCAAACGGACACTCTATATGCTGTATGAATAATGAGTTTGCTCACGCTTGTAAATACCTAAAGAGGCGGACGTTGTGCTCGTGGTTCCATTGCAGAATGGACAGCAGATCCTTGTAGTTCTGCAGAGCCAGCTGGCTGATATAGATCAGGCCCTTCTCATTGAAGGTGCTCAGAATGGCCCATCTGTTGCTAGTCACCATGGGCTTCTGGGCTTGCTAGATGCAGCTGACTGTGACCCCATCAGCCCCATCTGCTCATCTGCCCGATATCCTAATGGTTTTCCTTGTTCATATGGGTCTGATTCATTTGCACTTGATGTCATATGGAGCTCTAGTCAGCGCTTGGACTTATTATGAAAAGCAATATTCCCAATCTGCAGAGCTTAAAGCTCTTGCAGCATCAGGCCTTGTTGCGTTCAATTAAGCTTTTGAAAGTCTCAGACTGGGTTTGAGAGCTGGCAAATGTGCTGTGCAGATGATCGCCTTGACATCTCTCTAGCCCGAAGTGCTTTACACGCCCTGCAAAGGCTCGGTTTCAGAAGCAACATCTGCTTCTGAGCTGATTATTGGGTGTGGTTGAGCTGGCAAACCTCAAATTCATGAATCTTCTAAATGTAAATCATTTTGATGGACTGAGTGACGGCCCTTGCAAAGCACATGATAGCACTCCGCAAGGTTTTCCCTGACTGGTGTGCTCTGCGCATGCTTCTTGGTGCCCAGTCTGGGTACAATCCAAGACATCATTTGTCCCACAACTTGTCTGTGACACATCTGTACTATGCTGCATGCCTTGCGCTGTTTTGATATCTATTACTTTGGAGCGTACACTGGCTCCTACTGTGTGCATGCTGATTTCTGAGTAATGCAGACCTCGCTGAAGCAACATGAAGGCAGACGCATGAAGCAAAAGGCAGCATTGGCAGGTCTGGCAGCCTGTCGCACCATCACCATGGTCTTCCAATCCTTTTCCCAAGCTGGGGACACAGAGTTGATACAAGGTGAAATATAAGGGCAGACTGAAGGGTTCAGTGATTGAAATGAAGATGCATGGTAAGGCAGTCAAAGGAGAGCTGTTGCCTTTTATTGTAGGAGGAACTTTTGTGCAGCATGCGCAAAGTTTGGGTGCCTAAACAAAAACTCTACATGCTGTATGAACGATGACTTTGCCCATGGCATGGCATGAACATACCTGGAGAGGCAAATGTTGTGCTTTTGGTTCCACTGCAAGCACAACATTTGCCTCTCCAGTTCCACTGCAGGATGGACAGCAGATCCTTGCAGTTTTGCAGAGCCAGTTGGCTGAAGTGGACCAGGTCCTTCTCATTGAAGGTGCTCAGAACGGCCCATCTAACTTTACGCTCCAAGGGCTTATGGGCTTGCAAGGTGGCCACTCGCCACGGAGGCTCCATGGAGGCTCTTGCTCCATGGAGTCCAAGCATGCATACCCCAAGTTTGGCACAGGCAGAGGTGGCACCACCACTGAAAATAGACAATGCAAGACATCACAGGTGGGGCAAAGCGCCTATCTATGATGTCCAGATCTGGACTGCTACAAATCACATGCAATCGGGACAGGCATGACCCAGTCCGGGCGCTGGCAGAGCTACCATTGTTGCAAGAGGACAACATCAACATAATGTAGCAAACATTATCAATGCAATGCAGACATTGGTCATGTGATGCGCTGAACAGTGCAACTCTCCCTAGCTTGGAATCAGACAGACAACTCACAACAATGCTGGGCAACATGACCAAGATCTGCCCCAAGGTCAGGCATGTTGCCACAAGCTGATCAGCTATGTGTTTGACTTTGCTTCTTTTAAAACAAATTTGTGCTAGCTTTCAACTGTAATCTGTTCCATCAATCATAGTAGCAGCTTCATGGTCCAGCAACAGCCTGTGACATACACTAACATAGCCAATGTTTGCAAAGATCACCCTGAGTACCATTGTCATAGAGGAAACATGCAGAAACAGCGTCAGGCACCCAATTGGGCACTTCAGCTGCTCACTGGTAGTGTGCTACTGTAGCATTTCCAGATTGTGTGAAGTCAAGTCTCAAACATGTCAATCATCATGTGTGAGCAGGGACTCAATGATCATACATGAAGCACATTTGTGCATGAATCTATGTACAAATTACGATTGGCTGAGCTGCGGCTGAAAGCTAGGACAAAGACGTTTGTATTGACAGGACTACCAGTCAAAACCATCAAGCAGTAGGTAACACAGTGGAACAGGGAACCAACTGTTGTCATGCCTGTATCAGCTAAGAAAAAAGTTCATCAAAAAGTTTAGATTGTTTCCATGACTGTTTTACCACTTGAGTGCATGCAAACATTGCTTGTATTGTACTCAGTTTGCAACTGACTATAAAGAGGTGACAATTTTCAATACAGCAACAAAACACAGTCAGTAACCTTGCAACTGTTCACAATCTACACCTGCATCCTATCCATGCTGCGCATCGTGATTCCCAACAGTGACCAAACAGTGAGCCATGAGTGCTACTTAATCACCACCCCTGCTTGTGGATGAACTCTGTCAGGTCGGCAACCACCCTTGCTGCTGTAAATCTCTGATCTGGGTCCTTCGCCAGGCAGCCAAGAACAAGTCTGATCAACCCTGGGTTCAGCTTGGCCTGCTTCAGGGTGCGCGCAATCTGCACAAGAACAGCAAAGGGGATTATCATTGCGCAAATAGCTTAGCACAATTTTCAACCTAAGAAGGGTCAGCCTGGTAAGTCAGACATTCATTCATGCTGTCAGGTGTTGCCTCTGAAGTTACCTTGTGCTGCCATTCTGTGTATCTGGCCTGGCCACACAGTGTGCTGGCGAAAAGCAAGGTAGTCCCATCCCTGATAGCAATCTGATGCTCATGGGGAAGTTGGCCCATGCGCTTGAAGAAAGTGAACAGCAGCAGCCCAAAACTCCACATGTCTTGCTTGGGGTCAGGATAGTAGTACCCAGCCTTGTGCTGCTGCAGCGCCATTTCTGCAGCCTCGATGCCATCACACACCCTGTAAGGCATGCACTGCAAGTGAGGGGCTGCACCCCAGCGTAATGCTGTACACCCTGACTGCTTGTCAACAATTCTGAATGTCCACAGTTGGACAGCAAGCCCAATGCCTTTGTCTGGCTTTGGGAGGGCATGAAACAAAGCTGTAAGGGCAAGAACTTTGTGCATGCGTGTCTAGCACAGCCAGCAGCAATCATGCGTCACGCTGTTGATGCTCAACACTACACCAGCACAGCAGCCTCACAAAGCAGGCAGGTGAGGCAGAACTTGAGGAGGCAGAAAGCATGGCCTCTTACCAGTATGTGCTGAATGAGCCTTTCATATCTGTGACAAAGAGCTTCTGTTGGATGCACAAATGTATCACCAATTGGACAAGCTTCTGCACTGGCTTTATTCGTGCATGGTCGCCTCATTATCAGGTGCGTGCAACAAGAGTAAGTGAGGGCTTACATGGACTTGTCTAGACTGCTGTCCATGGGGGCAGCCTTTTCTAGCCTAGCCAACTTCCAGTCCTCTTCCTGACTGACCAAGACAAAATGCTGATGCACAGCCTGGTGCACTAGGCCGTCTTTGTGAAGCTTGTCCAGCTGCTCTGCAAGGCCAACCAACTTTGGCACCATCTGCTTCACCGAGGGAAGGCTGCGATCCATAAACACAGAGTCAGTCATGGTTCACACATAGACAAAGACAGACAGACAGGCAAACACACACATGCACACACACAGAGCAGGCGGCGCATGCAACTGATGCGAGAAATCACCAAATGCATATACCGCTCAAGGCTGCTATATGAACTACAGAAACATCTGCATGGTATTACATGATTCCTCTGCATCAGCAAGCAAATTGTCAAATCCCACACTGTTTTGCAACCTGTCTCTGTTGTGTAGGACAAAAGTCTGCACTGTATTTTGTATTTGAACGCTCACCTGTCACCAAAGGCCTCATCTAAGTTTGGCATGCGCATTGGCCCCTTGCCCTTGCCGGTGCTGCCTGAAAGGCTGCGGCCAAAGCCTGGGGGCATGTCAGACTCCCGTGGGGCATCCAGGACACCAACACCACCACAGTTGGCAGCACCCTGCATGAGCACACCATGTGTCGTTTTGTGCATATTACCTCATGCAGAACTTGTACAGAAGTGCTGCTGAAAAGAAACCTGCAATGGTCAGCAGTTTCTCTGTCAAAGGCTGTCACATGCTTCAGCAACTCATGTCATGCTCGTTGCTCTGCCCAGACTGGTACATGCTTGTTACTGTGCCCGGACAGCACTGTTCAGAAGAGGTGCACAAATGGCACAGGCAAGCCTACACGTCCGTAAGGTCTATATCATGGCCATTAAACCAATAGTTGCTGACTACCCACCTGATCTGTAAAAGCCTGGCTTGTGGGGGCAGGCCCGTGGCTGAGCCGAGTGAAGACACTACGGCGACCTTTGGGCTCATCAGGGGGGGTGGCAGGGCTGGAGGGCCCACTGCTTCTGTCTGACTGAGCTGAGGTGCCAGAAGCTGCCAGGCGTGCTGCAAGGCCCTGGCCCCTGCCTGAGCTTTGGCTGCCATGCCCTGCACCTTGTTCCTCCACTCAGTCAGCTCCTGCAGGTTGTCACAGCAGAGGTGAGCATGATGCAGGTGATGTTAGGGCCATGATCACTTTGTAAAGTCATCAACAGAGATGCCACAGATGTGTGTCTTTTGGAGGGAATGCAAGCAAAGTGTATTGCCAGTATGTACAGTGCCGTCGTGCAGGAAAGCGATGGAATGCATTTCGGTGACAAACACAGACCTGAATTGCATCATCTCTGTCAGCCAATGCAGCTCTCAACTGTGACTTCAGGCTTCCCATCTGTTCCATTCCATCCTGAAACACCAAAGGAGGGTGGATCATCAAATACTCACTGGACCAACCCACTACAGAGCACAGGAAGATGAAACAGCCATCAGACGTAGCCATAGCACTGGAGATTTTCCAACCCACAGGCATGAAAGTGGCTGACGCAGTATGACTACCTGATCAAAGCGGTCAAACACGGTCGTTTTGCAAGAGACCTTGGCATTTACCTCCTTTGCCTTTGTCGTTTTGCCAAGCTCTGCATGAAGGCCTGTCAGCTTGTGCTGAAGAGAACACAATTCAGTGACCTTCCGGTCAAGCTGCTTCTGCAGCTGGACTGAATGCTTCTGAGCCTCCTGCAAATGACATCAAAACCCCAGCATAAGTATCAACTTGCAGCATCATGCAGCAATTGTGTCCTCTCAAACCAGTTGCCATATGCAGGGGTTTTTGTCATGTTGAAGACACAAAACAAGCTTTACCTTGGTTGCTTCATGCTTGGACTGCTGTGCCTGGGACAGCTCCTGCTGGAGATGTGTGAGCTTTTGCTCAGCAGAAGACAGGTCAGTGCCCTTCCGGGCGAGCTGCTGCTGCAGCTGGGCTGAACTGTTTCCAAGCATCTGCAGATCACAGCAGCATGCTTAGCAATGCAACTTCAGATTAGTGATCATACTGTAGCATTTGATTTGCAATGGGACAAAGGTGGCGTGGCTTGCCAGCACCGCCACAATGAGCCACAAATCATTATGAGCCATCAAAATCATAGCAGCCAGGGTGCTTGGGGTGGAAGGGGGGGGGGGATGCGGGGGGGGGATGTGGGGATAGAGCAAGGTATACTGAGCGAAGTGTATACTTGCCTTCACACTGGCACGGTGAGTGTTCTGCAGGGCTGCTAGCGCCCTCTTGTCCTTGTTGACCTCATCACACTTGCCAGCAAGGTTCGTCTGCAGCTCTGTAATCTGTGCCTTGGCAGCATGCAGGTCAATGGTTGTCCGGCCAAACTGCTCTTGCAGCTCGTGTGACCTATTTGTAGCTACCTGCAAATCACACAATTTTTTGAGTAGTGCCCCATTGCCTGACTTCACCAAGCACCAACGGGCATGTTTCTGTTGCTGGCTTGCTTGAAAGTGACCCCAAGTCTTGCAATGCAAAGGGGGGAGATAGAGTGCGGGCCTTACCCTTGCAAGCTCCTGGTGGGCTGCCAGGCGGGTTGCCACCTCCTGCTTGGCAGCAGCCAGCTCAGCATCCCGCTGGGCCAGCTGGGCTGACTTCATCTCACTCTCCTGCACATTGCAACCAAACCTCGTACGCTTGCTAAGTAGCTGCCAGATTGTTGCAACAGCCAAATGGTGCTGTAAGGCATTGCAGACGCAAGGCATTTTGCACACATAACATCTGCATTAAGGCGTATGAGAGCTTGATGCAACCAAGTGTCAGAGTGTCGATGGCAATGGTGCTTATGCCAGCAAGCCACAGAAGCAGAGGTGATGCTACGCCCAATAATAACCAGGCTGAAATGCAGCAGGAGCACAGCAGCAGGGGCACCAACGCATTGACTGGGAGAACGCCCTGTCTATTCTGAAAATAGTGGTATGCACATGAACATGTATGCACACTTGCAAACGTTTATGCTGGTCCATCAGCTGTGCACAGCACGCAGCAGCAAAACACCACATACCTTGACCGCCAGCAGACTGTATGTTTACAAGATCTGAATATGAACATCATCTTGCTGTGGCAGAAAGCATATCAAGCTGCAGTACTAACCTGGATTGCGGTGACCTTGGTGGTGTGGGCCTCCGCCAGGCTGTCCTTCAAGGAGCTCAGCTCTTGCTGAAGCTCAATACACCTTCTGCGCGTCTCTGAGAGGGAAGCCTGAGAAGGCGCTGCGCCATCCTGGGCACTCTGGAAGTCACCGTGCTTACTCTGCAGAGCCCTGTCAGAGGCATCTTTCTCTTGCCGCAGCTTGACAAGTTGTGTCTGCAGGCCCTCAGTGATGTCATCTTGTGCCTGGACAAGCGCAAAGCCAACGTGACAACACACTCTGCTGCAAGGCAGGGTCCCTGGCCTGGAATGTGCAAGGCAGACAGCGAGTTGTGTCAAAGCAAAACAGCCAGGGCAGATTTACATTGTGCATGGGACACTGCCTGTCCGTCACAGGTCTCTCTGCACACACAGAACACCCAGTGTACCCTATATGTCTTTGCAAATACAGGCTTCAACGCAAGGTTTACCTGGGACATCTTGCTGTTGAGCTGTGTGACATCCGCTAGGCTCTTCTTCAGATGGCCCACCTCTTGCTCTAGCCTGAAGTTCTTGGTCTTCAGGTCACGGCTTTGCTGCTCTGAAGCCACGGCCTTGTCATGCAGGCTAACAACCTCTGCGGTCTTGGCTTGCAGCCTTTGCTCAATTGCAGCCTTCTCTGTTGCCAGCTGTGAAAGCTGCTCCTGCAGGTCCTTAGTGAGTTGGCTGTTTGCCTCCAGCTCTATGGTCTTGTGCTGAGCAGCTTGCTGAGCTTCAGCGCAAGTTGCCCTGGTCTCATGCAGCTCCTTTTCAAGCACGTTCACAGCCTGCAACAGATTACAGGTCAGTGCATAGCATGCCCAGTCATGTTAAAATCACCTCCTTCATAACCGCTTCTTTGCCTATGCTTGCACCACATTTGCCTGCACAAATACCATCAGTGCATGGGTGTCATGTACACCTTGTGCAACGGGCACGGACTCCTTCACAATGAATAAGCTGTAAAGGCATTGAGGCTTTGCTGCTCGGCCTCAAAGGAACAGGACCAGGGTGCCACATTTTATGAAACACTCACTAAAGTCCTGTACGCCCCTGTGAGACTTGTCTGTTCTGGACATGAGTACTCAAATACAACAAACAAACGTTCTTGTGATGGTGTAGTGGTGGTGGAGGAGAATGTAAACCTGCCTTAGTTGGTCTGGTGGTCAGCACATCAAGTCATGTGAATTGATTATTGCACAGCCAAACACAAACACAACAACAATCTGCAGCACACAAAAGAAGAGAGGCCAGGAGAGGCCAAGATCACTTGGCACGTTACCTCTCCCTGCTCCTCCAATGCCTTCTGCAGCTCCTCCCTTGCCTTTTGCAGCTTGTTGATCTTGTCGTTGGATTCCTCTTGCTCAACGTGTGCCCTCTTTTGCAGAGCATGATACTCGTCTACCACATATTTTCCATGTAGCTGTGCTGCAGCCAGCATCTGCTGCGTGACCAGCAAGGTTGGCTCCTGCATTTAAACAGAGGTCAAAGACAAGCCCTGCCTTTACCTTGGTGCTTACAACAAATGTAGCGTGAATGTGTCAGGATAACATCATTCCAAAAACCACCTCAGCGTCTTGCATGACCTCACAGCTGTCAAGTGCAGCTGTCTTCCAGTCAGCAAAGTTAGGCTCCTGCAAGATGAGCAATCCATCTTCAGCACCAGGAACTGCAGAAAGCAGAAGTGATGCGAGCAGCAAGCACAGTCTTAAACGCATACCCCTTGGACTGCATGACCCTGTCCCACTGTCTGACATGCTCGGGCTGCACGCCGTACATCTGCCAGTGTCAACAGTCAGGATGCTGAAGTGCTGTTGCGAATTGGAGAGTATCAAGCAAAAGAAAGCCTGACTTCCTTCACGCACCTGATAGTTTTCTTGTACAAATAGTCGAACTGCGTTGGCTGCTGTTCCGTTCACAGCGTGCGAGTCAGAGCCTGTTACAGGCCCTTAGACCTGTGTCTATCTTTTAAAACCTGTTGCCTCGCAACCCCGTACACTGCTTGCAACTGATGCGACGGCGGCTTGCAACTGATGCGACGGCGGCGTCAAATGCTGCTACAGACTTCGTCAGTACACGCAAGATTTGATTTCGCACAGCTTGTTGTCGTTGACAACAACGTTCGAAAGGCTTGGCTACCAACCGTAGCTCAGCTGGTGTAATGCCCGCATAGTTCATTTAGCACCTTACAGTCTGGGGTGTGGAGCCAGTTGTGACTCATCAGACATCCTGGCTTGAAAGCACAGGTGTATGTGGTGTGCAACAAAACCAAGCTGGTGGGAATTCTGCTCGAAAAAGAGCCCAAGGTCCCGTTGTTGGTAGTTTGGGCCAAATAACGAGAAATGCTGACCTCTAATAATGCTGTAAAAAGGGCAGTCAAAAAGGAAATGTTGCTCGTCTTCAACCGCTTGCATAGAACAGTGACGACAA
>JAABUH010005163.1_pt1 | contig 10353 bp, 10 predicted proteins | sample 5559121 | NCBI WGS metagenome assembly JAABUH01 (sample SAMN10711871, study PRJNA513364) | rock metagenome | isolation source: Antarctica rocks | place: Antarctica: Victoria Land, Battleship Promontory nord | collected 2015-12-28 | reverse complement strand
CGACTCACCGTTGCAAGAGCTGAAAACCACCTGAGCTGAAGAGTGAACGGGACGGCCTCATGGAAACATTGAACGAATCTCACCTTCGGGCTTGTGGGTTCTGGATCAGTAGGCTACCAGCTGACAAGCATCATGTTGTACTATAAAGGTAGTGAGCAGCTCCTTCCCAATGAACAAATCTCAAGCATCACTTACCTCTAAGTGTGCCTCTAATCCTTCCCCACGACGAACATTTATCTCGGAACCGGCGATCAACTCCACGCGTCGCGACGAATGCTCAGAGCCTTACAAGGCCTATTGGCCATTAGGTATGTGATGTTACTGTCGATAGCAGTGCTCGAATAATGATAGCCAACTTCTTCCAACTCGACTTTAGATTGCAGCAATTTCTTTGGAAACGGCCTATTCCAGTTTGGAATCCCTTCTATCCCTGGCACACGACTGACGCTTTCTGAACCGCCTGATGGCCTTTCCCACATACGCAATTGGTGCCGGCAAGCCAGCGATCTGCTCGCCCACACCAACGACTTACGCCACAACCATCACCACGCTAGCAACACCCTACTGCCCCACCGTCACCTCCACCAAGCCGACCAATTGTCCTGCCGTCATAGGTTGCATCGTACCTGACTGCATCATTCAGAGCACGGCTACAGTGCCCTGCGCTGCGGCTTGCTGTCCAGCGAAGACTCCTACGGTGACGACAGATGCTACATGTGCGACTACCTGTCGCCAGGGTTGTGCGGCGGCTACAACTACTTTGACTGCGTCATGTTAACTGATTATACTTATTGATGTGGGGATTCGGGTCAGATATGGGCCAGGAACGTAAGGGAGAGAAGTGTGTGTCTGGAAAATTGAGGGCGATGGTGCTATGATGGGTGACATCCACTTTCAGAGTCGATGTCTTTAGCTGAGGAGACATGATCACAATACTGGAAGTATGAGGGTATGGAGCCCTAAGTGATGAGAGTTCTAGTTGGCAAACCAGCTGGCTCAGAGCGACGACTCCGAGCATACAAAATGTCTCTCTGTAACATAGCTGAATGTGTGATGCGCGGATTCTTGCTTCGCTCCATACTTAAAAGCGTAAATCACGCTCACAAATACCCTGAATGAGCGCTTGTGTACAGCTTAGCCAGAGAGACCCAATTGACATTCTAATTCTTACACGAGGCGGAGGGAAGCGGCATCAGTAGATTTATGCCCACAGTCCTAAGAGATCTAGTCAACATGATGCTGCCTTCTGTTGTGTATATCGTTTGACTTTAACATGCCGAAGAAAGTGAATTGAGCCAAATACAATCGGTGGTCAAGAAATGGCAGTGGTAGACTTTTGTAGCGACAAGGCCACAAAGCACTACATCGATTTGAGTCTTCGTACTGCACCAACTGGTGATTGTTAAGGCTTTAGTCATTCGTACTGATCTCCTGATTAGGGGCAGGAAGGGCAGTAGTATTCCAAGTGCAGGGGTGCTGTCAGTGGAAGTCACATTGGTGGAGGCATTTTTATGAGGATCGAAGCCTCAAAGACCACTTCACACCCACCTTGTATGTCTTCTCGATTGGGAGCTCTAGTCAACGTTCCTCTTCTTCAGACTATTGCATAAAGCAGATAGACCAATGAAAAATAAATTTTCCTCCGCCTTTCTTTGTTAGTTTTTTGTTTTCTATTTTCTTTTTTCAGGTGTGCTGGTTAGTCTTCGCTTGTTGTCCAGAGACCTAGCTTGGATGTTTCCTTGATCTGTCTCCCCAGATCCGCTGCTCCTTGTCGATGATTGGCCCATTTCGATCCACGATCATCCCGCAGCTTGATGCCATCTCCTGCTCCCTGGGTGTCGTCAAGTGCTCCCTCCCGTTGGGAATCAGCCTCAGCCCTACTATGCTTGGCACATAGCATAAATATGACACGTCTCCCATAGATCCAAATCAAGTCGTTTTAACTATTCCAAAGCCTCCTGAGTCGCTTTCTTTTCGGTATGCGCTCATTTGATCATTGGGGTTCGTTCCTTGAGCTCGTGACTATGCTCGCAGAGACGTCTTCTTTCGGACGCTCTTTTACTTTTCACTTTGGTTTTGTTTGTTGGTGATTCCAAAGAGAAGCTTTTCTTAGGCTCTCTTTAGCTTTTCTAATCGATGAAATTGCGGAGGTGTGTTTGTGTAGGTGAGATGATGTCGGTGAGGTATTGGAGCTTGGCTCGTGTGGATGCAGTTTTTTAGGTGGAGTATTGTAGGTGAGGTTTGTAGGTGAGATTTGTAGGCGAGGCTTGTAGATGAGGTTTGTAGGTGAGACTGAGTCGACTGGCCTTGATGGCCGCATGTGCGAGAAGCCCGGTGGCATCGGAGTGGTGGTCAAGCCCGTTGGCTTTGAAGTAGTGTTTGAGCCCGTTGGGTTTTAAGAGGTTCTTTTTGTGGCGTAGAGAGCGTGTGGTTGGGAAGAGCGCTGAAGATCATAGCAGCGCTGAGAAAGAGTGCAATACCGCGGCATGGAGAAGACAGCGATAGCGTAACGGTGACCATGATCAACTTGATGTGAGAAAACTTTGTACAGCAGAACGAAGACCACAGTACAAAAAGTGGCCGGAACGAGCGCAGATGATTCTGAGACTACGTTCATGTAGAGCGAGCGAACATGCAACTATACACCGACAGCAAGCTTCCATTGGTCCAACAGAAATAGTACTGCAGTACTGCACCTTCACCTCTATCCATGACCCCCGCATTGGCGCGCGCCAGACTCTTTCACGACCTGACGGTGCTAGCCTCCTACAGCTGTCGAGGCTCTGAAGTACATCCGCTCTCTATCGAACAAATCAAGTATCATTGCGTTCCGTCCCTTTGCCTCCCGATTGGCAAGTCCCATATGATACGGCTGATCCCGCTGCATTGGGCTAAAGTATTGGAAATAGGGGCTTGATGCGGTCCGCGCCGCGGAACACAACCCCGGAAGAGTGCCCCGGAGGACCACCACACTCACCACGCCCCAAGATCCACCGGTGAGAAACCGGGAGCGCAAAGGGATGGTGAAAATTTTCAATTCCTTCCATCCGTATTGTCAAAGCCCTCATGGGAGGGCTATCGCCACCCGGCTCGCTGTCTTCGAGAGACCCATCTATCGAGATGAAACTTCCCAAGATCTCATCCTAAATAATTGCCAGCTGGACTTGCCGCAATGCACAATATAATCAACGCGCTATCTGGCCTGGGAATCCACTACACCTCTGATTGAATATGAGGGCGAAGGCTATAGTGAATGGACTGCAAGGGTGTCAATGGCGTTGAATGTGAGAGAAATGCGCAATAAAAGCAGCTCGCTGTCTGTGGCCACATCACCGCCGATTCCCTGCATGTTAGCACCTCTTCTCTACCTCGATAGCCAGCGTATCTTACGTGTGCCCAGTATTTGCTATTAACAGTTTGATAGGTCTGAGGACTACTCTTCTCCGTTCATCCTGTCGCAATCACAGTCTTTGTCGTCCTTGACAGCGGTCTATAGTCCCACACTGTTAGGTGCCAACATCCGATATTCACAGTAAATGGCACCTTACGATATCGAGAGGGTCATGGTTCAGAAAGACATCGGGGTCTACATTCGGATCAAGCTGCTCCTGCCTATCAACTAAGAACTCATGCACGACACATAGGAGATCTGCCATCATTCCCAATAATCCTAGACCAAGCATGCATCGCAAGTGATTGTCGCACTTTGCTACTCCAACTTTGAACGCGCCCGCATCCCCTGCCCCTCTGGACCTTATGACATTATACTGCACTCACTGGCTGGCTCAACGTACCGTTCTCCCTTACCTTCTCAGCCTTCTTTATCTCAGCTTGCTTCCGGGCCTTTGCCCGACGACGCTGTGCATTCCGCTTAGCTGTCTTGGACTTGGCGGGCTCCGTGTCTACAGATGCAGGCATGTCTGTGACTGCAGTTTCCGGTTTCTCGGCTTCATAACTAATAGTAGATGGTGCTGGTTTCTCAACTTCGCTCGAGAATTCGGAAGAAGTGGGGCTCGTGGACGGCGTTGATACGGTCACGTCGTTTTTCGAAGCTGCCGAGACAGTCCGCGAATGGACGGATCCAGTGGATGCTGCATGATGAGATTCTTCTTGAACTGTGGAAGGTACAAATGTGTCTTGAGCGTAGGGCGTATCGAAGTTGGAGGAGAAGGCTTTGGTGATATGATGCTCCTCGATTCCGTGAGGGATTTCGCAACTGGTAGAAGCCAGCTCTACGGGACTAGTCTGCCGGCCGTCTGCTGCATTCCCAAAGTGTGTAAGTGTCCCATCTATCATCGCATTCCCGTGCCCCTTAGCCAAGGGGCCCTCCGTAAATTGGGAATCCGTCGACCTCGGAAAGACGTGAGAAAGGCTAGACCCCTTTTCTTCTGGAGCGAAGTATTGCGTTAGACGCTGGTCGCTAACAATGACGGCTCGATCACCGGGATTAGTGCCTTCCTTAGCCGGTGAGTCATATGTGGTAATGGCTCCCGACGGACCGTCTCCTGGCGATTTTCCACCTTCCTTAGCGTCGCTTGAGGCGCCACGGAGTATTCCAGGTCCACTACGTTCAATCAAAACTGACATGTCTGTGTATCCGGATGCGATGAAGGCGTGAGATAGCACGCTGCCGTCTTCCTCGGAAACTGAGCAAAGTTCGCCGCTCTCGGATTGCACCTGAGAGTGTGTAATCTCCAATTCACTGGGCTCTCCAAGCTCTGCGTCAACTTCCATAATCTGTCCAAGCTTGACTTGATCCTCTACAGTGCCAAAATTTGTCAGAGTGCCGTCGAGGAATACCAATTCTTCAACCAATGCCGCTGCTGGATCTGAGACGGAGGCGGATGAACACATGGTGAAGACATGCGCAAGACCGCTACCCTCCTCTTCAGGAATAGAGTAGGTCTGGTCCTCAGTAAAATTATTCTGTTGCACAACCAGCTTGACTTCAATAGATTCTGAGAGGACATCTACTGGACCTGCCGTAATGTCGTTGGTCAAGACGTCTTCGTCGAATTCCTCTGTCGTAGAAGCTTCGTCAGACGATGCCAAGATGGCAGATTGTGGGCCTTTGTCTTGACGCAGATCCAATATAGTATCCGCCGATTCAGTGCCTACCTCTTCAAGAGATGGGATCTTACTATCTTCAATACACACGGGCTCATTTTCGGGACGAGCGATTTCGTCCTGTGATTCATCAAGCGATTCCTCTTCCCTTCGCTCCTCAAAGTTTTGGCCCAAGTGCACTTCAACTTCGCTCTGATTTTTCTTGCTAAAGTTCGAAGCAGTGGGTAGATGAGCTTTTCCATCGATGTCCATCTCATCAGATTCGATACCAATGATGGCAGGGTCGTGATCCTCACTATCTCGCTCCACAGGTTCACCAGGATCCTCTTTCGCTGCCGAGCGCGTGTCCAGCAACGTGGTCTCCATACTAGTCTCTGTGGCGACTGATTCCTGCCCGGTCTTTGTGCTATCCATGCTAGGGTCGAGTGCCTCGGGATTCACGAGGCTTGTATCATTGGGGGAGACGGCACTCTCATCCGGAGAGCTGGTAGGCTCATAACTCCTAAGTACATCAGCAGCTCTGCCGACGAGACCAATTGTGCCGTTGGTGTCGAAATCGACTTCGGCACGCTGCAACGCATTCTGGAGGTACAACAAGTTCGATAATAGATCGCAACCCAATTGATGCAATTCGGCGACAGATCGGGTGTCAATTTCAGGTTCGAAAGCAGAAGGTACATCTTCTGCCTTTGGATCCGGCAACACCAACTCGGATATCTTGCTTGAAGCCGAAGCTTTTCCATCTGCTGACAATTGCATCTGCCCTTTTTGACATTCGATGCTCTTGATGGCTTCTCCTTCGTTTTCTAGCTTGACTGCGTCTTTGGATGAAGTCTACGAAGAATACAGCACTCAGTAAGGGAGAAGGAGTGATAAGCGATGACGGAGCTTACCTTGCTAAGACCAACATGACCGCAGCAGCAAACTAATTTCAAGGCCGCAGCTGGATCACTGGTATCTTTCTTTGCACCCTTCGAGACATCCTTGCTCTACAAAGATCAGCACATGTCGCTACATCCTTTCCAAAAAAGGACATACCTCTTGATGTGGGTAAATGTCCGAACGAACGCTCTCTACGGCCGTCTTCAGAACATCCAATAGAGGTATCAGCGCCTCATATAGTGGACGTGGATCCTCAAGCAACGACATGATTTTGAGACGGTATCCTTCGTTGCAATCTAATGTTGATGATGTAGTGTGAAACTCAAGATCTTTGCCCTCAATTGTATGATTGGGCAAAGCCAGCAAGGCTTCTTACCCTCAGTGGTATGAACTGAACAAATTAGATCGTGCTTGGTGAGGTCAAACGAGATGACAGTTGCGTGAAGAGTTGTAGCGTTGATAAAGAGTTGAAGTTAGGAAGAGGGTAGAATGCTTTGAATACGAAGAGATGATGGTCGCGCGGATGCAATGTTGACACGAGACTCTTCCAACACCGCCCAACGTCATGTCACGATGTTGAAGATCTTTAACATGATAATTCTGTGAACCAATGAGATCTGAGATAGGATGTACTCACGAAGTGTCAATTCTACAACATCCAATGTAGAACTAGCTAGACCATGGCGCGAACCCAACACATGACCGACCTGACAGGCCCTCGGAGCTCTACTTTTAAGTTGTTTCATGCCTCAGGCCCATGTGGATTTTGAAGGACTTGGCCTTTGTGATGGAATCCTAGAAAAGCTGTAGATAAACTCCGCTGGCTTGCTCGTCGATCGGTCAAAATCAGCAATCGATAAAACGATGCAGAGGGACCAGATGCTTTTTCAAATACTTCATCCATTGTCTCATTGCTGAAAGATTTTCAAAGTCGACGTCTACATCGAGTCTGTTTCTTTTCGGATGCATTATTTCGGGCCTGAAATAGCCTTCGAGAAAGCGCTCCTCAGCCGCTACTTTCACTGATCGCTGTCGGACAGTCTGATGCATCGTAGCTTGCTTCAGACACATTCGTACCAATCCAGCAATCGCTGTTGTACTTTATCTCATCGCTTATCTCTCAGTGCTTTTCCCAAGAACACCGAAGCCACAAGTATTTTAATAATAACAAAGTGACTCGATCAGGTTCTCGGAGCGCGATCTTATATCGGCACCAGTTCATTTTCGATTGGAAGAATATGTATGTCTATCCCATTAATCGCCAGGGATCTCGTTTCAGGGGTTAGCCTAAAGTCCGGGGCCTAATTAAAGTACTTTCATAATTCCTGGGGGAGGCAGCGGCTCCTAATCGGTACCCATATGGGTCGATTTAGGGGCGCCTGACCCCGGAGGGGTGAGTAACCTACAGACCAAACGAGATCTAACGAATCAAGCCGAAGAACCTCCAATCGCCTTGTCTCCTATCCCACATTCGGAGCTGCGTACAGGTGCCTTTTCTTGCTCAGTTCGATGGTGTCTGCGAATGGCACGTCTCATCTTTTGCATGTCATATCATTCAGCCATGAAAAATCCTTTTCTCTTCAACGAGAGCTCCTTTCCAGCCACAGAGGAGCTCAGTGTGGCTTTCAATTCAGCCTCGTGTGTACAGCAACGAGCTCAAAGCTTTTTCTAACAGTCATGCCGCTAGTGTCACACAGCCTTGTACCACTCCCATTTCGGTAATTCTCCACGACTCCGCCACGACCTTGAGTCACCTTTTGGGAAGCTGACACGATCGTAGCCAATCAATCAAAACTTACTGTATGTCTCGCACTGGCTATGCAATTGTGCTATAGTTCATTCGGAACCTATTCGGACATAAAGATGACAAGGCTACGTGCCAAGCCTCGAGTGATACCGATGGCGCTACTTCAATCGGACGAGAGCTGAATGTAGCACCAATCAATTGATGATGAGGCGTCGCATTTGAGACGACCTCCGTCGCATGATCAGCTTCGACTCTAGGTACTGAGATTGACCGCGATTGGGGGCCATGGTGGCTTGATCGTTCGTTATAAATGCTGGCTCAACCCGTCATTCTTCCGCAATAGCCAAACTCAATTGCTCCATTACACATTTGACGATCCCTTGCAGGCTTTATTCGTATCTTGCTTAGCTCCACATATGGGTACCCCTACGTCGAACGGCCTAACCGTCCGTATCAGCAATCTGCCGCCAGAGACAGATCAGCTTGGCAACGATGTTCGGCGGTTTTTCGATGGTCGAGTGGGTGCGAGTGGCTCTGTTGTCTCGAAGAACGGAATCGGCCACGTTGTGACGCAAGCGAAGAGACGAACGAAGCAGACCACTGCGACGTTTCTAAACTTTGATATTAAGAAGCAGGCTCTCGCAAAATGCGACAAAACAGCCTTCAGCGCCGAGCACGGCAACGGTTCGGTCATAGTTGACGTCGAAGACGAGTTCATGGGTCTCACCACCTTGTACGCACCAGCACACGGGGCCGCCAATCTAGAGTGAGCGCATTGTAAAATCACATACTGAGTTGCGCTAACCGTGGAGTAGTATCGTTGTTCTGCACGGTCTCAGTGGACATGCCTGGGACAGCTTTTCCAGCACTCATCATAGCCGCGAAGGCATCAAAGAAACATGCTGGCTTCGCGATGAACTGCCAATCTTCCTCGAAGCCCAGGGTAGGGGCATCCGTCCCAGGGTGATGACTTTCGGCTATCATGCCAATATCTGGGTCAACCACACAATCGATGGTCTTGACACACCGGTGTTCGACCTGATCCACAGTCTCAAAGTCGAGCGTGAGGTCAGTTGTCGTCTTTTGTTCGTGGTTAGTAAACTACTGACTAAGAGTTCATCAGGATCCTACCAGACCACTGATCTTCATAGGACACAGCCTTGGAGGCATAGTGATCAAACAAGTAAGTTCAAGTATTGTCCGTAGCAAGGGCCAACAGACTTAATGTATACAGGTCATTGATGAGATGATTACTCCAAACAAACAGACCAATCCAGAGTACAAGACTCCGATCAGGGCATGTCTGTTTCTTACCGTGCCGCATCGAGGCACGGGAAACGCGGACTCATTCGGCTTGTTTCTAACAATACTCAAGAAAGCAACCCTACCTGGCATGGGTCCAAGCAAAAAATACGTCAAGGACCTTGAGCTGAAGAACAAAAAGCTTGCGGACATTACAGATCGTTTCATTCAGCTTTTGAATGGGAACAAGATCCAGGTCATCAGCTGCTATGAGAACCGTGACTACGCCGTGGGAAAGGGCAAGGTATGCAAGTTTGCTGAAAGAGATGCAATTACGTAAATCCGAAAAGTTTGGCTAATGACGGCTAGATTGTTAGCAAAGAGTCCGCTACTCTGGATTATGCCGGCCGAGAGCAGCCACCTCATCCCATTGATGCAAATCATAGCAATTGCGCGAGGTTCGGCAGTGCTAGCCAACATCCCTTTGTCGAAATAGCTAACGAGCTGGCGGAAATTGCGTCTACTGCCATTGGCAATCTTGTCAAGGGTATCTCACAGATTGACATCGAACAAAGTCCAGCATCTCGTAGTCAACATGGCCGAAGCCGTCAGAACTCAGACAACTTCCACAGTAGCTCTATCGTAATGGAACCCCAAGAGCGCGGAGTGGAGCCAGTCTACTTCCAGCTCACACGATACGTTACTGTTTTTCTCGTTGATGACTCCACTTCAATGGAGGATATACCACAATTTGAGATCCATAATTGGAGTGAGACAATCAGTGCGCTCGTCGAGTGTGCAAGCCTAATTCTCGGCGCTCGAGGGAGACTGAAGGTTCATTTCTTCAACTCGCCTAGGTCGAAGGAAAATATATCCGGAATTGATGAATTACGGGATCTTTGTCGTTTCCAACCAAGAGGAGATACGCCGACTTACCAGCGTCTGAAAAGGCACCTTGATGAGTTCATTGAGGCCTTCGAACACCTCAATGCTAGTCAGCGAGAAGCTCATCCGGGGCTGAACTTGATTATCTTCACGGATGGGGCACCCGAGGGCCTATTCGAAGACATTGAAGAAGTCATTGTCGATACCGCTATTGAGCTCAATCGGCTCAAAGTGGACAAGTATAAGCTTGGCATTCAATTCGTGCAGATTGGGAATGACGAGTCCGTTACGAATTTCTTCGAGCGCATAGATAATGATATCAGAGGCGAGCATGGGTTGAAGCGCGACGTAAGCAACTTCCCAGACACATTTGCTCATGAACAGAGCCACTCACGATTTCATTCAGATCGTAGATACAACACGTTATGACCAGGCGGCAGCCGACGAGGGTACGTATCGCAAGATCGTGCTGGGTGCCATCGACAAAGGCCAAGATGGTAAGGGCTCAGCCAATACCAAGCACTCGCTAT
>JAABUH010005162.1_pt1 | contig 10353 bp, 16 predicted proteins | sample 5559121 | NCBI WGS metagenome assembly JAABUH01 (sample SAMN10711871, study PRJNA513364) | rock metagenome | isolation source: Antarctica rocks | place: Antarctica: Victoria Land, Battleship Promontory nord | collected 2015-12-28 | reverse complement strand
CTACAAAGCCTCCAATGCATGGCCGCAAAACTGCAAGCCGACTGAGACATGAAAGCTGCTCTGCTGCCTGCAGCAGAGCAGTCTGGTGCTGGAGCGACTGGCCACTGAGGCAAAGCCAAAGAGGCTGTCAAGCAGGCCAGAAAAGACAGGACCTGGTACTACTGACGGAACAGCCGCCACAGCAGCAGCGACAGGACAAAGAGCATCAAGTGCAGCAGCAGAAAACAGAGAAATGGCAGCATGCTGGAAGAAGAGAACAGGGCAAGGGTGAGGGTCTTGGCTGAGGGTCTTGGCTGTGGCACAGGAGATGAGTCCAACGGCACTATGCAAGCTGTCACTGATGCCTTCGACAAAGTGAGCATATGGTAGGGTGACTAGGCAATCTGCTGTAAAACAAGCAGTTGCTTTTGGCAGTCTGCTTTCACCCTTAAATCTGAGCTATAAGCTCATGCATATGACAGATGGGCGCATGCATGTGATCAGGGTCTGATATCTTATGCTGTCAGTGCTTCCCTTGCAGCATGTAGAGCGTGAGTGTCTACTGGGCGGGCTGTAGATTACCAGTCGACATGAGCAATAATCCAATAGACTCTATGGTCCACTTGTCTTGATAATGAAGACTTTGCAACTGTTGTTTGGTGGTCTGCTCAGCTACAGTGTCTGAGGTGCTAAAAGGCAGTTTTCTCAGTCGAGACAAGGAAGAAACTCGCGCATCAGCTATGCTAGGTCTGTGGCTGGCTGCAGATGCTTCTGATGTAACGCTTGGGATAGTCAATAATGATAACAGAAGTGACAGCATCACATCCTCACACCTCACTCACAATGGCACCTCAGCAGACAGCAAGTTAGGGAGGTGCTACAAGCAGTCAGACAACATGAACAGCATGCTTGCTGATGTACGAAGTACAACTGAGGCCGTTGCAAGCGCTTCATCCCTTGTGCTCGTGCACCCCAACCCCATGCTCCAGACAGCACACTGCTTAGCACGCTCTGCTGCCCCATGACCAAGGTATGCTGCCACATAATGCCACCCTCTTCTGCATGTACAGCATTGCACACCAGAAGGGCAGTCATCGGAGGATGCTCTTTGAAAATGCTGCAATGGTTTCACTTGCTTAAGCTGACACCTACGCAACTGTGTGAGGTTGACTGCTGGGTCCTGAGTGTGTAAATTCATACCGGAAGCTTTTCTCAGCTAGACACACCAAGTTTGCATGAAAGGCACTAGGCAACAGCACAATCTGCTCCAACAAGGCAGAAGTGGCTCTTACAAATACCACCGGGCATGTCCCCAAATGACCTTTCTGCCAACACTGCATGGTCTAGTTTTGCATACTTCAAGTACATCCAGATCTGGCTGCTGCAGCTGTTGGGTCATGGTGTGGTTGTCAGTGCCATGCTCTGAACCAGCTTTGCCTTAGCCAAGCAAAACATCAGCCAGTCAGAATTATCCATACATCTGCAGCCCTCCACACGACACCCTTGCCAAGCGCAACTCTCTGCCTCAATTCTGCAATAGCAGGTCCAGTTGTTGGCTGTTTTCTGAGAGTGTCCATCGAAGACAATCAATGGTATAGGTAGCAGTTGTCTGCTGAGTAAGTAGCAGGAAGACTGACACATACCAGCTGCCCTGACCTATCACTCAACTGGCTGAAAGGCTACGGGAAGCTTGGGTCCAACTCGATCACCTCAAGCTTCTCTGTGTTAGGTCAGTTCTCGGCACCCTAACTTTGATGCAGCTCAGGACAAGGCAGCTCAAGGTGCTAAGCAGGAGACTTGTGTCTGATCGGTGAATTACCACTCAGCTTCAGTTGTTCGTTCTCTTGACCAGTCAAGGATGGGCACAGCAATTTGGAGCCCGGCGCACTGCTTGCAGGCGTGATAGAAGTTCTGCAATGGTTGCTGCTGTCTCATGTACCAAGCTGCTGCCAGACACAATGAGCCCAAGCGTACTAAATGCCACCTCAGCTACAGCTCTGTCCCCATCAAATGCGGCCACTAAGCTGACAATGCCTCCTGCACACAACCAAAATATCACAGTTTTCACGCCACTTGGTTGCAAGCATGTTGAAATGGCTCATTTCACAGCTGTTGACTGTTACATTGTCACATGTAGAGTGTGCCTGAGTTTGACTGAGCGTTTGTCTACTGTGTACAATCAGTTGTGCATTTTCACAGGAGAGTCAGCTCATGTAGTCAAAGAATTGTTGGTTACCACTGCATGTGTCGTACCCAGATGCAAAATCTCAGAGGTGACCTGCTGGGAAGTCTGCTCCCATCCTCCTGACAGCAGCCACGCCAACATATGGCAGCATGTCTCTGCCACCTTTGGGTTGCCCTTCAGACTTTGACGCATGATGGGGACAAGCAGCTGAACAAGGAGCACAGATAGGTGCGACTCCTCTTCAGCTTCTGTCTGACAGCACCCTGTGGCGCCTTGCAGAGCTGGTGGGCAGCAGCACAAGCTCTGTAGGATCTTCCACAATGTTCTGTGAGCTGAGGCTGTCGTGGCTGATGCTGCTGGAACAGTGCCCAGTAAGGAGGCCAACTTCACCATAAGAATGCTTGAACCCAGCATCATGTTGCGATATCCATGGTACTTGGGCTGCTGTTCTGTGCTTGGGTGCAACAGAGATTTCATCACGGTGTCAGCCTGCTACCTGCTCTCACTTGGTGCCTTCTGCTGAACAGACTGCGCAATATCTGTGAGAGTCTGCAACATGCTCATTAGTGGCTTTGTACTGACATTGTCTGAAGAAGAAGCTGTGCTGTCACGCTGGGTCTGCCATTGGCAGCTGTCAGATGTAAGTGCTGTTGGGGGCATTCCAGATAGCGCAGAAAGGACCAGAACGCTGTGTCTAGGACCATGGATTTGGGTCCATGAAGTTCTTTGGCTGTTGTACAGCTGGGCTGCAGCTGGTAGCCAACACAGGGGAAGCAGCACATCTGTGGCCATAGCAATCCTGCAAAAGCTATGCCATACATGAAAGGCGAGAGTAGGTGTGAATGTGGCCGACAACCTCACTGGTCCTGTTGACTGCACCTGCATGGCAGTCTAGTTGTCAAAATGCGGCCAAGCTCAACAGATTTGCATTCAGCTTGTTCCAATCTGGACCTGTAGAAGAGCAGCTTCCGGAGCCATGGGCAGATCGCTGCAATATAGCTGACAAGCTTCTTGAGACAAGCTGTAGTGGCAGCAAAAGGCTCAGGAGCTGCGGTGGTATTGTCGGGGAAGGAACCCTGCCACAGCAAGTCTGGGAAGCCCTGCAGGTCGCCACAAATTTGGTGGCGGCATTTGATGCCGCAAGCGTAATTCACCACTTGTAGGTTGTGATCGCGCGGATGTGATCAGCGTCCTTCGAAAGAGCGCCATAACTCATGTAAGGTGAAAATACCGTCGTTTGCACTTCTACAAGCATAACTGCACTTTGCTCGCGCTGTCTGCCGGGAGCTTCAAGCTTACTGCTTTGACCTAACGTAAAGTGCTCGAGTCACTGTCCTTTGCTTTGCATGCACTTCACGTCAAAGAGCTATGGTGCACGACGCACTAGCAACGCATGAATAGTACTTTCGAGGTCGTGCATGGTTTGGGATTCCACACAAGCTGCCATCGAGAGCTTCGATTGAGACAGTCACAAGCTGGGCTGTCACAGCACAGCATGAGCACAGGTCAACAGTCCAGCTCAGCTCGGTCAACCCACAACCTAGCTTGGTGCCGCAAGGCATCACAGCGTCGCGCACACTATGGCAGCCAACGGCAGAGTGTCGGGCACTGGCACGCCAGAGGTGGACAAGGAATACTTAGCTGCTGTGGAAGGAGCAAAAAAAGAGGTCGAGACCTTGCTTGAGCAAACAAGATGCGTTCCCCTGTTTTTGAGACTCGCGTACCACGATGCCATGACCTACGACGGTACAACAAAAACTGGAGGTGCAAACGGAAGCATACGTGTACAAAGGGAACTAGACCATGCGGGCAACGAAAGCCTGAGCTCTGCGTTGGAATTGCTGGAACCGATCAAAGCACAGTATCAGGTTTTAACATATGCAGGTATAAGATGAGTCTGACTGCATTCAACGACTTTAAGTGCACAAAGAAGTCTTTCATTCAGACACTGAGACAAGATAAATCCTGTGCAGACCTGTTTCAACTGTCAGGCATTATTGCTGTCAGAGTTGCTGGTGGCCCTTTCATTAACTTTACACCAGGTGGGTTGCTGATTCTGACAAGATCAGCACCACTGCTGAACGCTGGGCCATACCTGTACATCCACTGGATGATATACCTTGAATACAGGCAGAAGAGATTCCAGAGTAGCTCCCCCACAAGGGCGATTGCCATCATTTGACCTGGGTAATGTCTAACCCCTTTTGCCAGCATTGGTTGATGTAGTCACAGCTGCTGTGTCCACTTTCCCATGTACACATCATGAATGCAGGCAGCCCAAGTGCTGTGACACAGCTCAAGAAGGTGTTTGAAAGATTGGGATTGTCAACTCAACAGTTTGTTGTCTTGCTGGGGGCTCATTACATTGGCAGATGGGGACGAGAGACAAGCACAGACCAAGACTTGTTTGACAAGCATTACAGAGACCTGAGCAAAAGATTCTCCAATGCATACTTCAAGTGAGAGCAACATTTACCAAACTATGAGTCATTCATGACGCCTAGCCAAGCTCATTGCTTCTGCACAGTATCTCTCAGCCTGCATGACAACTGCAAGCTAAGAAGGACCTGAAGCTTGATGTTCCTCAAATGCCTCTTCAGGGACCTTTTGAAGGGGACCATTCCACAAGATGGGCCTCTGCTTGAAGATGCAGAGATCAAGGGTTATGTAGAGCAGTATGCTGCAGATCAGGTACCAAAGTTCTGTGTGCTTTGCCTAGCAACTGGGCACAGAGGCTAAATCAATTTGCAATGCTGACATTCTGCCAAGCATGTGATGCTATGCAGGGAAGGTACCTTAAAGATTACGCTGCTGCGCATGAACTTCTGACCAAACTTGGCACTCAGTTGCCAGTAACCCTGTATGGAAGCTCAGCTATTGCATCAAGTTCAATTGGTTCATTGGCAACATCCTATACCACTCAAGAGGTGAGTGCACTCACACTGCTGTGCTGCTCATAGATTTATAGCCTGACCGTCTGCTCTTTCATATTGCTCTTGACAAAAGGTGCAAAATCAAGCTGTATTTGCCAGCTCAACTCAATGTACAAGAGACTTTTTCTGCACCACTGTGATGTGCCTAAATGTCACTTGCGCTCTTGGTACTGTTACAATCTGTGAACATGCCTGATTGCTGATGGGAATGCAGGTTGTGTTAGGCGCAGCCGTTGTCATTGGCAGTAGCATACTTGCAGCTGGTTGGTGGTGGAATAGGCGGAAGCGTTTGCTGCGTGGCAAAGTATGAACAGCAGATATAGATTGGACTTTTTTGTCAACGTGCCAGCAAGAGATATAATATTCCTGCTGTCAGCAAGTAGATAGGCAAGATCTCCAATCAAAGCTGGGATCCTTGCTGTGAAGACGTGTGTGTTGTGCGTGTTCCTGTTGGGGTATGGTATGGCCAGACAATTGCAGAGCATCAACACTGTTGGTGCTATGCAGACTGTGTATGCTGAGCATTTCATACAGCTGCAATAGCTCACACGTCTATGGGTTTACTGAGCATATTTGGGCTGTCTTGTGTTCCGGAAATTACTGCTTAGCCATGATCATTATATGCATCGAAGTACAAGCATGTACAATGTTTTTGACTCAGGACAGTATAGTAGGTCAGTTCCTGGCGCCATATACTGCTCCAGGTATTGCCTTGTTTGCTTTCAAAGCAGCCTCATCTTCTGTTGGCAGACCGGTGCCAGTCACCTCATTGCCCACTGTAACCCAGTAGTTGTGCAGATTGTTCTTGCGGCCAAAGATTTCAAGGTACTTGCCTGGACGGAGCATTGCCACCCGTCAAATCCTGGTTGCAAACAGCTGATAAGCTATTGTAAACGTGCATTCAATTTGCTGCTGGCATCAGATATGCCCTTGCAAGCATGATAAAGCAAACTATTGCAAGTGAACAGCTGTGTGCTCATCTGGAATTATTGCAACACTGATGCAGTTGCAGAAGTTTACACATGTTGTTTGACAATGATGAACAGGACTAGATGGGCTGACTCACCATTTGGGACTAGCTCCTCGATGAGCTGATAGATCTCCTCTGGCTTCTGACTCTGCCCTCTGCGCTCACTGTATATGATGTCACTGCCTACACACCTCTTAGTGCCTGGAGGATCTGAGCCTTTTTTGCCAACTAAGCAAACCTCCTTAGCATGTTGCAGGTAGTAGCCATGTGATTTTGCCATTCTTCTGTTTACAGTCATCTTGACCCAGACAATCTCATCCACCAACCTGCAGCATGCAGCCTCATTCTTGCTGAAGCCCAAGCTGCATTGCAGGGTCTCACCAGAAGCAGAATGACGGACATGCTTCACATGGGGGAGAGGCTTACTTGTAACCCCAGCGGTCAAAAAGGTCCAGTGTGAACTTGTATTTGGCATTGATGACCCATACAAAGAGGAAGCCATCTGATTGAAGGCTTGGGATAGGCAAATTGACAATGTCCTGGTCTGTCAGCTGGCTATAGCCCAATGCCACACCGCGTGTTGGGTTGGCAGTAGCCAGTTGCCATGGGGGGTCCATCATGACTACGTCAAATTGCGTGGCCTGGGCCAGTGGCTGCCAATCATAGGTAGTGACATTGGCATGTATGGGTACACAATGTGGTGGAACCTGCCATTCACTTGGATGTAGGTCATCCACAGACGCCGTCCTGTAAAGCAAACAAATTGAGAAGGGTGACTGACCGTGGCCAAGTGAAGTTCATAGGCAAGTAGCAAAGAACACGCAAAGTCAGTGCATGCGTTGTCTGATGCATTGTTCAAGCCACCTGGCTTCTATATCGTCCTCTCCATCTGCTGCGCCGCTGTCATTACCTCTATCTAAAGCTCCAGCAGTGAGTTGATCACCCTCCCAGTCTGGGGAGATGCCTATTGCTGTCAGCCTTTCGCTGGTGTCTCTGAGGCTTACTCGATATGCGTCGATTTCGGCATCCAGATCAGTTTCGTTCATGCTTTCCCATCGTCTCTCAGCCTCCTCGTCTGTTTGAGACAGCTGTGCGGGAGCTTGCGTTCCCATGATCGCCCAAAAGAACAATAAGAGTTGTGCAAGCAGAGACTAGGAAAGGTTCACAGTTGTGAGGAGACCACAGACGAGACACATATGACTATCTGTCTCTAGCTTCGCTTGGTCGAGCTGCACCAAAAGCACCAGAAGGAAACGCTATGCACGGAGCACGTTCGTAGCGCACGGAGCTCGCTGATTGACACACAGAGAAAGTGCGCAGCATTTGCTCAGCATGCTACGCAGCGTCATCACGAGTTACGTTCGCACCGTTTTGGTTCTGCTTTGACGCTTTCGGTGTGGAAGGATTGCTTCACGTTCACGGCGAGTTAGCAGAATCATTTCGAACGCAGCTTTGATAGGTCAGGAACATCAGCATGGAGGAAACCCCTGAAGGACTGGCTACTGCAGCAGCAACTCGCGAAGCAGCTAAACGGAAGCATGCGGAACTTGAGGCACATGGCATCATCGATGATCAGCCTGCGGCCAAGAAGCCTACTGTTCCGGCTGAAGCGATCTCACATGAGGTTGCGCTACCGGAAGGCTACGTCTGTGACCTCGACTCGCAGCCGGAATTGTACGGTACGAGTGGAACTTGTGCTGCTTAAGTCTTATCAAGTCTTGTTATAATCATCGAACACCGGCTAAGCATAACAAGCACTCTTGCGATCACGCAGGCTCTGTACAACAGCCTCGATGGACAGGCACTATGGCCAAGGAGTACCCTTTCAAATTGGATCCCTTTCAAAGCACATCTGTGGCCTGTTTGGTAAGTCTGCTTTGTCTTGACCTTGTAAGGGGTCGGCTCAACCCCAGCTTGCACTGAGCACTTGGAGTTTACAACAGGAAAGAAGGGAGTCTGTGCTTGTGGCGGCGCATACCTCTGCTGGGAAAACAGCTGTGGCAGAGTAAGCCTGTACGGTGCACAACTGCCAGCATAGAATTGACAGCAATGCTCTCCTCATTCAGCGCTCAGCACAACTGCTGGACTCCTTGCAGGTATGCCATTGCTATGGCTTTCAGGGACAATCAAAAGGTGATCTACACGTCACCACTCAAGGTAAGCAGTCAGCATGCTTAGCATGCTGTCAGCATCTCACATGCTTATATGGCAAAGTCAGTGCAGGGTTTGATCTTAGAAGTACTCTCCAATGCAGTATTTGCTGTTTGCAGGCACTGAGCAACCAGAAATTTAGGGAACTGAGTGATGAGTTCAATGAAGACGTTGGACTGATGACAGGAGATGTGTCTATAAGACCAAATGCAACCTGCGTGGTTATGACCACTGAGATCTTGCGAAGCATGCTTTACAGGTAGCATGTTTTTACAGCTTGCCCCTTTTGCCTCATTGGAGCGTTGCATCAAGTGTGAGCAGCACACCGGCATGTTTTGATATAGGTTAAGTAGCAGACAGGGAGGCTGATCAGGATCTGGATTTTGTGTTAATAAATCCCAATCACTCCATGTTTGCATTCACAAGCTGACAGGACCCATTTTTTTGAACCATGCAAGTTTGTGATGCACTCTTTCTCTGCAGCCTAATCTTCCACACTACTCATGTACAACATGTGCGAACAGGAGCATCGACCCGCTCTTCTGGTTTGCAGAGGCTCTGAGGTCTTGCGAGAGGTGGCATGGGTGATCTTTGATGAGGTGCATTACATGCAAGACAGGGAGCGTGGTGTAGTGTGGGAAGAAGCAATCATCTTCTTGCCCACAGGCATCCGCATGGTCTTCCTGTCAGCCACCCTGTCCAATGCTAGCGAGTTTGCTGGCTGGGTGTGTCACCTGCACCAACAGCCATGCCATGTGGTATACACAGACTTCAGACCAACCCCCTTGCAGCACTACGCCTTCCCCACAGGAGGCTCAGGCTTATATCTGGTAGGTTGCTTGCCAGTGCAGCTCTGCATGGACTGTGCCCAGCAACAGGGTGCCTGCTTTGCCCATGTGCACATGTTGCCGTGGCAAATACCTGTGCACTTTCTTTGACTTCCTCCTGTGCTGGCACTGCACCGTCCCGATTTTGGCTTCAGACAACTGTACAGGCTGATACCTTTGTTGCAGGACGAAGTTAGATCCATTGAAGCTGCACTGCTGTCCTGCTTCCTGTGCCTGCTTCTGCAAAGTGAAATCAGAGCAATGATTGCAAGACACTGAGTATGTGCATCTACATCTCAGATGTGGAAAGCATTCAGCCCATTGCCTGTGTGAAGCAACTTGATCCCACTGTGATGGCATGGAACAAAGGTCATGTGTTGAGCTGAAACGCCTTGTCCATGGCGCCTCAGTTTGCATTCAGCGATCAGCATTCCTGCACATGACCTCACAACAGCTGTGAGTCAGTTTGATTTGCAGCACCATGGCAAAGTCGCTCCTCACTTGTGACAGTGTTACATCTGTGATGCAGATCAAAGATGAGCAGGGCAACTTCAAGAACGAGAACTTCAGTGAGCTGAGGCATGTAGCTTTTGGCATCAAGGACCAGGATGGCAATGCTGATGGGGAGAAGCCTGCTGTTGCTGCTCCTGCCAGGTCAGCCTCTGTCAGCAAGCTGTCTTCTGAGTCGGTAACAAAAGCAGTCCGCACCCTCAATCACCAGTGCATGCGCAAAATGATACCCTCAAGAAATTTTGAGCTGAATTACACAATGCTGAGCATTGCTTGTGGGGACCTGTGGTATCTTGGAAGGCGTGATAGAAATCAACACATAGCTCATATGGGCATTCCTCAACTAATGATGTCAAATGCCTGCACATAGCCTGTTCACTTAAGCAATCTGGGCACAGCAGCTGTCAGTGTGAAGTCTGTCCTCAGCGATGAATGTGACAATGGTTTTCTGCTGACAGGGACGGGCATGACAGCGGTGGCCGAGGGCACGGCAGGGGTGGCAGAGGGGGCCGGGGTGGGCGTGGGGGCAGGGGCCAAGGGGGCGCCACCGCCTCTGATGATGTGTATAAAATTGTGAAGCTCATCAAAGCTCGCAGCTTTCAGCCGGTAATTGTTTTCAGCTTCAATCGCAGGTGCATATACCCTTGTCTGTCTTGCAGTGTGTGATCATGCTGAGCTGGAGTCAAGCTGCAGCTACCTTCAGTTGGATGTGACATCAATCATAGTGACTCTTCTTCAAGGCTGACAAAAGCCTGCCTATCATTAGAAAAAGCATGGACAAACATGATCTACTCCCTG
>JAABUH010005160.1_pt1 | contig 10355 bp, 8 predicted proteins | sample 5559121 | NCBI WGS metagenome assembly JAABUH01 (sample SAMN10711871, study PRJNA513364) | rock metagenome | isolation source: Antarctica rocks | place: Antarctica: Victoria Land, Battleship Promontory nord | collected 2015-12-28 | reverse complement strand
TCCCACGGGGGCGCTATGAGAACAGGCATGCGCGTCGCCACGCCGGCGGCGTGGCTCCTCACACATGAACGGAGGCGACGTGGCATATCTCCCGCGTGACATCCGTGCGCGTGCGGTCGGCGGCTTGCGGGGCCGGGTGCTGGAGGTGGGCTCCGGCTCTGGCCCCAACTTCCCATACTATCGGGGGGTCAATCGGGTAGTGGCCGTCGAGCCCGACCCGACGATGCGCCGGCGGGCCGCGCGGCAGGTGCACCTGCTGCGCCAGCAGGGCGTGCGCACGCCGATCGAGATCGTCGACGGACGCGGCGAACAGTTGCCCTTCGCCGCGCGCAGCTTCGACGCCGCCGTCCTGACGCTGGTCCTGTGTTCCGTCGACGACGTCGACGCCGCCCTGGCCGAGGTGCGCCGGGTGCTGCGGCCGGGGGCGTCCGTGCGTATGGTCGAGCATGTGCGCGCGCCGGACCCCACGACCGCCGCCGTACAGGCCTGGATGACGCGGCTTAATCGCCGCTTCGGCGGCTGCCATCTCGACCGCGACGCGGTGGGGGCGCTCCGCTGGGCCGGATTCGAGATCCTGGACTACACAGAGCACTGGAACGGGGTTCTCGTGGACGTGCGGGCGCGGACGCCATCGGCGTCCCCTCACCCCCCCGCGCCGCCTGAGCACGCAGGCAGCCCGCGGCCCGGTGGTCGTACCTGCCGAAGCGCCGCAAGAGGGAGGGAGGAGCGACCATTCGGCGGACCCGGTCGCCGCACCGAAGGTCGCCCGGCCGCGTCCGCGCTGGCGCGCCTCGTGGGGCTGGATGATGGCCGGCGCGCTTGTCGTGCTGGGCGGGGTGGCCGTCGCGCCCCGGCTGCTGGTGGCGCCGACGGTCGCCAGCATCGGATGTGTGCCCCCGACCAGGACCGTCCCGCCGTTGCACCAGCATCTGACGATCGAGGAGGCGGGACGGCTCGTTCCCGTACCCGGTGGCATCGGCGACGCGACGGGGCGGCCGTTGGTGTCCTGCCTGTACTGGCTGCACACCCATGCGCCCGATGGCATCATCCACATCGAGTCGCCGGCCCGGAGGACCTATACCCTGGGCCAGTTCTTTGCCGTTTGGCGGCAGCCGCTCGGCCGCACACAGGTCCTGGGGCTACGGGTGGACGCAACCCACCGCCTGCGCACCTATGTCGATGGCCGGCTGTATCGCGGGGACCCGCGCGCTGCCACTGACGCAGCACGCGCGTATCACCCTGGAGGTCGGTCCGCCCTGGACGCCACCGCCGCCCTTCACGTTCCGATAGGTCCACAGCATGACACCGGCGCGGGGAGGACGGGGGCTGGCGCTCCCCTATCGAGCGTGGGCCGTGTTGCCTCGCACCGACATGAGCATCGGTCCTGCATGGTCTGGCGGCTTTGAATGGCTGACGTCCGTCTCATGTGCGGCTGCAGCGTCGGCAATATCACCCCTTCGCGTGTCGCCGGCACGTCCCCACGTAGACGCGATTGCCCTATCCTCTGACGTAGGCGACGGTTCCCGCGCACGGTTCTGATGGCGCCCGTATGACCTATTGCTCGGCCCTGCACGTACGCGTACCATGAGGGCTACGAAGGTATTGAGAGTCTATGGGGGGCGACAATGACCACGAAGAAAGGGACGAAGCGGCGGCGGAAGAGCGACGGCATGCGGTGGGTCGGCGTGATGGGCGCTGGAGCATTTGCCATCACGATGGCAGGCGCTTTTGCCCCGCGCACGACGCCGCCGGCACGGCCGGCCGTGCCGGCGGCCGTCGCGACCACCACCGGAGCATACTTGGTGTCCGCGGGGGCGAAGTAACCCGTCTGGTACAGGAGGTATGTCCAGGTTGCCAGAAGATGATATTCCCCGGTCCGCTATCAGCGAGTTGTCGTGACGATGGATGTGCGAGCGAAGTCAACGTATCGGGAGAGCCAGCCGACTGTGGCGACGTGCCATCGTGCTAGGCACGGTATTGCCAGGGCGTCGCGACACCAGGCGCTTCCCTGCTGTGGGGGTGACTAGTACGAACGGGCTATGGACCGCGCGCGCCGCGCGGGATAGTGTGACGTCAGGTACGGTCGTCCCGTCGCCCCCCATGTGTCGCGGGCGGACGCGTCACGTTCGAGGACTCGTCACGCGGGGCCGATGGGCGAACGGCGGCATGACCACGCTGCGACGGCTATCGACGAGGACCCGCGCCCGTCAACCGGCTCGTGCTGAGATGTTGTGGAGATGGCGGGTAGGCCGCCAGGGTTGCGTGACGACCGGCTCTTGTAGTACACTGGCAACGCCGCGCGCCCAGCCCCGCGTCTCGCCCCGAGGAGGGCATATCGGTATGAAACGCCTGCTGATCTTGATCGCGATCCTTGGCCTCTTCGGGATTAGTCAGGCGTCGTGGCACGCTCCCCATGCCTCGGCCGCAGGTAAGGGCACGGGAAACACGAGTTCCGGCGCTCTCACCCCCTCGGCCGGCTCTGTCATCGCCACGGCGCGGCGCTACCTCGGCTACCCCTACGCCTACATTGGCGACAACCCGTCGCTTGGCTTCTCGTGCGTCGGTTTTACGCACTACGTCTTCGCGCAGGACGGTGTGTATGTACCCGAAGAATTGGGCGCGGCCTACGCAAGTGCGCCGCATATCGATGAGAGTAACCTGCGGCCGGGTGATCTTGTCTTCTTCCAAAATACGGTGTGGGATGGCATTTCGCACGTCGGCCTTTATGTCGGCGACGGCAAGATGATCGGCGCGGACTCGTTCCAAACCGGCGTGCAGTGGGATAATCTCGCCGATCCCTATTGGCAGGACCACTACCTCGGCGCCACGCGTCCGTTATCCAATCCGACCGGCGCGCCCCTGGACCTGTCGTCCCTGCGCCTCCCGTCCGGCCCCTCGCTGACGCCTCCTGGCGGCGCCACCCTCGCCGTCAAGGCGGGGACGGTCCTCTCGTCCCGTGGCACGGCCACCATATACAGCGGCCCCGGCTCCACCTATGCGGTAATCGATACTGTCACGGCCGCCACGGCGCTGACGGTCGTACAGACACAAGGTCAGTGGGTCAACGTCTCGTACGACGGTGGTGACCAGTATGGCTGGGTTCGTGGCAGCGACCTCAATCTGCCGCCCGGCGCGAACGGCCCGGGTTCGACAGGGCGTCGCGCCCGTGCGTCGGCTCCGCGCTCACGCTGACCACGCGCGCCGACAACATCCACGCTACGCTGATAGCCGCGTGTGGCCGCCGCGTTGAGAGGAACGATTGGTCGGTTCTCGCGCCAGGTGATGGCGTTTTGACCTTTGACAGTGCCGCCTGGGTCCATTACCCGCCGTGAAGGCGGCTGCCCCCGTTCAACATCCACGCCCGTCCATCCATGGAGCGGGACGGCTTCGCGCCGCCGATTGCCACCTTGATGTTCTCTTCCTCGCCGCCGCCGCCCTGGCCGCATCCCCATCGCCCTATAGCGACCACCATGTTGGCGTTGCTCGTGTCCGTCGACGGCGTCGAATCTCCGGCGACGTGCGACGAGCGAGTAATTGCTTGGCGGCGGTTATTTTGGATACGCCGTATAGTAGAAACATTCCGCCGTTGGGTATGTGGACCCCCGAACGTTTAGCCCTTGGCCGTACCACGGTACCGCGGGGCACGACGGTATGAATAGCAATATGAGGACAACGAGTAGCCAACATGAGAACACTGCGGGGATGAGCGTCACCTCCCCTCCGGACCCACCGCTGCCCGGCCAGCCCGCGATGACCATACGCCGACTAACGCGGGATTTGGGGCGTGCGGGGCGGCGCGACCATGCCGTCGCGACAGGTATCACCGTGCTGCTCTGGGTCATGGCGATCGCTTACGCGGCCTTCTTCCTGTACCTCTCGTGCTGGCGTTATCACACCTTCCTGCCGCACAGCGAGGACCTCGGCAATATGGAGCAGGCCGCCTGGAACACGGTCCATGGTTATCTCAACCCGCCGTTCCAGTTCAATAACCAGCGCATAGCGCATCAAGTCGGGCTTGGAAGCGACCGGCACGATCACGCGCCTCTCCGTGCATGTAGAGCCCATCTTCGCGCTCCTGGCGCTGCCGTACCTGGTCGTCGGCACGCCGGTCACCCTCCTGACGATTCAGGCGCTGGTCGTCGCGTCGGGTGTCTTCCCAGCGGCGTGGCTGGCCCGGCGTCACCTCGCGCTCCCGCTCGCGCAGATCGCGTTCCCCCTCGCCTACCTCCTGGCCCCGCCCCTGGAAGCGGCCACCCTCTACGAGTTCCATGCCGTCACGCTCTCGGCCGCCTTCCTACTATGGGCGCTCTACTTCGCCGATGCGGCGCGCTATCGCCCCTTCGCCCTGTTCGCCGTGCTGGCGGTCGCGACGAAGGAGGAGATCGGGCTGGTGGTGGCGCTGATGGGCCTGTGGATCTGGTGGCGTCAGCGTGACCGCACCGCGGGGGCGATGACGGCCCTCCTCGCCGCAGGCTGGTCGCTGTTTTGCGTCTTCGTCATCATCCGCCACTTCGCGCCCCACCATCAATCGAGCGCCTTTTGCGGGCGTTTCAACCCGTTCGTCATCAACGGACATAACACGGGCCTGGATGCCCAGCGGACAACGTGTGGCGAGGTGGCGAAGCTGTGGGTGCGCTACCCCGATCAGGCGCTCAGCGTCGTGTGGATCACGGCGAAGCGTGGGTTCTTGCACCGCATGTTCGCGACGACGGGCTATCTCTCCGTCTTGAGCCCGCTGACCCTGGCGATCAGTCTGCCGAGCTATGCGCTCATCCTGTTCAGCAACGACATACATATGTACAGCGGACTGGCGCAGTACCCGGCGGAGTTGGTCCCGATTATGATGGGCGCGGCCATCCTCGGGACGGCCTGGTTGTCCCCCCGCGTCGGCCCGCTGCTACGCGTATCGCCCGGCGTCGTCGCCACCGTCGCCTGCTTGTGGCTCCTCGTGGCCAGCATTGGCAACGCGCGTGTCAACGGCTTCACGCCTCTCGCGGCCGGGTTCGCCCTGCCACAAGACACGCGGCATGACCAGATTGGCCGCCATATCCTCTCCCTCATCCCGCCGCGCGCGGCGGTCTCGGCCGGCGACTACCTCAATCCGCATCTGAGCGACCGTCACAACATCTATCTTTTCCCCGATGTCAACGACGCGCAATACGCCGTCGTCGACGTGAGCCGCGAGGATTTCCCTACCAAGCCGATTGACGAGATGGACATCATCCGTGAGTCCATGCTCACACCGGGCACATGGGGCATCGTCGCGGCCGAGGACGGCTATCTCCTGATGGAGCGGCGGGTTCCGAATCCATCACACCCCGTGATGGGCTACGATCCGCGCTTGCCCACGGCGCTGCCACCCGCGTTTTATCGCTTCGCGTTGCCGGCCGCGCCACAGATCGCGCATCCCATGACGGTCAATTTCGGGCCGTCGTTGCAACTCGTGGGCTATCGCGTGGAGCGGCGCGACGAGGTCAACCTGCGCCTGCCCAATATCCTGCTCCCTACGGCCTGGCGTTTGCGCGCGTCGGTGACGAGCCCGATGACGCCGGTGGTCTACCTCACGAACAGCGGAGGCGCGATCGACGCAAACTATGCCGATAACGCCGCGACCGATTGGCTACCCGTTACCCGCTGGCCCATCGGTCGCATCGTGGTCGTCCAGGGCGTGCCGATGACCATCGCGACGAACGAGAACGGGGCGATTGACGTCGATCTCGCGGTGTATCGGCCCGATGCCTGCCCGGTCCATCCGGCCGCCGCCTGCGATCTGCTCGGAGACAATCCTCCACCGCAGCCCACACGTCGCTATCGGCCGGCCGTGCGCTGGACCCCCGATCATATCCCTTTGGAGGTGGTGGACCGGGGGACTATCCTCAAGCTAACGCAAGTTCCGGCGCACTGGTAGTCACACGCTCGCGCGCTACGGCCATGACCGTACCAATCCCGGTGGTCGCGGGGGCGCATCATAGACGCCGCGCCGCCGTTGCCGGCGTGTACCGTCGTTCTTACCCGTGTTATCTCCTCCTGGTCCAACTCCCATGCAGGACAGAAAATAATCGTAGCCAGCCGTCGCCGCGGACGCCCCATTGTCCTCAACTCCGGCGCTTCCGCGCCGCTCATGCCTGAGTCACGTGGGCCAGGTTGTGTCTGTACCGGGTGCTCCCTGGGGGTATATACTTAGAGGGACTTGGACGCCGTCGCGGCGCACGTCGAGAGAAAGATGAGGCGAACATTCCCCCGCGCGGGCGTCGCTATGGTAGGGGCACGTGTGCGGTGGATCAGCGCGGACGATCACTGCCGCCTTGCCAGCGTCCAGGGGGAGATGCGTCTCCCGCCTGGCGCGGGAGGCGATGTTGATCGTGCCGGACGACGACGCGCGGGGTGGCAGTGGGCGATCGAAGAGATGGTGGCGCTGGTGGGTACGATGCGGCGCCTGCGGAGAAACGGGGACGGGGAGTATGGGGGGACACGGTATGACGTCACGATGGTGGAGCGGACGACGTGGGGGCATAGCTTTGCTGGCCGTGCTAGTCCTGCTGGTCGTGCACCATCCGGCGATGGGCGCGATGTCCATGACGTCCCTGTCAGGCCACGGTGCGCCAATGGTACTGATGTCGCCAGCCCATGCCCATGTAGGGTTGCCGGGCGCGGCGGCGCGGCCACGTCTTGCCTGTTCGACGTTCCTTGACGTGTGCCCCATGCACGCCGTCGCGCGTGGCCGTCCCACAGCACTTCCCTCGACCTCGCCCATGCGGGTTCCTTTCTCGGGGGTTGGTCACGTCGCGCTTGACGCGCGTCTATTCGTCATCGGCGTTAGCCGGGTGGAGCGCTACGCCCCAACCGCGCGGGCGCGGCGGGCGATCCTCCAGGTGTTCCGGTTGTAAGTCGAGGGCCCGAATGTACTATCGACGCGTCCGCAGCGCGGACGCGCCCCTCATGACAGATACAGCAAGAATAATTATCAGGAGGACTCCCATGTTTAGACCCACACTGTCCATGCGCCGCGCCGTGCAGCCTCTCGGCGCGGCCCTCGCGCTGGTCCTGCTCGTCGCTGCCACCAGCCCGCGCGTCGCCCCTGCTTGGGCGGCGCATCCCGCCGCCCAAGCCGCGGCCATGCCGGCCCCGTTCGACCGGCAGTTCATCGACATGATGGTCCCGCACCACCAGAGCGCTGTCGCCATGGCGCAGGTCGCGCTCACGCGGGCGCAGCACCCCCAGATCAAGAGCCTGGCTCAATCCATCATTGCAGACCAGAACAACGAGATTAGCCAGATGAAGACCTGGCGTCAGCGGTGGTACGGCAGTTCCACCACGCCCGGCATGGCCAACATGCCGATGTTGCCCGGCATGAAGATGAGCATGAGCGGCATGACGATGGTGCATGATATCGCCAGCCTCAAAACGGCCACCCCCTTCGACAAGGCGTTCATCGACGACATGATGCCGCACCATCAGATGGCCATCGACGCCGCCACGCTGGAATTAGCGCGCGGCTCACACCAACAGCTCAAGGATCTCGCCCTCGCCATCATCAAGGGCCAGTCCCGCGAGGAAGGGCTGATGCAGGCATACCGTGAGCTATGGTACGGCAGCGCCATGGGCGGCATGAGTGGGATGGGCCATTAATAGAAGCGCCGATTGCCAGGCCGCTGCAGGCAAACCCTCATGCCACGGGTGGAGGATGTGTCAAACGACATGCCAGGGCACATACCACCCGTCTGCCTATCACCCACCACCACCACCTGGGTGCGCGGAGCATCTCCTCTCCACCGCATCGTACACCTACGTCGGCGCGCCGCCGACACGCGAGGTGGGCGCGGGCGACGATATCATCGCCCGCGCCGATCCGTTCGTTTCTCCGCCGCACCTGACATGCTCGGGCGCACCGATAGCGCCGCGCTGGAGTGACCGTTCTCGCTGACGACCGAGCAGGAGCGCGGATCGGGATGGCGGGTGGGCGTGGACTGGCGTACGACACACTTACGGTAAGGACACGACACATGAATCAGAAATTTGTGCGCGGCGTGGTCGCCGTGGCCCTCGGTGGCACGGTGGTTTATACGATCGCGAGCGCGGTCGCCATGGCGCGGCCAGCCTCCCCCGTGATGGGTGGTATGCCCATGCCGGCGTCATCCACATAGGGGCTCTACGGGGCCGTGGTCGTTCTGCCGCGGCGTGCCGCTGTGTCCCCGGCTGTTGATCGAACGCTCGTCCTCGACGACTGGCCGCTTAGGGGCGCGACGGCGACGGGCATGCCGGACATGCCGATGCCGACCGCGACAGCATCGGGAATGGGCGGTATGAGCGGCATGCCGATGCCGACCGCGACGGCGACACGCATGGACGCCATGGCGATGCCCACGGCGACGGCGCGGGGAATGAACGGCATGGACGCGGCATCCGGCTCCCCGGCCGCCCTGCGCCCCTATGTGGCCGACCCTGGCATGGGCGCCTATCAAACGTTCACGATTAACGGCCGCGCCTATCCGGACACCGCCCCGGTCCAGGCCCCGCCCGGCGCGCTGGTGCGCCTGCGCCTGATCAACGTCGGCTACCTGACCCACGTCTTGCACCTGCACGGGACGGCCTATCGCCTGGTGGCGACCGACGGCAGCGCCGTCAATCGACCCCAAGAGACCACGGACCTCCTGCCCATCGCCGCCGCGCAGCGCATGGACATCGAGTTCCGCATGCCACATGGCGCGTGGTCCCTGCACGATCATGACACGCTGTCCGGCGCCGGCGAGATGCGCGTGATCGTAGGGCAGGGGGCGCGCCCGAGCGCCGCGGACGAACGCGCGCTGCGCGCCGCGGCACCCCCACTGCTGGACCTCGCCCGCTATGGGGTGGCCGGCCCGGCTCCATTCACCGCGCGCGGCCGCTTCGACCGCGTGTTCAGCCTGGTCCTGCAAGGGGCGAAGCCGTCCATGCCGATGGGCGGCACGAGCGGCATGACGAGCATGTCGATGGACACGTACACCATCAATGGCAAGCTCTTCATGCAGGGCGCGCCGCTCGTGGTGCGACGGGGCCAGCGTGTCAAGATCAGCTTCGTGAACAAGAGCATGGCCGCTCACCCGATGCACCTTCATGGGCACAGGATACAGGTGCTGACGCTCAACGGAGAGCCGGTGACGGGCGCGCCGCTGTACCAGGACACCGTGATGGTGCTGCCGGACAAGACAACGACGGTTGCCTTCACGGCCGACAATCCTGGCGTCTGGATGCTGCACTGCCACGAGCTCCACCACGCCGCGGCGGGCATGGACACCTTGCTGCGGTATCAGGGGAGTCCCCACCTCGCTCAGTTGGGCGGTGCCACGGGGAACAACCCCGAGTAGTTCAGATCGCCGCGCGCCCGGTTCCCCTCAATTTGGATAGGGGGAGGTGGTGGACGCAACGTCCCCGCGCGTCCGTACCATCCCGCGCGCTCCGTGTCCCGGTTCTGAGAGGCGGGCGCGCGGGCAAACGGGCTTGGGCGACGGCGGATGATTACATCATCGCGACGCTTTCGTCGACCGCGTAGCGGGTGAAACGGCCGCGTCGAAGAACAGCCGCACAGTGAGGTAACGCTCACCCCATAGGGCGCCATTGCCCGCGTTCCACGCCCCCGCGAACAGGACCGTACCGCGCGGATATACCTCCGCCTCGTCCAGGGCTCTGTCGAAAGAGGGCAGGGAGTGGAATGACGCATCGGGCGTGAGCGGGCCGAACCCCCGGCGCGCTATGAGTGCTACGACATCGTGGGAGCGCAGCACGGCCCGCGCCCGTCCGATGGGTGATCCGGCGGGGAGAGAGGTCGCAATGAGGCTCCGCAACGGACGCACATCAGCAACGTGGTCGTGGTCGAGGGCTGTATGAAACATGGCCCAATAGGACGCGCCCGATCCATCTGCGCTTCGTGGCGCATCAACGGGCCGAGCCGGGCCAGACGGCAACGGAGACATCCGATATCCCTGTCGCTCGGTGTACCTTGATCGTTGTACGTGACCATCGTCGATGTCATCCCTAATTTGACTGCCCTAAATGGAGTATGCCGCCAGGTCACGTTGTTGATCTCGAGAGTCACCCGCTACCCCCCCCCGTCCTTGCCGGCGGAAGCGAACGGCACGATCGAAGTGTGTATTAAGTGCATGCAAGGCTTTCGCCGCGCCCTTGAGGTACTTCATCGAAACGACGTCATCGCCCGTTGGGACGGCGCACCGTGAACAGGCCTATGTGTGTGAGCGGGCGGATCCGGCCGAGGCTCACCGTGTGCCGGCGATCGGTCTGGATCCCTGTCGTGGCGACGTATCTCAGCAGAGTTACCCGGTGCCACGACAGGAGGCACATCCAGGCAGGATGCTGTCTGG
>JAABUH010005157.1_pt1 | contig 10357 bp, 18 predicted proteins | sample 5559121 | NCBI WGS metagenome assembly JAABUH01 (sample SAMN10711871, study PRJNA513364) | rock metagenome | isolation source: Antarctica rocks | place: Antarctica: Victoria Land, Battleship Promontory nord | collected 2015-12-28 | reverse complement strand
CCTCCCGCTGCAGCTTCAGTACACTGTTGCCGCCCTGCTTGCCAGTTGTGAAGCTTGCAGTGGGCATGCTGTTGAAGTAGCGGTCTTTGAGGCCTTGCAGGCGATCACAAGACAAGTGGACAGCAGACTTGTAGGCCTGCATGGCTTGTGCCTGGCCCTGCTGCTGCAACTGCTCCATGTGCTGTACAGCTGCATACAGCTGGTTCTGTAGTTGCTGAACTGCCACATCACGCTGTTGTATCTGCTCCTGCAGCTGCTGCTGATGACTAAGGCTCTGTGACAGCTCCTGTGCAGAGCAAGGATGAAGTGTACGTTACACATAGTGATCAAGATATGGCGTGTAAACATTTGTACGAGGCTGCACAGGCTTGCCAAAGGCACAGGGAATACAGTCATCTTGCCTTGATCCATGCAAGCACACACAGTATGTTTATCCCAAACATGGCCATCAGCAACAGGCAATCGTGATGACCTCTATCCACAATTAGTACATACGATTGCTTGTGCTCATGGCATGCTTTGGCAGCAAGCATGCACTCAAGGTTCACACCTTTGCATGTTGGGCCTGCACCAGGTCCATATCTTGCTGCAGCTCCTCGCACTTGGACTGCAGTGCCGTCTGCTCTTTTCCCTTTGCCTGCATTTACATTCCTTCAAAATCAGGAGCCTGAACAACTGTCACCTATCATGAGTGGTCACTATAGTTTGCAGATGGCAGCCACACATGTAAACTTTGTATATGGAATATGAATATACTAATAATATCTAAAGAGTAGTTCTGAACAGTGTCACAGTTTGTCATGCAGTAGAGCAGCAAAAGACTAGATGTTTCGCCAGGTGCTTGCACACTGGTTGTTTCATCTATGTTCACACCTTTGAACCTTTGTGGGCATTTCATTGCATGAGCTGAAGGAATCATGCTGGCTGACACCTGCAGCACCATGACCTGCCCAGCCTGGTGCTTGCACTCACATCAGTTCATCAACCCAGTGCACACATCAGAGCCATACCTGCATACTATGCCTCAAGCTGCCCAAGTCGTACTCCAGGCTGTGCACTTTATGAGTCATGCGGGCCATGTCTGAGCCTTCCCTGTCATGCAGTTCCCTCTGCTCTTGCAATTGCTGCTGAAGCTCATGGCAATGCCGCTTGGTGCTCACCATCTGCATCACACTGCTTCTGCTCAGTAACGAGGCTTACCAGCTTGCTTTTCTGATCAAAAGCCCCTTGGAACATGCTCTACACTGTCGCTGGGCAAGTGCAATACATCTCCCAGCTGTAGATCACCAGCAGAATGTGGTTCATGCAGCCTTGACTGCTGCTGTAGCAGTAGACATGACCTGAGCATGTCTTTGGTCAGTCACCAACAAGTGAATGTGCTGATTGGCATTTACGCAGTGCAATATGTAAATGTGTGACTGTCACATCTGACCTGAGCCCTGACTTGCTCTCGCTCCTGCATGAGACCCCCCAAGCCAGCGCACCCCTCCCCAACAAGCTGCTGCTGCACCTCCATCAGGCTATTCAGTACTTGCTGCACTCCTTTTCCCCCTTCTTCCCCTTCACCGCCACCAGTGTTGGTTCCCCTTGTTGCTGCCACCTCAGAACGCAGCTGCTGCAACTGCTCTTGCAGGTGAATCTGGCTGTGGCGATTGTCCTGAAGCATAGCTGACAATTGCTGACCCACTGCTGCCATGTCATCTTCAGCCTGGGCAGCTGTGGTGGCCACCTCCCGTTGCAGCTGCGCCACAGCTGTGGCATGACTGCTCAAACACTCTGTATACTGATTTTGCAGCTGGGCAACCTCTTGGTTGTGCTCTGCAGCTGTGGCAGCAGTGGCGGAAGCCAGTTGGTCAGCCAGTGCTTTCTGATGCTGCTGTGCAAGGTCTTCTGAGTGCTGCTTGGCTGCTTGCAGCTGCTGTGTGAGCTCATTGAGCTGCACCTGGTGCTGGGCCTGCAGCTGTGCATACCTGCTGTCTGAGGCTTTGCAGGCTGCCTTGGCGCTGCTCAGCTGTTGCTGCAACTGCTCTTGTGCCACCTGCAGAGCACATCCATTGCATAGCACAAGCCTTGGTGAAGCTCTGAGCCAACGTTGTGTGAGTAGAGCCATGCAGCAACACAGGTGCAGTAAGCAAGGCGAGTCAAAATGCCGTGACAGGGTCATGCATGATGCACACTTGCACCAAAGTTGTGCTTGAGGTTATTTACACAATGTGCGACAGCCTGATCATGTGGCCGATGGAAGAATATCTATCAAAGCCTTGCATGACTCCAAAGCATGCACACCTGGGTGCAGACTCCCCTGGGATGTATAAGCTGCACAACAACTTCTGGTGTCATCTTCACACTGGTTGATGTGCAGCAGGTGTGAGATCCATCAGTGGATCATAGGCAGCTCACCATGCTGGAGGCCAAATCACGATCAGCACTCATGCATCGCTGCACCAGCCCCTTCTTCTCCTTCTTCATGAAGTCAAGCTCCCGTCTAAGCTTACCGACCTCCTCGTCTGAGCGCTGAGCAGCATCTGATGCAGCATGTTGGGCTCTAGCTACCTTCAGGTCAGCCTGCACAGCTGCCATTGTGCATTGACTAGAGGCCTGACTGAAGGCATGACATGCTGTATAATGGCACTTGATTTGACTAGTCCATCCAGATGCGACTTTGATGAGTGGTGTTGACTGGACAACTGACAAGGACATAGACATAGGAAGCAGATTGCATGAGGCGATGACATTGATAAAGTCAAAAGCGGAGGACAGTGAATGAGATGGGACAAGCACCTGGTGCAGCGCCTCCTTGCTGGCGCGCCTCTGCACTGACTGCATGCTCCTGCTGACAGCAGCTTCCTTGTCCCTCTGCGCTGCTTCGCATGCGCTTTGAAGCTGCTGCTTTGCTACACCTACCACAGCCTGCAGGCACAACAAACTGTGTTTGCATGTACAGAAGGGCGCGCTCGAACAACTTTTTCACACAGTCTTGCTTGAAAGGCTCCTGCGACGGGGCACAATGATGCAATAAGCAGATGGCATTTCAGCGACACGTGTTATATGATACAATTTGACATTGTGGCAATGAGGCAGCAGGCAATGAGTCTGAGAGATGTCCAGGTGCCAGGTTCTCAGGAATGCACAAGCCTGGCTTGCCTTGACTGAGAGACTGTTGAAGTCTACGTTGGATGCTGTACTGCTGTTTAAGGTCATGGCCTGTAGCACTTCTTGCAGCACTTCCTGCCTGACAGCTTCTGAGTCCACACCAACGTCAGACGCAGTCGACAACTGTGGTGTGTGCTCCTGAGACAGCCATCTTTCAATGACTGCCTGTCGTGCGCCTGGTGACTGCTGCAACTGCTGCTGCTGCAGCAGCTGCTGCTGTTGCATCTGTTGCAGAGACTTGATTGGTTGGTTCAGACCTTGACTGGCGCAAGAGGTGGTCCTTCTCAGGAGCTGTGGCTGTTTGACATGAGACACTGTGCTGCTACCCCAGCTGAGTGACCTGACTGGAGGCTGCTTTGAGCTGACTGATGATGCTCGCGAGGAGCTTACAGGGGCTTTTGGCGGCAGCGATCCACCCTGGAAAGGCTGCAGAGTGCCAGCAGCTGTGTTGCCATGAACCCTCGGTTCGACTGATTCATCACAAATTTCAAGAGCTATCGGGGCATGCAAAGCTTGCTGTAGCAAGGCCTCCTTCTGGAGCTTGGCTTTAGCCAATTCTGCTTGTAAAGACTGCAACAACGAAAGACTGATCGAGCTGGGTCGCAGCAGCAGAGCAGACACTCGGCAAAGCCCAGAGAATCTCGCCTCAAGGTCCACCCCGCCGAAGCCCCAGGCATCGTCAGTCCAAGGTTCCTCAGCCAGGCCCCGTTGCATAGTGCACCAAACAGCTTAGTGTCAGACCAGACGCTCACGGCAAGCGGCAGCACAGATCAGGAATGATCCAAAAGCTCGGACTGCATGTTCATGCTTGCTACAGCACTGACATCAAAATTATGCGCTGGCGTTGTGCATGTAAAGGTGTTGACTTGCTGAGCCCCGACGCTTCACCTCCGCAAAGCTGGCGTAACGCCAGCTTAGACAACAATAGTTCACACTGCTTTGTATCAACGCCTTTTGACGACGCTCGCCAGGCCCTTGACAGCCTTGATTGTCGCTATAACTGCCTTGCTTGCAAGCGGACCAAACAAGTGGGAAAGGAGCGAATGGGCGACACAGCTTTGCTGATCTGCAGCACATGCCTATAAGCGTTGGCGCACAAGGGATTTCGGCGCCAGCCGCAGTGCTGGTGTGCAAGCATTGAGGGTTCACTGCGGTTACAATGCATTCTCGCTCCCTGTTAGATGTGGAACAACCAGGCAAGCCCAAATAAACTGTCACAATACTACACGGTCTGCTGGAGTTCTCAAAGCTGCCTGCACCTTGGTGCAGGGGCGTTGCGGTATTTGCTGGGATCGCTTGTGATGGTCCTCTTTGTGGTGAGGACATGTATGATACGGATGTACAGAGCATGCTCAGTGACAGCCGGCTGGTGATCAAGCTATACTACTTTGTGCAGGTCTTGCCTCTGGCATATGCTATGCTTAGCAAAAGGAGAGGAGCAAGCAAAAAATACAGCACAAGCACTTGAATACCACCAAATACATAGGCATGCATGGCAACGCATTCTTGCCAGCAGAAGACCAGCAGCATATGCAGTTTCTGGAATACATCATATTTGCCAAAACTATTGTTGGTTTAATCTTCACACACCATGCGGTTTGTACAACATCTTGTACAATGACGTAAACTGTTTGGTACAAATAAATTTCACCATGCAGTACACAATCGATCAATGTTGTTCCTGTGAATACAATATGCAACGTGCAGCCAGTCAGCATTGGCTATCACAAAACGTTTGTACGACTGCAAGCACCAGCCTCATGTACATACACAACACAGCTTGTTGAGTAAATGATGGTTATCCTACATGATTGTTGTTACTTGCAAGTACTGCTGCTTGGCCTAAACACAGCAAATACAGGACGGCTTGTATCACTCACTGCTACTGCACTATGGATCATAAGTCAACAAAAGAAAGAAGGTCACATTTTGTGCCCCAGCTGCCAACTATCATGACTACTTCACTCTGGTGTACACCCTGGTGTTTCGCACAAAGCACGAAGGTCCAAGTTGGCCAGGTCTGCAGGCTGCAAAATCTCAAAGACAGCGGGATCAGCGCCCTTCAGTATTGAGACAGCCTTCAATGCCATCTGCAGATTTGCTGCTAGCTTTGCCACAAGATCCTGATCAGGCATTTCATTTCCATCTCTCTCCTCATCCTGTACCTCAGCAGCTTGTTTGTGCCCAGGACTGCCATCAAAAGCTACCCTGTCATTAGACCTTGTATCATCACTGCCCACATGGTTGTTGCCTTCATGACCCACGTCTGCACCTGCCTGGTCACCATTTGCATGTTTGTGCACCGGCAAGCCTGTGTCCAGCCGCGCACTTGACTTTGCTTGCCGAGCTTGTGACGAACTCTTGACACCAGCATTGCCCCCATTTAGAGCTTGGCGTTTCTTTGAATCTGTTTTGTCAGCTGAGTCCTGTGAGGATGAGTCACGCTTGCCAGTGCCATGCTTAGAGGGGCCAGCCCTGGATGTGCCCCTGTGAGAGTGCACTGACCCTGACCCTTGCAGCTGTGGCTGCATATGTTGCTGCTGGGTGTGCGGTGCCTCAGGGCCTTGAGACTGATGGGCTGTTGCAGCTGAGTGCTGAGGTGCTGAGGACTGCTGGGCTTCTTGAGCCATCATCCTACAAAAGCAGAACATAGGAGACAATCAGCTTGCTTGCAAAGCAAGATCTCGAAGCAGCAATCATTGACAACGTGGTACCAATTTGTTGGCACAAAAGCTAAATCATATTTGCATTGAGCTGCTCCAGGATTAGCATTTTGGTAAAGAACATCAGGACCATTTTGGTGAAGAACATCAGGACCATTTTGGTGAAGAACATCAGGAGCATTTTGGCTGCCAGACACAGAGCCAAATACAGTTGGCCAATGACTGACAGCTGCATGTAAACGTGTGTGAGATCATTCTAGCTGGTATGTATCGATAATGTGCCTGGCTTGAGCTTTTCGCTGTTCCTGCTCATCTTGAAGGCGCTGCTGGCGATCCCTGTCAAGCCCAGCAAGCCTTTGAGCTTCCTGCTGCTGCTGAAGATGCAGGTTGTGTTGCTGCAGAGCATGCAAGGCCGCCTCAGAGCATGCCCGCTCCTCTTCGGCCTTCTGGGCTCTCAGCAAAACCTCCTGCTGTCTCTTGAACGCTTGTTCCTGCTCCTGTTGCAAACAAACCACAACTTTGCTGCCCCAAGTCTTCAAATCAGTCGCTGAGCATCACACGTACAGTTTGACAGTATGTACCTCTGGCAAAGCTGCAGACAAACCGTTGTTTCCAGTTGAAACAAAAGTTTGTCAGAAGCTCCATGCATTCCAGAACTGCCCCAGTTGGCCATGCTGGCTGTTGACAGCTTTAGGGCAGTTTCAGAGGTCAGCATCTGATTGGCTTGAAGGCAAAGCAACACTAGAAACCACACTCAGCACACTGCAATTACATACATGACAGGACATGTAAGCTGACATGCAGACTCAGACAGCACACAGGCTGTGATGTGACCAAGAAGGGCAACAACCCACGAGGTACTTGACAGACCTGCTGCATCCTCTTCATCCTGAGCTGCTCCTCCTTGATTTGCTTCTTCTGCTCAGCCTGCAAGCGTGCTGTTGCTGCCGCCTGCTCCTGCTGCAACCGCCTGCGCTCAGCTGCTATGCGCATTGCCTCCGCTTGTTGCTCCTGCACGCCGTACCTTACCATATGCACTTCACATCAGCTGCTGTGCCAGGAGACGTCATTTTGCAGTGACGGACTGAGATTCTGGCACAGGTAACTCTGGCACATAATGGCAGCTGGGTTTGCTGCCTGTGTCAGCAGACATATTCTGTGTTTGTGTACACGAACTGAGTGTGTATTGCTGTGTACAACAGCAGACTTGTGGGTGGTGTGTAGGATGCCAGTGGCTACAAGGCGTACCTCCTGTTGCTGCCTGACCTGCAGCTCCCTCTGTTCCTGTGCCAGCTCTGCAGCAGTCTTGTTCTTGGACTTGCGCTCCCGCTCTGCAGCTTGAAACTGCCGCCTTCTTTCTTGCTTGGCAGCCTGCTTGGCAATAACCAGCATGGTGTAGGCAGCACATGAATGCTGATGTAGCCACGTCTGTTCATGAAAGACATCACTGAACAGATGATGTCATGGGTAGTCAGGCATGATACAGTCTAGGTGCGGGTCTTGTATCGACGGCATGACCCAAGCTGACATTGTCTACTACATGTCCATAGCACCGTAAAGTCATGAGTTGCATATTGACATGTAGCAGGAGGTTCACCAGCACATTGCTCGTTTGCACCAGCAGGCTCCACCATTTCAGGCGGCCATTCACCAGCATCTGTGCAACAGATATACAGAAGGATGCGTGAAGGAAGCTAGATAACTGTCAGTGCGCTCACCTCTGCTTCTGCAGGGACCTTGTAGGCCTCCTCAGGTGCAGTGTGGGACAGAGCAGCCTTGGCAGGGTCAGGGTGGTTGTAGCAGAACCAGTTGTCGGGCAGAGTGTCTGGGTGGGTGCCAGGAGGCATCTTACGCCACTTCAGGCACTGTGGGAAGTCGCACTGCACCCAAAGATCATCCGGAATCTTCTCCTCCTCAGCTGCGGTTTTGTACACAGGGCTTCAGTGTGAGAGCCACATTCAGGCAAGGTGGTGTTGGTGGTGAGCATGTGTGAGACTGTCACAAGGAAACAGCAAGGGGGCGCTCCTTGGGGGCTCTATGTACCAATGTGGGTGTGACACAGACAATGTAATGTGTTTGCTGTGCTCTGAGCCTCTGAGGTTGAAACAAGGCTGAAAAAGCAGGATACAGCCATTCAGACTGAGGCGCACTCCAATTCACGATGCTGCAGAATGCTGCTGGAGACTGTACTAATATGCTGACAGCCACAAAGGCTTGCACACATCACATACGCTGTGCTTGTGCTTGTGTGATGCGGGTGCGGCCACCCCTGACAGGGTTGGGGGAGAGGGGCCGGGGTGTCTTGCCAAGGCGATCCATCTTCTCCCACCAGTACAGCTTCAGAACCTGCCCCAGCTTGTTGACCATGTTCCTGAACACACACAGACATTGGTGAACACCTGCTGGATCCCGGTATGCCAATGATGCCTGTCTTTGGCAAGGTGCTCTTGAGGTGCACATTTGATATGCAAGCAAGTTATGTGATGCTGAAGCTGTCATTAATCTTGGATTGCAGTGGCAAAATTGTCGCCAGATCATGACTGCCAGCAGGCTTTACAGTATTGACAGCAAGCTACCATATTGCTGAGCATGCACAAGCATTTGAGATGACTAATGATGCAACTGATTTGTGAAACTCCTGTCGCACCCTGCTTGTTGATTTTCCATATTTGTTGCTGGTCTAGTAAGATACCTGTAAGCAGGAGTGTCATCAAAGTCTTGCTTGTTATGGGTGGGCTGAAGGAAGTCTGCCTCCACGACACCCAGCACCCCCAGCCCCTTGTCATTGGGCTCCAGCTGCAGACCCACCCTGCATGCAGCATACATGCAGCACACTGACACAACAGCACACAAGGGCCTCGCCTCAGTAAACAGGTGCTGTCAAACAAGGTCTTGACAAAGGCAGATGACCAGCTGAAGTTGTCCAGTCCAATCTAGAGCACATCAAATCAACATACGTTATTACCGGCATGCTGAATGCCAAAACAAGACCTCATACAGGGAGCGACTGAAGATTGTACAAACCTGACTGCTAGGGGAAGACACATGGTCACTGGATGATGAGCAAAATCATAAGGGCATCACATGGCATGCGTAGGGTATTCCACCTAGTACATGCCCCGTAGACAGGTGCATTGAGACGGTTCACTTTGTTGGAAGCGCAGATCAATTGCTTCTGAGCCACACATATTCAGCTGTGTTGCATGCACTTTACGCAAGTTTAGGGAGAACTGTGACCACAGAACAGGAAAGATGTGCCTGGATGATGGAAAGCTGTGATGTTACACCTGTGGTATGGCCGAATAAGGCGGTTGCGGTGGTACAGCATCATGCCATACAGATTTTCATTCTCTGTATTGAAACCCATTTCAATGTCACATCTGAAGTCAGGGTTGCTTTGTGGTCTGTAGGTCTCCTGCAGCTTGTCACGCAGCAGGCTGGTCATACGCTTCACCTTCACCTTCTTCTCCCTGATGAAGACCTGCACGGGACCTTTTCCATAGCATTTCTTATGCCTGAGTTTCTGCCTGCTATTCTTTGCAGGGCATGCAGTAGAAGCAACAGCTGCAGATGCAATGTACAGAGTGCAACAGTCATGACATAGCAGCAATTTGATCATGACCTCTTGCACAGAGGGCCAGAACTGCTGTGACACATGATTGTGCAGAATGGATTTGTCGTATGTGCATGAAGGAGTTCATGCATGGCATGTATCAAGAACAGGTCAGCGCAGGAGTGGTGCAGGCAAAGAAGTGCAGAAGCACCCTAAGGCTCACCTGCATGCGTGGCACTTTGTACAAGACTGATACATACTGCCTCAAACTATAGTCCAAAGGGACATCCACCTGCAACCAAGGTTGAAGCTGCTCAAGCCACAAGCTCAAGCCTGTGAAAGCTCACAATTCCAAAAGCAGATCACGTTTGCTTGGGAGATCTCATCTGTCTAAAGTGCACGGCATGCAAGACATGGACCTCACACAGCACAAGAACCCGAGGCTGACATTGAGTTGCACACAGACCTACAAATCTAGCGACATGCAAACAAGGCTCGAAACTTGATACCTGGAACAGCATCAGACCTAACATGGGTTTCTGGCAAGGACAGCTTGCAGACACATGTGATGCAAGTTCTGGGTCTTGTACAGCCAGTAGACTGTGACAATGCAAAGATGCTTGCATGCGCCCAGTAACAGCTACCGTGCCGGTCTGCAGACAGCTTGAGTCTACACAGCTGACAAGGAAAGCAACTAGAAACAGGCTAGGGGACCTTGAGCAAACAAGGTTTGTTTTTGCAATGACAGGCCTGTAGAATACTATAAAAGACCAAGTACATAGCACAAAGATGACTGGCAGCGCAATCAGACCTCTTTGGGCTGTGTCGCCCTGGACTGCTGGTAGTTGGGGCCAGGGCTGGCAGACCCCTCCTCTGGGGGATCAGCAGCAATGCGGATGTCTGAGGCATCAGCGTCAAAGTCCAGCTCCAGCTGGTCAGCTGAGTTGCGGCGCAAATTGCTGATGATGATGATGGTGCCAGTGCCTTG
>JAABUH010005153.1_pt1 | contig 10360 bp, 18 predicted proteins | sample 5559121 | NCBI WGS metagenome assembly JAABUH01 (sample SAMN10711871, study PRJNA513364) | rock metagenome | isolation source: Antarctica rocks | place: Antarctica: Victoria Land, Battleship Promontory nord | collected 2015-12-28 | reverse complement strand
GCCCAGGATGCAGGTTGCATCAGCCTCTCTCGCCTCAGTGCCGCTGTGTGGGGCGCGCCGCGGCCGCGCAGCCCGCCCCGGTCTCATGGCGCTGCTGGCTGCGGCTGCATGCAGCGCCGGCGGGCGCGCCGGGCTCTGCATGAGGTCTAGCAAGTATAGGAGAGCACACAGCAGCACGTCCTCATAGATGGTAGTTTTTAGGTTAGCGGCAATCTTGGTCACGGAGGGCCGACTGTGAGCAGGTCTGCACGCGGCGGAGCCGAAACAGGGGACCGCACCTCCTGCCCCAACCGCGGGTCGATGACCGCGCCGAAGATGAGGTTGGCGGTCGGGTCGACCAGGTCGTAGATGACCTCCGCCGCCTCGTTCACCTGCGCCAGGCCCCCAGCGCGGCGCATTAGGGGACTGGGACAAAGAACAGATGTTCTGCCCCCCACGGCCTGCTGACCGTGCTTCTCCAGCTCCCGGCCCCGTTGCACGCTCGCGCATGGCAGGCCTCCATACATAAAGTGGCCGCGGCATCCGCATCTACTCTTTTTGAATGCTCTTCTTTTCCTAATATACAACAATTATCCCCACGCAAGACAGGGAGACACACTGTGCGCCCTCCTGGCCCCCGCTGATGAGGGGCCGCACGGGCCGGCGGGCGGCACGCGCCTCGAACAGCGTCATGTCCGGCGGGCCAGTGATGTTCCACACAATGCCGGTCGCGCGCTCGATGCCGATGTCGAGCAGCGGCGATGAGATGGCGGCCAGCGCGGCCTCCTTGGCGCGCCCCTTGCCGCTCGCGCGGCCCTGGCCCATCAGGCTGCTGCCGGCGCCCGTCATGATCGTGCGCACGTCCGCAAAGTCCACGTTCACCAGCCCCGGCACCTGCGCGGCCCCCGCGGCGCGTCACGCAGAGTCAGGCGCGCCGCCACCGCGCGTGCAAGGCACTCAATAGAACGATGGTAGTGTGTGGGGCGGGCCTCATGGACGGACAGGTGAGCGCAGCGCCGCTGTCACCCACACACGCCAACTGTTGGCGAGCGCCATGCAGGGTTAGCATTGAGAGTATCAAGCGCGTAGGGCGTAGGGTTGAGCAAGCGCAGGCGCCGGGCGGCGGCGGCGCACGGTGATGATGTCGGAGATGCCGCGCACGCCCTGGCGCAGCACGTCGTCCGCCACGCGGAAGGCCTCCGTGACCGGCATGTTGGCGTCCACGGCTGCAGGCCCATAAACAGTAAATTTCATTTTCATTTAAACTCCAAGTGGTAGTGAATTTAATGTTTCACTCAATACTTCAATAACCATGCGTTGCTCACAAATAATCATGACAGCGCTGTGGCGGGCCTGGAGGAGCCGGCGCTCGCTCCCAGCGCGCTGTGCATGCGCAGGAGTCGTGCGGCGCACAACATGACAGAGCTAGAGCGCCCACGGCTCATGGGCATGCACAGACGTACCCGAGGCTTAGTTCACCAGCCGCGTTGCAAGGGTGGATGTCCCTCGTATGGAATCAAACTTGTCAAAGCTGGAGAGAGGCCATTCCCTCTAATTCCATGGGCACTGGCAAGCCTGCCCGCTGACGCTGTGCGGCGCCTGCAGCGCGCACCATCCAGGAGCTTGTCGTTGGGGATGACGATCAGCGTGTCCACGGAGCTCCGCAGCGCGTCGATCGCCTCCCTCGCCTGGCCGCAAGGCTGGCTTGTTCCCAACGTGTGTGTGTAGATAGCTTACATGCACGACAGAAATGACGTCACTATGCACGCATGCCTTAAGCGATGTCAGCCTACCACAACATCACCTGATGCGACTCCCCTGGCAGCCATGCGCAGGGTAGAAGTAGGTATCCTATAGAACCTAACCCTACCCTATCATCTTCATGGTGCAGGTGAAGACTCATGCCCGTCACGTGCACAGCGGGCCGGAGTGGACGCGGCTGCCTGCTCGTGCCAACCCACCCCGCCGCCCTCCGCCCTTGCGCATGACCGGCTGCCTGACTAGGCCTGGCGACGCAGCACGACCGGCGCATGTGCAAACGTTCAGGTCGCTTCAGAGCTGGAGGCGGCAGCGCAGCTGTGCTCGCGCGCGCGCGCGGCGGCGCGCCCGCATGCGCGCTTCGTGGAAATGGCTGCGGCGGGGCACCTGGTTGGAGCGCTGGCGGCCCTCGAAGCTGAACGGCGTGGTCACGATCGCGACCGTCAGGATGCCCAGCGCCTTGGCCGTGGCGGCCACCACCGGCGCCGCGCCGCTGCCCGTCCCGCCGCCCATGCCCGCCTGCGCCCGCGCCGCGCCGCATGACCGGCTGATGCGGAGTGCGCGCCAGTCCTGCTGAGGTGCAGGCGCCCGGCTGCCCCTGCCGCTGCGGCAGGGGACCCCGCCTGCCCCCAGTGCACTCGCTGCAAGTTACTGCTGTGGATGGCGCAGCCTGCCTACCCAGGTGCACTGCCTGGGGGTGAGTCGGGCGCCCGCGCGACGGCTCAAGCAGGCAGACGCCGCCCAGCCCTGCCTTGCGCCCTGTCTTGGGCCTCGTGACGGCGCCCACTGCGCGCCGTTAGCAGCCCTGCGCAGACATGGTGCGCCGAGCACACGCCTGTGCGCTGCAGGCAGCGAGCGCAGCCCTGGGGAGTGGTGTGGCGCCTGAGCGCGCGACTGCTGGGGGCGGGTGCCGCACCGTGACAAAGACCATGTCGGTGCCGCTCAGCGCGCCCTCCAGCGCCGCCCTGCTCTCGGAGGCGGCTTTCTGCGCGGCGCCGCGCGGGCACCGTGGGTTCCTTTCTGCCAGCTGCTGCAAGCTCGTGTCGAGTGAACGCCACTACGTGCCCGCGAACGTCGCACCATGTCGCAGAGTGCAAGCAGACAAGAGGGCAGCCCCAGTGAAATATAAGCCATGCCGTTGGGACGCTTCTGACACAGCACAGTCACCGGACGCTGCTGTGGGGGGTGCCAGCGCAGCAGGCAGGGGCGCGGCGGGGGCGGCGCGCCTTGCCGACTTCGGGGTCGCCGCCGGCGCCCAGCCCGCGCGTCAGCTTCAAGCCAATTTGAATCTTGTTGGGCGCCTCCACCGGCGACGTCGCCAGTGCCTGCGCGCGGCCCGCCCCCCTACCTTTCCACTCTGTCGTACGCATGGCCGTGCCCTTGCGCAGCGGGCGCAGCGCGCTCGGCGGCGGCCCGGCCGTCGCGCGGGCGGCGGCGGGGGCGGCAGCGCGCCTGCGAGTCGGTGTTTATGACCCAGAACTCCACGCCCTGCAGGTCACTCTTCAGCATGCGGTTCACGGCGTTGGACCCGCCTCCGCCCACGCCGATCACCTGCAGCGCGCAGGCATGCGCTGATGACATCCAGCCAATGGCGCAATGCGCCGCCGGAGCCTGGACAGAGCCCGCCGGCTGGGCAGAGGCAGCCCGCTCTCGCCTTGATGGTCGCCTTGGAGTAGTCGGCCTTGACCGCAGGACGCGGGAACGTCTGCAGCTCGGCTGTGAGCGCGCCCGGCTCGGCTGATGCGGATGCGCTGCCGGCCAGCGCAGCCACGCTGCCGCCGCAGCGCGCTGCTGGCCTCAGGAGTGCGCACCCCCTGCCAGCGAGCGCCCCGCACGGCTGTTGCGGCGCCCGCAGCGCCGGCATTGGCGCGGGGGCGCTTCGCCGCGGCGCGGCCTGCGCGCCGGCCTCCGCCGCGCCAAAGTGCCGTGCGCACCGCATCGGCACTCGGGGCTGTCTCCAGTGGGGCAAACCACCTGCACTGCACACCCCCGATCCAGCCCTAGTTTAGGCTCCAACCGAGTCTTCCAGCGTTACACGGAGGCGGGGAGGTGTGATGTGGGGACTCGGTCATGCCTGGTCCGCGACCTGTCGCGCACGCCGTAGCAAAGAAATGGCAAGGGAGGGCCGGGGAAAGCGCAGCGCGCTCGGGGTGTCCCCATACGCACCTATGCAGGCCACGCCGGTACGCCGGCGGGCTCCGCACTGAGCACCTAGCGCGCTGCTGGTGGCGTTGACACGACGTGTGCGCGCAGGACCGGTTCGCGCTGCCAAAAGCTTCCATCACATACACCAAAGACGGTGCGCGGCCGTCAGACCTGGCGCACTTCCCGCCGCATCCAAAGCACAGGAGGGCTGTCTGCCTGCACACTGGGTCACGCGCAGTCTGATACAGCCTGCTTCTCACAGCCTATGCGCGCGCGTGCAGGCACACCCATACACCGGCTGCCGGAGCGTCCGGGGCTGCGCGTGCTGCGCCATGCCTTTGAAAGCTGCAGTGCAGCTCGGAACCTGGCCTCCGAGGCAGCTTCGCTCGCCGCGCCAGCGGGGCGGCGGCACGAGGCGGCCGCGCACTACCATGCGGGCCTGCAGCGCGCGGAGCAGCTGCACGCGCGCAACCGCGACCTGGTCTGTGCCTGGGCCGCACATGTGACGTGAGACTGGCCAAGCCTGCATATTTGTTGGAGAAAAGTGCGCAAGTCCGTGCATGACCGTGAGAGGGCACACATAAAGCCCTGATGCGCACTAAGAGGACAGCCAGGGACCCACATGTGCCTGGCTGGGAGCAGGGCAGCCAAGCACACTGGGACAGGGCTGCTTCCGCCCTCGCTGGCTGCCTGGGGCGTCTGCGCAAGGCGCACCCTGCACCCATGGGTTGGCAGGCCTGAAGCGGGCTGCGGAGGCGGGCGCAGGCGGGCGCGCGGTGTCGGCGGCACCCGTCGCTGCAGACGTCGCGGGATAACCTGCTGGTGGGCTGGGGGGGCGGCGGCGAGGTGGCCGAGGCTGAGTCCCGGCCGCGCACCGCGCCAGCAGAGGTGCATGCCGTGTGTATGGAGTGGGGGGCTTGCCTGGGACGCTCCCAACCTTGCACTCTCGTCAGGATGTGGGCTGACGCATCACGGAGGGCCTGCTCCAACCTCAGCAGCATGCTGCCAGACCAGCCAAGGAGTCTGGACTGTCCCACATTGAGCTTACGTGATGAGTGTAGCCGTGCCTGCCGTGGCTGCGCAACTCCGCAGCAGTCGCCAAGTCTGCGCATGGCACCGCGCCGCCGATTAGCTGAGGAGTGTGGCGGAGACCAGGGCGCGTGTGCGCGGGGCGCGCGGCACGCTGCGCGCGTGGCGTTTGAGGCCGCGCACGGCTGCCAGGACTCCCTGGCGCAGAGGCGGTGAGCGGTTCAACCCCTGTGCTGTGCATATTTTTCTTGCAGGGAGCTCCCTGCACTTGGCTGCAACCCCGGTGCAGGGTCCGTGCAAAGTCTGGACGGTTGTCAGATCGCATGCATGCAAGCCTGTGTTTACGAGCGCATGGTCCAAAGCGGTTCAACCCCTGTGCTGTGCATTTTTTTCTTACAGGGAGCTCCCTGCACTTGGCTGCAACCCCGGTGCAGGGTCCGTGCAAAGTCTTGACGGTTGTCAGATCGCATGCATGCAAGCCTGTGTTTACGAGCGCATGGTCCAATTGCTTTGCACAGCTCGGCGATCTGTATGTGACCAACGGCAAGGTTGGGGGTGCCAAGGCCAGGCCTGGGTTCTTTGTCAAGGTGCCTGGTCGAGTATCTTAGTCGGGGTGCTGAGTGACACCAGCCGCGCAGGAGCCAGGGCAAGCAGCTGTGGCTGAACGCCTACCGCAGCGCGATGTGCAGTAGCCGGCCAGACGAGGAGGCCGCCCTGCACGACTACCCGCATGGCCTGCCGGTGCGCCCCCTTGACATTGCAATTGTAGGCGTGCCCGCTGACCTTCAAACCTGGCATAATGGGCTACTAAGTTGAGGATGATATGGAAGCACCATGGGTTTGAGCTGATCGGTGTTTGCTATGGGCAGGCGCTGCAGCTGCGCCGGGCGCGTCAGAAGGGCCTGCAGGTGGGCGGCCTGGGGTTTGGCAGCGCGCCAACGCGCTCCGAGCAGCTGGCAGCTCTGCTAAGGACGCACGAGCGCCTTGCAGGTCCTTCCTTTTGTTGAGCCGACTTCTAGCCGCGAGCATCCCATAGCGCTGTTGGCACTGGCTGCGCAGGACATGCATGCGCGCTGCATGCCCTGTCAAAATTACAAGCTCATCTCTGTCATCACATCACGCAGTCAGCAGCTTTGTCAGCCGACAAGCTCGAGCTTCATGATGATCAACGATCCACCCTTGGCCCGAAACATTTATCAACCAACTATTCACGGTCGCAAATGGCATGCCATACCTGACAGAGTGGCCAGTTACGAGTATCAGCACACCATATGCATGCATGCGACATGCCAAGACTTATTGCGCATGGGACACACTGATAGCACTGACCAAAACAAAGGGGGCTGGAACAGTGAGGCTTAGCACAGCCAGGGACGCTGCCGGCGTGCCAGGAGGGCCGCACTCCCTGTACGCAGGGGGCCACGGTCGCTTGGCGCTGCGGCATGCAGACAGGCTGACCGGTTCCAGCCTGTCTGGAAACCCTAGAGGCAGTACGAGCAGGACCCATCCACGCAGCCACGCACACCCTCGAGAGCCGTCGCAGCTCTGGCACTGCGTACGCGCATGGAGGGCCCTCAGCGAGCGCAAGGCACCTACAGGCGGGCTCATTAGGCCGGACGCAGCCGCGCGACCAGGGCTACAAGCTGCTCTCCGCGGCGCACGCAGACAGGAAAGAGCGCAGCGTGGCCAGCGGCTCGTCGGCCAGCGCCGGGATGACGTGGCCGCGCGGGTGCCGGATCACCAGCGGCTCCACGAACATGCCCGCCAGCTCCAGCGACCACTGCGCGCCCCGGGCGCGGGCCGCCGCTCAGCCCGCTGCCCTAACCGTACCCTATCCTACACCTATGCCGTATCTCTATAGTGGGTTACAAAATGCCCGCCAGCTCCAGCGACCACTGCGCGCCCCAGGCGCGGCCCGCCGGTCACCGCGCAGCCTGGACGAGCGCGCATGCGCCATGCAGCCGAGCCTGGCGGCGGCGCGCCCCGTGCAGACGCCTTGCATGGCGTGCACAGACTGGCGCATGGCGCACAGCATCATGCAGCGGGAGGCGATGAGCACACAGGTGACCCCACAAAGAATGACTTGTCAAAGGGCAGGGACAGGCATTCTTTCACCTCGCAAGCGCGCTTGCCCGCGCGCACCCGCTTGATCTTGTCGCGTTCGCCGATGACGTGCAGCGACTTGATCTCAAGGGGCTCCGTGCACAGGTGCAGCACCTCAGGCACCCGCGGCCGCACGCCCGCGAACAGCACGGCAAACTTCAGCGGGTGCTCCTGCAACCTTGCGAGAGGCCGCTCTCTCAGCCCGCCGACGCGCCTGGTTTCCAGCGCAGGGCATGTGCAAGGCTGGGGAGCTGCACGCAGAGACAGCGCCAGCACGGCACAGCAACGGCGCGCCTGCAGGATCTGATGCCTCTGCTGCATGGCCAGCGTTATTGCCGCGACCATGGTGCCCTGCGCGTCGGTGTGGCCGAAGCGGGCCAGTCAGCCATCACTCTGAGCTCAGAGGGCGCGGCCTCTGAGAGCTGAGGAGAAAGCCGCAGCAGGGTATTCAAACCTGGGAAAAGGCCCACAGGCCATCAAAGGGCCCGTGCGAGGCGCAGAGGTCCGTGACATGCTTGATCGTATCCTGCCAACCTTCGTACGCCCATTCGCCCGTGGACGGGTCCTGGGCGGGGCGCGCCGCTTGCACCAGTGCTGCTGGGTGCAGCCACGTTCCACACAACACACGCTGGGCCCTTGCAGCAAGCAGGCGCTGCATTGCAAGGCCTTATGCTGAGCGAGGTAGCTCTCTCTGTGCGCTCGTCTCAAGGGCCAGCAAACAGCCTGACCCATGATTTCAGTATGGGGAGTGCAGGCACCTGCTTGGCATTCCACCACTCATACCACGGTGGACCGAACAGGTCCTGCGGCACGTCTGGCGGAGGCGGGCCAGACGCTTTGTAGGGAGCGTTAATGTATACCTGCAGGCGCAGCGCAACAGTGCGGACAAGCAGTTGAAAAGAAGAAAGCAACCTACTCAAAAAAGCAAGAAGGGGGCAGCTCACCAAGTCAACCAGGTCCGCAACCTTCTGGTCAAGGCCAGCGATTTGCATCTGCACAGGACCAAGTTGTGAGTTATGAAAGCGTAACTGTACACGCAGAGGTCGACCGCACTATGCCCTCACAAACGAAATACCATGTGCTTTGTGTCCGTCAAAGCTGGACTAGCATAGGTGGACAGGCAGCCAAGGCTCCAGCCCTGATGGAGCGTGCCTGCTCGCTGAAGATTTTCCCGCTCGTCCTGAACGAGTGCAGGGCCAGTACGCGCAGCCTGCGCATCCCTGCTGCCTCTGCGCCTATGCTTTGCACGCCGCTGAGGCTCCTAGGTGTGCTGGCCTGCATATACGTTTGCTACTTATGGCCTGCTTCCCTGCCCCTACACGGGCTGAGATTCCCTGACAGTGTGGTGTATTGATATCAGGTGCTCATGATGTGGTGCCGATATCGGAGGCATTCCATTACGTTGCGCTCAAGTGCTCCCTCCCCTACTGAGGGCCCCTCAGCAAGGCTCCCGGGGAGCCTTGCTTGCTCAGGGCATAGGGCTTGCTTTGCCACGGCGATAGCACAAGCTGCGTCAGAAAGGAAGGCGGTGCGCTTTAAGAAGGCGCTCTGCAAGTTACAGCAAGCCATAAGAGCAGCGTAGTCGAGCCAGCAGGCGCGCAGCCATACGCGTAGCGAGCAAGCTTGCTGCAGGCTGGTAGGGCGCGTGCAACTGTCAGGTACCACTATCACGCGGGCATGAGCGCTGGCAGCAACCAGGGCCCAGATGGCAGCGGGCTGTTTACGCCGCGCGGCACGCCTGCACCTGTGCTGACACCTCCACCCGCGTGCGCCTGCGGCAACTGCGGCACGGTCTTCTGCGGGCAGCAGAACGGCTACCTGAACGGGGTTTCTCTGACACATCTTATTGGTGCGGCACGCCGTTGCTGTGAGAACGGCTGTAGGTATGTCGTGGCAAGCTTCTCACGCTGTGTGTGGCACGTGCAGGCATAACCGTGCTGATCATAAGCGTGGCTGTGGTGCGCCCCGCCGCTGTGGCGCTTTGCTGCTGAGCGGTAGCTGCTGTGCCTGCTCTGCGCGTCAAGGTAGGACGTCGCAGCTGCTGACTCGTGTGCGTGCCACAGGCGCTTGGTTGCTTCAGGGCCTGCTTCCTGAACCTCCGTTTCCGGCACCTCGAGTCGCGGCGGTCGCGAGGTGCGCGGGCCACTTCGCTTTGAGTGCAGCAGTGTGCGGTATTTGACACGAGATGGCTGCCTATGCGCACCGTCTGAGCAACGATGTTTTTAACGGAAGGTGAACGGCAGGCGTGGTTTTTTTTGCACACGTTGTATGGGTTCCTGGGCCACTCTAGTATCAGAGCCCTGCCAAGTGCGCTGGTTACTTCATACGCACCATAGATGCCCGAGTGCCTCGACCATGTAAACCAACAACGCTTTGGTGCACAGGCCGGGATGTGGAAGCGGGCGCGAGCAGCGCGCCCCCGACCGCACCGGTTGCGGAGGCATGCGCGGCGCCAAAGGAGCCGCTGCCGCTGCGCGTGCTGATCATCCACCCGGACGACGAGGTGGTGTGCGGCATGGAGGTGGCGGTGACAGACGGCGCGACCGCGCGGGGCGCGAGCGCCGACGCGGCCTCCAACAAGACCGAGGATGCTGCAGCGCGCGACGGCGGCGCGGTCGGCGCGGCGCCGCGCGCGGGCGCGGCAGCTGCAGACGCGCCTGCGGCGCCGTCTTCGGCTGGAAATGGAAGGCATAGCGGCGGCCGCTTGAGCGGCGCGGAGGGCGATCGCGGTGCTGCTGCCACCGCCGGCGCGCCTGTGGCGCCTGCCTCGGCTGGCAGAGCAGGGCCCAGCCACAGCAGCGCGCAAAGCCAGTCCAGCTAGCTATCGTCTATGTGTAGTTAATTGCTAGTTAGTGAGTTAGCGGCAGGGACAGGGCAGCTGCCTGTGTGACGCTTTTTGTGCGCTGGGTGTCGCGCTGCACACTGGAGACTACAAAATTTCATATTTGTGTGCCCAGTTCTGCTGCCGCAGTTTTTGCCCCTCCTTGCGGTGTGGTGACTGGCCAGGTTGCTCCTGTAGCCCCAGTTTGTGCTTGGTTACATGGAAGGAAGGAAGGAAAGGCCCTCAGGGTGCGCGCGCCTTTCGGCGCACCCAGGGCGTATCTGGTTAAAAGCCTGTTTCAGCCAACTAGGGCTGCTTAGGCAACAGGTGTCAAGCGAGCAAGCAAGCCATCCCATACCCACAGGTCAAGGGACAATTGGGACATCAGGCAAGGTAGATCTTCAGGCATGCGAGAATGAAACAGGCCACGCATGCACACTGGTCTTGCAGAAACAGCGCACACTGGTTTTGCGTAAGCAGCGCTGGTACTCGCTGTGTGCTCCTCTCTGCCTCATGTTAAGTTGG
>JAABUH010005151.1_pt1 | contig 10360 bp, 9 predicted proteins | sample 5559121 | NCBI WGS metagenome assembly JAABUH01 (sample SAMN10711871, study PRJNA513364) | rock metagenome | isolation source: Antarctica rocks | place: Antarctica: Victoria Land, Battleship Promontory nord | collected 2015-12-28 | reverse complement strand
TAATTACTACTAAACAATCAACAATCAATATGCCATCAATCAAGGATGTTGAATGTTACCAGGTGTATCAGACAATCTCGACTAGGCCTGATTGAAATCCAGCATGACAGAAGAATAAGGTCAATGAATTCTCACCTTTATGGAATTAATCTAGTATTAATCCTACTGATTAATCTGAGCCGTCGTTGTGTTTCCGGCTAAATTTGTGGAAGAAAGGTTGATTGATCATTGACTGATAACTTATTGATCGATGATTAATTCGAGAAGGAAATTTAATTGGTGATTGATAACATATTGTTTACTGATTAATACTGAATTAATAGGACGGAACTCTGCGACTTCAAAGATGTCATCAGCTTCGTTTCTAATAAGTTCTGAGAAAGCAACTTGAATATTATCTTTGAAAAGAAAGACACATCTCAGACGTCTTGGCACTGAAATGATCAAAAGACTTCGACTTTTGATTCATCAGCTGTGAAAGAAGATCTGATCATTATAGTAACATGATATCATGAATGCACAACAGCTTTGATGTCAAATAATTGCAAGCAAATCCATGTTTTCATTTCATTCAAGAACAAGATAGAGCGCATTTATGTACCCTGAAGGATGAGGCCTGGCATGGTGGACTTGCCCTGGGAAACAGTGCCACTTCACGGTTTTCCTCATCCCGGGCAGCTTCGCAGAATGAGGAAGTGCATTATGCCTCCGCGCTGATATGTTTCTATACCAATATTCACCAGGTGTGCGGTACGCAAGGCGCTGTGCATGTTGGATTTCGAATACTATTATCCTTATATATAATTACGCTCTGCTCCAAGAGACACATTGAGAACTTTCGGACGAGGTGTGATCAATGTTAAGGTAGAAATTCCAAACGCCCTTGCTTTACACGTGGCTCCTCCCCCAAAATTCACTCTATATTTTTCGTTCACGTTCTACGGAATAAATTGCCGCACATTATCTTCAAATGTTGTATTCCCTCAGAATCTCGTTCAAACTCCGTTCAAGTCAACTTGGTGGCTTTCTGCGCGCTGCGGTTTCAAGCGAAAGTCAAGAGGATAAATGCTTCAACGCTACCATAAAACATATAGGTCATACCACCGTCACACTCGGGATCTCCAACGATGTTGTCGGAATCGGCTATTTACCTCGGGGAAAGCTCAACTGGCGCAGGGCTCGGTCAGAATATATTTGTCGTCGAATCTCGACCGTCACATTATTTTCCGTAGCCTCCCACAGCTAGAGCTACCTTTGCAGTATAATGCGACATGGCGGATCTCATGAACGCAAGAGCTCCATCTGGCCTCCGCTCTGATATTCGGCGTCTTCAGGAACCGTATCGTCGATCTCCTATTCAATACTGTGGGCGCTCAGACTTTCTCAATTGGAAGGAAGTCATACACTTGAGACCAAGGCCAAACACTCCAGCAGCTAAACCTTCATATTACATGTAGGAGTTGGCAACTTTGTTGAAGTAGCTATTGAGATTAGTGACAGGTCTGTGATATATTAAGATTGGGTCAATGATTCTCGGAGCCAACAATATTCGTTAAGAGGCAAAAACTATTCCTCTATTACTATCCTTTCCTATATCTTGGACAAGCACAATCATTGCTCACTTAATTAACAATTAACATGGTTTTCCATGGAACGAGGCGGACCACAGCATTTAATGCTGCAGAATGGACAATCCACCAGGTATTGAGCAGTCATTTCATCATTTGCGACGTACTCTCAACTCACGCTCTTCTGATACAGCGACTCGAAGATAATTGCCTTAGGAACGTTCTGTCACTATTCAAACCCCAAAGACGGATTTATCATGCATACTTCGAAGCTCCGAATCCCCAACGTTTCGTCTTAAGAGACCGACGAGTTCTCAGATCTCACAGTTCCATCGAAACAGAATCATTCATAGACTTGAACGACGCACACGACCCTACATCAAGCCGGCATAACTCATGTGACACGCATCTTAACAATAAATTCCTCAGCCGATCGATTAGCAATAAATCGCTCAGCCGATCGATTAGCAGTAAATTGCTCAGCCGATCGATCAGCAATAAATCGTTCGGCCGATCGATTAGCTATTTCCCTACGCTGTCTGCTCGAATTCCTAACATTTTTTCCATCAAGTACTAGCGCCAAGTTCAAGGAATCCACTCAACTTAGCAACCGCACCTACAAAGCAATCTGTCAGAAGAACTGTTTGCCTTCTCTCTTCTGCACTCTCAACTACCTACTTTTGACATACTTGTTCTTCGATTGGATTGCTACACTATTCTAGACACGTAACGCACATCAAAAACTCTCACTAGAACGTTCTGAACACATCACATATTTTCTCACCCAACATTCGGAACTTCTGGCATTGAAGCTCACAATCAAAGCTTTCGTTGGAACATCTGAACCTTTCACGCATTTCATCACTCAAACTACGAAGAACCTCATTCGAAACCTTTATTATTTTCACTTTCACCATTTCAGGAAAGCAGGCATGGCACTCACTAGAGCAAGCTCTGCGGTCACGCTGTACCATCTGAGGCACGCCATCAACGAACATCAGGAACTGACCAACTACTTGAACTCACTACCTACAGATGAGAAACGCCAAGCGGCAATTCGGTTGTTTAGGAACCAGATAATGCAAGTACATGAGAAAGTAGAAGATTTAGTGTATGACTTCGTAGAGTTCCTCGAGAATAATTCTCTCTACTCGCGAATGACTTTAGAGGAAGAAGGATGGAAAGTCATCAGCGCGGAGCACGAGCGAATCGAACGCGAACGAAGAGATATAGCTGGCGCTAGAAAAACCGTTGCCAGTAGGTGGGGACAGAAGCTATTAGACATTTGGACTCCAGAACAAGGCTCTTCACTGTACTCAGTAAAGATGAATGCGATGAGTAAAATGCGTGCTGCCACTGGAAGGATTCAAAACGAATACTTGGCGAGAGCGATGATGAAGCAAGTGATCTACCATCGAGCAGTTCAAGCTTCTATTAGCAGAGGACGGATCTCAAGGTCTCCGTTTCCACAACCCTCGAACTACGAGAAGTTGGTTGCAGAGCAAGAAGAAGTGATGTTAACAGAAGAACAGCTGAATAGAATGAACTGAACGAGGATTGAACCTGAATTGTTGGGCGAACGATCTCACAATATGAGCCTAGAGACCGGTCATGCCGAAACAGTAATGGGGTCGTCAGCAGTTTCGCAGTCCGCGTTCGGGAGAATATCTAGATCACCAGAGCACGAGGACCACCCTTTCACAACGAAAAAGCATCAAAATTTTCTTAAAGATCTTGAACTTCTATAGTCATGAAGCTTTTGAGAAGTGGCTTTGTGTCAGCGGCACATAATGGTCATTCCTGATTCTATCTGCTACTTGCAATCCTACTCATTCATAATGTCATCCACTACCTTACTGTTATGGCAGCTCTCAAAGCATCATGGCGTAAAGTGGATTAGATCTCGTCTCTTTCAATGGAAGCCTCGCCATGGGCAAGAATGAAGAAATCTGGATGTGTATGAAACTTCCCTCCGAGCAATAGTATTAAACAACCCATCGTTCTATTTCGAAAAGCCGAGGATGTCAACGAACTTCTCTTATAAATTTGGCAATCTTGATTCGCTGTGATATACCCTGGCTGCTGCGGAACCCAGCATAGCGGCGGCCCTCTCATACATCTCTATCGTTCCTACAACTCCTCCATCAAAGAAAAGTGCGAGAATGAAGAATGACGAGGGACTAATAGAAGATGTTAAGACGTAAGATGTAAAGCTTGTCGCTCCTAGAGCTTTACGACGCGCCGATGTGAGAATGGCCTTTCTTAAGCTGGTGCAGAACGAGCTACGTAAAGACCTGGACCTTGCGAGTATCTAGGGCTTGGAGTCATGGGTGAATCCTGAGTTATTCGAGCCTTTCTTTGAAGAGCTCTTTGACTTCCACATACGTCTCGTTCAAGCTCGAGCGCTCGTCAATAACGACCAAGACTTCGGCGACCAAATCTAGCTGCAGTCGAATCAACACTGTTGGCTGGATACTTCGCAGGAGTCACAGGTGAAGCCGCAGGGCACGAGACTGTATATAACTGGGAGGGAGCGTCAGAGCAAGCCAAAAATTATTCAAAGCCTCACGTGAAGAAGAATAGTTGGAAAGAGTTGGATCACTCTGCAAGATTCCTCTACCAGATAAGATAAACAAATCCGATGGAGCAGGATGGTATAATCCGTCACAACGACGGAGCTACGGCACAACAGGTGGGGCAGGTATATCAGCGAGCCCCGTATGCCTTCCATGCCAAGTCGCAAACGACCAAATTCGACCTTCTTCCGAATTGTTCTAAGCCGGCCTCGGAAGGTGAACAATTCCCAATTAATGCGTATATTTGAGCTAACATTCAACAGTAAGGGACGCGCGTTCTGTTCACTCCTTTAATGAAAGTGATGTCTCTTCGCCCATTCGGCCGCATCACAGCCGGTAATATAAAATCAATCAGGCTAGTAGTCTTTTATACAAACTCTTATCAAATACTTTCTTATAAAATATTATGGAATTCCTGAGATCCTCGAGGATCATACAGAACCCCTTGAAGGGCCGAACTAGACCATTTATAAACCAAGTCTAGTCATGGTCACTACAGCTGCGGTTTACACCTTGTCACAAGTCCACTAAGCTATCATCGTGATTTTCACCGACATATGCGTCTCTTCACGACTCACCACTGCTGCTCGCAATTGGGGACGTAATTCACCCACCCCCACCATCAGCTGCAGCCGCCCTGATGGCAGTAAAGATGTTAAAGGAGAGAAAAGAGCGCATCATAGCGAGACTCAACAAGCCCAAGTTGAAGGGGGTGTCTTGCTCAGTGCAACTTCTGCCATCAATTGCCGTCTGCTCCTAAAGGTCTGCTCTCCTTACCCGAATAACGGCCAACATTAGTGCGACGGATGCAATAGAGGTAATCCAGCAGGAAATTACTCAATGAGAAGCAGATGGATACCTGAGAGAAGAAATATTGAACAACTTATAAGCAACGTAGTTGCTTATAGTGACTGATTTTGACCCCTTTTCCTTAGCTTGAGACAATCTTATTTTAATTCTTTGTAAAACTGTTGGCTCTTTTACCGAAGTTAAGCATTCAATTTTCAATGAATTGTCGGTTCTTCTATACCCAAGGGTCAATCGGGAGGCAAGGGTCAAGGGAAGAGAAAGGCAAGGGTTTCAAGTTCGCCAGGTACAAATTCAAACGCTTTCATCTACGTTGTTTTCGAATGTTCTAATCCGTGTATTCTAAGTAGAGTCGTCCGATGATGAGCCGCGCATCACAGGGGCGAATGATTTTCCCCATATGAAGGTGGTCGTCACTGACAATCGAATAAACCACCTGGGCAACAACATCATCTTTGGGGTGAACTCAAGAAGCCGTGGGCACTTTCAAGTTTTAAAGCCTGATCCGAGGCGTCTCGATGCCTTTAGACGTCTGCCGGCCGGGTTTGACAACCTGAGGCCTCGCGTCGACACGATGACCGATCTTCGCAATGCTGAACAGATGAACGTCATGATGACACTGTCGACGAAAGATCTGATGATGTGATGGTTCCGGCATCAGCAGACGCAGAGGAACGCTTGATTCTTGATTGTTTTTTTAATTTAGTTTAGTTATTTCGTTTTCTTATTCGATTTAGTTAGCTCTTTGACAATATACTATCTGAATGATCATTCGCTTGTTCTTCTCAATACATCATGCTTGAAAACGTGTATTCTTTTACCTCATGATTATAGTAAAACTACGCTGTTTCTTTATACTTGAACTGATATTTGTTAGACACTATACCACTTTTTGATAATCTCTCTATCGAGATTGTCGAGCATGATGACACAGTGGTCGCAATCTTCATTCCAGAACATCTTGTTCCGAAAATCAATCAGAAGAATTCACTGAAGCTGCGGTCAAAGATTTTAAAATACGAGATCTTTCGCAAGCAGCTTCAAGCTCTACCTAGTTCTGTAGTCAGCAGTAACGGTTAAATAGTTCTCGACGACTTCGAGATGATCTTGAACTTCGATGTCATGTTTCAGGAAGCACTGCAGCACATGTGACAGAGAGGTCAACAGCTTCGTCGTTTGATCTTTTCAACGAGCGGATTTCGTTGACTTCGCAAGCAAAGACCAAACCGACTGCAAGATTAAAAAGTATAGTTTAAGTTAGGTTCTAAAACTAGATCAAATATAGTTTATCAGCAAAGCTCAAGATATCTCTTCATCTAGCGGCAGCCGCAGGTACTTCTCTAGCAGGATCAAGCTTTCAGCTCACTACGTGTAAAAGTTCTCAGCTTTTCCTTGCAGAAACGATCTGAGACTGACATATCAATAGCAGATTCAACCTCACCTCAAGAACACGAGAAACGTCATCGAACCTTCTCTTCAATTCTACTATGGAAAAGAACGACTCTGAGACTATTCCCAACCTGTTCAAAACCCTTTCGGACCAGTATAATGACAAAACCCACGAAAAATAGTACGCAGAGTCTACTACTCTATGAAAATAACTTTGATAAAGAGCTTGATATCATAAGAAGCGTCGAAGAAGAGTATTATGTCAAGACGAAGATCATCTTCGAGATCATATCAAACTGAATCGTCGTCGTTATATTCGACTATGTAAAGCTTCACTTCGTGACATCAGTTGAAGAGCAGAGTGTCAGAGACTCAAGCGTGACACTGTTAATAACTGAGTCTTCTATAATAACAGCAATTCAATGATTTCGGAAGATGTTATCATTCACGAATATTTGAAGTAACATGTAACAACAGAACTCAAAGTCTTGAACTGAGAAGATGTATAGGCTGCAACATACTAATTTCGAAGATGAGATGCCATGATTAATATTAGAGGCTATGAACAACTAAGCTTGCTTCAGCTGAAATTTCAATCAGCGATGGGCCGATGGCTCAATTCAGTGAGATTAAGCTTTACATATGATAAAAGATGTCAGTGATCATCTTGCACATATACATTGTACAATCTACGACTCGATCTGTTTATCACATCTGTCAATCAGAAGGTAATCATCGCGACTTTTGTCTGGCAGTACTGCGCAAAATAATCAATTTCTTGCTCAATGAAGAGTCTTTTAGCGCTTTTGTGAAGCATTATCAAGCACGTATCCCGGTCGTCAAATTTTTAGCAAAGACTACCTAAACGTTCATGATTAGCAGGCTTTCAGAGCCACATTAGGAAGGTCGGGTCCGGATCACCATCTAGACCACTATGACCCATGATTAATACCTGAAGTCGTATACGAAACGAGGCTCATTAGAAGAAAAACAGATTTGTACGGCCGCTACTATTTAGATCACTATAAGCAACGAAGCCTCGCTCTGTTGTTCAAGTAAGTTTAGAATATAGACGCCGAGGACGCGGCCAAGATTATAAGAACCTTCTCTAGACTAGATGATGGAAAGGTATAGAAAGAACAAAGCAAAGCGAGCGGAGTCTTTTCTCACATAAGGCTATAGCAACCATCAAAATGATACAGTGGAGAATGTCATGCCAAAGATTCCAGACAGTTAGAACATCACAGGAGCTAAAATAACCAACGTTCCGTCAAAACATAAACCGACAACGCTCTTCTTGTAATATTATTCAATTCCGGTTAAATAAGGGGAACGGTGACGATAGACGACGGTGTTACAAACCAGGTCATGACCTGCCACATGTCAGTGCCGAAGTAAAGGCATTACTGGCTTCGCGTGGCGTGGCAGAGGAAACAACTTTAATGTTAATATAAGTCCTATGGTCTCTGAAAGTAAGCCCGAATTGGTCGCGCAAGAGCAGCTGCTGAGTAGGTGTGCCTCCGCGAATGATAATAAGAGAACTGCAATTGCAAAGATGGCAGTTTTCGATATCTTTGAGGTCCTGCGGTCAGTTTTGTTCCTTACCCAATATGTTGAGGCACAACTTACATTGTGGATTCCTTGATACTTCTTGGCATTGAAATTGAATTGAAAGAATACGAAGATTTATTCTTGATAAAAAATGTCAACAAATTGCTCTTGCATGAAGATCATGATTATGCAATCAAAATCACTATCCTCGATCTATCAGTGCAGCATCAATATGACATCAAGATTGATGTCAACGCGAAATATGTAAATCAGAAAAAGAAAGAAATGAATAGAATCACTGCGAATCTGAAGACAGTTTATGTCAAAAAATTGAAGATTTGACACAAGCGAGATGTCATTACCCCAAGAAGGGAATAATTCGCGAATCCGAGTGGGCATAAATGGTTCGACAGCCCAGCGGTTGGGAGAGCATTGAAGAAGCTATTTGATGAAGAGGCAAGAAATCTTTTTGGTAAGTAGACCATCACTCACAACGATTAATCGCCAATATTTCAAGGCCCCATAAAGGTCTCCTTGCTATGTCCTTTACTTTCCTCTCTCTTCCTTCATCAAGACATCATGTCTATTCTCGTGAGCACTTCTGTCAACGCTCTTAGTAATTGGTTTGTCTCCCGCCTCCTTGCCATCAAGATCGCACCAGCGACAGACAGATCACGTGAACGATTCTATCCCAGGATATAGCGATGGAAGAATTCCAGGTTCGGGGTATACATTTCAGAGGAAATGTAATTGTAGAAGCCAAAAATCTAAGACCACGGCATCAAGATTTGAACTGAAACACTTGAAGGTCTGAATCCTGCGCAAGCCGGCGGGAAGGCTATCTTTATGTCAATGGTTCATGATCTATCGTGGTAGACAGTCTAATCGAAAGGATCACGTCTCGACGATGTGCGAAGAAACCTGTCAGACAGAGACTCAATTTGTCAGATTACTACTGAAGATTGACAGTCGTTGAAAGAAATATCTGATGCCAACATCTCAGCTCTGAAATGAACTCGCAGATAGATTTCGACAGAATTGCGCCGCAATTGGCGCTAGCCCCAATCAGGCTAGCGGGTAGTGTAATGGCACTGCAACTACTATGTTTTAGGTAGAAACTATGTTCCGAATTGGACGACTACTCCACGACTACTACTCCTCCTGCTCCTACTATTGCTCCTACTACAGCTTCTAATGCTTCAACACAGAACGACTGGGAAACTGTGTTGCAGGTTGACCAGTTACGACGCCATTAAGATTCTATGAATATCTCGAAATAGATGAAGAACAGATAGCAAAGTTGCAGTCTAAGTTTCGAGATGCAAGGTCCGGAAGCTTGATTGAACGAAATGACAAACAAGAACTTGTTGCAGCTAATGACCTCTATGTTTCTTGAATCTTCGAAGAACTGAGGCTCTGTTGCAATGAAGACGCCAAACATTGGCAGACTCCTGTTGCAATTTTTGGGCATCGCTCCGAAAGAGCAACTCAGGGGACATTCGAAGGGGTCAGAGATGTTTAGCCGAACCTCGATACCGCGCAACGCGACTCCTCTTCGACAATGATGGCCCCAGGATCGGCCAATTCTGCGCCTGGTCCCTAATGTCTAAATAAGCATCCGATGGTCACACCTGAACTGTTCTCAACAGGAAATAGCTTTTCACGTCAAATAGTACTAAAGACTATCGAGCTTCTCCCCAATAAGCCGGTTGAGCCGTCTAGAGCGCGAATACACCGTAAAGTGCCTAGGTTAACTCTCCACTAGACCACAATGCAGACGATAGAATTTTCAACATATATCGAATGCTCATGTTCCTCCCGAATCTGTTTCCGAACGTTCAGAGACCATCAGCAGCAAAGCTTCTTGAAGGCGCCAAGTTTGACGATTAAATGCGCGCGAGCGTACAAGAACACTTTGGCAAGTATGAACAATGTGTTCAAGCCAATTAGCTACATTATCTGCACGAGTGTGTCGGATCCAGGACGGCAAGCAACGAGCTGGCTGCAAAAGCCGACCGACTCCTTCCTAGCGAGAATTGGCCAGTATAGTCTTATCACTTACCTATTCATAGATCTTCGCCAAGACGTCACACTCATGGGAACGATTCGCAAAAGCTTCTCAGAGCAATGGCAACCCGAACAGTACAATTCAGTGTACGGGGTTGTAAAACCGCCCTCAGCAGCTTTAAGTAAAATTTCAACTTCCGAAATCGCCCCTGAATGTGCCGAACGTTAGATTTGGCTGAATGTTTTAGGGAGATCAACATTTTACTCCGTAATTGAAATAAAGTTCTTGAAGATGAATATCAAAACATCTTCCTACCTAGGTATTCATCATTTAGAAAGAACAATGACAGATTCAGCGGTTGAGAGCACAGTCATGGCTGTTCCAGGCACGCTGCTATAATCGTGATCCTGACACATTTTGGAGTGTACATTTGAAGTTTGAAGCTATCATATCGGAACGAC
>JAABUH010005150.1_pt1 | contig 10361 bp, 14 predicted proteins | sample 5559121 | NCBI WGS metagenome assembly JAABUH01 (sample SAMN10711871, study PRJNA513364) | rock metagenome | isolation source: Antarctica rocks | place: Antarctica: Victoria Land, Battleship Promontory nord | collected 2015-12-28 | reverse complement strand
ATATACCCTATCGCAGTTTTTCCGGCATGTGAGGGTCGGCATGCGCGCGCGCAGCTACGACGGGCGCGAGCTGCCGCGCGTGCTGGGCGAGCGCACGGTGGACCGCGTGCTCCTGGACGCGCCCTGCTCCGGCACGGGCGTCGTGGCCAAGGACCCCACGGTCAAGGCGCGCGCCCCGGGGGGTAGCGCACCCGCCGCCATGCTCGCAGGGCCTGCGTGCATGCCGACGCTGCTGCGGGCGGGCCGTGGCAAGTGCGTGCCACTCCCACTGCAGGTTTGTAATGAGGATTGGGTGATGGACTCAGACCAGAGGAGTGCCCATACAGCAGCAGCCAGCGCCCCATGGAAATGCTATTGCAGTGACTGCCGTGACATACAATGCGATGCAGGCATGCAGGCAGGCAAGTCCAAGGGCAGGGCCTGGAAACGCTGCGCGCATCCGCAGGGCCAGCCGCCGCCCCACCCGACACGCTCGCCCACGCCCGCGCCGCGCGCGCGCAGGCCGGCAAGTCCAAGGACGAGATCTGGCGCTGCGCGCACCTGCAGAAGCAACTGCTGCTGGCGGCGATCGACCTGGTGGACGCCGGCAGCAAGACGGGCGGCTACGTCGTCTACTCCACCTGCTCCATCATGGCGCGCGCCGGCGCACGCCCCCGGCTCGAATAAATTCGCATCGTACCGAACAGCGCGGCTGGCAGCAGAAGGCGTGTCAAGACGTGTGCATGCGTGCCTGACGACCCACGCACACACAAAGTCACAGGCGGTGGCATCGTCGAGATGCACTGCGTAACCAGCGCGCGCCCTGCAACGCCGAAGCCGGACGCGCACTGCAGCAGGCCTGGAAAGCAAGGCAGCGCGGCGCGCTGGAGGCAGCGCTGCAAGCCGGAGGCGGCGCGTCGGGTGAGGGTAAGGGTGCAGTGCCAGCATGGGTTACGGGTTAGGGTTGCGCCCCGCCGGCAGGTGGAGGAGAACGAGAATGTGGTCAACTACGCGCTGCGCAAGCGCCAGCATGGCTTACGGGTTAGGGTTGCGCATAGGGTTGCGCCCCGCCGGCAGGTGGAGGAGAACGAGAACGTGGTCAACTACGCGCTGCGCAAGCGCCACGTCAAGGTCGCGCCGGCCGGGCTGGAGTTCGGGCGGCCCGGGTTCACCAAGTTCCGCGACTTCCGCTTCCACCCCTCGCTGGCCGAGGCGCGGCGCTTCTACCCGCACGCGCACAACCTGGACGGCGCGCGCCCGCGCCCGCCGCCCGCCCGCTGTCAGCGCTTGTGCGTGAACGGAAGTCGTGGCATTATGGGAGGAACCGGAGAGGGCGCGAATCTGGAAGCGCAGTGCGCTTTACGGGTGGGAACTGGCGGAACGGGGCGGGTCGTTGACGGATGCTTGGTGCTGGTGCGGAGGCACAGCAGCCGCGCTGCCACCGCAGCCCGGCGGCGCAGCCGGCGGCACGACCCGCCAGGAGTCTCAGCCGTGTGCCTTGAAAAGTGCGGCGGCTGATGTCGGGCGGCCGAAGCTCTCAGCGGTCCCACGCCGGCGCCGGGCGCCGCCCAGTGGGCTCCCAGCCGCGCGCGCCGCAGGCATCGGGTTGGGGTAGGGTAGGCTGGGCCTAACCGGCCATGCGCGCCGCAGGCTTCTTCGTGTGCAAGCTCAAGAAGGTGTCCAATGCGAGCAAGGAGGCCGCTGGCGGCGGCTCGGACGCAGAGGACGGCGCGGAGGCGCTGGCGGATGGCGCCGGCGCCGACCCCGATCTTGACGCGCCCCGGGCCGATGCGATCGTCGGCAATGGCGCGCCTGCCTGGGCCGGCAAGGCCGCCTCGCGGGGCAAGGCGCAGGCGCGCGACGCCGCCACTGCAGGCGCGCCCCTTCACCGCCGGCAATCTAAAGTGCAGCTTGCGCTGCACATGCGATAGGCTGCTGCATCACTGAGCAGTGCTCTGCAGCGTATGCTTTGAGCATGATTTGTACTGACGAGGCAGGAAGCGCAGGCAGGGCACTAGCATGTATTTGGTGTCCCGCAGCGTGCAAAAGCGCAGCGTGGGCAGGGCACCAGCATGCATCTGGTATCCCGCAGCGTGCAAATCGCAGCAAGCTCACTGGCGGGCGCTGGCTGCGCAGCGGCAGCAGCCGTGGCGCAGCCTGCGGCGGCGGCCAAGAAACCCAAGCGCGAGCCGCGCATCCTGCGCGAGGCGCGCGAGGAGCTGGCGCGGGAGCGCGCGGAGGCGGCCGCGGCGCCCGCCGGCGGCCCGGAGCCCGCCGCGAAGCCTGCCCCCGTGCATGCGAACGGCGGCGGCGCGCGCCCCGCCGAGCGCCCGGCCGGGGGTGGGGCAGGGCTGGCGGCAGGCGCTGAGGGGCATGCGGTCGCCGGGAAGAAGGGGAAGAAGAAGGGGGCGGAGGGGGCGGCCGACGGCGCGGGCGCCAAGAAGAAGAGGAAGGAGGCGAGCGCAGGCTCGCTCACGGCTGCAGGGGCAGACGGGGCTGGCGCCAGGCCTGCGGCGAAGCCGCGGGGGGCCCCAGGCGCGAAGCGCAAGAAGGCTGGCGGCGCAGCTTAGCCAGTGGCATGCGTTCGAGGCACGAGTGACGTGGCATTCTTGGGCTGTGGTGGCAAGACAGGAGCTTCTGCATTAGAGCTGGGCAACTACGCTACCGAGCCTGTGGTGAAACGTGCACACAGAGTGACACCGTTTGCATGCGTGCGGTTGCCTATGCATGCATGGTAACAGCGCTGGCGGCGAGGCAGGAATGCTGAGTCACTGCACAGCTTGTTGAGAACTTGCTCTGGAAGTGGTGTTTCAGGGTGCCCTATGCAGCTGTCTTTGAACGGGTGAGAGTTTGGCAGATATATCTGAGTGTCATAATACCCAGGGCCCCTGCACGCTCTTTACAGTATACTTGAGAAGTCTACTATCTACCTCATTCTTCTCTATATGAGCCAAGCATTGCTCACACTGCCAGGTCCCAAGAGTGTGAGAGATGCAGTGCAGACATGCAATGGCAGGACAGGCACCTGGCAAATGCAGAAAGTTCTGGCAAAGCTGTATTATGCCTCACAGCTAGCATGGACGTTGTGGAAAAACAGCAGCAGAGCATACAAGAGAGCAAGGCAACAGGCTGCATCAGCTGGGAAAGAGGCTCCTGAGGGACCCAGCGGCAACCAAGGAGGGCTGAAGCGAACATGGCACAGCTGCTTCAGCTCAGCACTGCGCAACCTGCTTCATGTGCAGCTGCCAAAACATGCATGAACAGGCTCACCTAAGGTGTATGCACCAAATGCGTTTACGCGTACACTATTGTCTAGCCAGGCTGCATGGCTTGGCAGTTGTGACAGAGACAGACAGTACATCCGTGCAAGCTAGCATGTTTCCAACCAAGCGTATACTAAAGGGCGTGCCAGGCGACTTGCAGTGTGCAGGCTTCAGCAGCGGGCATGCTGTCGGTGCTCTGCGGAACTCCTGTGACGACTGCTGATGAGCGCAATATATGCACATGCAGGGGCACCTGCTTTGCTGGCGCCTCTACGGTTGCTGTCCCAGACTTGCCGACACCGCCACCTAGGGTTGCACCTCCGCTGCTCAGGTACAAGGCGGCGGCATGGGCTTGTGACCACCACTGCAGGCACGGTTCGCACCAACACTCCGGCTGCCACGGTGCGTAGCAATCGAAGGCATCACGCTTGCGTGCGCGTCCTTGATGACAACCGCTGCTGATGCGGCGCAGTGCTTGCTCGCATGGCAGGAGCGCATGCGAGCGTGTGCCGTGCGTGCCATGCCAGCATGTTGCGTACGAGCCGCTGCAGCCGAAAGGGCTGACGGATAGGGCCGCGCGGAGCGCGGTCGCTGGGGCTGCGCTACTAACGCCACCGCCTCACCGCGTCTGCTGCAGCCGCTGCTGCGCGCTGCCTGCGGCCAGGGCCGCGCGCAGCGCCGCGAGCGCGCGCCGCGCGCGCAGGCCGAGCACCTTGAGCGCGATGCCAGGCGCGAACAGCGTGCCGATGGGGCTGGCCATGGCATAAAACGTGGCGTACGTGCTTTCCCACACGCGCGCGTCCTCCGCAGCCACCGCCTCCACGTCCGCGAGGTAGCCCTCCTGCGCGCGCCGCAGCGGCGACGGGCGCGTGCGGCGCCCGCGCGTGTGCGGGAACCGGAAGTCCTGGCCTGCCGCGCGCAGCGGGGCCGCGCCATCGGGGCGGGGTCGGAGCGCGCGCAGCAGGGGCGGCGTGCCGTGCCGCGGTGTCACAGGCAGGTGCCTGCTGGCGCCCAGGTTTTAACCCTAAGCGTAACCCACCCTACCCTATGCTTGCTGCGAGGCTGAATGGGAAAGTCGCAGGCCGTGGGACGCAGGCGGGCGTGCACTAGCATTAAGGTTGAAGGAGTAGTCCGCGATCGGGCCGGCCGCCGCCTGGAACTCCGCGCTCACGCCGCGCAGCGCGGCGGCGGTCAGCGCCCCGCCCGCGCGCCTGGCGCGCGCCTGGCGCGCGCGCGGGGTCAGTCGGTCACGCCCAGGGGCGCCGCCACCCTCTCATGCGCCGTTTCAGTGCGATGAGCTGACCATGACGCACTGACGCGCATATTTTTTGGCGTCATCAGGCGAACAGGCACACCTGCAGGATGCCATGTAGCGCCTGCGCCTCGAGCGCCGCGACCGTCATGCCTTGCCCGTACGCCTGCTCGCTCGCACCACCAGCATGATGCGAGCAGTGACATGCAGTGACATGCAGTGACATGCACGACTGCATCCACAACAGACAATGCCAACTCCGTGACCATCAATTCATACATTCATGGAGCCAGGAGGCCTGACGGCCTGACACCACGCATGCCACCAGCAGTGCGAGCAAAGGCGTCTGGTCACGCCCAGAGCTGCTGCCGGCGCCGCCCGTGCGCGGCCCGCACCGGGTTGAAGGAGCAGAGGCTGTCGCCGGCGACGAGCAGGCCATCCGGGAGGTCCGCTGCCTCGTACTTTCGCCGCAGGTTGGCGCCGCCGCGGTAGGGCAGCGGCGGCGTCAGCGGCCGCGCGCCGCGCAGCGCCTACGCGGCCGCGCGCTCTTCAAGGGCCCTGCCAGCGCAGGGGCCCGCCAGGCCGGAGGTGCCCTTCTCTGGAGGGCGGGTTGCCCAGCTCTTGACGCGCTTTGCCGCTGGGTCCGCTGGGTCAGGCGGGCGCGTGCTCAGCGCACGCTGAAGCTCAAGCCGGCAGGCACGCGCCGTGCGCTGGCCCCTAGCGGGTGCCAAACCAGGCGGCGGCCGCCGCGCACGTCTCGTGTGCAGCATGCGGCGGCCGGGGCCTCGCCAGCCCGTGCCAGTCTGCAGGCAGGGGTGGTAGGGTTAGGGTAGGGTGCACCCGCCATGCGCCCGGGGCCCCCACCTGCCAGATGGAGGTGTCAGGCAGGCCGGAGAGGAACGCATCAAACCCGGCCTCCGACGCGTCCAGCCGCTCGCCGACGCCGATCAGGTTCACCTGCCGCGCCCGGCTGCTCCGTAAAAATACTATATGGACACGCAGGCGTGGCTCGCCACGCAAAAAAGGTGTCGCTGCTGACAGGGCTGCGCTGTCTGCGGGCATTGGCGGGCGCTGTGCCTTGTACGCCCAGGCGGCCCACGCATCAACGTGCCTCTGCGCTGCCCGAGATAATTCTCAGCGAGAGGGGCTTGCAGGCCTGCAGCCTGAAGTCTATCAGATTGCAGGGCGTGGAGGTGCCAGGGTCGCAGGGGCAGGCTGCGCACCATGGCCCAGTTATTCTCGATGCGCTGCAGCAGCGCGCCGCGCCTCTCATGGGGCGCGCGCGCGCGGTAGTACATCAAGTGCATGTGCGACTCGATCGCCTGCGCAGCCAGAGTTAGTTCGTCGGAGCCGCGTGCCTCACCTGGTAGGGAAGCCAGGGCGTGCATTCGCCTGCGCAGTGGGCCGCATGTTGCACACACAGGCAGGAGACTGCCTTCAGCCCACAGCCGGTTCTGCACCCAGTTTCCATCTGGCTCGGACACACCACACGTGGCAGCGTGCAGTCCTGCCCTCAAACAGGGTGCTCAGACCAGGGGCCCCGCAGGCGGCAGCGCGCCCGGGGCTCAGTGATGAAGGCCCCAAGCATGCGAGTTTTTCGCTGATGCACTTCTGCAGCCGTCAGCTCATGACATGAGCGCACCGAGGGCGGCATCTCATAGAAGCGGGAGGCGTAGGAGATGTCGGCGTCTACCTCGACCTCGGCCGCCGCCGGCCGGCCCGTGGCCGCGAGCCAGCGCGGCAGCCGCGAGTTGCGCCCGGACGCGTCCACAACCAAGTCCGCCGCCACATCGTCGCGCTCCTTTATCGTGACGCCTGGCCCCAGGGAGAGCGTCGCTTGATACCATGTCGCAGTGTAACGGCAGGGTGCACGACATCTGCACACCCATTCTTTGCACAGCAGCCGCCAGCAAGCGCCGCGCTTGGACAAAGCGCATATTGGAGCGTTGTGTGCCGCAGCTCCGCTGTGTCACTGAGCATGATGCCAGGATGAGGTGTGCACGTTCTGAGATCACAGCAGCTGACTTCAGTGTGGTGCGCTACAACCCAGTCAGGTTGATCGGCGTAGGTGGCCCGGCTGGCTAACAGCTCACGGGCGGGGCAGCCAAGCATAGCACAGGCTGAGGCAACACAATTGGCAACCCCGTGTGGCCTTGAGGCAAAGCAAGGCGCAGGGTGCTCCCGCGCTGGCTGGCCGTGGAGCCTTAAAGGGGATGACGCCGCATGTGGCGGCAGCATAACAGCAGCAGTGAGTTCCTCACTCCTAGCCCGTACCTGCCACACGCGTGCCATCGGGCGACCACGCCAGGCCCGACACGCTGCGGCCGGGCAGCATGCGCACGCCCGGCCGGCGCTGCAGCAGCGCGCGCACGGTGCGCTCCAGCAGCGCGCGCGACGCCATCAGGCTGGCCACGCTCGCACCGCCGGCCGGCGGCGGCGGGAAGGCGTATGTGCGGCCCTCGTGCACCTGCCGCCCCGCAGTCCAATGCGCTCTCGGCGAGGCCGGCGCGAGAGAGCGCAGGGCTCTTTGGTATTCGAGCGCAGCGAGCGGGCAAGGGCAAGGGCAAGTTCAGGCAACTCAGGCTCACGTCTCAGTGCACAATGCCAAAGCAAGCATGCGGCCTCAAATGTGTTTGGCAGCGTTATGACATGCCTGACGCTTGCCCGGCCATGAGCATGCGAGAGCGCACAGGCAGTATGGGTGCAGCGGGACAGCTAATGCACGACGTGAGGGCAAGCGTGCAGCAGGTGTGCAAGGAAGTGTTGGTGCAGAGACGCAGATGTGGCGTGTAGTACGAGAGCGCTGCGTGGTCCGCGGAGTGCAGGGTGCAGGCCATGCACAGTGACACTGCCACTGAAGCGTACGCTGCGTGCGCACGGGGCCAGCCACTGCTGCCAGGTCACCATGCCTGCACCAGCATACCCTGACTGTAGCTGAAATGGAGGCGCAACCAGTACCAGGCCTTACGCCAGTGACTGTCAAGTACTGTGCGCACCATCATAACATTGCGCGCTTTCAGCAGCAGCGCGCCCGACTGCAGCAGGGCGTCAGAGAAGCCCGGCAGCAGGTTGTTGAAGGCGTGCACACCCCCGGCAGCCATTAGGTGCTGCGTGACACAGAAGAATAAGAGGCAGTCAGGCAATACTGTGAGAAACGTTGCAAGCCTGCAGCACTGTTTCACTCAGAGCGTACGGCATCCCCTGTTAGTTTGCAGCACAACCAGTGATAGCAAAGCTGTTGAACTCTGTGTAAATACCACAATGCCTGCGTCGGGGGACGCAGCGCATCTGTGCGTGTCAACAGATGCACACAGATATTTCAGTCTGGTGCGCACCGCAAATCCTCAACTCCACTGACAGCCAGGCACAGTACTGGGCAGTACCACGCACCGCTTGGGAGAACTGAGGCACGCCATGCCGCTGGCGCGCCGCATCCAGATACGTGGATGCTTCACCCAGCTCGTTGACTGGCATAGAGTCGCGCTCCACAACGACTACATCACATGTGTCGGCCAGGGCTGCTGCAGTGAGCATGCCAGCTATCGAGCTGCCAATCACGGCCGCGGTCGGCCGCTTGCCAGGCGCTGAGGCGCTGCACACGCACGCGCCGCGCCACGGGCGCGCCGTGCCCTTGAGGCGGCCGCGCGGCGTCCCAACGGCATGGCGCAGCAGCTTACCGGGCGCGGCATGGGGCACCATGGCCACCGCCATCTGCGCTGTGGTGACCTGCGTGGCAGGCAGTCTGCGTCCTGGCAGTGCTGCTGTCCAAGTGGAGTGTGCGGAGAGATCCATACATGGCATTGTCTGGGCTCCCGAACGTCATGGCGCATTGCTACAGGCCGCTTTGCATGAAGCTGAGCTCTGATGAGGAAGCTAGGGGTTACCTCAGTCATCTGGAGCCATGCATGGCATGGATGGCATAAATAGCCATTGCCCTCCAGGACACCAGTGTAGTTTGATGAACAGCATCTCATTCATGCATCCAAAAGCCTGGTCTCTGCTGGCCAGCACGCCCATGGCCGGTGACCCGCTTTCAGCATCCAACGTATCTCACAATTACAATTCGTTGCTAACAATCTGATGAACACGGTGGATAGTGTCCGCAGTGCTGGTCTCAGAACCCATGAACAGACCATTGTGTCAGTGTCCATCTCTTTGCCAACTGCGCCAGCACGACCGTCATAGCCAAACAGCCCAGAGTTCTGTGAGGCGTCGGGGGTGCACAAACGCCCGCCGACGTCCCTGTTTCACCCAATCAGCCGGCCGCAGCACCGGCGCTGCCGACCCTGGCCGCGCCCACGGAGCTGGCGTCGCTCTCGTACCCGGCGTGCGCGGCCGGCCGCCACCAGGGCCCGAAGCGCGGGCTGCTCCCACGCGGCGGGCTGGCCCCCCGCATCGGGCTCGCCCCCTGGCGCCGCATGGCACACCGCCTGTGCAGCTCGCATTGTGCGGACGAGCCTCTGGCGGCACTTGTGCTGTGCATGGCGTGCGCATGATGTGACGCCAGGCAAACTACAGCAAGAGGGGGCTGACACTGACTCCAAACGTCTGGGCCGCTGCTGCGCAGCGCGCATCCACTAGCACAGCGCATCCGCTCATGGTGCTGCAGGACATGCCGGCTGGCTCCCTGCACCAGTGATCAACACCGCATGCGCCACCCTAACCTGTTGGAGCGCATGCCCGCGCCTAGTTTGTCATTGCATGCACATAAACGAGCCACCTCAAGACACCCAGAGCTCCGCGGCGAAACCTTGACGCTGCTGTCGGCGTCGCTGCTGTCGGCGTCGGAGGCGCCCGCGGGCGTGCGCACAGGCGGCAGCCCGGGCCGCCCGCGCCGCCGCCGCACGCCGCCGCGCAGCGGGCCCGAGTCCGAGTCCGCGGACGCCGACGCGGAGCCGGCCTCCGGCAGCCGCAGCAGGCTCACCTGGGTGTAGGATTAGGGTAGGGTAGGGCAGCAGGACGCCGTTCTGTCGGTAGCAGGTTGCAGAGTAGGCGTGCAGCTGTGCAACCAGACGGAGGCCGCGGATGCGCTCGCGCAAGTGTGGCGGTGACGCCATGAATGCAAGCCAGCTGCAGAGCATGCAAGGGGGGATCCGGCTCGCACGCTCGGCGCCGGGGCACTGGCCGGGCATGAGGGAGGGGTGGGGCGCGCCTGCAGGTTGTCGGGCAGGAAGCGGTTGGCGGCGCCGACGTCCGCATTCAGCTGGCGCACCAGCAGCGGCCAGTCCACCGGCTCAAACGCGTATAGCGCGCGCGCGGCGCGCAGGTCGCGCGCGGCCTCCAGCACGCAGTGGTGCAGCCCGTGCGCGTCCACCATGCCCAGCGTGTGCGCCTGGGCGGGGCGGGCGCGGGGTGGCGAACAGGCTTGCCCCGCCGCTGCTTGGCAGGGCGGGCGGCCGGCCCTGTCCGCCAGGCCCGCAAGCGGCATCGTGCCTCGCAGGCGCGCTATGCACCCGCGCCAGTGCAGGCGCACTCTGTCCATGTGCAGGCACAGGGGGGCCGGGTGCGCCGGCGGCGCGCACGCGCCTCGACGCACATCCCGACGAACGTGCGGTGCACGTAAATGCCCAGGTCGCGCCAGGCGTCCAGCCAGGCGGCCTTGCTGGCGCGGCGCGCGCGCAGCGCGAGGCGCTGGCCGGCGCGTTGCATGCACAGCGGCGGCCGCAGCGCACGGCCTGGGGGTCAGGCGCCGCTGGTATTGCGGGCGGCACACGGCCGTGCGCTCAGCCCGGGGCAGCCTGGCGCGAGGCGCATGCGCGCTGGCTGGCATCCAGAGCGCAGGCGCAGCTGGCCGGCTTCAGCCGGAGCGCCGGGCGGGCCGGCGCGCGCGCGCGCCTGCCCGTTGTCGCCGACAAACGCCCAGCAGT
>JAABUH010005146.1_pt1 | contig 10363 bp, 17 predicted proteins | sample 5559121 | NCBI WGS metagenome assembly JAABUH01 (sample SAMN10711871, study PRJNA513364) | rock metagenome | isolation source: Antarctica rocks | place: Antarctica: Victoria Land, Battleship Promontory nord | collected 2015-12-28 | reverse complement strand
CGTGGCACTGCTCTCGGATCCATTAAAGGTGCGTGTGCCACTTTGTCGAGCCTGCGCTCCTTCCTGCTTACCTTGGTGTCGCATCTGCGCACGGGCCTGCGCGCAAGGGCCCACTTCCACTTCATGCGCTCGATGTACACAAACGCTCGTCACCAAGCAAGCTGTGCCTGTGAATTGAGTCGCCACGCCCATGCATGCGCAGGAGGAGGCGCTGCGGAAGCACCTGGGAGACACGCTGCTGACGCCGGAGGCCTTCTTCAAGTCGCCGCCGGACACGATGAACGGTGCCGCGCACAGCGTGCCTCCCAAGGCCGGCGACAAGCAGGCCGGTGGCGCGCATGGCCACGCTGACGGCAAGCAGCCGCCCAAGGACGAGGGGCTGTCCAAGAAGGAGCAGGAGTCTGCCAAGGCGCGCACTCTCCTGGGCGTTGCCCTGGCACGTGTGGCTCCTGGGCGAGGCGGAGGGGAAGCATGCAGCGCGTCACTGTCGTGCCTTTGCTTTGTGGAAGACAAGGGGCAGCAACCTTGTGGCAGAACTGGGGTCAAGGGGCACTCAGTCTGCTCTGTAGGCCAGACTTCGTTACTGTTGTGCGTTTCTGACTAACACTTTAGCAGAGTGGTTTCTGACTAACACTTTCAGCAGAGTGGAAGTGGATGTCGCTTTTACTTGCGGACTTTCGCTTTCAGTTGCAGAGTTTGCTAGCGTGGTAGAACTAGAAGGGTGATAAGTGCACCAAGTTATATCCTGGTTGGGGCTTATTACAAGTGAGTGGTCGCAATGTGCGACGCTGTAGAAAGGCAGACTTTGCAGGTGATGAGATTGACCTGCTAACAGTTGCAGCTGTCCCCCGTTGTCGTACAACCGGTGGCGTTCTTGGAGGTGATTTTACGCCCGCGCTGGGTGCGAGGCGGAGCCTGCGCGCGCAGACGCTGCCGTTCTACCTGGCGGGCGAGGCGTGCACGCCCAACACCGACCTAGAGGTGCACGACAAGTTCACGGGCAAGGTCGCGTACCGCGTGGCGCAGGCCACCGCCGACGACATCGACAAGTGCGCCCCGGGCGCGCGCGCGCGCGCCGCCGCCCAGCGGGGGGCACCCACGGCGGGGAGCACAGTGCGGTTGTGGTGTGTGTACGATTGTGGGTGTGTTGTGAGCATGCCGCTGCTCATGCAGTATAGCTTTGCAGTGCCGCTGAGAATGCGCGGCCATGTGTGCAGCGAGCAGCGTGCGTATGCACCAGCATGCGCTTGCTTGCGAGCGAGACCCTGCGGCCGCACTTGTGTGCATGCACTACTTTAACACTGGGCGAGACAGCGCTCACGTACCTGCGCGCTGCGTCATGCGCAGGGCGATCGCGGCGGCGGAGGCAGCGGCGCCGGCGATGAAGGCGCTGGGCTCCTGGCAGCGCAAGGAGATCCTGATGCACTGCGTGCGGCAGTTCACCGAGCGCAAGGAGGAGCTGGCCATGGCGCTGTGCGTGGAGGCCGGCAAGCCCATCAAGGCGCGCGGCCCGGCCCGGCGCGCTGCTCGGGGGTTGGCGCTCCGCGCGTCCTGCGCGACGCATGCCGAGCATGCAGCTGCGCTCTGAGAGCGGGCGACCAGGTGGCTTAGCGCAGGTTTGCTTACGTGTCATCCCAGCTGTGGCAACGAGCCGATTCTGCGCTGTCCGCCTGTTCAGAAGGGCCCGCAGTGTTGCTGAGAGCGCCAGATGCGCGCCAGGACTCGCGCGGCGAGGTGATGCGGCTGATCGACACGTTCCAGATCGCTGCCGAGGAGTCCACCCGCATGTATGGTGCGGAATGCCTGGGGCTCTTCTATGGAGCAGTGCACAGTAGGGTTGCCCTGCCTCGCAGCAGCCAAAGAGGCGTCACACCTGTTATATTTGATGCAGTGATCGTGACGTGCGAAAAGAAACGTCGAGACTGCAAGAGCGCAAAGCAAATACCAAGGTACCAGGAGAAGTCGGACGAACTCGGGGGCTGCGGCGCAGGCGAGTGGGCGCCCATGGACAACACCGAGCGCAACAAGGGCTTCTCGGCCGTCGTGCGCAAGTTCCCGGTGGGCGCCGTGAGCATGGTGTCGCCGTTCAACTTCCCGTGCGCCCCGCCGCTCCCAGGGCTCCAGCTCGCCCGCCCGTCAAGGCCCGGCCGGCGCGCATGCAATGCACGCGTGCCGCGCAGCGGCATGCTGTGCCATACATCGCCAGCCTGTGCTGCAGGCCTCAGACATGCTTCCCAGGGGGCACAGGAAAGCCGCTTGCGTGATTTGGTAGTCATCTGGCGAGTCCTCAGGCTGTAGGCAGAGGTCGTGTCATAAGGTGCTCTGCACTCAGTGGGCTCTGCCAAGCTGGGCGTATGCGCAAGCCTGTTTGCTGGCTGTGCGCTGATGTTGGCGGGTCCGCGCGCAGGCTGAACCTGACGGCGCACAAGATTGCGCCGGCCATCGCTGTGGGGTGCGCTCGGCGGGGCGCGTTGCTGACCGCTCCGCACCTGCCTCTCAGCAGAGGCGGTGTCAAGGCTCTGTCACCCGTGCAGCAGTGATGTTGCAGCTCCGTGCGCCAAGCAGCCAACGCGCCACGTGTGCTATCCGGTCCTCCAGCGCCCTGCACCGGTGTATTGTGCCGTGGCACGCGCGAGTGCGGACTTGAGCTGTGGCATGTGCAGCGCCCGCAGCCACACATGTGACATTCACCGTATCCCCTGGCCAGGTGCCCCTTTGTGCTGAAGCCGGCATCGCGGACGCCCGTCGGCGCCATCATCATCGGTGAGGTGCTCGCGCAGGCGCCGCACATGCCCAAGGGTGCGCCCCCTGCGCACAGGGGCATGCCTGCATGCGGGGCGCGGGCGCTGCATGGCGCCAACCATGGCAGCTTTGGCGGGCGGGCGGGCTGGTGGGCGGCGGGTGTGCTCGGCCGGGCTGTCTTTTGAGGGCGCTTGGCATGCATGCGTCTGTTGGAGGGTTCGCCTGCCGTTCCTGGTGTAGCGACAGCGCGTTTGTGGTAACAGTGGCGTGCTCGCGAGAGGTCGTCGCAAGCCAGGCTGCTAGTATCTTTGGAGGCAAGCGTCAGGCTGCAGCAAGCTTGGGGGGTGCTGCCGCGCGCAGGCGCCTTCTCCATCCTGCCGTGCAAGCGGGATGGCGCGGACATGTTCACGACGGACGACCGCCTGAAGGTCCTCACCTTCACGGGCTCTCCCGCGGTGCGTCGGCCTGCTGCATGCATGTTGCTCTGGTGCCGAAGGAGCGCTGAACAGTACTGGTGCGAGCGGTCTTTTCCGTCTGACGTGTGTCCAACTGGCATGTGTTTGAGGGCCTGTTGGGTGCCTGCTGTGCTCTGAATGAGCAGGCGGCATGTGGAATCACAGCCTGCCCTAGCTGCGCCAGCGGACAGCCGTGGCCTCGGGATGCTGCTCACAGCTCTGCCAGAGCTGCCATAGCATGCCTGCAACCTGCGCTGCCCTGCGTTCTGCGCGCTCTGCCTGTGCATGCTTGGGCCTGAGGCAGCGTCTGCTGGCCGGGTAGGTGGGCTGGGACATGAAGGCGCGCGCCGGCAAGAAGCACGTGGTGCTGGTGCGCCCTGGGCGCGGCTGCCTCCTCTTAGTGCATTTCGGCTGACTGGGGCATGCCCTCAACCTGCTGTCCTGCTCGTGTAGTTTAGCCATTATGTTTTAATGGCATGCGTTCCTGCTAAATGCTAGGTTGCGATTAGAGCAGACCGAGCCAGGGCGTGATTGAGCGGGCGTGCTTTTGGTGACGCAGTGATGGCGAGCGAGGTGGCTGCAGGCACTCCCATCTCTCTGCTTTGCTGGAGAGGTACCAGGACTGCAAGTGGATGCGCGTCTGCGTCTTGGTGCGCCAGCCAGCCTCATGCTTAGCGAACCCTGGGATTGCCCCGCGCCGCGCAGGAGCTGGGCGGCAATGCGGCGTGCGTGGTGGAGGACTTCCGCGCGGGCGAGCTGGAGGCCCTCGTGCCCAAGCTCATCTTCGGCGCGTTCTACCAGAGCGGCCAGTCCTGCATCAGCGTGCAGCGCCTGCTTATCCGCGAGGCGCGCGCGCCGCCGCCGCCCCGCCCCCTGCCGACACGAGGAAGCGGGTGCCGTGGCGGCGCACCCGGGGCTGCGCAGCGGGGCGCCGCCGACTGCCGGCGCAGGCAGCAGCCCCACTGGCGCTCGTGGCTGTTGATGCGCCTGTATGCCACAGGTGCGGGCGGGAGCGGGGTGGGCGCAGGGGCGACTTGATGTGCAGGGTGAGGTTCTCCTGCGCCGGGGAGCCGGCCACGTGCCACGGGTCTGCGTTGACGCCAGGGCCTCGCGCATTTGGCTCATGCTGGCGTGTGCAATGCGCGGCGCCAGGACAACTACGCGAGCGTGCGGGACGCGTACGTCGAGGCGGCCGCCAAGCTGAAGTGGGGCGACCCGAAGGACACGGAGACCTTCATCGGCCCGCTCATCTCCGAGAAGGAGGCCAAGCGCGTGGAGGAGTGGGTGCAGGAGGCCGTCAAGCGCGGTGCGCCGCCTGTGGCTCTAAACTACGCACAGCCTGGGTATCTAAACCGCACAGCTTGGGTATCTATCCGCACAGCTTGGGTATGCATCGCACAGCTTGGGTAGGCAAGCGTGTGGAAAGGTACTGTCACATGTGATCTCGTGTGGGAGCGTGCTTTCTGGCTGATGAGGGCATGCAGGGTAGGTCATGGTATCCAATGGGTGCACATGTCGGTGCGGCGCCAAGCGCCGGGGCTGCCAGGCGATGCCAGAAAGACGACGGGCGGTGTAACTCCGCAGGCGCGCGCGTGCTGTGCGGCGGCAAGCGCCACGGCGCCATCTACGAGGCCACGCTGCTGGAGCACGTGCCCTGGGACGCGCAGATCGTGCAGGACGAGGCGTTCGGCCCGGTCGCGTGCCTGTTCCCGTACAAGGGCTACAAGAAGGCGATCGAGATGTGCGCCGCCGCGCATGGGCTGGCTTTGTGGTTCTGTGGTTCTGGAGCAGCGCGTGGGCTGCTTGAGTGTTGGGGGAGGGAGCTTGGCAGCAGCAGTGCCGCTGTGCAGCCGGAGCTCAAGGGTCGCTTTTAGTTGCCCGATGCGCAGCCGCGCTGCTGCCGCTGCCCTGCTCACCTACCATGGGCTGGCATGGCCATTGCTGAGCTCTGCTCCCATCGCAGCATGCCGCATGTTACTGTAGCGCACACTGAAAGTCCTATCGGGGTGCATGGTCAGCTCCTGTGGGGGTCAACAGGACCCGCACCTGGGACGGAGGGGGGCGTACCGCGAGCAAAGGACAGGTTATGTAGACAAACAGCATATGCCGCTGTGCCGTGTGCGGCATATACACGCACTGAGGAGCGCGGCGGTGCGGCGTGCAGGGTGAACGACTCCAAGTACGGCCTGCAGTGCGGCGTGTTCACGCACGATTGGGACAAGGCACGCGCCCTGCTCAGCATGCAGCTGATCTGGTTGGACTATAGTAGTTTTGCACCGCATGTGGTCGTGAGCATGTCCTGAGCCACAGCGCGCAGCGTTGCGCGCTCTGGATTGCGCAAGCACCGCCTTGAAGATGGTTGTGTCCAGCGGGGTAACGCCAGGCTCAGGCCGGCGACCTTGCGCGCAGGCGTGGTATGCCTTCAATGAGGCTGTCGTGGGCGGCTGTGTCATCAACCATGTGCCGAGCATGCGCATCGATGCACAGGTGCGCCCTTGTCCCTGGCCTTGTGCTGTGGACCACGCTGGATGCTGTCCTGGCCGCTTTGTGTTGTCTTGCTCATGTCGCAGGGCATAATTGACTTGGTTCATGATGCCAAATACAGCAGCATGCCAACTACAGCAGTGTGTTGATATGCTATCAGCAGGGCCCAGCGCATGCGTGCTAAGCACTGTCTTGCAGACCAGCGTGTCAACACTCCGTGCTTGCAGGCATACGGAGGCTGCAAGGAGAGCGGCCTGGGGCGGGAGGGCGTGCGCTACGCGATGGAGGACTACCTCGAGATCCGGACCATGCTCATGAGCAACCCCGGCGGCAGCCTGTAGAACCCAGTAGGGCTTGGGGCGGGTGAGTGTGCGCTACGCGATGGAAGAGTATCTCGAGATATGGACCATGCTCATGAGCAACCCCGGTGGCAGCCTGTAGGAACCAGTAGAGTGTACACTATGCGGCTTGGCGGACCGTTTTTGGCAGGAGTTGTGGCCCTAGGCCTAGCCGGTAGCTCTGCCTGCCGTTCATTGCCTGTTTGTTGTGCCCTCATTGCAACGCATGCGGCGTAGTGACAAGCACCTCACACCTCACTCGCGCTCTGTGCGCTGCCAGCGAGGATGAACATGTGAGCTGTGTGGGTGCATCCCATGCAACGAGTGGTATACAGGCCTGATCAGAATTAAAAGGACCTTCTTGGCACCAGGCGGATGCTTTGTAATGAGACTCCCTTGCATAACACCAAAACTTAAGAATTGCATGCCGCACAAAAGGCTGGCTTGTTAACCAATATCAGCACCCCAGCACCGGAGCCACCCTTAGCACACCGTGTCCCCGCAGCTGCAGGCCGTGTGGCGCCCTGCCTCCGGCGCTCCCCAGGCTCGCCACACGGCAGGCCATGCGCTCTCAAATGCACACAATAGAGATGCAGGGAAGGCCCGCCCTCCAGCCACCCCCGGTCGCTCACGGGGAGGGGCGAGCGCTGCAGGGGTCACTCGGCCTTGGCGTGCGCGTCCGGCGGCGGCGCGGCGCGCGCGCCGGCCGGCGCGCGCACGGCCCCGATGCTGCCGTCGCGTTAGTCGGCCTTCTGGCGCGAGTACAGCAGCGAGTCCTGCGCGATGGCGCAGCCACCGGCTCGCTTCATCAGCTGAACTGGCTACGATGAATTGATACCAAGCAACACGTGCAAAGATGGCTGCACACATAAGACGGTGTGCTTCAGTGGAAGGAGGGGGGCGAGGGGCAGGGCCGGCACAACCCACTCACTCACGACGGCCCGCTGTACAGAGCAGGTTGCGCCACAGCCCGGAGCCAGCCGGGCGCCCCCGCGCGGCCTCACCAGCTTGAAGCGCATGTTAGCGATCGCGTGGCAGGAGAACAACGCGAAGATGATGAGGATGATGACCGTCGACCACGCCGCCGACGACGTCGCCCAGTTGACCGACGCCGTCTGCTCCTCCGGCGTCGCCGCGCCTGCCGGGACACGGGCACTCGCGCGCTGACGCTCTGCCGCGAGCGCAGCCAGGCCAGGCCGCCTGTGCAGAGGTACCAATCTGCACATCCTAAAGCGCGGCATGTAAGTGTCTCGAGGACAGGGCCTACAGTACGCAAAGCCGTTGTTGCATCGCCCCACAATGCGCTGCAGAGCACCAGCAGGCGAAAATCCCATGCTCCAGCTCGCCGGCGTGCGCGCGACGTGGGCCCTGGCACGCACCAGCCGTGCTGCCCATGAGCCGTCGGCGGTGCGCCTCCTGCCACTGCAGCAGCGGCTTGACGCCGGCGCCCGCCACGGGCAGGTCGCCCAGCAGTGCTGCGTGCATGGCCGCCCTGCGCAGCGGCACGGCCGCCTCAGCCCGCTTGCACTGATCACCCCGACACACACGCCCGCGGAACGCCCCGCGGCAGTGCCACATTGCCGTTCAGCTGCAGAGTTTCCTCATGCCTGCATGCTTATTGTTGAGCGTTGAATATGTGCCAGGAAACACAGAGAGGCCGAAGGACCGGACACACATTTGAATGCGCTGTCCGCAAAAAAAAAGCCTGCCGACCCAGCAGTCAAGCGCCCCGGCGCGCGAATCACGCGTTTGGACAGCCCACCCTGCCCGCCAAACCCCACCACCATCTAAAGAGGGCGCAGCCAGCAAGACAGACGGCGCACCGGCCGTTGAACGCCTCAGCGACCGCGTCGTGCGCGGCCGCGCCGGCGGCTGCCAGGCAGGCGGCGGCCGCGCTGGCGCGCGCGTCGGCGGCGCCGTGGCTGGCGCGCAGTGCCTGCGGGCTGACGAGCGTCGCATGCAGCAGCGCCGGCGCGCCCTCGCGCCCCGGCTCCTGGGCATTGCTGCGCGCAGCCTCCCCTCATCAGCTCCGCTTGGTGTGCACCAGCGGTGCCCTACTTTCTGCCCTGAGCGCATGTGCTGCGCACTTATCACCCCCCCCCGCGCCGCTGTCGCGCGCGCCGCGCAGGCCTGCGCATGGACTGTAGCGGGGCATAGGGCTGGCGAGGGGCGCACCGCCGGCGCTCCTCGGACGCAGCGTCCGCGGCCGCGCGGTGCAGCGAGGCCAGCTCGACGGCCCACAGGCGCTCTGCCACGCCGCTCAGGTCCAGGGTGACGGCGCCGCCGTCGCCGCCGCTCAGCGTGACAGCGCCGCTGAGCGGGGCTGTGCCGGGCGCATAGCTTGCATTCTGCGCCGCCAGCGCTTCCTGCGTGCGGGGCATGATCCACAACACAGTGAGCCTTCATGTTTCCATCATAGCAAAGGCGGAGGCACCCACACTGATACTGCTATGCTGAAGCTTCGGCACATATGCGCCGGCGCTGGCGCCCAACGCATGACACGCGACACCTACAGCTCAGCAGGGCCATGGTGATGCACAACCTAGCGTTTGGCACATCCACCGCCTCATAAACAGGGCGCGTAGATCAGTCTGGCTTGGATGCAGTGCAGCTCGCGGACAATGAGGACACTTCTTCACTGAGGAAGTGGACCCAAGGAGCCCTCCCAGGAGCCTCCTCTGGGGAGCCTCCTCAGTGCGGACACTTGACAAGGAGGAATAGCTGTTGCGGACTCAAGACCCCAAAGGCCGGTCGCGCGCTTAGCGTTCGGCACGCGTCGCAACAGGCCGGAGATATACAGCTGGAAGCGTGGGGGAGCGCGGCACCTGCAGCAGCTGCTCCATGCAGGCATCGCCGCAGGTCGGCAGCGCGGTGTGGTCGAGCGCGATGCGCTCCAGGGCGCCGAGCTTGGCGCCAGCGCCGCCGGCAGCAGCCTGCACAGCGCGCACCAGCTGCGCCGCGCCCGTGAAGCGCGCCTGGCGCGCCCGCCGGCCGCCGGCGAGGCTGGCGAGCGCCGCCTCATCGTCTGCGCCGAGCTTGACTGTCTCAGACGCTGTGCTATTGACCCACGCCTTCTTTCACTGAGCACGACTGTCTCGGACGCTGTGCTGGCGCTCCATGGCTTCGACGAGCACCAACCACCCCATAGACAGGTCACACAAGCGCGACAATATTTTGATAAACGCCACCCCAGGCTGCCAGCCACACTCCTGAATACACACAGCCTATGCGCACCAGGTGCGACGCCGGCGATGTGCAGGGACAGCAGGGCCTGCGGCCGCTTGAAGAGGTTCGGCTTGATGGTGGCCTCAACCTGCGCGCAGGAGTGCAAGGCTCGGCAGCAGGCAGCGGCAGGGAGCCGGGCCTGACGCAGCAAGGAACCCTCATCGAGACAGCGCAGGAGCTGCAGGAGCCTGGCGCGCCTCGCGCGCGGCCGCGGCGGACATGCCCTGCGGCAGCGCGAGCAGCGCCGCCAGCGTCGCCGTCAGGCCCTCCTGGGTGAGCTCTGCGTGCGGCGCGGCGCTCGGCGGCAGCAGGTACTCGCCGCCAGCGTTGTCAACCAGCACGGACACGGGTTGCGCGGCATGCCCTCGCGCGAGCAGCACGAGCGCTAGGGCCAGCGCGCCGCGGCCCGCCTGCCTGGACATGGCGCAGCGGTGGGGCCACGCAGCTGCGCTGTGTGCGGCGCGCAGGGCTGCAGCGTCTGCAGCCCTAGAAGTGCTTGAAGGCGGTCGGGGCGTGCACTGTCTGTCGCCGATGGGGAAAGGCACGTCCTGAATCAGATGTTGAATCAGAGGTCGCCTTGTGTGTGCGCTCTGCCTGGATGGCCGTGCTCGCTTGCAGGGCACTCCCAACTTACTATATTATTTGCTGGGGTGCAGGCTTGCCCTCCGAGTCACAAGGCTGTGTCTCACTTTGTGGGACTACGCAGAGCCTGAAGCTCCTGCCCTTCCCTCGTTGTCTAATAGCGGGCTGTATGAGTGACGCAAGTGAGGTCGAGGCGCCTGACTGGGCGCGCGCAGTGCCCTCTGCCGCGCCTGCAGAGGTGCTGCGGAGGCGGGCCGCAACGCGCCCCACCGCGCCCCTGGGGGCACACGGGTCACTCGGGGCAGGACTGCGGGACCTCGTGCGGGACCTCATGGCGCAAGAGGAGCCGCTGCGTTCGCATGGGGCTGCGCCGCCCGCGCGCGGGCCGGACGCGCCGCAGCCGCGTCACACCGCCCGGCGTACGGAGAGGCCGGCGGGGCGGGAGGGCCTGCCAGCAGGCGCGTTCGCGGTGCCATGGCGCAGCGAGGTGCTGGTGGACGCGCCGCGCAGCGCGGGGGGCTTGAGCCGCGAGGAGCG
>JAABUH010005145.1_pt1 | contig 10363 bp, 8 predicted proteins | sample 5559121 | NCBI WGS metagenome assembly JAABUH01 (sample SAMN10711871, study PRJNA513364) | rock metagenome | isolation source: Antarctica rocks | place: Antarctica: Victoria Land, Battleship Promontory nord | collected 2015-12-28 | reverse complement strand
TAGAAGGGTAGGATAACTACGTGAGTTAGGAGTTTATAAATAAGCGATATAGGAGTATGCCACAGAGGCTTCGGGATGTAATTAAGGCTGAGGGCCAAATAACTAGATTTTAAAGCAATTAGATGAGAAATCGAACGAGAAATCGAACGAGAAATCGAACAATAATCGAATAAAAATCGAAAAGTTTCTCCGAAGGTGTAGGGCTGACTGTCCCGTTTTTTTTTGTCACCCCCGTGCCACCTCAGCCGTCGAGAACGGCATTGTCGTCAGACTTGTGTGTCATCATGCATACGTACTTCCTTTTTGAATGAGTAGTCGAGATTCATAAGCATCACAGTGCTCGTTTCTTGTCCCATGAGTATCGGATGGGGCATATTTCGACATCTCAATTGTGATGCGTGCGCAAATGCCTTGGGTTTCGAAACAACAACACAAGTACAACCGGTGGTGTAGCGCTAGACTGTTGTTCTCAGCTAAAGAGCCAACTCGGTGATCCCTCAATCTTGTGTCGGAGAAGGCGGTTGTTGAAATTGCCTGTTCCCCTTCTCGCCCCTTGGCTGTTGGTGAGTCTAGAAAAGCGCTAAGCTTCAGTTGTCGGGTTCAGCCGAGAGATCCACCTCTCACATTCATAGTCGCGTGCGCCGTCGCCCGGTAATGCTTAATTTAAAATACGAAGGAACGAGGCTGAGCTTTTCGTGTCACCTTCCTTCACTTACTCTGATACGGTAATACTTACACACTCCTTTTCTTCTGCTGCTTTTCTACACACAATCCCTCGTCATCACCATCATCGTCTTCTTCTTCTTTACACTCTTTCTCTGAAAACTTCAAAGATCGGTTCGTTTAAGGAGCTGTACTCACACGTGAACAACATCCTACTCACTGACAACTCACTTCCTGCGAACCCGCAAATATGATCTCAACCACTCTCGCGCTCCTCTCTTTGATCGCTCTTGGGGCCGCTCAGTCCTCGAGTACGGTCTCTCTGTACCTGCCCTTTCTGGACCCGCGGGGCCTTGTTGCATCTATCGCCGGTTCGGTAAGAAATCCTCACATGATCTAACACCCTCTGCATCCTTTTGGCTGAGCGTGAGTTTACAGGATGCTACAGCAACATCTTATGTAGTAGGCTGCGCAAGTTCCAATGCTGCTGCTACCACCGCCCTCGCCACTGCCGATGCGTCGGGCTTCTACAACATCAATGAATGCGGATTCGACTCGTCATTCACCGTTGTTCAGGGACCGTCCACGGTGCACTACGTTTTCTCAACATCCGATTAGTATGTACTTCCAATCGATCAGGCTATGATCGTGTCTGATTCTCATCACAGCACCGAGTCTCTCAACTGCCAGCTCATGGGCAAGACCCAGGCAATTTGTACCGGCTCATCCACTGGCGCCGCTATTTCTGGCGACACCACCGAGCCTCCCGTACAGACCGCTACAGTGTCTGGCAGCGAAGTCACATTCGTACCAGTAGTCGTCACCGCAGGCGCAGCTACTGGAAAGCAGACTGGTTCCAATGCAACTCCCTCAGCAACCGCAAAGACTACTGCCTCCACAATCAGCGGCTCAACATCAAGCACAGCAAGCACAGCAAGCACAAAGACCAGCACCTCCAGCACGAGCAGCGCCAGCGCTCAGGGCACGAATGCTGCGATGCAAGCTTCTCCGGCTTACGGCGCTGGAGTTCTGGGTGCCCTTGGGGTTGTAGTGGCCGGAGCGATGCTGTAAGCGCGGGTAATGTCAAGCGACTTCGTAATCACGAAGAGCTTGCGAGACGTTGCGGAGATTGGCATCAGCAACTCATGTATCATTATTACCAGTAAATATTCGAGGCATTTGCACCAGCGAAGGTAGCAAGCCTAGGGTACCTAGAACTAGTATCTAGAATCATGCAATTATGAATTGAAGTCAGGGAAGAAACAAATCGCAACGTGACTGCAGGCTGCGCTGCAAGTCATGCATACGATTTCTAGCACTAAAACAACCTGCTGCAGGTTCATTGCTGCAATTCGCCGATTCGTCTGCGGGGATACAACCTCGCCGGGCGGGCTGTACAAGTTGGCACCCACTCGTTTGCGGAGGAGATCTTAGGCTCCAGACATCGAATTTCTGCATCGAATTCGTCGCGTCTGCCTCATGCGAGCGGTCATGATATATCACGTAGACTGCCAAAATAGATTTTTATCATCCAAGGTTGACTCAACTCGCCTCCTGACAACCATGAAATCTGGAGATTGGTCCAACGGGATTGGCCGCAGCTAGAACCGCTAAGGATTTAGGGCGAGTGCAAAAGACGTCAACTGCTCCTCCTCTTCTCACGAAGCGGAAGTATCAAATCCTCAAAGTCACTCAAAGATATATTTCAAAAGGTCGGCCGGCTGTGCGCTTGACAGCCTGCATCGGTCGGGATGATGCTGGGGCTATTTTGAGCAGTCACTTTCACCTGGATACGGCTCACCCCGGTCACGGACGGGGCTGGTTGCATGAGTGATTGCAGTGATCCTCCTGTCGCAGTGACAGTCTACCCACATCTCGACCGAGCGCAGCCTTCGCACCTGAGCTCATCTCAACCACCTCAACGACTACTCCCTTCGAGTCTCTGGACAACAGAATAGCTCCATTTGCGATCGGCCTATGCTCCTTGCTATTCTCAGCCGACACTCGAACCCCTACGTGAATCGACATCGGCGAGTCAACTCTTTGCACGTCCCCAAGGCATGAATCCTGTCACAGGGAGGGTCTGTCGCCTGGTGATTGCGTCTAGGCTCTGAGGATTGAAAAATAAGAGGTGGATTTTGGAATATATATCTCAAGTGAGGCAGAATGCCTGGCAGATCTTTGGAACCGACTATGGATACTGTCCCCACGCTTAAATTCGGGTCGTTGAAAGGCCATAAAAATCTACCTCGCAGAAACCACGTGGCTGCCGAATCGAACCACACGCGCTCCTCAGAACAGCAGCAGAGGATACGTCGCAGAAGCGACCAAATCACCTACACCTCGGCGGACCGCATCAAATCGTGGATTCCCGACCCGTCTTCAATCCGCGTCATTCCAGTCGTTGGCGCGCCCTTGACACCTCCCATCAATTTCCGCGACGACTTCCAGAGTTGGATCGATGATGCGGCGTTGAGGAAAAGGGAATTTCCCAAGACCGACTATCGACATAGCATAGACGCCACGCCCCTGATTCAGCAGAGTCCACCAACTCCAGAAGCATCTCCATCCAAGAAAATATACAGGGCTCAGGCTGTGGCATCCTTTTCTTCCTCTCGTATAGCGATAGAAAGCCGAACGGAGTCTTTCAAGACAGCTCAGGAGAATCAGTCATCTGACGATGAGGGCGGATTCTTGGATTCGCCTTCATTGCATCCGTCGCGCCAAAAGTGGCTCAGGACTTTAGGGCCTTCTAAACGTAAAGACGTTGGCCTTGGCCTGGGGTTAGAATCAGAAGACGAGGAGCCGACGCCACAACAGTCAACGCCTAGGAATTTGCCAGAATCTCAAGATTTTGTTACTTTTGATGGAGCTTGGGGTGAGGTTGAAGATGGCGTGAAGACTAGTGACGTTCTGGAGGACCCGATGAAACCTACATCAATCACAAACGTTCGCAGACGCTCGCGAATAGTATCAGAGCCTGTTTTGGATTCGCCAACTCTAGGCAAAGGCACTGATGCATCACTGAAAAAGTTTCTGAGTTTGCGAGAAAGGGTGGAGCGAACTCGGCACGACAATCGCGATACCTCACTCGAAAAATTCGCTGATCAAATCAACTGGCCGTTGAAAGATGACGTTATAGGCATCGATTCCGAGCTACGCGACATGAACAACAAGCGCTTATCTCAGGCCTCTACGACATCCACGGTAGTGGAAGCAATGGTATTCGACTCACCACCTCGACGGCGACAAACGTTGCGACGCACTAGCAAAATGCCAGACTTAAACACCCCCCCTCAACAATCTAACCGTAAATCATCGATGCCTAATGATACTTCGCTCCAGCGAAGGTTGCGACGGAGCGGAAGCCCTGATCAGGAGTTGCGAAAAAGCTTTGCGTCTGCGAGCCCTGACAGCGTGGTCCCCAGTGCAGTAAACTCACGACAAGACACTGCTCCGGTAATTCCTGACCGCAGATCCTCTCTGCAATCATCCGCTTCAGGCAGCAAACGCCTCTCTAGGACATTCTCACTTACTTCGAGGCAGCAGTCATCGAGACCCACCACAGCTCCCGAAGAGAGTGTTGGCTACTTCGACATACCTCGTCCTCGCGATCGCCGAACCATGTCTGTGGTCATTCACGCACCGACACCACTAAAACCCGAATCTAATGTATTGAAAGAAGATCCAACTTCGGTCATCGCTGAGGCGACACCTCCCTCGATGCCGACTTCAAGTACAGAAGCGCCCTCGAAGTCCACCTCAGTGACATCCGCAGGCCTAGACGCCTTCTATGCTCCAGCAACCCCCAATCCTCAACAACCGAGTGCAACGCTTCACCTCACCGACGCTCAGAACGCCCAAAATTCTAACACGGATCAGCCCGGTATGGGCGAATGGACAGCGATGAGACCACGATCTACCCTCGTCACCCCCTTCTCACTTCGCTCTGCTCATTCGTCGACACCGGGGACCCTCGAAGTCAACGAGGCTACAGCCATAAGCATATACCCTCACACTAACAAGTCTATACTTGTCATTCAACAGATGGCTGGCGGTAGTAACTCCTCTCCCAAAGAACGCTCCGCAATCATTGCCGGAAATGCCAACATTGCGCTTCCGGGACCTATGGCGCCAGTCATTCACCATGAATCACCTCCTGAGCCACCGAGGGATATCCTGAACTCTCCACTGCAGAACCCACGCGATCCCCCGCAGCCACCAGACTTCAAGATCATACCACCCACTCCGGCTAATGGCTCTGGGTCGCTGGAGAAGCGACGCTCTCCACCGAGGACTCCAATCAAATCGAAGCGCTTCAGCGCCCCTGTATCAACGCTTAAGCGGGCTTTCTCCGCCCGTCGACCTCAGTCTGAGTCTTTCGTCACACCGTTCTCTCGCACTTTCTCGCTCCGGGGCACAGCTGGCGCGCCTGGGCGTCGAACTCAGCCAGATGACGAGCCGCAATCTAAGCTACACCCATTCTGGCGACCACGCGACTACGACAATGGGAGTGACAGCGATAGTGAGTTTGGGAACACCGGCTTCCTTAATGGAAGCCGAGTGCAGAGCCAGAGCAGTAGGGACGTGCCACCACGCCGGACAATGTCTTTGACGCGCAGACTGACGAACTCGATACGCCTTCCGCATGCCGCGCGACGGCAACGACCATCATCCATGTTTCTGCCGTCCGATCAGAACCAATATGAGTTCCGCCGTCCGAGTGTTTTTGAGTATGAGGAAAGCAAGGGAGAAGCTGTGCCCAGTCAAGGGTATCAGGTACAATTTGTGGGCTTCCGTGGACTGGCCGACATACTCGAGCGACGACGAGAAGCGAAAGCAGAGGGCAGGAGAGAGCAGAGGAGGCAGCGGCTGCGGGACAAGATTGGCGCGGTCAAGAACGGGAGTGATAGGTCGGATGAGGTGCAAGAGGTGGGCGGCTGAAGATGTGGAGAGCAGACGGAAGCAGGGGACGAGCCAGCAGTGGCACACAGTATATGGTATGGCGCACGCAAGCAGATCTTCCATGGGTGGAGCGTTGGATGTTCCCACGATATGATGGCATTTACGATGATATTCATGCGACATGACCGCATTGGAATGATGAGACGGCGGCAAAGACATGCTGGATACGTTTTTTTATATCCGTGGTACTTGCGTGGCATGGCTGGTCTACTGGATATGCTATCTATAACTTTTGCATGACTCGCAATTTAATTCGAATTTTCGCCCCCAAAGCGACGACTTCGTTTCTAAGGGTAGTTTCCTCTGAACTGCTACGTGACATGCGGTGAGATCACACTGTGTCTTTGATCAGCAACAATCTCAGGGGATGTATGCCGAGATTGAGTAGGGTAGATCTGAAGATATTCGTGCGAATCGCCCTGAGAGGGCTGAGGATGTGGGCAGGTATGATGCTGATTGCGTCATCGCGCACAATGACAAACGCCATCTGGGAAGCAAGCCTGCCTCGCGTGCGAGCCTACGCATAGCGCAGCCGCATCATCAGGACGACGGCACGTATTCTCAACCACCTCTTCCCACCGCACCTCAAATCTTTCTGCTCCTACTGATCCTTTGCGATGTTGCATGTACGCTGCGCATGACAGGACTACCACTCATCGTCCCTGCTCTTCTCTAACGGTCTCACCCCACGATTGCCAAGCAGCAACTCCAGCCGAGCCTTGGATCTGTCTCCACCAATTTCTCAGGCAGATCCATCGTCATTGTCACAACCACCCGCCCACACAACCAACACCCATCGACGATCGCTCTAACCTCCATTTGCTATCGTACAGCTAGTCGTCTCCACCTACTGCTCATTGCAGCTCCCTCTTCACCACATCCTTCTCCACCCTCCTGCCCATCTTCATTCTCCGCAACCCTTTCAAACTCTCCTTCTGTCACAGCACTGCGTCGACCTCCCAGCTATTGGAGGTGGGCGTTAGCCGTTCGACCACGTCGCGACCGTCCCACTCAGTCATCTATACCTTTTCATAATGTCTACCATACAGAATCTCAAGAACTTCATTCGGCATGGCAAGCAGGCCCGACAAGCACACGGTGACCCGACAACAAGTACCTCCCCGGTGCATGCACAGCAACAGCGATATCCCCCTCCACCGCCCAATGCCCAATTTGCCATGAGCGATCCAAACATCCTAGATCACAAACCCTTGCAGCAAGGCCACGTCCCCGCTGCTGACTTCTCCGCCGCCAACGTTGATAATCGCAATGTGGCAGCCAAGGCCGGTGGGGCTGCTGCCAAAGCGGCGGGAGACAAACAGAGGATGGAAGGGGGTGGTGCCGTCGACCGAGGGAAAGATATGGATCCCTCCGTCATCGAAAGGATAGTCGCTGAAGAGAGGGAGAGCCAGGGCAAGCTGCCCAGATATCCTGGATTGGAGAGATGGTCCTTGTTAGAGAAGATGGGTGACGGCGCCTTCAGCAACGTCTACCGCGCCAGAGAAGCCAATGGCCACGGACCTGAGGTGGCCATCAAAGTCGTTCGCAAATTTGAAATGAATTCCACACAGGTATGTCTTGCGCGCCTAGTCAGGCGAGGCTTGTCTCTTTGTCAATCGATGCACTACCAGTCATGTATCCAATGCCATGTCACCATCCGGCAGTCCCATGTGGTCTGTGACGCCTTGCCAATATCAGATGGTGCACTAGGGCGACAATCACCTTCATCCGGATTTCAAAAAACAACCGAAGGTTGTGGAGGTGCGCATACGCTTCCTATCACCTGCTGCATTGACTTTTCTTAGCTATGCAATACCCCTCGAGAGCTTGTGGCTGACTTTCATTCTATCTATTGTAGAGATCCAACATTCTAAAAGAGGTTCAAATAATGCGCCAATTAGATCACCCAAATATTGTCAGGCTGATCGACTTCTCCGAGTCCCGCCAATACTATTATATCGTCCTTGAGCTTTGCCCGGGAGGCGAGCTTTTTCACCAAATTGTTAGATTGACTTACTTTAGCGAGGACTTGAGTCGTCACGTCATCATGCAGGTAGCCGAAGCGTTGGAGTATCTACATGAAACCGCAGGTGTTGTACATCGGTATGGCCAAAAATTGAATTTAAGCTGATTTCTCTGCTAATGTTTTCCATAGTGACATCAAGCCTGAGAATCTTTTGTTTTATCCCACAGCGTTCATACCCACCAGAAATCCAAAACCTAGATCAGCTGAGGATGAGGACAAGGAAGATGAGGGCGAATTCATCAAGGGCGTTGGTGCAGGTGGGATTGGTACGATCAAGATTGCTGATTTCGGCCTTTCTAAGGTCATTTGGGATACTCAAACAATGACGCCCTGCGGTACCGTCGGATACACAGCACCAGAAATCGTCAAAGATGAACGATACTCAAAGAGCGTCGACATGTGGGCTTTAGGATGCGTTCTTTACACTCTACTCTGCGGTTTCCCACCATTTTACGACGAAAGTATTCAAATATTGACAGAAAAGGTTGCACGCGGCCAATATACATTCCTCTCGCCGTGGTGGGACGACATCTCAAAATCCGCACAAGATCTCGTCTCACATCTGCTCACTGTGGATCCTGACAAACGCTATACCATTCAACAATTTCTCAATCACCCTTGGATCCGAGGGACTAGAGAGGAGACATATGCTGCAGCCGACGCACCACCTCTTGCGACGCCATTATACACCCGCCAAAAGGAGTACGGTTTCGGCAACCAGAAACAGATGGGTAACGTCTCGCCTGAGGCCATGTCAGCCCAGTTCCTGGAAACGCCAGGCGGGCACCAACGCCGTGTGGACTTCCGCTCGCCGGGCGCTGTAAACTTACGCGAAGTCTTCGATGTCAGCTATGCTGTTCACCGACAAGAAGAAGAGGGTAAACGGCGCAAGAACTTCCCTCAGGGCTATCGCGGCGCAGCCGGCATCAACGGCCTGAACCCCCTCAACGAGGATGACGATGACTACGACGAATTAGAAGACGACCTAGCTCCTAATGCCCCAGGCCAAAATCCACCATCCAAGCTACCCAAACCCCAAGGCGGCGCCGCAGACGTCAGCAGCGTCGAACAAAAAATGCGCAACACCAACCTCGGCAATCCCAGCGCCGCAGCGCAAGCGAGACAAGCCGCTGCACCAAAACAAGCAGGCTACGGCCAACACAGCCCTGCCGTTGCGGCGGCCGCTAAACAACAGGTCCGGAAGAACAAGGGCGCGTTTGAGCTGAGTCTGGATAATTCGACGTTGTTGGGCAGGCGGAATAAGGGGCAGGATCCGAGTAAGCTGAGGGAGCAGATTGTGCAATAGAGGGTTGCTTTTTGTTCTCCCTTACTATGACGAACCCCAAAAGTTGGGGCGTGGATGTCGTAAATGGCTGAAACGACATGAATTGGCTGCTGGCGGGGATAGTGGCAATATGATATGAGATGGCATCTTTTGCTTCAAGAACAAATGGCATGAAAGGCTTGTTCTGTTTCCTTTTCTTTCCGTTCGAAACACCTTCTTCTGTAGATAGGCTACATGTCTATCGAATGAAGTATATCAAACATGCCTTCCTCCTCCGCATCGTTTTCCCATTGACTCAACCTGATTCAAAACTTCCGTTTGCCACCCTGGAATCGTCACAGGCATCACAGCGCGGAGAGCAGGTGAATGCCGTTTGGTGAGCGGAACAGATGCAGGGGAAGTTATCATTTTAAGTCGGAAGAGCAAGGGTGTGTGTGCGAAACGGTTGGTTGGACGGATGAGGCCTGTTGAGTGAGGGAGAAGGGTCATTCGTGGTTGTGGATACGGGAAGGAAAATCGTGCTGGGCTTGCTGCGGCATGGTTTGAGCGGAGGCCTGGTCTCGGCTACGTAGCAGCGAGGATTTTCGGCTTCGTGGATGGGCTGATGCGGATTAGAATTAGAGTGTCGAGATCGACGCCATCAATAGCGGTGGACGGTTGGGATTTGTCGGGCGCGGACTTCGGGATGTCTTTTGGGGGTTTGGGACTGGAGTGGTTGATCGTGCTGGCCCGTTGCTCCGAGCTAGGTGAACGCTTCCGAGACTGGGTTTTAGTTGTGGGAACCGGGTTCAGCTAGAGCGGGATCAAGCGGCGTCGGAAATACTGGGATCGTAATCATGCGGCTCGTTTACGATCACGAAGGACGCGCACGCTGGCTATATCGCTTACCCGATCGCTTTTTCAAACCTCGCCAAGCAGCCCCCCTGGAACTAGTTGCCTTGCCGCACCTCCATACGAATCTCAGTAGTGGCCTAGACGAGACCTTGGTCCCAGAACTTCCAATCGTTATCTGAACTCGCTGTCAGTGTCGGTGATCCCGTCGAAAGCCGTTCGGTAAGATGTATATTAGGATCTAGCGCATCCTTGTCTTCGGACCAGATTCGAACCTCCGTGTTGGGGGATAATTCTATGACCTGCGATTGAAAGTGAGCTCAGGGCTACCGCTACTTCATTATCACTGCCTTCAGGTGAGCTGCAGCGATCTCCATGATGGAACGTCAGACGCAGATCATAGAGCTGGCCTCGAGAATCGTACAAGACACAGGCAAGGTCAATGATTACTTGACTTCTAAAAACCTACCGCAACCGTCCTTCGGCATCGACGGCCCCATCAATCTCACTCTCGAGTCGCACGAGGCCGACGAAGCGCGCACCAGTGCCATCGGCGCCTCGTTGGAACTAACAGACCTTCTTCAGGGTCCCAT
>JAABUH010005144.1_pt1 | contig 10363 bp, 14 predicted proteins | sample 5559121 | NCBI WGS metagenome assembly JAABUH01 (sample SAMN10711871, study PRJNA513364) | rock metagenome | isolation source: Antarctica rocks | place: Antarctica: Victoria Land, Battleship Promontory nord | collected 2015-12-28 | reverse complement strand
AGTCGTCAAACCACAAGAATGGCGGGACCTCTGGCTCATGTGTGGGATCTATGAACTGGCACCCCTACTGAGCACGCCCCCCGCTTCATCGCGTAGAGCCCCATTACGGCGCCCACTCGCCCAGCGCCTTGCCTGCCCGCTCCCGCCTCTGGCGCGGCCAATGCTACTCAGTTGCACCGCCAGTACCAGGGCACTCTCCAGGGTCATCATGGAGCCATGGTGGCACTCAGTGACAACAATCGGGTAGAGGCAGGCAACGTGGGATCTTCCTCGACTGCCATTGACGTGGCACGCCCGTCGGATTTCACCATCGAGCCGTCTGGGCCCTTCTCGTTGCAGGAGTCGGCCACCTTCGGGTTCGGGCAACGTGAGGCCGCGGCCTACGACGGGGTCATGCGCCTGGCTTTCTGCGTGGACGGCTACCGGGACCAGGTCGGCGTGGCCGTGCGCCAGGACGACAACGGCGTTCACGCATGGGTCCAAGGCCACTTCGACCTGGGCAGGGTGCGGTCCCAGGTGGCCCGGGTGCTGTCACTCGATCACAACGGGCAGGAGTTCGAGGAGGTCGGCCGGCGAGATCCGGTGGTGGGCCGCCTCCAGGCGGTGGCGCCGGGCCTGCGCCCCCCGCTATTCTACTCGCCCTACGAGGCTGCCGCCTGGGCGGTGCTCTCGGCCCGGCGGCCGGCCGCCCAGATGGCCGAGCTGCGCCGCCGTCTGAGCGAAGCCCACGGCCGTAGCTTCCAGGTTGCCGACGAGCCGCTGTGGGCGTTCCCCACGCCCGAGCAGATGCTCGCAGTCGACAGCTTCCCCGGTCTGCCCGAGGTGAAGCTGCGACGCCTTCACGGGATCGCCTCGGCTGCCCTCGAGGGACGCCTGGACGCTGGTCTCCTGAGGGCGATGGCCATGGACGAAGCGATGACCGAGCTGCGCCGGCTCGACGGGATCGGCCCCTTTTACAGCGCCCTGGTGATGGTGCGCGCTACCGGTCTGGCCGACGTGCTTCCCACTGAGGAGCCCAAGTTCAAAGCCCTGGTCGGAGACCTCTATGGGTTGGCAGCGCCCCCGGACATCGAACAGCTCACGGCCATAGCTGAGCCGTGGCGTCCCTTTCGCACCTGGGTGGCGGTTCTCGTCCGGGCTGCCGCCCACCGCCTGTAAGAAGGGCCGGCGCAGTCTCAGGAAACTCTCATCTCATTCCCCGGTTGTTCTCATTTGGGCCTTCTACCTTGGGCCCATGACCAACCCAACCAACAACCTTCGCCCCAGGCGTCTCGGGCGGTCCCTTCCTCGCACTACTCGTCTGGTTCTAATCGGTGGCATGGCTGCTGGTGCCGGCTTCGCCGGAGTCACTGGGATCGCCAGCGCTTCAAGCGGCTCCTCGTCCACCAGTCCGGCTCCGAACACCAACGGCTCCGCTCCCGGCTCCGGTGCAACTCGGTCATCGCCGCCGACCGCGCCAGGCCAAATGGGGCATCCTGCGGGTGGCCGAGGACACCGGGGCGGTCCGGGCGGCCCCGGAGGAGGCCCGAGGGGCGGTCCGGGTGGGCGGGGCGGTGGCGGGACCATCACCGCAATCAACGACACCACCTTGACCCTGCGCACCATCAACGGGACCGAGACGGTGGACACCTCCTCGGCCACCACCTACACCAGGGAGCACCAAACAATCAGCTTCTCGGACCTGAGCGTGGGTGAGATCGTCCACGTAAGGAGTGCGCCGGCGCCGTCGAGCTCGTCCAGCTCCTCGACCCCTCCTCAACCCGGCACCGGCATGGTCGACGCCAGCCAGGTCACCGTGGTTGAACCCAGCTTGGACGGCCGGGTGACATCGTCCAGCAACGGCACCTATTCCCTGGTCGGCAGGGATGGCCAGCTGCTCACCGTGAGCACCACCAGCTCGACCCGCTATTACAACGGCACCAGCCAGGCCAGCTCCTCGGCCATCTCCGATGGGACCCACATCAGAGCGCAAGGCACGCAGGACAGCCTGACCCACCTGACGGCGGATGTCATCAGTGTTGCTCCCAACCCGCCGACGCCCGGCCAGGCCCGACCCCCCACCCCACCGGCTCCGTCCAGTGGCTCCTCCGCCACGTCGCCCGGCCAGTCGCCCAGCACCAGCCAGCCGCCAGCCGTCGGTAGCTGATCTCTCGGCTCTCGGCGAGTGAGCGAGGCAGCCTGAGGCAGTCGCCCGACTTCCGGCTCGAGGCCGGTCATGGCCGCAAAGCAGACCGTGGCTCAGGCCACCTCTATGCCAAGGGTTCGAGTGAGGCCCCGCCGGCCCTCGTCGGTCACCTGCACGGCCCGGCTGGTGGGGGAGCGCCGCAGCCAACCCAGGTCCACCAGGCGGGTGAGCAGGCCAGCGCCGAGGGCCCCGGCCAGGTGATGTCGCTGCTCGCTCCAGTCCATGCAGTACCGCACGAGTGGCCTGCGGCAACCGGAGGCGATCCTGACCCCAAGGTCATCCATCCACGCCCGGCCAGCCTCGGTGAGACGGTAGTCACAGTCCCAGCCGATCGACGAGAGCTGGTCCAGCTCTCTGGAGGCGGGGTCGAAGGTGCCGTCGCCGCCGCTAAGGGCGCCCTGAGCCAATAGGGCAGCCATGATGGCCGTTCCCAGCTGGCCGGCCAGGTGGTCGTAGCAGGTCCTGGCCGTCCGCACGGCGTGGGCCCGGGTTCCCTCTCGCAGCGAACGTACTGGGGCAGCCGGCGCCAGCCGGGCCAAGACCTCCAGCAGCTCACCCACCTGGGGGCCAGCCATGCGGTAGTAACGGTGCCGGCCATGGGCCTCCACCTGGAGCAGACGGGCCTCCACCAGCTTGGCCAGGTGCACGCTGGCAGTGGAGGGCGCCACCCCGGCCTCCATGGCCAGTGTGCTGGCCGCCAGGGCCCGGCCGTCACCCAGGGCCAGCAGCATCTTGGCCCGGCCGGGGTCGGCCAGGACACTCGCCACCGCCGCGATGTCGGCATCCCCGGGTATGTGGCCCATAGGCCCGAGCCTATGAGGACTATATTTTGAGCCCAGACGAAGCGATGGGCCGAGAGACTGGTGTCCATGGGCACCGAGGACTCCATGACTCACGGAAGCGGCGGCCAGAGCCGCCTTACGGCGTCCCGCTCGGAGCCCACCTCGTGGCTGGCGCTGGCTGGCATCTGCGTGGGCTACTTCATGGTCATCTTGGACACCACCGTGGTCAACGTGGCCCTGCCCAGCCTGGGAAGGGATCTGCATACCGGGGTCCCCGGCCTTCAGTGGGTGGTGGACGGCTATACCCTGGTCCTGGCCGGCTTTCTTCTCTCGGCCGGGGCCCTGGGTGACCGCATGGGGGCCAAGCGAGTCTTCCAGGCCGGCATGGCGATCTTTGCCCTGGCCTCGGCCGCCTGCGGCCTGGCCCCCAGCATCGGCGTTCTCATCGTGGGCCGCCTGGTTCAAGGGCTGGGGGCGGCGGTGGCGGTCCCCGCCTCGTTGTCCCTGCTGCAGGTCGCCTACCCCGATCGAGGGGCACGGGCTCGGGCCTTTGGGATCTGGGGCGGAGTGGCCGGCGTGGCCGCCGGGGGCGGCCCGGTCGTGGGGGGCCTGCTCATCGCCGGGTCCAGCTGGCGGGCGGTATTCTTCCTCAACATACCCGTCGGCCTGATGGGCCTGGTCCTGACCGCCCGCTACGTGCCAGTCCCCGAGGGGCGACCCCGGGGTCTGGACCTGCCCGCCCAGGCGGTGGGCATCGTCGCCTTGGCTGCCCTTACCGGGGCCCTGATCGAGGCTGGCAGCCTGGGTTTCACCGCCCCGGTAGTGGTGGGTGCCTTCGGGCTCTTCGTGGTGGCCAGCGTGGCCTTCGTGGTCCTGGAGCACCGGGTACGCCAGCCAATGCTCCCGCTCGGGTTCTTTGGTAGCCCCACCTTCTCGGCAGCCAACGCCGTGGGCCTGCTCATCAACCTCGGCTTTTACGGGGAGCTGTTCGTAGCCACCCTGTACTTCCAGGAGATCAGGGGTTACTCCGCCCTGCTCACTGGGTTGGTCCTGCTACCCCAGATGGGAATGGCCGCCGTCGCCTCGACTTTGTCCGGGCGGGTCATGGCCCGCACCGGTCCGCGCCTTCCGATGATCGTTGGGTTGGCCCTGGGGGGCGCCGGACTGCTCGGCTGGCTGATGGCCGGGGCTCACAGCTCCTATCTGCTGCTGGTCGCTCCCCTGGTGGCTACCGGCTTCGGGATGGCCTTCACCATGCCAGCCGCCACTGCCGCAGTCATGGGGGCCGCCCCCGACGAGCGCGGTGGGATCGCCTCGGGTGTCATCAATGCTGCCCGCCAGGTCGGTGGCGTCATCGGCATCGCCCTGTTGGGCGCTCTGGTCAGCCGACGAGCCACCTTCATCACCGGTCTGCACGTCGCAGTGATCGTCGGGGCGGCCGCCTTCTTCTTGGGCTGCGGACTCACCGTGGTGGCGGTGGACCGCCGGTACTCGGAGCGGCGCGTGCCTTGATGGTTCCGTCGGTGACGACGAGGCCATCGGAGGCGCGTCCATGCCGAGCGGTTTAGATTCTCACTATCAGCCCTAGAGACCATCAGTCCTAGAGATCATCAGTCCTGGAGAGGAGCAGTCATGAGCCACCCGGTCGTGCATTTCGAGGTCATGGGCAAGGATTCCGACAGGCTCGAGCGCTTCTACAGGGACACCTTCGGCTGGAAGATGGAGCCAGCCATGCCAGGCTACGCCATGGTGCACCCGGCCGGCGAGGGCGGCATCGCCGGCGGCGTCGGCGGCGGGGAGGGGGAGAGCCGGGTCACCTTCTACATCGAGACGGATGATCTCGGCGGCACCCTGAGCAAAGTGGAATTCCTGGGCGGCACGACGGTCATGGAGCCGACTGACGTTCCCGGGGGCCCAAGCATCGCCCTCTTCGAAGACCCCGAGGGCCACGTCATCGGTCTGGTGGAGGCCAGGCCGAACTAGCGCGGCCAACCAGCGGAGTCGCATCTACATATCGTCTACACTGGGTTTATGACCTCCCAGGGCACCACGACCGTTCGGGTACGTCGGCCGGACTCCGAACGCCTGCAATCGTTGGCCAGGAGCCGCCGGACGACGGTCATCGACGTGCTTCACTCCGCCATCGACGCGTTGGAGCGCCAGGAGTTCTTGAGCGGCCTCAACGAGGACTATCGACGCCTGCGCGATGACCCGGACCGGTGGCAGCAGTACCTTGCCGAGCGCGAGGAGTGGGACTCCCTGGCTTGATCTGGCGAGGGGAGGTCTATCAAGTCGATCTCGGCCGACCTGTAGGGCACGAGGCGGCATTCGTACGACCCGCCGTGATTGTGTCGGGTGACGGTTTCAACAATGGCCCCGGGGGCATGGTGGCGGTGGTTCCGGTCGGATCGACCGCCTACGGGCTACGAAGTCACATCGAGCTCGAACCCGGCCCGAACGGGTTGGATCACACATCGTACGCTCGATGTGACCAGCTTCGCGTCATCTCGGTCGCTCGCCTGATGTCCCGACGGGGAATGACCTCCCTCGATCAGCTACAAGCGATCGACCAGGCCCTTCGCTTCTTCCTCGACCTGTGATGCGCCGGCCGGCACCCGGGTCACCCTGGGACAGGACGGGACTACTGGGCTGAGGGCCTTCGGCGCATTCCCAACCTGCATTTCGAGGTGGTGGGCGTCTACCGCGGGGTGGACACGCTGGTCATCAACTACCGCAATCAGAGGGGCAACCTGGTAAACGAAGTCCTTGTCTTTGACGGTCCCCTGATCAGGGAGGGCCATGGGACCTACCTGTGTTGAGCGGAGACGGCGGACCGCACGCTCGACCGTGGCTGACCCTCCCACGGCGGCCCCTGGTGGCGAACCCGGTCGCTGACCGCCACGCCTGGGTGTCGCTAGCGCAGAGAGTTCGCCTGCTGCTCATCTGAGAGACGGCCAGCAGCCAGATTCCGGTCACCTTGGGGTGCGAAGGTGGCACCGAGAGAGGTAGGTGATCAATGGTGACCACACGCCCAATTGTCATGCCGGGAGCAGCAAGGAGGCGCTCAGGGGCTCGGTACCATCGGGCTGGCGCCAGTGTCCTTCCCCCGTCGTTGTGTCAGGCCCTGGGCGAGCCGGCGCCCGACAACTTCGAGCCCCGTCGGATCGAGCACGTGGTCATCGTCATGCAGGAGAACCGGTCGTTCGACAGCTACTTTGGCACCCTTTCGGGTGTGCTGGGCTTCGACGACCCGGCCGCTGCGCATCACCCCGCAGGCGGCCGCTCGGTCCTGCACCAAGCCGACCCCGGGCATCCAGATGGTTGCCTCCTGCCCTTCCACCTCGACACGGCTATCACCAGCGCGGCGGCCGCCGTCGATCCCAGCCACGTGTGGTTCGCCCAGCACGCGGTGCACGATGAGCCGGGTAACTGGGTCAGCGCTCACCGGGCCTTCGACGGCGACCAGGTCGGGCCAATGGCCATGGGCTATCACACCCGCGCCGACCTGCCCTTCCACTACGCGTTAGCCGACGAGTTCACTGTCTGCGACCGCTACTACTGCTCGGTGTTGGGCCCGACCAATCCCAACCGGTTGTACGCCTGGACGGGCACCATCGACCCGCAGGGCAACAACGGTGGCCCGGTCACCGGCAACTCGGCCACCCCGCCCTACCGCTGGACAACCTACCCCGAGCGCCTGGAGGGGGTGGGCGTCTCGTGGCGAGTTTACCAGCAGAGGGACAACTACGACTGCAATCCGCTTGCCTGGTTCGCCCAGTTCCAGGCCGCCCCGACCTGCTCCTCGTTGTACCGCAACGGCCGAGAGGCACGATCGGCTGGCGCCTTCGAGCAGGACGTCAGGGACGACCGGTTGCCCGAAGTGTCGTGGGTCATCGCTCCCACCGCCGAGTGCGAGCATCCACCCAATCTGCCGGCCGCCGGCGCAGTCTTCATTGCCGGATGCCTGGAGGCGTTGGCGGCCACACCTGAGGTCTGGCGCAAGACGGCCTTCATCCTCACCTACGACGAGAACGGCGGCTTCTTCGACCATGTCTCCCCGCCCGTCCCGCCCTCCGGCACGGCGGACGAGTTCGTCGGCGCCCTGCCCATCGGGCTGGGTTTTCGGGTACCGACCGTAGTCATCTCCCCGTACAGCCGTGGGGGCCGGGTATGCAGCGAGACCTTCGACCACACGTCCCTGCTTCGCCTGTGCGAACGGGTCTTCGGCGTGGAGGAGCCCAACATCAGCGATTGGCGGAGGGACACCTGTGGGGACCTCACGGCGGCGCTGGACACGAGCCAGCGTTCCTGGGCTTTCCCCCCCCTGCCCGATGCGCACCATCACCTGGTCCAGCAGGTCCGCAGTCGTAACCTACCGCCGCCGGTCGTGCCGATCCGCCAATCCCATCCCGGCCAGGAACCAGGAACCCGGCGCCGCCGGCCCGCCGGCCAGGAGGTGGGTCGTGAGGCGCGGGCTGGACAACCGCTGCCGAGGGGGTCTGGAAAATCCGCTTGCACCTGACGTAAGGTCATGTCATACGGTTCCCGTTGTGCAAACGAACCACTGGAGTGTCGGGGAACTGGCCGCCAAATCGGCCGGCCTGACCGTTCGAGCCCTCCACCATTACGACCAGATCGGCATTCTCGTTCCGACAGGTCGCACCGCCGCCGGCCACCGCGCCGGTACGGCCCCACCGACGTCAGGCGCCTGTACCGGATCGTGGGACTGCGCCAGCTCGGGTTCTCGCTGAGCGAGGCGGTGGCGTGCCTGGACCGGGAGGACCCGGATGTGGTCGGGACGGTCCGACGTCACCTGGAGCGGGTGGAAGCAACCCTCGAGGAATCCCTCGAACGGCGCGACCGGCTGGCCACGGTGCTCAAAGAGGTGGAGGCGGCGCTCCAGCCGTCAACCGAGCAGTTCCTCGACCAGATCGAAAGGACGACCATGTTGGACAACTACCACACCGCCGAGCAGCGTGAGCAGCTGCGGCTCCGGGCAGACGGGCTGGGCCGCCAGCAGATCGAGGCAGTGGAGGCCGAGTGGCCGGAACTGATTGCCAAGGTGCAAGAGGCCATGGCCGCGGCAGGGATCCGGCGGACCCTGAGGCGCAGGCGCTGGCCGCCCGATGGCGGGAGCTGGTCGAGATGTTCACTGGCGGCGATGCCGGCATCCGGGCCAGTCTGGGTCGCTTGTGGCACGGGCAGGGCGACACCCTGGGAGCCCAGCATGCCGGCAGTCCCAGCCCCGAACTGTTCGCCTACGTCAACCAGGGTGGGAAGTGAGTTGTCGGCGATGTCTGTCGCCAGATGCTGTGACATCCTGTCTGTTATGACCAAAGTTGACGGTGTTCGTTGGTGGTCCGTATGACTGGGCCCCAGAGAAGCGAGTTGGACCCGGCGATCCCCTCCACGGTGACCCTGGCGTCGGTCCTGCTGGTCGTCAACCTGGTGCTGAGCATCCTGGTCACTGTGCTGTCGTTGACCCATACCGACACCCTGGTCCGTCTGGCACTGGCTCGCCAGCACTCGGGCCTGTCCACCCAGTCCACCCAGCAGGGGGTAAAGGATGGGCTCTACGGGCGGGCGGTGGTCAACATCGCCATCGGCGTCTGGTACTTCTTCCTCATCACTCGTCTGCGTCATCGCCGGTGGTGGGCCTGGCGGCGAATGGTGTGGATATCGGCCGCGGGTAGTTTTGGTATTATTTACCTCCTCACTCAGCCATACCCGGCGATCTTCAGGGTGGAGCAGGTGGTCCAACTGGTGGTCCTGGCCGCGATTGGAGCCTGCACCCTTCACCCCGCGACCAGGGCATTCGTCGGTCCTCGACCTCCCAGAGGATCACGGCGACGGAGACACCGGCAACCGGTCTGATCTATCCACACTCTGGGCCCAGCCCAGCGCGGTTGACGGGGGCCGTCCACCAACACCATGCGGGCGGAGCAGCGACGAGACGAGGAGCGCCGGACTGATTGAAGTTCTCCTGGACGCTTACGCGCTGCTCGCCGTTCTCCGAGACGAGCCGGCGGCCGACGAGGTCCTTACGATCCTCGCTGGACCAGGTCCGGCCATCAGCAGCCTCAACGCGGCGGAGGTCTTGGACCGCCTTTGTAGGGCTGGAGCCTCGGAGGAGGAAGCCGAGACGGACCTGGCTGGACTGGGGGCCGAGGTCGTCCATCCCTCGGCGGGAGTGATCCTCGCGGCAGGGGTGCTCCGAGGTCGCCATTATCACCGAACGGATCGGCCAGTCAGCCTGGCCGACTGCGTGGCCGCCGCCCATGCCCTGGCGTTGGAAGTGCCGTTGGCCACCTCAGATAGCCCGTTGGCGCAGGTGGTAACCGCCGAGGGGGGACAGGTCCACCCACTCCCGGGCTCGACTGGGCCTGGCCATGAGGAATCCAGTCGCCCGCTGGACGCAGGCGTCCTCCCTCAGCCAGGCTGGCGGCAGAAGCCTTGGCGTCAGCCGTTTCCCCCCTCTGACGCAGCCCGTCGTTGCATCTCCTCCGGCGCTACGTCCTCGACGTGGGTCTGGACGCTCCACACGTGTCCGAAGGGATCTTCGATCTGACCCACCCGATCGCCGTAGAAGCGATTCTCGACCGGTTGCTTGACGGTTGACCCGGCGTCGGTCGCTCTGGCCACCGTGGCGTCCACGTCTTCCACGTAGATCGACAAAGCCACCGCTGTGCCGCCAATGGCTTTGGGCCCTCTGATCCCCATATCGGGGTACTCGTCGGCCAGCATCACCACTGAATTACCGATCTGCAGCTCGGCGTGCCCGACCTTGCCATCAGGGCCGTCCATTCGCATGCGCTCGGTGGCGCCGAAAATATCTTTGTAGAACTCGATGGCGTCAGCCGCCCCGTCGATGTGCAGATAGGGGCAGACCCTGGGATACCTGTCGGGGATGGGCGTCACGTTGGCCATGGTGGACCTCCTCTGGGCGGGTTACGCCCACAGTCTTACCCAGCCCGCCCGGTGTCTTGCCCTTCAGGTCTGGTTGTAAGATATGACCAGTCTGAAGGGGGGATCGTTATGCGACGAATCATCCTCATGTCGGTGGCCATGGTGGCCTGCCTCAGTGCCGGGGCCTGTGGTTCCGCTCGGGCGGCCAGTCACGGTACGCCAAGTCAGGCCGGGGCATCGCCGGCCATCACGTCGAGCACTTCGGTGCCGACCTCCTCGACCAGCACGGCGTCAGGCTCCGCCTCGCCGGCCCCACCGACTGCCTCCCCGGCCAGCTCTACCACCACGTCGGCCCGATCAACGATAACCGGCTCTACGCGGCCAAGCGTGGTTGACGACCTCTGATTCGAGCAGCGGGACGAGTCTGCCACTTCACGCCACAGCTGAGTAACAAGCGCAGCCGATAGTTGTCAAAGTTATGAAAGCCGTG
>JAABUH010005140.1_pt1 | contig 10366 bp, 20 predicted proteins | sample 5559121 | NCBI WGS metagenome assembly JAABUH01 (sample SAMN10711871, study PRJNA513364) | rock metagenome | isolation source: Antarctica rocks | place: Antarctica: Victoria Land, Battleship Promontory nord | collected 2015-12-28 | reverse complement strand
CCCGCCTTTGCATGGACGCTGCGCGCCGCGAGCAGACGCACGCACCCAGCCTGCGGCGGCTGTAGCCCCAGGCCGGACGTCCCGCGGCGTCTACGCATACCCCCTGGCATGCAGCACATGCAGGCGCCGCGCGCCGCCGTCGGCGTGCCCGGGCGCAGGCTCCTGCTCCCTCATGGGGCAGTGACATAAGCCATGCCTTGCAACATGTGACCCTTCCTGCGCCGCGCCGCAGCGGCTCCGGTGCCCTCGGACCACGCTGCAGCATGACAGGCGAGAATCTATCCGGCCCGCTCTCAGGTCTGCCACAAGGCCCGGCTCTCCGGGCGCCCGGCCGGCGCGCGGGCGCGCCTTGTGCAGCAGGTCCTCGCAGATGCGGTCCACGGCGTCCTCGCGGCTGAGCCCGCCGCCGCCGCCGCCGCCCTGCGGGCGCGTGTCGAGCACCAGGCGCACCGCGGCTTGCACGCTCAGCGTGCGGAAGGTCAGGTCGGCGTTGGCGTGCATGCCGAACAGCTCGGGGCTCTCCTGCGCCGGCAGGTCCTCGACCACCTGCGGCCCGCGGCGCCCGGCTTTGGCGTGGGCAGCCTGCCCTACCCTAACCCTGCCGTCAGGGACATGCGCATGCTTGGAAGTGTGCATGCCCGGGCGCCTGCGCGGTTGCATGCTCGCAGCCGGCCGCGCATGCCTGGGCAGCACTGGCTGCGCAGCATGCACATATAAATACGTGGTGGCGGGGGGCGGGAGCCGGCAGCGCTTTGTGCGCATGCGGCGCGCGCCCACCTTCCGGAACACTTCGATCTCGGTGCCCGTCGGCACCGAGTACGCCGCGCCGCCCTCCCTGTGCAGCTCGTACCCGGCCGCCAGCGCCGCCTGCCGCGCCCGCCCAGCCCTGAGCCCCCAAGAAGCTGCCCAGGCAGCAGCCATTGTGCAGGAGCGCTGCGGCAACGAGCAGCATGTCGGCATACCCCTAGCAAATCAGGCACGTGGGCGCGCAGGCGCCGCACGGCGGGGCCAGGCGCCGACCTGGTGGAAGTAGCGCTCGGCGTACGTCTGCATGAGCAGCTTGTCGAACTCGTCGGTGATGCGGCCGCCGTACTGGATGGCCGCGACCATGTAGCGCACCGTCTCCCAGGTCGGCCCCGGCGCGCGCTTGGCGTCCACCTCCAGCAGGTGGTTCTGCGCCGCGCGCCGCGCTCAGCGGCCGCGCGCCGCGGGTCTCGCCTGCATGCTCCAACCGCCAGGCATTGCGGCTTGGGGCCGGGGGGCCTGCCCGGCCCGGCGCGCCTGCAGGAAGGTGGTGCAGGCGGCCAGGTCGGACTGGTTGAACTCGTAGGGCACGTTCCAGCCGACGGGGCCGAACTTGCGGCGCTCCTGGACCACGCTGTGCAGGAAGCACATGATGTACAGCAGCTGCCGCCAGTCCGCGCGGTTCACCGCGTCCAGCATGTCCTGCGCGCGGCGCGCGGCGCATCTGTGCTCACCCGCTGCTCACAAAGGCCCTGACCGCACGCTATACCAGGCGCTGGCGGGCGCGGGCGCCACGCGCGGCAGGCGCGCCTGCGTGACCCACTGCAGGGACGTGCGCAGGCCGGCCTTCATGCCGACGGGCGCCTCGTTGGTGATCTTGATGCCCGCCTGCAGCAGGCCGATCGGGAAGGCCTCGTGCGGCTCCGCCGTGATCCACAGCCGGAAGCTCTCGTGGCAGCCGTCCGCGCGCGCTAGCAGCTGCTCCACCTGCGCGCGCGCGCGCGCCGCTCGTGGGGGGCCGGACACCGGCCGCCACCCTGACGTCGCTTCGTATGGCACTTGCAAGGCTCACGTGACTGAGCGTGACGCGCTCCGCACGCATGATTGCATAAGCAGCCGCCAGGCTCACGCTCTGACGGTCAGGTGGACAGTGCGCAACTGCATGAGCGCGCAGGCGCGCCTCGGAGAGGTAGGCGAGGCTGAGGTGCGTGTTCTGCAGCAGCACCCACTGGCCCTCCGCGATTGCGGTCGCCATGTGGCGCCGCGCAATAATCTCCTGCCCCTGGCCCATGCTCACGCCCAGCGTCCGGACCTTCTTGCGCTTGGCCAGGTCCTCGATGAGCTTGGTCGGGTCGGCGCCTGCGTGCGCGCGCGCGCATGGGGCCGCCAGCCCGGCCAGGGGTCGCATCGCGGCGCCGCGCAGGGTCGCCCTCCCGGACAGTCACGCGCAGCAGGCCGCTCGTCGCAGCCCGCCAGCACGCAGGCGCCCTCCTGCGCGTCGGGGCGCGCGCGCGGGGGCGCGCCCGGCGACAGCAGGCAGATGAGCGGCGTCGTGGGCCGCGACTCGGCCCAGGCGGCCTCCATGCTGAGCGGCACGCTCTCCACGAAGCGCTGCCCCAGCGCGTCGGCGATCATGTCGCCCGCGGCGATCAGCGTGCGGTCCTCGCGCCACGCCTGCGGCCGCGCGCGGCCTAGCGCGCCGTGCACGGGCGCGGCGGGGGCGCTCGCGCCCCGGCGAGCCGCGCGCCGGGCCCACCACGACAGCACGCGCGCTCGACGAAGCAGTCTGCGCGGGGCGCGCGCTGGCGCGGCGCGGCAGGCGCGCCTTGACGATGCACATGCGCTCGAACTTGCTGAGCCGCTCCTCGTAGGCGGGCACGGGCGCGCGCTCGGGCGCCTCGGCGTCGTACCAGGCGCGCCAGGCGCTGTCGCCGCGCGCGACTGCGTCGGCGACGTCGCGGAAGGCGTCCAGGCCGCCCAGCGCCACGATGTTGAGCCAGCAGCTGTCCGGGATCCACTCCTGCACGCGCGGCGTGCCGCGCTGCAGGCCGGCCCCCACGACGCGTGCCGGGGGCGGGGCAGCATGTGTTCTTTTTCAACACGGGTTCTGCATGGGCAGTTGGACTCGTAGCGCTGGGACATGCAGGCCACACGCGCGCCTTGGGCTTCTTGCGGACGCTGTTGATGTCGAGCGCGCCGCCGCCGCGCAGGAACACGTTGACGTCCTCCGACTTGATCTGCGCCAATCAAGCGCGTCCGCCGTCTCGCATGCGCCGTGCCCTCATACCCTGGCTGCGACGGCGACCCGCCATGCATCGAGCGCGGGCAGTGCATGCGCGCGACGGCGGGCGCGTGACGGGCAGGCTCGGGGCGCGGCCAGGGGCGCCGCTGGCGCGGGGCGCGCCTTGCCAGCGGCGACCAGGACCGCTGCGGTCATCATCCAGGCGAAGATCAGCTTGTGCCGCTCGAACAGGCCGCGCTGGATGTACTTGTAGATCTCGAACGTGAGGTGGTCGATGATGTTGGCGATGCGCTTGGCCGGCATGGTCGCGCGCTCGGCCGTGTCGATGGCCGCCTCGTACAGCCCGGTGAACTGCGCGCGCCGCGCGTGCTTCGACGTTCATGCACATGCCTGCATCCGTGACTGCCCGCGCCGCATGCCAGGTCGTGGCGCTCGCGGTGCGACATGTGTCAGCGGGTGCCGCACCGACCCTCATGCAGGCGTGCCCGAGCTGGGGGCGCCCCGTGCGCCACAGGATGGCCGCGCGGGCGGCCGGGCGGCCGCGCCTGCGCGAGGCTGGTCTGGTACATGCAGTTGACGCTGGAGAACTGCGCGATGAGGAAGTAGATGAGCGTGGCGCGGCGCGCGACCGGGCGGAACTCCTCGCACGCGTCGCTGATGCGCCGCTTGGCCTCGCTCGCGCCGGCCAGGCGCTCGTTGACCTCGCCCGCGGTCGCCTTGGTGCTGGCGAGCACGCCGATGAGCTCCGTGTCGTCCAGCAGGTTGCCCTGCGCGCGGCGCGCGCGTCAGGCCCGGCCGTGCCTGGGTTAGGGTTAGGGCTGACAGCTTCACTCCAAAGCAAATCAGATGGCGCCGCTGTGCGGCCTGCCGATCCGCGCATGCGTCGCCGACTAGCTGGAGACAGAGGGCCAGTCCTTGGCATGCGTTGCTGAGTAGCTGGAGGCAGGGGGCCAGTCCCCGGGGCGGCGCGCCTGCGAGTTGGACAGGCGGAAGAGCAGGTCGTCCTCCAGCTGCTTGATCTTGGTGCGGTAGCTCTGCACCTCGCCCACCAGCGCCACGCGCTGCTCCTCCAGCTCCGTCTTCTCCTGCGCGCGCCCCAGCCAGAACAGGCTTAGGGCTCTCCTGGCAACTCGTCCCTTCCCCTCCCCGTCGTGAGCCACTGTGAGCTTCACGCATCGCACGGCCGCACCTTGTGCGACACGCCCGGCAGCCACAGGACGGGGCGCGTGAGGAGTGCACGCGCGGCGGGCGGCGCGCCTTGAGGATGAGCCGGCCAAGGAGCTGGTCCTCCAGGCCGGCCTGCGTGACGGTGAAGTCGATGACGGTGACGCGCGCCGACAGCTCCGGCGTGAAGTGCGGGTTGGGCAGCCGCGTCGTGCAGAACAGCCGGAAGGTCTCCGCGTAGTCCACCTGCCGCCGGGGCTAGGGTTAGGGTGGCCAGTACCAGCATGCTCTCTGCATGCAGGGTTGCATACATCATCACCACTGCTGTGTATCAAACATGGCAGGGGCCCAGGCGCATGGTCACGCGCGGAGCCGCAGCGGGCGCGCCTCCTTGTCGGCGAGCTGCATGGTGAGCCCGCGGCCCTTGCGCGTGACGCGGCGGTCCAGCACCGGGTCCAGCACCGGGTCCAGCTCCTCCTCGATGTTCTCAATCAGCAGCGGCCGCCCCTGGGACAGGCAGTCCTGCGCGCCACGGCGGGCCGGTCATGCAGCCCTGAGGCAGCCCTGGCCACAGGCTGGGGTTTCTACCGAGCCTGGGCAGGAGCCTGGGCAGGTGCCAGGGGGAATCCACCTTATGCAAAGAGCAAAATGTGCTAATTGCTAACCGCACAATGGACCAGCGCAAGCACGCGCAGCCGGCACACGAATAGCGGCCCAGCGGGGCGGCGCCTCCAGGACGGCGCGGAAGGCCTTGTCGGCCAGGCCGATCGTGCGCAGCTGGTTGGCGGCCTCGCGCTGGCGCAGCCAGGCGCGGCCCTGGCCCTGCGGGTCCACGAGCACGGGGAAGCGCGTGGCGCGCGTGACCAGGATGACTTTCTGCACGCTCAGGTCGTCCGTCGGCAGGCCCTGCGCCGCGCTGGCAGGCGCGCCTGTGAGCATGCCGCGCGCGCGGTTGGCGCCTCGTGAGCTCCGAGTTTGAGGGCTCTCGTGCGGCATGCCCACCAGGCAGGCTGAGCGATCGCTCTCCCAGCGAGCACTCCGCCGGCACTCTATGCTGTGCCCTGCTCTTCCATGCAGGGCGGCCAGGCAGGTGTGGAGCCGCAGCGGCGGCGCGCCTGCAGGACCCACTCGCCGACCTCGGCCTCCTCCGCCAGGAACGCGCTGACGCGCAGGTCCTGCGAGGCCGGGATGCGCATGCGCGCGCAGCCGCCCGCAAAGTCGCGCGCGAGCAGCAGCTCGCGGAAGTCGCGGTTGAAGGGGCCCAGGTAGCTGACGAAGCTGCTGGCGACCGCGCAGTCGCCTGGCGCGCCGCGCCACAAGACCCTCACTGACAGCCCCATCCTTTGCATGCATGCTGGTCCTGGGCGCTGTCGCTCTCAGCAGCAGCCTCCTCCTGAGCTCTGCTCAGTGCGTGTCGCCCTGCGAGCGCGCGCATGCTTGCGCGCACCGGCACCAGGCATGTGCCCTAGCAGCAGCCTGGTCGAGCTCTGCCAGGCTCCATTGCCCTGAGGGCATGAGCCCCGCCCACACGCAGACCCTTGCGCCCCACTGCCGGCGGCGAGGGCGGGCGGCGGGCGGCGGGCGGCGCGCCCGTGAGGCGCTGGATCTGGTCGTCAAAGTCCTTGCTGAGCCCGGTCCAGCGGCCCTCCTCGCCGGCCAGCGCGCCCAGCAGCGCGTTGGCGGCCGCCATGCGCCGCGCGGTGGACGCCGCGTCGTCCTCCAGCGCCTGCTTCTGCCGGATGGCCGTGTCGAAGTGGCCCTGACGCGCCGAGGCGGCCGTCAGGCTTCGCGCCGCCCCTCGTCGCTCCAGGTGCAGGACGGGGGTGGGCACGCGCCGGGACGACACACTTGTCCAGCTCCTGTATGGCCGGCCTGCCTGGCTGCGCGGCAACTATGTGCAGCTGGCATCGGAGCGACACATGCACCGTGCTGTTGGAGAAGGCAAGCTTACCACAGGGCGCGGTTGCTCAATCTGAAGGTGGGGCGGCTACGACCTGGCACGGCCGCAGGAAGGAGGCCAGCGCGCCTGCATCTCGTCCAGGCGGCCCTGCACCACGGCCAGCTCGTCCAGCGCGGCGCCCTTCTCGCGCATGGCCACCTTGAGCTTGGCCTCCGCGCCGCGCAGCGCCACGGTCTTGGGCTCCACCACCTTGGCCACGTCGTGGTACGTGCACATCGCGGCCGCCCAGTTGCACAGGCCCGCTACGTTGCCGCTCGCCTGCGCGCGCCCCGCGCGCCCGCTCCGGCGCCGCCGCACCCGGCCTCGCGAGGCTCTCATCCCGCGCCGCACCGCCCCTGCTGTCACTTGCACTGCATGTGACAGGGCAGGAGGCCCCGTCCAGCCCACGCCGCACGGCCTTGCTGGCACATGCAGGCACGGAGTGACAACACGCGGCCGCCGGGCGCGCGGCGCGCGCCGCGCCTTCTTGGCGGAGTCGTAGTTGAAGTCGGGCGCGGAGAAGTAGGGCTTGAGCAGCTCCACGGTCTCGTCGGTGATGCCCTCCTTGGGGAAGTTTTGGAGCGCGGTCAGGAACTGGATGTCGCCCATCATCTTGACCGCCTCGTCGTACGCGCCCGCCAGCACCATGGCGCCCTTGCAGTCCTGCCACACCGCCTTGCCCACCGGGAAGTACCTGCGCGCGCGGGAGGCACGTTCAGCCACAGTGAGCGCTTGAACGCGCGCGGCGCCATGCTGTCACCTGGCTCGCCTGCCCATAACCAGGGAGCTGTCACAAGGCTGAGCCTGAGGCGACATGCGGCGGCGCCAGGCACCGAGGATGCCAGGAATGCTGCATGCGGCCGAGCTCGAGCCAGGCATGCATGCCCCGAGCGGCCCGCGCGCGCGTGGCGCGCCGCAGGAGCAGGACGCAGTCGAAGATGCGCTTGACAACGTCGGGCGGGTTCTTCAGCGCCTTGAGCCTGGAGATGTCCTTGGGCGTGATGCTGTTGAGCGCGGCCAGCGCCGCGTCCAGCGCCGGCTGCGCGCCCGCCAGGTCGCGCTCCGCGTCGTCCTTGACCGCCGCAATCTCCTGCGCGGCGCGCGGCGCTGGCCATGGGTTAAGGGTAGGCTAGGTCCCTACCCTCTCCCTCCGCGGCTGCGCCCAATTCCGCGACGGGTCAGGGTGCGTGGGCGAGCCTCCAAGCGCATTACAGTGAATGAGTAAGGGGACAGGCCCGCAGGCACGGCGGGTGCGGGCAGGGGCCGGCGCGTGGGGCGCGCCGCAGCGGTGTTGGAGACGTCGCTGACGATGACGGCAACCTTGCTCTTCTCCTTCTCGGCGACTGCGGTGCTCGCGCTGATCTCGTGCAGCATCGCCTCGGCGCTGCGCGTGGCCACGGCCAGGTCCGCGTTCTTGACCGCCAGCTCGCCCTGCGGGCCGCCGGCCATGCACCGGTGGGCACGCAGCGTTCTCGAAAATTGTCATGAGTTCCTGGGTTTTCGAAAGACCTGCATCAAGGCTGCACCTATTGCCACATGCATGCGCACAGCCCTGTCAGAGGCGATCGCGCAGCTGACGCGGAGCGCATGCATGGCAGCGGCGGCGCGGGGCGCGCCTTCATGCGGTTAACGTCGACCTTGGCCTCGCTCATCTTGGCCAGGCCGCTGTTGATGGCGGCGGCCAGCTCGCGCGTGGCGGCCAGCTTGCGGCCGTACAGCTCGCGGTAGCCGGTCAAGAAGGCCAGGTACGAGCGCGGCGTCGCGTACACGTGGCGCCGGAAGCGCTCAAAGTACTCGGTGCACGCCACCGTCACCGCGCTGTGCACCGAGCCCATGAGCAGCTTCAGCTGCTCCTTCACCTGCGCGCGCGCGCCCCGGGTCGCCGCTGCCATCAGTTAGGATGTCTGTGAGGCGTCTCGGAAGGCGTTGTTCAAGTTAAGTAGAAAAGGCTGTGCTGCATGGCCTCGCGCCGGCGGCGCGCGCTCCCATACGCTGAGGCGGTGCCAGCCGAGAGCAGTAGGGCCGCGCGCCAGGGCGGGGCAGGCCATGGGCAGGTCGTCGATGGCCTTGCTGGACACGGCCGTCAGCGCCTCCTCCGGCCACGCCAGGAACCAGTCAATGGTGCAGCCGTTGATGAGGCCCGGGAACTGCTGCGCGCGGCGCGAGAAGTGGCCGCCGACCGGCGAGAAGCAAAGCACGACGTGCAGGCGGTCGCGCACGCGGCCCAGGAAGAAGGCGTACACCGCCTCGCCCGTGTCCGCCGCGCCTGCGCGCCCGGGGCGGCGCCGCTAGCCCCTTGCCCAGCCGCGAGCGCCACGGGCCGCCGTGCATGCAGGGACCGCAATGGAGGCGGCACCGGGGCACTCTTTCTTGAAGGCGGGGCGCAGGTCGTTCAGGATGGCGTCCAGCTCGTCGCGCGGGAACAGGCCGGCCACCTCGCCCGTCATCAGCAGCTGGTTGATGTACTCCAGGAAGCCCTCCTCCTTCACCTCCGCATCCCTGCGCGCAACATGAGGCGGAGTCTAGCTTTGAACTGGGCGCGCAGGCGCGGGCTCTGGATCGTCGCGCCGGGTCGCAGCCGGGGCCGTCCGGCGGGGCGGCGGCCCGCTCGGGCGCACGTGAAAATGAACGCGACGGGCTGCCCCTTGAGGCCGGCGATGCGGTAGATGGACTTGAGGTCCTCCAGCAGGTTGGTCACGTTGTATGTCTTGGTGATGGAGATCTGGAACGGGTAGGCGCCTGCCGCGGCGGCAGGTAGACGGCTTGCGCATAGTCTGCATGCTGAGCGATGACATGCGGCGGGTCCACGAGGCGAGCGTGTGTGTCCTGCATGCGGGCAGCGCGCCTGCGATGTAAGCGGCGAGCCGGGCGAGGCTCTGCTTGCCGGAGCCGCCCACGCCCACCAGCAGCGCCGAGCCGCGGTCCAGCGCCAGCAGCCGCGAGATGCGCATGAGGTGCAGCAGCGCGTCCTGGGGCCGGCGCAAGCTTGAGTATGCCTCACGCCGGTCCAGCACCGTGCTGCAGTACCACCAAATCATTAAAATGTCCACCGCGTGTGCGGGCGGTGCGTGTCGCATACCCCGGGCTCGCCGCTAAATAAGGCCCTCTCTCCTGCGGACATGCTGGGACGCACCTGGAAGAGGACCAGCTCGAGCTTTGCGCCGCACGTCTCCTCGTTGAACCTCCGCTGCAGGGCCTCCACCCTCCGCCTGCATGCAGCCTGCCACCCTCAGCTATACAAGTACCTCTCAGGGACCGGAGCAGCAGCGCACGCTGTCACGAGCGTGCTGACGGGCATGCGCAGCGCCGCGCACGGCGGCGCGCACGCGTAGCGCATGGCCGCGCCTGATGTCGGGCAGACCGCCCGCGACTGACTCGTAGAAGGACGGGTGCGCGTCCAGCACCTCGCCGGTCTCCGCATCGGTCACCGGCTCACGCAGGAAGTCCACAAAGTGCAGCGGCTCCTCCAGCTGCCGCACCACACCCGCAGGAAAGTGCTGCCTGTGCCGCGCGGGCGCCGTCGGGCGGAGCCCCGGCCTGGCAGCGCTAGGCGGCGGCCATGTAGCCACGCACGTCTGCATGACTGCCGGTGCGAGCGGGCGAGCTTGGGACAAGCGCGCATGCTTCGTTGCAGCAAAACAGCAAAAAGGGACCGCAGGGCTCGCTTTGAGAGGTCGCGGATGGCGCCGTCGACCCAGGCCTTGTCCTCGTTGGTGATCATCTTGTCGCAGAACACGCGGCCGCACTCGTGCGCCCACAGCGCGGCCAGGTAGCCCGCGGGGCTGGTCACGCGGCCGCCGAACGCGGGCAGCGGCGCGCCCAGCGGCGAGTCCTTCTGGAAGCGGTCCAGCGAGGCGAGCATGATGCCCTGGAAGACCTGCGCGCAGGGTTGAACGTCAAGCTCGCCCTCAGCAGCCTCGTCATGATCTGCCAGCATGTATGCTATCTGATGGGCTGCCCATCTGAGCAGGATGATATGGATGCTATCCTAACCCACCTAAGGGGCATCACCATACTCTCTCCTTTTCAGGTTTGCATGCACATGTGCGCCCAAAGTGCGTGTACTGGCTGTTTCAGCAGCCCTGGCCAATTGTTCAATAGTTCTGACCTACCTTGGAGATGTCGCGCATGTTGAAAAGGTAGTGGAACTTGGCGGGCGTGGGCAGCATCTTGGGCGCCACGCGCGCCCACAGCGCCTGCGTCGCCGCCACCAGGCGCCCGGCCACGGCCACCACCTCCGCGCTGCACGTCTCCGCGCTGAAGCGGCCCTGCATGTT
>JAABUH010005139.1_pt1 | contig 10368 bp, 10 predicted proteins | sample 5559121 | NCBI WGS metagenome assembly JAABUH01 (sample SAMN10711871, study PRJNA513364) | rock metagenome | isolation source: Antarctica rocks | place: Antarctica: Victoria Land, Battleship Promontory nord | collected 2015-12-28 | reverse complement strand
ACACACGACGGATCCATGCGACAAGCTCCTGACGCCCGTGGGAGCGAGCCACGGGCACCTTCAGCCTGCCACATGCGGCCCGTCATCGCTAGCGCCCCCCGTTTCACGGTTTACCGTAGCTGTACCTGTGGAGGTTCAGTCACCTGAAAAGGATTATACGGCTCTCCCAACTGAGTTGCGGGCTGTCGAGGCTGCAATCCAAGAGTCGCGTACAATCCTAGACTTAAAGGATGATTGGGACGGAGAAGGGAGTTGTGGATATGCCGCATCCACTCTTGAACGGGTTAATGGATTGCTATCAAACAACGCCCTAAGTTTGTGGAGATCGCAAAGGGTACAAATACCTGCTCCCGTTATTGGACCGGGACCTGATGGAAGTATCGACATCAATGGCAGCTCACTACCCGCAAACTGCTCGTCAACGTGCCCGCTGATGCCGATAAGCTAGCCACGTTCTATGGAAGTGATCGCGTCGGCCGAGGTGAACTTGCCCATAATGTTATCGAAGGCCGTTTGGATACTTCTGTACAAAACCAATGGCTGTTGATGTGGATAGCGATGTAAATCCATCTTGGGCTAGCGAAAGCATCCCGGACAGCGCGGTGCTATATATGCGAGCGCACCGCTAGCGCTTTAGGGGTGGTACGCTTCAGCCGGGCGCTTTTCGCGATCGAGGTGGCGGCATGTCTACTGAGTGGCGAAAGTATTGCGCAACCCCTCAAGGAGTTCGAAGCCACGCCAAGGTACCGCAGGATAATGCCGTCCTATTGCTGATCGCCGGTGACGTGCGCGCTATACAAGGCCTGGGAGTGGTACATACACCGGACCGTGAGCGTCGCAATCGAGCCCATGTCGATGTGATTGGCGACAAGACGGGTAGAGTTTGATCCGAGCTACTCGAGGTCTGTCGGATAGTGATCCCACTGGATAGCGCAAATGATGCCGACTAGTCGCACAAAAACAGTAAATGGCCGCTGCGACCCGCACATGCACACGACCTACAGCGACGGGCTGGGCAACCCGCGCGAGGTGGTGGAGACGGCGATCGCACGCGGGCTCGACGTGATCGCCGTGACCGACCACGACAGCGTGGCGGGCGCATTGGCCGCGCGCGAACTCGTCCACAAGGAGGGCTACCCGCTCGGCGTCATCGTCGGCAGCGAGGTAACCATGGCGCGCGGTGTGCACCTGCTGGCCCTCTTCGTGGAGGAGCGCCTGCCCATGTTCGAGCCGGCCGCGCGCACGGTCGCCCGCATAGCAGCGTTGGGTGGCGTCGCACTGGCCCCGCATCCCCTGAGCAGGCTCACTCCGAGCCCGGGCCGGCGTCTGATCGAGGGCCTCCTGGCCGAAGGGCTCCCGCTGCTGGGGGTCGAGACGGTCAACCCCAGCCCGGCCGGGCGGCCGGGTGAGCAGGCGCGGTCGCTCAACAAGGGGTGGGGGTTGGCCGAGTTCGGCGGCAGCGACGCGCACTTCCTGCCGCACATCGGCGCCGCCTACACCCTCTTCCCCGGCCGCAGCGCGGCCGACTTCCGGCGCGCCCTGGAAGCGCGCGCCACCGTCGCGCGCCGGGCCGACGAGCCCCTCGCGCGCATCCCCCTGCGCGACTACGCCCGCCAGTCCGGCCGCTCCATGATCCTCAACCCGGCGCAGAAGCTCCTGAGGGTCAATCGATAGCCAGCTATATTATGGTGACATAAGCTCTCATGCTGCTCTCATCTGACGGCCCTAATCTTGCATTGTAGGGGCGATGACGAGATCTCGCCCCTTGCTCGCCGGGAGGGGTCGACGCGTCCGGCATCGCGAGAGTTGACATAACATCGAGATTGCGTCATGCTGTTCGAGGGTGGCCGATACGCCGCCCTTCAGGGTATCAAGAGAGAGGGACAGGGCTGTGATAGCTCCACAAACTTTACTACGGCGATTGCTGCCGCTAGGCGCGCTCGCCGCGTTGATGATGATGGTCTTCGGATCGTTCGCCGTCGCGCACGCCGCGGGCGGCGCGACCTTCCGTGACGCCGCCGGTTTCTTCACGCAGGCGGGCCAATCGCGCATCAATCAGGCGGCGCAGAGCGCCAACCTGCGCGTGCTGGTGCTGACCACGACGCAGCAATTCAGCAACAAAAACGCTTTTCACAGCTACGTGCGTAGCCAATCGACCGACCGCGGCGGCGTAACCATTGCTTTCGATAAGCCCGCGAAGTTCACGTACGTGCTCTATGGACCCGACTCGGGCCTCAGCACGGCCCAGGCGGAGCAGGGTAGGCAGCAAGGTTTGTCATATTTCGGCCGGGGCCGATTCACAGATGGCATCGTGCAGATGATCCAGTATTACCAGAGCGTCGGCGCCTCGTCCCCGGGTGGGAGCACGAGCGTGCCGGCGCCGGGTGTCCAGACACCGGCCCCCGCGCCCGCGCGTGGATTTAGCTTCGGCGGCATACTCGTGCCCCTAATCGTTCTCGGGCTGTTGGGCTTCGCGCTCTCGCGCATGTTGGGTGGGCGTCGTCGTAATGTTGCTCCCGGTGTCCGCCCCGGCTTTGGCCAGCCCCCCATGGGTCCCGGCCCTTACAATCAGGGGCCGCAGGGTCCGTACCAGGGCCAGGGCGGCTATTCGAATCAGGGCTTCGGCAACCAGGGCAATCGAGGTGGCGGTATCGGAAGCAGTATTGCCGGTGGTGTGGCCGGCGGCTTGGCCGGCAGCTTCATCGGCAACGAGCTCTTCGGCAACCATGGCAGTGGCGGGGCTGCCAATGCGGCCAGCCCCGACGCGAGCGGTGGCACTGCAGGCGACCCGCACGATACCGCCAGCGCGCAGCAAGACCAGGGCAACTGGGGCGGCGACTCCGGCGGCTGGGGCAGCAGCGGCGCCGACGCGAGTGGTCTTGGTGGCGGCGATTCCGGTGGTTTCGGAGGCGACTCGGGCGGCGGGGGCGACTCCGGCGGTTGGTCGTAGCCGGCAACGTACAAGGCTTGGAGGGGCGGGGTCACACAGTGTGATTCCGCCCCTTTGCTTTTGGATGTCTCCCATGACTAGCCCCGCCCAAATGGGCAGGGCTGCGCCCCCGGCTCCCGCGGGTATACTGTAGGGAGTGGTGTAGCTCCGCCGTGTCTACACAAAATCCCCCCCCATAAGTCGCGGGCGTCGCACCGGCCACGTCGCCGGTCCCCCATGTCGTGTGGCGCCCGCCACGGGTCTACAAAATTTGCTTTACATGAGCGCGAGGAGTCCTGGAGCATGACAATGACCGACACACGACCGAAGACGATCGGGGAGCTGCGCCGTGGCGAGTACCGCGTCCTCCCTATCAAGGAAGAGATGCGCAAGAATCTCGTGGCCAAGCTGCGCGGCGGCGAGGAGCTCTTCCCCGGCATCGTCGGATACGAGGACACCGTGATCCCGCAGGTCGAGAACGCCATCCTCTCCGGACAGGACATCGTGCTGCTCGGCGAGCGCGGCCAGGCCAAGACGCGTCTGGCCCGCTCGCTTGTCAACCTGCTCGACGAGGAGGTCCCGGCCATCGCGGGGTGCGAGATCAACGACAACCCCTACGCGCCGGCCTGCGCCGTCTGCCGCGCCAGGGTCGCTGAGCACGGCGACGACGTCGAGATTACCTGGCTGCGCCGCGAGGACCGCTACGGCGAGAAGTTGGCCACGCCCGACATCACCATCGCCGACCTGATCGGCGAGATCGACCCCGTCAAGGTGGCCGAGGGCCGCTACCTCTCCGACGAGGAAACGATCGCCTACGGCCTGATCCCGCGCACTAATAGGGGCATCTTCTGCCTCAACGAGCTCCCCGACCTCGCTGAGCGCATCCAGGTCGGCCTACTCAACATCATGGAAGAGCGCGACGTGCAGATCCGCGGCTACAAGGTACGCCTGCCGCTCGACACCTACGTGGTGGCCAGCGCCAACCCCGAGGACTACACCAACCGCGGCCGTATCATCACGCCGCTCAAGGACCGCATCGGCTCCGAGATCCGCACGCACTACCCGCGCACCATTGAAGGGGAAATCTCCATCATGGACCAGGAGGCCGCGCCGCTCTCCGTGAGCGGGCTGCAGGTCACCTACCCGCAATACATGAAAGAGATCATCGCCGAGGTCACGCACCTGGCGCGCAGAAACCCCGACATCTCCAAGCGCTCGGGCGTGAGTGTGCGCGTGTCGGTCTGCAACTACGAGAACGTGCTCTCCAACGCCGCGCGCCGCGCCGTGCGCCTCGACGAGAAGGCGGTCGTGCCGCGCATCTCCGACCTCTCGGCCGTGCTGGCCTCGACCGCGGGCAAGATCGAGCTGGAGGCGGTCGGCGACGTCAGCGAGGAGCGCCTGATCGAGCGCATCGTGCAGGGCGCCATCGTCAATGTGTGGAACCGCCACTTCCTGCTGGCCGACTTCGAGGGTCTCCTGGGCCGCTTCGACCGCGGCTTCGGCGTCGACGCCTCGGACGATCTGCCCTCGAGCCACTATCTCAAGGGCATCGAGGACATCAAGGGGCTCAAAGAGGCCGTGACCAAGATCGGGGGCCAGGGTAGCCCGGCCAGCATCGCCTCGGCTGTCGAGTTTATCATGGAGGGCCTGCACCTCAACCGCAAGCTCAATAAAGATCGCGCCTCCGGCACGGGCAAGGCGCGGTATCGCAAGTAGGGAGCCCACCATGTTCGAACGCTACTCATACCGCTACAGCCAGTGGGACGACACGCAGCAGGTCGCGCCCTTCGACGCCGACGACCTCATGGAGGCCATGGCCGACAAGCTGATCGAGGACGGCGACCTGCAGCGCGCCCTCAACGACATGTACCGCCGCGGCGACCGCGGCGCGCTCGACGACCGCCTCAAGGGCCTGCGCGAGATGATGGAACGCCTGCGCCAGCAGCGTCAGGAGCAACTGCAGCGCCACGACCTCAACGGCATCATGGACGACATCAACAAGCGCCTCGACGACGTGGTCGACACCGAGCGGAGGGGCATCGACCGCCGCCTGGAGGATGCAGCCAGCCCGCCGTCCGCGGACAGCGAGAACACCACGGCGGCCGACAACGAGGCCCTGCGCAAGATGCTGGAGAAGATGGCCGACCGCAAGCGCGAACAACTCGGGGGGTTGCCCGAGGACGCCCCCGGCCGCCTCAAAGGGCTCTCCGAGTACGACTTCATGGACGAGGAGGCGCGCCAGAAGTTCCAGGAGCTGCAGCAGATGCTGCAACAGCAGGTCCTCAACAGCTACTTCCAGGGTATGCAGCAGGCCATCCAGGAGATGACGCCCGAGGACCTCGCGCGCACCCGCGAGATGGTGCGCGATCTCAATCAGATGCTGGAGGACCGCATCCAGGGCCGCGAGCCCAAGTTCAACGAGTTCATGGACAAGTACGGCGAGATGTTCCCCGGCGTGCAGAACCTCGACGAGCTGCTGGAGCAGCTGGCCGGTCGCATGGCGGCCATGAACTCCCTCATGCAGAGCATGAGCCCCGAGATGCGCGAGCAGCTACAGGGCATGATGGAGGGCATGCTCGGCGACGACCGCCTGCGCGTGGACATGATGCGCCTGATGTCCAATATGGCCCAGCTGATGCCCATGGACATGGAGGGCCAGGGCTATTCCTTCGGCGGCGACCAGCCGCTCTCCCTCATGGAGGCCATGGCTATGATGGAGCGCCTGCAGGGCATGGGCCAGCTCGAGCAGGCCATGCAGCAGGCGGCGCAGACGGGCGCCGTCGACGGGATCGACCCCGAGCAGGTCCGCGAGCTGATGGACGCCGAGACGGCCGCCCAACTGGAACGGCTGCAGAGCCTGAGCAAGATGCTCGAGGACGCCGGGTACATCCAGCGCAAGGGCGACAAGTGGGAGCTCACGCCGCGCGCCCTGCGCAAGATCGGCCAGAAGGCGCTCAAGGACGTCTTCTCCAACATGAAGCGCGACGGCTTCGGCAAGCACGAGACCGAGACGCGCGGGACGGGCGGCGAGCGCACCGAGGAGACCAAACCCTACGAGTTCGGCGACCCGTTCTTCATGGACATCAAGGGCACCATGATGAACGCGCTGGCGCGCAACGGGGCCGGTACGCCCGTGCGCATGATCCCGGCCGACTTCGAGGTCTACCGCACCGAGCTGCTCACGCAGTCCTCCACCGTCTTGATGCTCGACAAGAGCCGCTCTATGTTCCTCAACGGCTGCTGGATGGCCGCCAAGAAGGTGACCATGGCGCTCGACTCGCTCATCCGCGGGCAGTTCCCGCGCGACAACCTCTACGTGGTCGAGTTCTCGTACCTGGCCAAGCAGATCGAGCCGACCGACCTGCCGCTGGAGACGTGGGACGAGTACACCTACGGCACCAACTTCCAGCACGGCATCATGCTGGCGCGCCAGTTGCTCGCTAAGAGTAAGGCGCAGAACAAGCAGATCATCATCGTGACCGACGGCGAGCCGACCACCCACCTGGAGAACGGCGAGCCGATCTTCGACTACCCTCCCACGCAGCGATGCATCTCCGAGACCCTGCGCGAGGTCGGCCGCGCCACGCGCGACAATATCGTCATCAACACCTTCATGCTGGAGACGACGCCGTGGCTCTCCAGCTTCGTCGACCAGATGACCAACATCAACAAGGGCCGCGCCTTCTACGCCGCCCCCGACCGCCTCGGTGAGTATATCCTCGTCGACTACGTGCGCAACAAGCGCAAAAAAGTGGGGTGAACGCGCGAAAAGGGAGGGGGGCGGGCGCCACGCCCGTCCCCTCCGTTGTTTCCGTTGACCCGTCCTGACCTCGCGGGGACTTTTTATGCGTTGAGACTGAAGCTCCCGCATTGACGGAACTGACGCGACGTGGGTACGATGTAGGTGGTCTATACGTTGCGATCGCGAAAGTGGAGCGGAGGGGGCACGGTGGGTATTACCGAACTGCGGCAGACGCTGACCCAAGCCTTGACCTCGGCGGAGGAAGGCAATGTGTCGGAGACAGTGCGGGCGCTCAAGGCGGCCTTGCAAGACGTCGACGGGCAGCGCCTCCTCACAACAACGGAAGCTGCACAGCTGCTCGGGGTGCGTTCCATCAACACTGTCAAGTCGTGGGTACGCACCGGCTACGTCGGGGGCGTTGTACACGGAGGCCGCACGCTCATACCGATGTCCGAGATTGAGCGTATCCAGGACAGCGACCGCGTCCGTGGTATCCGCGCGGCGGAGAGGCTGCACGCCGAAAGCGCCTCCTTGGGCGATGACGACGAGATGAACCAGGAGGAACTCGACGCGCTTGACGTGGGGCGACCTGGAACACTACCGTGGCAGCGCACCGGGGATGGCCTCCGACAAAACAGAGAGCAGCGCCTCGCGTGATTCGGGCTGTCCTTGACACAAGCGTACTGGTACCACGCTGGTCGCGGGAGGCGCTACAAATCGCGGCGCAAGATGGTCTCTACACGGCCCTATGGTCGCCTTGGATCATTGCCGAGTTGCATCGCGTCTTGACGTGGCGCTGGCTCAAAGCCACGAATAACGACGTTTCGCTCGGCAACCAGCGCCGGTGCAGCCGTGCGGCGAAGGCGATGATGCGCATCTTGACGCCGACGTTCGAACTGGTGGACACGCGTCCGCCGTACCCAACGCCGTGGGACGACCTTGAGGATGAGGACGATGTGCCCGTATGGGCGACAGCTATCATCGGCAAGGCTACTTACGTCGTTTCCAGCAATACGCGGCACTATCCGCCCGCGCAAGCCGATGGCCGTCATGCCTACCAGGGTATAGAGTACATCGGCGCGCCCACGTTCCTCGACATGCTATACGACGGCCCCGCGCCTGCGTGACAGGTAGTGGAATCAGGCAAACTCGATCATTACCTCTTTGATCTCGCCGGTCTCGCGGTCGCGGTAGGTGAACGCGGTGAGCGGGAACTCCTCTGGGCTCATCATATGTAGTTGCAGACGCACGCGCAGGCGCAACTCCAGGGCCAGGCGCAGCAACAAGCGGGCGTCCTCTTTGCCTATGACACCATCAGGGAATATGAGTTTAGTCAGACCGGAGAAAGTGCGGTTAACGCTGCGCAAGTCGCGCGCTTCACTCGGCGCGCGGCGCCTCGAACCACTGTTCCCACAGGACGCTGTAGCCACCGATGCGACGCAGTTCGCGATGGAAGATCTCGCTGGTGTAGTCGAGGATGAAGCCGACGTGTCGCGTCAGGAGATCGGGCGTCAGCTTGGGCAACTCCCACCCTGGTAGGTAGGCCGCCCATCGATCGTGGAAGGCCGTATCGTCGCTGACCGAGGGCGGCAGAGACTTGAAGAGGTGCTCGGCCAGTTCGTTGCGGCGCGGATCGTAGTTGATGTTTCCGTTGAAGACGAAGCCGGCGTCGCCGGCGACGGTGATGGTACCGCGATTGATCTGCCCGCTCTCCATTCCATACCGTTATCTTAGTACTCGCATAATTGTACGCGATAGCGGTAAGCAGGGCATGCGTTTGCGCATGTGCCGGGCGCGCCCCGCGATTGTGACGGCCTGCATCCCCGGCGGCCCCGGGCGCCGCGCCCCCGGCGCGCGTGTTCCTTGACGGCCCCCCGATCCGTGCTACACTAGCCCTGTCCCTAAGACGCCTGCCCCGCGGGGCAGGCGTCCTAGGGGCGGGGGCGGAGGTGGCGCGCCGGAGCGCGGCAGTGCACGGCGTTGCACGACCACAGCACGGACCCACGCAGTCCCTGCACGGGGCCGGCATGGTCGTCCGCACGGGCACGGCACGCGGGGGACGGGCGGCGGGCGTCTGCCATGTCTGGCCGCGCGGGCGTCGCGCGCCGGCGCCCCCGGTCGCCGGCCGCGCGTCACACTCTCGGGGCACACCCGCATGTGCCTCGTTCTGCAGCCGAGCGGACCATGTTCTAACTCTTTTGGGTGTGTTTCACTCCTGTTAAAAGAGGGTCGGCTTTAACATAATATAGGGATTTGGCAGCGGATAAGGCTCCGTGGCAGAGTGGGGGATGCCACTCACCCATCCTACCCAGGAGCCTGCTGCCATGATAGCCCACGGCGGCGCGCTTGACCAGCGCGCGCTGAATGTCGTGCGGGATCATGATCCCGTCGTGCGGCGCTACCGCGCCTTCTTCGCCCATCTGGACTGGCCCGTTATCCCCGCGCCCGAGGCGGCGCGCCCCCGGCCTGGCCCGGTGCCGCACCCGCCGGCCGCCTACGTCAAGGCGTTGCTGATCAAGCTCTGCGCGCATAAAGAGTACGTCACCCAGATGCGTGCTTTCCTGGTCGAGCATCCCCTCCTCGTGCTGGAGATCGGCTTCCGGCCCGTGCCCGCGGCGACGGAGTCCTATGGTGTCGACGTGGAACGCACGGTCCCGTGCGACCGTTGGCTGCGCCACGGGCAGCAGCATGTGGACAACGCCCTGCGCCAGGCGCTGTTGCGCGGGACCGTCCGGGCGCTCCAGGGCGAGATCCCCGGTCGGGGCGAAACGGTCGCGGTCGACGTCAAGCACATCGACGCCTGGGTGGAGCAGAACACCCCCACGGCCTACGTCCCCCACCGCTACGACCCGGCGCGGCAGCCGACGGGCGACCCCGCTTGCCGCCTGGGCGTCAAGACGCGCAGCAATCAGGGGCGCGCACACGGTCCCACGGCCCCGCGCCCGGAGGCCGCCCCGCGCCCGGAAAAGGAGTTTGTCTGGGGCTACGGGAGCGGTGTGGTCGCCGCCACCGACCCCACGTATGGCGATGTGGCCCTGGCCGCGTACACCCACCCCTTCACCGAGGTGGACTCGACCTATTATCACCCGCTCTACCGCCGCACGGTCGCCACGCTCGGCTTTGCCCCCCCCACTGTCACCGCCGATGCGGCCTGCGACGCCTGGCCTATCGAGGAGACGTGCGCCGCGCCAGGCGGGATGGCCGCCATCCCCCTCAACACGTGCGGCCCTCCCGCGCCCCACCGCTTGCCCGACGGCACCCCACTCTGCCCAACGGGCCTGGCGATGAGCCCCTCCTATGCGTTCGACCACACCGACGGCTAGCGCGCCCGGGCGTTCCGCTGCCCGTTGCTGCACCCGCGCCCCACCGGCCAGACCTGCGCCCCCGCGCAGTTCGCCAAAGGGCCGGGCTGCGTCACGGACATCAACAGCGAGGCGGGCGGCCTCATACGCGTCCTGCTCGACCGCGATTCCGCCGCCTACAAAGACCTCTATCGCCAACGAACCTCCACCGCGCGCATCAACTCCCAGGCCACAGCCCTTGGCATCGAGCGCCCCAAGGTGCGCAACGGGAATTCCGTCCGCACGCTCAACACCTTGACCTACATCGTCATCACTGTGCAGGCCCTCGCACGCGCCCGCCTAGCCAATGCACGCGCCCCCACGCCGACTATCATATTATGTTAAAGCCGACCCTC
>JAABUH010005138.1_pt1 | contig 10370 bp, 11 predicted proteins | sample 5559121 | NCBI WGS metagenome assembly JAABUH01 (sample SAMN10711871, study PRJNA513364) | rock metagenome | isolation source: Antarctica rocks | place: Antarctica: Victoria Land, Battleship Promontory nord | collected 2015-12-28 | reverse complement strand
TCATGCACACCTGCTTGTTGCAATGCTGTGCTCCAAGCTGGGCATGTGCATGCATAGCGTCGCAGCTAGACAGATGTGCTTTCAGGCTTGAACAAGTCTGGTGCTGTTCAACGTGTGCATCCCCACTTGCCTTATGTCCTGCCTTGATTTGGTTGCTGCTTGTCTTAGCTTTGTTGGCTGCAGAAGCCAAGAAAATATTTTGTTGGTGCACTGATGCATGTACCCATCAGAAGTTGTCACGTGGGCTACAAGCTGAGTCTTGTTCCTGATATGATTGAGTCTGGTTTTGCATGATGCTGCTCATTCGGACATCTAGAATAGATTTGCATAAAAGAAGAGTATGTTGCAGGGCTTGCAGCCAGACATTCTTCCCATAGCCATGATGTTATGTCAAGACCCAACTGCTGCGGTGCGATCCGCAGTAGCAAAGCAGATGGGGCGTGTTGTGTGTGCACTGTGGCCGTATCAGCAGGCAAAGCAAGGCAGCTCCGCAACTCAAGCTGCTGATGTCCATAAGGAGGATGAGTCTAGCCAGCTGGCTAATGGTGTCGGTGACATGTCTCTACATCAGACAGAAGAGCTGCATCAGCACACTCAAGATAGTGACATGCGGAAAGAGATTGTGCGCTGCGTGCACTCGCTTGCATCTCAAAATGCATATCAGCTCAGACAGCAGTTTGTGGAAGTGTGTTATCATGTAGCAAAGGCATGCTGTGAACTGCAGATGACTGTGTTTCGGACACACTTTATGCCGGCAATGCTGATTCTGTCACAGGATCATATTGCCAATGTCAGGCTTGCTTTGGCCAGAGCTCTAAGTCTGTTGCGCTCCAGTGAGCTGGCTGATTTGCCTGAGGTATTAGGAACTCTTGATGTGTTAGCGCGTGACAAGGACTCTGATGTTGTCAACTGTATCAAACAACAGCCATCTCATAAAGTAGAGCCTGACATCTGATGTGTCAAGACATGCTCAAGCAGCACAGGCTGGTCATTTTAGCTTTACCTCTGCAGCAGCTTGTTTGGCCACTGCAGCTTCTCAACATGCAATTGTTGACACAGGAACATGGAGTTCAAACTACTTAACGAGGAATAGGATACAAAGCAAAAAGTTCACAACGACGTATGCACGCTGCACAAGCCACCTGTACATCAAGACCGCATCTTTAACAGCAGCTGACAACTGTCACAATGCCATCGAAATGATTACAATCTAGTGTTGTCAACGTGCCAATGAAAAAGACCGTGCTTGTCTTTGCATGTTTATGTACAACATAAAATCCAAGGCTCCAAAGGTAACAGAGGCAAAGTCACTGGACTGCCAGTAGCTGAGTCTGTACCAATGCTCATGTTTGTAAACCCTACCAGACCCCTGTGCTGGTTTACACAGTATCTAGTCTCTAAAGTGTGGCCACTACGCTGGATTGCGCAATGCCGTTTGAAATCAAAGCGGCCATGATGTTGGAAGCATCATGCCAATGTGGTTTAGCCTATTTGGCCACCAAAGTTGACTGCTTGCACATATAACCTCTGCACAGTCTGGGCTTATTTCAAAAGATCCTGTCAGCAATCCTTGGCATGTTTCGTCACTGCAGAATCTACAGACCTAATGCAAAGTGAAAATGTGCTGCTGAGCATTTGCTGATGTACCCGAGCGAAGGGCTCACAAAAGCAAGAATGCATCAACAGAAAAGCAGGGGTGAAAGTCGCTCTGCGCTAGCACGTGACTACCCAAAACTGGAAAACATGTTTTAGATCCTTTGTCATGCACCCACAAATACGCACTGATGGTGCAAGGCATTTCTGACTGACTAAGCACTACAAACACTAGACTATCACACACCACACACACACGAACCATTTCACTTCTGCCACAGGTGATAAAAAGAACCTGTGGCTGATTATACAAGCAGCAGCAACCCTGAAACGTAGTGCTCTGGACAGAAGCAGCACAGCTACTGAACCTTGCTGGACTGTGGTAGATCACCATCACCAAAAGCACACCCACAAACAGAATAATCAAGTCAAAAGCAAGGGCGCAGCATTGCAAGCAAGTGCACATCCCAAATCCACCTTGGAGACACAGTCTGAACTCTCAGCTCCCACACTCAAATGCATGAGCAGAAGCAGATGACGCTTCTGGTTCAGCATGTTGCAGCTTCATAGCAGACATGTGTAGCTGACGGCAAGCGTCGGTGTTGCTCAGCTGCAGTACAAATCCTTCTCAATGATGGGGGGAATGGGCTTGATCTCAGTACCCAACTCCTGCTCAATACGATACCTGCAAGGGGTATACATAACAAATGGTTTAAATTTTGACTGCAGCTTATATCGCTGCAGGAGACAACACATGCACAGCATTTTGTTGGCAAACGCAAAAGTCATGATAATCAGCTGGCAAAAGCACTTTTCAACAAACAAATACCAAACAAGCATTGATCTAGTGGCTGTGTGCGCTTACAGGTTGAAGCGGTCTTCATAGGTGATGAGGTTCACGGCCAACCCCAAATGCCCAAATCTGCCAGATCTGCCCACCTGCAAACATCAACAATGCAGAAGTCAACTTGATTTCACTGTCTGCAAAGCAATGCATGGTGCACCAATGATCTGGCATTGCCACATCTCTGCAGAATCTTGGCTGTTAGAATGGCAGTAAATGCAAGGGCCAAAACAAAGACACTCAGCAGTAAACTCACCCTGTGCAGGTAGGTCTCAGAGTTCTTTGGGAAGTCAAAGTTGATGACCACATTTACAGCTTGAATGTCAATTCCACGGGTGAAAAGATCTGCAACACAAGAATGCTTGTCAAAGGAGCTAGATACAAAATACTTGCTTATAGCTCATGGAAAACCGTGTGCCTCCATTACCTGATGACACCAAGTTTCTGCAGTTGCCATTTCTGAAGTCATGAAACACCCTGTTCCTGTGGCTTTGCAGCATCTTGGCGTGAATGTAGAAGCATGAGTACCCAAGTTCTGTGATCTTCTTGGACAGCAGTTCAACTCTGTTGACTGAATTGCAAAAGATGATGGACTGATTGATTTGCAGCTGCAGCGCACAAACATCAGTCAAGCAGAGCGACCCGCAGGCTTGCAACCACGCATGTCACCAGAAAACTCTACTGACCTTGGAGAACAAAGTGTTCAAGCAGTGTACTTTCTGTCTCTCCTCCACAAATGCGTAGTACTGCATCAGGTCATGACAAATTGTAGCCTTCCATCATTGACCACTGCCGATCATTGCTTTGTACATATGACAGTCAGCAGCACATGGCTGACCTGTGTGACACCCTTCAGGGTCAACTCCTCCATTAAATTGACAACATATGGCTTGCGCAGAAACTTGTCCCGGAACTGCTTCACTGTCACTGGGAACGTTGCAGAGTACAACAAGATCTGCTTGTCTTGAGGCAAAAAGCCTATGAGCTGCTCAATGATGGGCTGAAACTCTGGAGATAGCAGTTTGTCAGCCTGCAGATACAGTTGTTCAGTAGCCTGACAAGGGAAAACCTCGAAGCCTTCTGCACTGCACATCTCACCTCGTCCATGGCTAGCATCTTACACCTGTCCAGCTTTGCCACCCCTTTGTCAGACAGATCCAAAATGCGACCTGGCGTGGCGACGATGATGTGCACGACGTTGTGCAGCCGAAGAATATCGTCTCTCAGGCTTGTGCCTCCAGTTGTTACCATGACCTCTACGCCCAGATGCTTACCCAGCTCTTTGCATACTTGTGACGTTTGAAGAGCCAGCTCGCGGGTTGGCACCAAGATCATAGCTGCAAGGAAAGGGCCATCGTCTCAGCCTAAACAGCTTGTCAGCGAAGAAGCTTGAAAAAAAGATTGCGTACCCTGAATGACGTTCTTGGTAACGTCAATACGTTCCAGGATAGGAATGCTAAAAGCTGCCGTTTTGCCGGTGCCATTCTTGGCTCTGGCAAGGATGTCTCGGCCAGTCAGGGCGATCGGGATGCTTTCTTCTTGAATAGGTGACGGCTTTTCGAAGCCCTTTTCATAGATGCCTTGCAGCAACTCACGCTTCAAGAAGTAATCCTCAAAGTCGTTGCCCTTGGTCGCTGTGACATCCTGCGACGCGGAATTGACACTGTTATGCAACCCAGTCAGTGCTTTCGTTGAACTGTGTGATCAAAGGTCGCAGCGTATACCTCTGTCTGCTTCCGTTTATCCTGAGGGGGTAGAACCAACGATTTCTTCCAATCTGCGTCGCTTTGAGCAGGCTGAGCCATGCTCGCTACCTATAGTTTTACACCTGGATTGAAGCTGAAGACCCTGTTGCTGATGCACAGACGCTGAAACAAGTTATTGCACTTTTCAGAGCTGTTTTGCGCCGGTGCCGAGAGTCTTGGCTGATACGGTGCATAGACAAGAGCAGGAGGATTGGAAGTTGGCAGAACAACCCTTCCCAAAACCCTATCCAAGTCAGAGCTCTGACTTCGCATTTGTCAAAGTCAACGGAGCTGCTTTTGCTGTCCTTGCAAACGCAAATCAACCCTTGAACAGTCTCGTTGGAGCATCTCATTGCCTGGACTAATTGCCAGCAGGCTGCGAAGCATACAGTCTCGATACGCGCGCGTATTTAGCTGAGCCAGCTCGAAATCAATATCGTGAAGCGTTTGTTGGCGACAAACTTAGTCAGCACAGCTGCAGACCTTTGCAGCAATGACAGCATGTCACGCACAGTGCATTCGCAGGCCTCTATTGACTAGAAGCTTCATCCAGCACCACAAGTGCCAGCGCATATCACACAAGCGAGCAGCTAGGCTCTGTCCTAAAGCCAAGCTTGACCCAAGCGAAGCAACAGAAAGCCTCGGTACATAAAGGCACTGCTTGATGAGGCGCTGCAGCACCAATACTCTCACATATGCCTGAATGACCTGACTGACCTGCCAACACTGCAGAAACAAGCACAGAGCAAAACGGGCTTATGGCCCCAGACCCTCAAAGCGATGCCGAGAAAACAGCGTTGCAATCCTTTCTGTACCCAGATGCCTCAGAACTTAGCAATTCTGAAATGCCAATTTGGGACCACCTGGATGAGCTTAGGGAACGGCTATTGATAGCGGCGCTGGCTGCTGGTGGTGCCATCCTGACCTGTTTCTGTTTTTCCAAAGATCTTGTAGTGTTTCTAGAGGCCCCAGTGGCTGAACAAGGGGTCAGGTTCTTGCAGCTTTCACCCGGTGAATTCTTCTTCACCACATTCAAGGTATGTGTAGCAGCTGCCCTCTAGGTGCAGTCCTTGCCAACGCCACTTAGCCTTCAGAAAGCATTCATTGTACCACACATGCTGTCCTGTGCCTTTCATGTTTGCAATGCCATGTGCAGGTTGCAGGATATGCAGGCCTGTTGCTGGCTACCCCAACCGTGCTTTATGAAGTTGTGGCGTGGGTCTTTCCTGGCTTGACACAGTCAGAGCAGAAGCAACTGGCTCCTATTGTTTTTGGCTCTTCCATCCTGTTTTACCTAGGGTACACATGCTGCTTGCTTGCGCACATCATAATGTCCTGTTCTGTTGCCAAGCGCATCTGTGTGTGACTCTGTGCGCCAGCAGTGCAGTCCTGCTCATGCCAGTGCACACTGTGAGCTGGCCTGCAGGCTTGTATAAGGTTCATAACACCGATGTATGCATGCAGAACAGGTTGGACACCTCGACAGCACCACATCCAGTGACGCATGCAATGCTGAATGCAATGCTGCCTGCAGGCTTGTATTTGCTTACCAGATTTTGACCCCAGCAGCCCTCCAATTCTTTGTACAGTATGCTGATGGAGCCGTGGAGTCACTTTGGTCCATTGACCAGTACTTTGAGTTTGTGCTGGTTTTGCTACTTAGTACCGGCTTGTCCTTCCAGGTGATCATTACATCTGGCTATTGGTGCATGACACAGGCATGATGACCTGGACACCTGTTTGTGTATCCTCTGTGATTGCAAGTCTCATAGACGCACAAAGTGCATGCTCTTCATCCATACAAATGCATGCGCCTGGTTTTTTATTGGATCCTCATTCTGTTTTAAAGGCCAGCACTCCAAAAACCCAGATGCAACCTGCAGGTGCCCGTCATACAGGTTTTGCTAGGCAACACAGGCATTGTTTCTTCAAAGCAGATGTTTGCACAGTGGCGGTATGTGGTGGTGGGGGCAACCATTGCTGCTGCTGTACTGACACCGTCCACAGACCCTTTTACGCAGACATTGCTAGCAGTGCCTTTGATTGGCTTGTACTTGGGTGGCGCAGCCTGTGTCAGGTTGATTGAGTCACAAAAGTCTGCTCCATCACAGACACCAAGTTAGCCACCCATGTTCATGCTAGTAGCAGGTGGAGGGCTCTTATGTTGCATCCCCACAGTGAATTGGCTGCGCTAGTCAGGCGGCCTAGAACCTGCTACACATGCTGGGGTTTCATATTGCGGGCTCGTTTTGACATAAATGGCTAAAATTGTTCAGCCTCTGTGACATGCACAAACGGGATCGCTGCTCAGCTTATTGAATTGGGTATATGTAAGTGTTTAAATGATACAGAAATCTTGCCATGATGACAGCAGTATCTCTGTGCACTGTAGTGATCGATGTTGTCGCCAGCTGCTGAGCATCACACAGGCCGGTCATAATTCACACGCCTGATTTCATAAAACAAAACGTAGGAACACTGATGAGGTAAGAAAACAGCACAGGATGTTGTACATAGGAAATCATTGAAGCAGCCACTTTGGACTACTCAATGTTACTACTATCACGTACAAATGATAATACCAGAACCAACTTGGAAGAGACAGATCTGAAACATCAAGTGCCTTTGTAGGCGTTTGCTGATGCTTCATCATAGGCCTCAGTCAAGCATGCCTGTGAGCTGCAAGAGTGCAGCATCTTGGGCAAGGGTCCTCAGTCATTTGTCAAGTGTTGACAATGGTCTTGACATTTGCAGCACTAACACTGAACGGCGATGCCATTCAGAGTCACAGCTGCAAATGTCTACCGTGATCAGCAACCACCAGCACCAGCAGCTGCGTGAACACCACAATATTAGTTTGACGCTCGCAACGCTTTTGAGTGCGTTTAAAAGCAGCTTGCATTTAGACGCTTCTGAGTGCGTGTAAAAGCAGCTTGCATTTAGATCATGCATACATTTGCACTTGCTGCGCGCTGAGGAGTTTGGAGCAAGCTGTTTGATGAAAGAAGCAGAGAAGCAAGCTTACGAGGATTAGAATTGTCCCGTAGATTGGACAAACCGGTTATTCGAGGGCCATTTGAGCCACCTCTCTTGCCGTCTTGCTTCCTGTCAGAACGCTTCTTAGTTGACGATCTGTCCTTGTATTTTGCTGCTGCACTAGGGCTCACTAAAGTCTCCCAGCTGCATTTGCGCGTTGTCATCAGTGCAAAAGCAGAGTGGTACTGAGTGGCGTGTAAGACAACAAGCTTACAAGAATGCTATTCCGTTTACTATTGCCCAGAAGGTATTTACAAACGCCTTCACACTCCAGACAGACTGCTGCTGCACTACGTGTCCTGCAAAATTAAGAACCTCAGCACATCGGGTAGCTCAGCAAGCACCACTCTGCGCAAGGTAGCTGTATTTGAACCCCTCTACAAGGTGTACGGCGTGCAGGGTGCGGGAGTCACCTTTTTGAACGTAGACCATCTGGGTTGACACAATACCACTCGTGTTGTCTTGCTGTTGTGCTAGGTTCTGGCGAAAATCCACCTATGCATGGGAGATGAAACGTTTGACGCAGGCACCCGAGCTTCGATTCAAACGCCCTCACAATAGGTAGACATTTGGAATGCGTCCAACGGCTGCAAGCCGCTGCACTACAACCAATCGGCAGTATCTCATGTCCGGAATGCAGCACGTTCCTACAGTCCTGTCAGAATGCTGAAAGCTACAGTTGCAGTGCAGTATGGGTAAAGCGTCTAAGGACAAACGTGACATCTACTACAGAAAGGCTAAAGAGGAAGGCTGGAGAGCTAGAAGCGCATTTAAGCTCCTGCAGATAGACGACGCCTTTGGAATCCTGTCAGGTGCCTCTATCTGGCTGTTGCTTGGCAACGCATGGCAGGTCTGCAGTGTATAATCTTCACACGCTGAGTGCAGGGGTGCAGCATGCTGTAGACCTATGTGCAGCGCCTGGGAGCTGGAGTCAGGTACAGTATGTAGCAGCATCCCAGCAATTGACAGTTACTTCATTGTATGCTTAGATAACAAGTGTCTGCGCAGGTTCTCAGCAGACGGCTTTATCTGCCGGCGATGCAGGCTGGAAGGTAAAAATCGTCTCAATCTACAGCCAGCAGCAAAGTCATGCCCTGTGCATCAAAGCAATGACCAACGATGCTGGCCAGATCAAGAGCACTGACAAGTAGCCTCATCAAACAATGCAACTCAGCTGCTTGCAGAGAGGAGAAGGTTCCCAAAATTGTTGCGGTTGATCTCCAACCAATGGCAGCAATTGAGGGCGTCACTCAGATACAGGGAGACATCACCAGTGAGCTCACAGCAAGAGAAGTCATATCCCACTTTGACGGAGAATATGCTGACATTGTGGTCTCTGACGGAGCTCCTGATGGTAATGTAATTTATTGGTGCCTCTGATGCATCACTCAGCTGAGCATGAATGCAAGCATGCTAGCGTCATTGTCTTGCGCATTGACTTTCACCACTAAAGCATGCAGTGCTGCAGCATTTGCCATTTTATGATGATGTTATGTTCACTGCCTTGACTGCAGCATGTTGATCTGCATGCCCAGTGATGAGCTTTACAGACAGACAGTACTTTTGCATCGTTCACTGGCTTCAGCTGATCTGATCATACGATGCTGCCGGGTGCAGTCACTGGACTGCACGACATGGATGAGTTTGTCCAAGCTCAGCTCATCTTGGCGGCTCTCACCATTGTGACTCACGTCCTGAAGCCTGGTGGAACTTTTGTTGCTAAGGTCTTTCGTGGCAAAGACATTGGACTGCTATACTCCCAGGTATGCTTTGCTGGTCTCGCCTACTCTGCTCACTCAGCTAGTCCCACTGGACTAATGTTGTCAAACAGCAGAACAACCTGACCTCCAGCTCATGCTGCAGCAGAACAACCTCCAGCTCATGCTATAGCAGCCCAACAGGGTGTAGCTTGCACCAACAGCATGCACTGTCGAGGGCATCAGTGCAAGGTGCCACTGATAAATGAATGGTGTTACAGTTGAAGGTGTTCTTTCCTGAAGTTACTATTGCCAAGCCCAAGAGCAGCAGAAACTCAAGCATTGGTAAGTCTGATTATCCAAGTCGCTTGGCGTCTCTTTGTGTGCCTTGCAACACCAGTTATTTAACTGTTATTGTCTTCATTGTGCTACCTTGTGTTGCATCAGTCATGGATGTAATGCTGCTGCAGAGGCTTTTGTTGTCTGCCAGCGCTACACAAAGCCAGAGGGCTTTTGTCCAGAAGACCTACAGCGCCTTATGCAAGGAGCTTCACATGCCTACTTCACCAGTCAGAGCGAAGCAAGCAGGCGGCTGGTTGTGCCATTCATAGCCTGTGGTGATCTGTCAGGATGGGATGCTGACCAGTCGTATGATCTACCAAGGGAGGGGTATCAGACACTTCCTCCTGTTCAGCCCCCAACAGCTCCAGCATACAAAACAGCCATTGCAAGGGCCAAGCAAGGTCATGCGTGACATGCACAGAGAGCCGCCACCGCTGAACTTCGCTTCTGACTAGTGCATCATTGTCAGAGCCTAGTCAACGTGTGAGCTGACATTGTTGTGCACAGCAGGCAAAAGCTGTGGACCAATTGCGGGATGCTGCGCACTCTTGGGTGTGCAGCAAGCCAGATGCCTGTGCAGCAGATTCGCTTGTTGATTGAACGCTTGCCAAATGAATCGGGACATGCTCAGAGAACTGACAGTAAGCAGCAGTGATGAACATATCAGCCAATACTGTGAAAATCCTTCTTTATCCTTGATCCTGCCCTGACAGCTGGCAACACATTTCTTCATGGCTGCAATATCTTTTTCTCTCAGTGTGTTGCAGCATCAGTGAACTTAGAAAGGCCTGTTTGGCACTGCGTCAAATTCGTATCATGGTTATATTAAGGGAAAGTGATCCCATCAGAGCATGTCCACGGTTAGCCTGACGGTTAGCCCTGCGGTTAGCTTATTTTGCAAGCTGCATGCCTGACTATGTGCGCGTTGCGTTTGCTTTCATCAGAGCCTGCGACACGTTCCTGACCGACACAGTAGGAGCTCAGCAATCATTTATGATGTTCAGATATAAAATGGCAGGTCCAAGCGCAATTATTCAGTGAGTCTAACGATCTTGACAGCATGGGTACAGGACAAGTACCACTGAAAGTCAACAGCAAAGGCAGAAAGAACCT
>JAABUH010005137.1_pt1 | contig 10370 bp, 11 predicted proteins | sample 5559121 | NCBI WGS metagenome assembly JAABUH01 (sample SAMN10711871, study PRJNA513364) | rock metagenome | isolation source: Antarctica rocks | place: Antarctica: Victoria Land, Battleship Promontory nord | collected 2015-12-28 | reverse complement strand
AAAACGCGAATATTAAAGATATAATCCTAGGGCTAACCTAGCTCTTTACCCGGTACTATAAGCCGGAGGCTATCTATATAGATAGAGGTTAGTACTTTATAAACTAAGAGCTTTAAGACTTCTTAACGTCCTATAGTATCGCTTTCTCCTATAGTCCTTCGGGGGCTTCGATAAGTACTAGAATAGTAGAGTCTAGTAATAAGCTTCTTAAGCTAGTCCTTCGTAAAGGGGGTAATTAGGAAGACGGACTACCTACTTCTACCCGATCTCTTAACTCCCGAATTATTACCTATCTTATAATAGTACCTTACGAAATCCTTATAGGACTCCCTCCTTCCCTAGACCTATCTAAGCTAGCGAAGCCTCCTCCGACTATCTAAGCTATTAAAGCTATAGTTACTTCCTTTACGGACCTCTCTAAGTATTACCGCCTAGTATAGTAATATATTACCTATCGAAGTAAGGTTTATAATCGGATTTCTTAACTCTTAATTACTAGAAAAGAAGACGAGGCTATACGCTATAATAGAGAGATTAACCGAGTAGTCTTCTAACCCGGGGATCTCGTTATACTCTACTAGAAAGATATAGGGAAGCTTTAACCCCGATAGAGAGATCCCTTTACTATTAATAGGTTTAGTTTAGAACGTAAGCTTTTATATATCTTACGGTAACTTAATAGTCGTCGTATTAGTAACACCTACTATAGAAATTATTTTAAACGTTTTATACCTCGACGTAGTTATCTTTCTAATAAGACCTAAGCTTCCCTACTACTATAATAGACCTTACGATAATTAAGGCGGAAGATAAATTAACCTAGTCTATTACCTACTTAACTTTTAGACCGATCTAAAGTACCCTTACTATTCTAAAGCTTTACCCTAGGTCTATCTCTCTCGTACGCTAATAACTACTACCTCCGAAGCTTTATCTATAGTAGGCTTCGACTTTATAATAACTAGGTATTAGTATTATAAGAGCTTAGTACTATAAGGATTTCCTTTAATTATCTATTCTTTTACTTTAATACTACTACGGTTACGCTATAGAAGTTATAGAAGTAGAGATACCTAGGATTACTATATTAAGTATAGCTCGATAGGATAGAAGGTCGTAGAGGCTCTTATTCTTATTTCTATTATCGGCAAATCTCAAAAGTTTATATTGAATCCGAATTTGCTAACTCCGGAAATACGGGTAAAATCGTAATTTTATCGCAATTAGTAAATGCGCGTACTAATATTACGATTTTAGTAGGTTTAGTAGGTTTAGTAGGTTTAGCAAAATCACGATTTTTTAGTAAATTACGTAATTTTTAAAAGTTCGATTTTTTAATATTTATAATCGACTAAAATACTCGGGAAGGCTATAGGGGATGAACTACTAACACCACCTAAAATTAGACCCTAAATTCGGTCGATTCGGCCGATTCTCTCGCGGGGGTAGTGCCCGGGGTAGTACTCGGGGTGGTGCTCGAGGTAGTAACCGGGGTAATACCTAGGGTTATACGTATAGCGATAATAGTAGTGCGCTAGGCTTAAGGCCTTCGGGGCTACGGTCGTAAGGCCTTAGGGGCCTTCGGGGGTTTATACGGCTAAATTTTTAGGTTACTATTTCGGGTGTTAGTAACCTAGGTTACTAATATAGCTAAAAGCGTTAGATATAGGCGGAACGTGCGAAACGTGCTAAATCGTGCTAAAACCTAATTTTTCCGATAATATCCAAAAAAGCGTGCTAAAATAAACTTTTGAGATTTGCCGATAATAGTAGCTATAGACTAGGAGGTTCTTTCCTTAGCGAAGGTAGTAAATAGCTTAGTTATCCCGTCTATATACTTAGTCGAAGCTTTAGGCTTCTCGTAGTAATCTATCCTTCTTCCTACCCACTGAACTAAGGTGTCTGTTTTCTAGGAATAGGTTACATAAGGGCCACGTGAGGGTCCGGTTCTGCCAAGCCCGAGCGTTGCTTTCGGGGGCTCGGCCTTACTACTATCCTAGCGCCACAAAAGAAATCTTCGTTGGGTAATTTCCCTTTCAACTCTCCTCTCCGTATCCTCTTCATTATGTATCGTAAGGTGAGACAAGGATTAGCTATGCACCTCATCCGTATAGAGCCGATCCGTATGTCGAAGTCGTTCTTCTGATGAGCTCATGATCGCTAAGTACGTTCTTTCACGTTCCATCCACTCTATGATACGTGATGAACTTCGTGTCGCCCCTATCTTACCAGGGCTTCAGCTCAAATGGTGATTTTACCTGTCCCGCCAAAGGACCGTCTGATTCGAAACTTGATTTTCCAGTTCTATGTTGCTTGAGCATAAGGCAGAAGAAGCTAACCGGTTGATGTAGGCCAATACAGTCTTTCGGCGAATTAGAATGAGCAACAATAGCAAGATACGGCCGTCAATGTAAGCACTTCAATTCCTTAGACGTACCTCTTTCTTCTAAGCCTTCTATGATGAGCAACACATGTACTATCAAATTCGGATCTACAATGACGAATCAAATGGTTCGATTACCTGATAAGCTTTCCTTACGTATTGACATATATGGCTTTTCATCAATAATTGCCCTATTGTTGCTGACCGATGATGCGTTTAGGAAACCGATTTCGACTCTCCCAAGGCCTCTGACCACGTATTGAAGGTAAATACATCCTCTTCCTTACGAATTTTGTCGCATTAAAATTGGCATATGATGACTCCAAATATTTCATGCTAAACCTGATGGCTATGCAAATGGTCATATGAAGCATCAAAGTATTTTCATCTTTCGGCTGAGCCAGGATCGCATCTACGTACAAGTGCAATTGATTCGTATTTACGACCATTGCTGACGCCAGTACTGTGGTGTAGGGAGCACGCTTAATGACCCCGTGACACCTCCTGGTACTTTTCTAACTCTACAGCTTCCCAGCTATACCGTCATTAGCAAATGACTAGCCAAGTCAAGACTCGAAACAAGACGTTCTCCGGCTGCTTCTCTAGTCATGAGAGGGACTTGGAAGACTCACTTCACGTATTTGCCATTGAGTGATTTCGGTGGATCCAAAGCCATCTTCGCCATGACGTGCCCAGGCTGTTCCGGACGCAGTAGTTGATTGTTTTTGTGCAAGCCCATGAACTTCTCAATGTCTTTCTTCGCCATCACGGCAGAGTGAACTTCACGGAGATCTCGCTGCATGTCGGTATCGACGACACCTGGCCGGATGGAGATTGTAGTAACGCTGGGCTCTTCGCAGGCTATCTGAGCTGCGAGCTGATTCATTGCTGCTTTGGAAGCTCCATATGCGCCCCAGCTGCTGTAAGCTCCCGTCGATACACCGGAGGAGGTGAGTAGGATGCAGCCGTTGCACTTCCGTAAGGCTGGCAGCGCAGCCTTTGCCTGTGTGCTGTGAGTGATGGTACATCTTTCCGTCCCTTGGTACCCACAAATGCTACTGCGCTGAAGAAGTTCACGTCAAAAAGCTTTCTCCACTCTTGAAGATCGCTGTCCTCGATTTTGGCAACTTCATTCATTGTACCATGGTTAACGATCACTGCGTCCAAGTGCCCAAATTCCTTGAGAGCAAGATCGACCACCTGCTGTGGGAGAGAAAGATCGCCCATATCGCCTGCGAACGTTCGAATCGCGTCAGGATTTTCATCCTGGAGCTTCTTCAACGCCTCTTCATTGCGGGCTTGTACCACAACGTTGGCATTTTCTGACAGTAATTTCTTTACTATTGCAAGGCCAATGCCTATAGAGTAAGTCAGAGATGCTGTCCTTCTCATGTGTACGTACCTCTTTACCTCTTGAGGCTCCTGTCACAATTACCGTCCTCCTGGCCATGGCCTCCTTTTGTTTGAGTTTCCAGTGAAATTTTTGTGAGAATCTCGGTTGCGTACGTCATGCCGCTTAGTGGCGGGGTGATCAGTGTTTTAGAATGGCTCACTGTCACTTGTCCATTAAGGCAATCGACTCTGTGTCTTTTGATATATCATACGGCACAGGACATTGGGTTTCAAAATTGCATCATGCCGACAGTAATTATCGGTGCTGGTATAATTGGAGTCTCTACTGCCTACTACCTCTCCCGGTCGAGCAAGGCTGATGACATACATCTTGTCGAGGCTTCCCCTCAGTTTTTTGCTAGTGCATCTGGCAATGCTGCTGGCTTCCTCGCTCGAGATTGGTTTACCTCCAATCTCGCTCAACTAGGCGAACTTTCTTTTGATCTTCATAGACAACTTGCTGAGGAACATAACGGCTATGAAAGATGGGGCTACAGTCCCAGTTCTGGCAGCAGTCTTGAGGAGCAGGTAGACGCTGGGGGTGACTGGTTGAGCGAGGGGGCCAGCAGATCGTTAGCTGCGGCAAGGACTGCGCAAGGTAATAAGAATGGTCCTTCGTGGCTGAAGCATCGAGATGCACTGGACGTCATGTCTGACGGTAGCTCAACCGCCCAAGTGGATCCTCTACGTCTTTGTCAATTTCTATTAGATGAATGCATAGGCCGTGGCGTCCGTCTGCATCAACCTTCTCGACCCCTTTCATTGACACGGTCTGCGTCCGACGCCCTCTCCTGTGTAAATATTGTCGGGACTTTTACCCAAGAAACATTGACAATTCCGTGCACTGAACTTATTCTTTGTGCCGGAGCATGGACGGCAGAAGTCTACCGCACTCTGTTTCCTGAGTCTAAGATCCAAAATGTTCCAATCACCTCGCTTGCAGGCCATAGCCTCGTCCTCCAAAGCCCACATTGGCCACCACCGAAGCTTCACGATACCGAGGATAACCACCCACTAGTCAGACAAGACTGCCACGCTGTTTTCACAACAGATGCCGAGGCCGGCTACAGCCCTGAGATTTTCTCTCGAATGCCCGATGGTCATATCTACTTGGCAGGACTCAATAGTTCAACCTATCCTCTTCCGAAGATCGCCAGCGAGCGCGTGATTGATCCCAAAAGCATAGCGGTCCTGAGAAGGACTGCACATAAGCTGCTCGGTGACGACTTTGAAGTCATAAGAGAGGGTGTATGCTGGAGACCTGTCGCTAAGAGAGGAGTGCCCATCATTTGCGACCTAGCCAAGAAAGGTGAACGGAATGTATATGTTGCTGCTGGACATGGAGCCTGGGGAATCAGTACGCAGCGGTGGTTTTTTTTTCCCCAACCTTGTCGTCATCAAAAGTTATATTTGTGCCAATCGTATCTGCGGATCGTCGAAGATTCTCGTCCGTTACATCATCCATGAGACTGACTCTTATCCTTTGTAGCAAACAGTCTTGGAACAGGGTATTGCGTTGCCGGCATGGTTGAAGGCAACGACATGGAGCGATATGTGGGTCGTCTCGGATTCTGAGATCTCAATTCCTCCCACCCCAATAGGTGTAATTTGCTTGGAAAACTTCCCGCGCTAAACGTTCATCCTCTCGGCTGAAAGCCACACTGTACAAAGAAGCGCGAGTGGTCGACACCCACGCTCGCCACAGAGGCTTCAATCCTGGCGGGTAAAGCGCGAGAATTGATTTGCACTGGGCCTTCTCAACATCAGTAAAATGCTTCATCTTTGCGCTCAGACGCCAAGGTCAATCTCGCATGATCGTGACGCGGAATCTTGCCAACATATCCAAGAACCAAGTAACGGCCGTTTTCAGGCGTATAGAAGCATGGTCGAGGCATGCATTTCTCATGATCTTTGTCGGAATTTTTGTTTGACAAAATCATGATTTCTTTTTGGCTACTCCTACATGTGAATTGGGCATTGGCCGGCATCATCTCGAGACCATCCCCTGCTGCTCACACATTCGGTGCATCCAACATATCGGACTCGCTCTCAAATTGGGCCCCATCATGCGTCAATACCACTCAATCCCCAGAGTTCGCCGGAAGAATTGATTACAATGCCTGTGCATACGCACTCGGTGAGTATTTCAGCTCCCCAAATTATCGATACGACGTCATGTACTGACTTCGAAATCTCACTCGTAGCGACCATGAAGATGAAAACGGCAATCATAGGCCATAATGAAAGAATCTTTTTCTCTAGGCAGTACATACCAAATCCGCCTGACGACACATGGGGACTACCGTCGGGGATCGATCACGGTAAGTCATTCGCCAAACCCAATACATGAGATCTCCCCCCAGGAAACATCCGAACTAATCCAACCCTTTACTAGGTAACTGCGCCGTCTTCGTCCGCATGGCAAAAGACTTCGGCGACGACTCCTTACCCTTATCCAACAACCCTCCCGGTCAATACCTCCCCGCAGGCCATTTGTCACCAATTCAAGTCACCACATGGGAATTCCTGACGACAGGACTGATGCATTTGCTGCATATTTGCGTGGCTACTTCTGGGGCACCGGGTTGGACTACTAGGGCGGGGAATATCATTATTTTGATCGTTCCGATGGAGAGCGAGTTTCGGAGGAAGTGGTGGACGGGGAATGGGGAGGTGGCCGATGGGGATTGGACGGGGTTGTTGGAGAGTGGGTGAGTGGTGAGTGGGATGGTTTTCGTTACATTACTGGAGTGTAGGTGGGTATACATAGGGAGATAGAAGTAAATGGATAATATACCCACTTGCTTCTTGTATTGTCAGTTATTTGTCCATCCTTAATGCTAGCTTGGATGCGTGCATTCCCCTTGATCCGGACGAATCTCTCAAAGACACGGAGTGCAGAACGTACCCGGCGGTTTCCTTCCATAAGATGACCTGTCACAGACCGCTTGCTAGCTCATAAGAGACGCCCATCCGGTCTTCATAATTTGGGTATATTTATGATACGACAAGAGAACGACATCCATACTAGCAATACGGTCCGAAAACTCAAGAGGACTCGGCACGAGCCCCTGCATCAATCAAGATAGTCCATGTTGCCACAGGTGCTTTTCTGAGAAGCGATTTCAGGGAATTCTGTGACCTTCAAAATCATTTGTGAGATGTGGTGAAGTAAAGAAATGAATGCAACATAGGAGACGAAGGATGATTCGGCGTTGTCAAAGGGTTGAAACGGGGATAGAAAAGAACGTGCCTCAAGCGGATTGATACAGGTCTACAAGATTAGCTATCATGACATGCGGCAACGGCAATAGCCTCGGGATTGATGACAGTCATGGTGATCGAGGCCTTTGGAGAGAACCGTCATTTATTTGCATTCCAGAGACTCAATAATCCGAGCCACGTGAAAGACGAGATCGTCGTCCCCATACTGAGCCAGCACCTGCATACCGACGGTGCTCGGTCCTGACCAACCACTCAGATCAGACCTTGGAACCGAAACCGGCACATTAATCGCCGGCAAACCTGCGAGACTTGCAGGCACGGTAAGGACATCAGCAGCGTACGCATCCGTAGGAGCTAAATCTTTAATTGCGGCGAGCTTTGGAGGCAGCGATTGAGCTGTAGGGGCCAGGATGACATCGACCTGCGTATGCCTTGGGGATTTGTCTTGCGGGTCCAGCAGAGGGTGTTGGAGGGCGAAGGCGTTGTTGAAGTCTTGCTGGACTAGTCTGCGGACTTTCTGGGCTTGGATAAAGTAGTTGTCGATGGCTGCTGCGCTTAAGCTGTATGAGCCAAGCAGGATCCTTCTTTTCACTTCTTCGCCGAGAGCTTCGCCACGTGTAGCTGCGTACAGGACGTTGTTTGTTCCATCTCGACTGCCGGCCTTGTTTCCATAGCGGACTCCGTCGTATTTAGCTAGATTAGAGGAGGCTTCTGCTGGTGCAAGCACGTAATAGGCGGGTAAAGCCGATTTGGTGGCTGGCAAAGACAGCTCGTGAATGGAATGACCGAGGTCTCGTAGCTTATGCAGTGTGTTCAGCCAAGCTTTCCTCATCACTGGCTGCAGCTCCTTGGTGTTGTACTCGATAGGTACCCCAATACGTAGGGAAATCCCACTACCCCGATCCAACCAAGCATTGCGTTCCTGTACTTGTTGCAAGATCTTTGAGCGTGTCTTGTCCGGTATTGAAGTAGGATCTTGTGAATCATGGCCTTTAATAACGTCTGGAGGGTCTGTCAGAAATTCTTTCTACACCCTTCAACTATGATTCATACCGAAGACTTTCTTTGCCATCAGGCTGTCCTTCGCGAGTACACCCACAGTATCCAGAGAGTTCGCATAGGCTATGACTCCCCAGCGGGAGACCATCCCATATGAAGGCTTGTAGCCGACAATACCAGTACATGCGGCTGGGAAGCGTACAGATCCTCCTGTATCGGTACCCAATGCTCTAATACAGATAAGCTGAGACTTGGTAAAGTGGTTGTCAAGACGAACACGTCACATTGTTCAGTAGCTACCGCTACAGAACTACCACCAGAGCTTCCTCCAGCCGAAGTCTCCTTGCCATCCTGTGTGTAGAAGTTTGTAACCGAACCGTGAACCGAATTTGTGGAGTACGTCCTGGTTGACTATTAATTGTGCTACAATGTGCTGCATACTGGACGATTACATACCCCATTCCAAATTCATCCAGGTTAGTCTTTCCAATGATCAGAGCTCCGGCAGCCTTTAATTTCTCGACAATTGTTGCTGGGTATGGGCTTCGAAACCCATCCAGAATTGCGGACGCGCATGTTGTAGGCTCATCTGATGTACATATGTTGTCTTTGACAGCAACCAGGCGGCCGTCAATAGGAGATTTGGGAATTCCTGAGAGGCATCAGCATTTGAATTGAGTACCTCAATTGAAGAAGTCACCCCCAGCACGTCGAGCGTCTGCCTCTTCTGGCTTAAGTCCATGCTGCTGGACCCAAATGCCATCTTGAGTAGCAGTCACGAAGGCATTGAGGGACTCATGCAAATTCTGGTTAACAAAACACTTTCGCGCGTTTTGCAGTAGCGACATATACTGAATAAAGTAGATTCTAATGTCAAGACATAGGGAGGAGAGGCTGGTGTGGTCGCGTGGCCGACAGGGCGCTTGTTGATCATCCCAACAGCGTCATTTATTTGATCCTTCGGCGGCAGCCTAGAGCTTGAAAGTCGCAATCTTCAATAGTACAAGCTTCACTTGGAGCATGTCCTGTAACGACCATCGCTATGATTTTCCGGTTCTATGAAGCAGCTTTAGCTGCGGCTTTCTCAACTACAGTCATCGCCGCCCAACCGTCTGCTGCCCCTCCAGTGTCCGCCCCGCTGAGGGACCTCCCCTGGAGTCAACTTAATTTCCTACATACCACAGATACTCACGGCTGGCACGCGGGGCATCTTCAAGAGTAGTCATTCCTCTGTCCACTTCCAGTATCAATATTGACTGCGAAAACAGACCCTCATTCAGCGCCGACTGGGGTGACTATATCTCCTTTGCGCAGCGATTGCACGAGAAGGCCGACAACGAAGGGGTCGATCTTCTTCTTATAGACACTGGGGACAAAATAGAAGGCAATGGGCTTTATGATGCGTCACAGCCGAAAGGCAAATACACACTGGATATCTTTGCGCAGCAGGACATCGACGTTATATGCTCCGGCAATCACGAACTTTACAAGAATCATTCCTCATACAACGAATATGATATTACCGTGCCAAATTTCAAGGGCAACTATCTTGCTTCAAACATTGACATATTCGACGCGAAGTCAGGCGAGCGAAGACCCCTCGCGCAGAGGTACAAGAAGTTCACCACCAAAAACCAGGGCATTCGCATTCTGGCTTTTGGCTTCCTTTACGACTTTACAGGTAATTCAAACAACACTGTCGTTCAGAGTGTGGAAGACACAATCAAGGAAAAGTGGTTCCAAGAAGCTATCCGGGACCGAGACATCGACCTCTTCCTGGTCATAGGTCATGTCGCCCTCCGCTCTCCAGAATATGCGAGCATCTTCAGGGCAATTCGTGAGCAGCAGTGGGATGCACCGATTCAATTCTTTGGTGGCCACACACATATCCGAGACTACGCCAAATACGACAAGAAAGCCTACGCTTTAGAAAGCGGGCGCTACATGGAGACAATTGGCTTCCAGTCCATCAACGGTCTCTCTACTGGCGGAAAGGTCAAAAACATCGTACAACATACAGCAAATATAGCCTCTCCAACCTTCGCCAGGCGCTACATCGACAACAACCTCTTCTCCTTCCACCACCACACCAGCCTCAACGAAACCACCTTCCCCACCCCCCACGGCCGCAACGTCTCCACCATGATCTCCTCCGCCCGCAAATCCCTCAAACTAGACAAAACATACGGCTGCGCCCCGCGAGACTACTGGACGAACCGCGCCCCCTTCCCCAACAAAAACAGCATCTTCAGCTGGCTGCAAGAGGAGGTCCTCCCAGACATGATCCAAGACCCGAACGAAGCGGCAAGCCTCGAATAGTCTTCACCAACACCGGCGCCCTGCGCTTCGACATCTTTAAAGGCCCCTTCAC
>JAABUH010005136.1_pt1 | contig 10370 bp, 15 predicted proteins | sample 5559121 | NCBI WGS metagenome assembly JAABUH01 (sample SAMN10711871, study PRJNA513364) | rock metagenome | isolation source: Antarctica rocks | place: Antarctica: Victoria Land, Battleship Promontory nord | collected 2015-12-28 | reverse complement strand
AAGGCATTAAGGTCGAGGTATTCTCCTACTCTCTAGATTTGAGAATAAGCTATATATTTATGATGAAGTCTTTGGTCTCATAATGTAGTAACAGCATGGTGGGCGCAAATCCATGCAAAACAGAAATAGTATAACGGCCTACAACAAATCGTTATTACTACGTTGGCTTCCTCATTAATACGGTTCAGTACAAATTCTCATTAAAAGCTCTTATCGTCAACTTCGCAGACGCGATGAAGAGCAACATTCTGGGACAAGCTGACCGACTATGATCTGAGCCACGAAGTTGAACGATGCTGTTCAAAGTAAAGTGGTACATCCACATGTTCTCCCTTCCTCCGCAGTGCGAGCGTCCTCTTGGTCTCCCAAACTTCATATTCATTCGGCATCCTCTCATGCATGAAATTTTTCATGCTGCAGCCTCCTACTGGAACTCACATCCAAGAGTAGATATGGACCAAACGGGCCCTATTAGTTTATTAGTTTAAAAGACTCGAACCACCCATCGCCAAGCTAGTTGTAAGAACCCTTACACGACCGTATGAACGCATTGCCTGTTAACTCCTTCCCGACCGTTTCTAAATTATCCATTTTCCCAAAAGTCTTTTCGAGGGAGAGACGGAAGCGACAGCTGGAGGCAGGCGTTCCAGGGAGAAAAGGTACCAGCCTTTTCTATGTGATTCCCCTGGAACGCGAGTCACTTCCTGCTGTAAAAGGACATGGCGCCAGCCTTTGTACGCACTCCTATTCGCCCGTTGGAACTGACAGCATACGTCATGTTCCAGAATTTTCTCTCTCCGGGGTAAGCCTCTAAGGCAGCTTTAGGGGACCAACGTTGCCATTACACCTGCTTTTATAACTTCGAGATAAAGCGCGCATATCAGAAACTTTTGCTGAGAGAGTTGCTCATATTAATAAGCGCTATAAGTCTATACGCCAATACTTTGTATCAAAGTCGATTTTAGTAGAGATACTAGGGTGTTCGGTTGACTGGTTTGTTAGGTTGAGCCGTGACCTCTTCTAGGAGACAAACGCGCGCTTGATTCTAGCCGCGCCGCGCGTCACCGTTGCTGCATCCGCTCCACATGACGAATAGCATTTCATGCCACTTTTAACAAAGCCTAACATCCACGAGCAACTCGCTGACTTCCAGATATCCTAGACTTCAAACCCTCTGACTGTCGTGGGTGTAAAAAGTTGTCAAGGTCCGAACGACATACTCGTTTGAATACAAACCCAATCTTGTACGATGATGCCTGTGACCTTACGGAAACGCCTTTGAAATCTTTCGAAGACTTAGATTTTGACCGTGCAGAGAAGGGTCAAGGGATCTAAGATAATCTTCGCATAGCCATCAGCCAAGGTCATCGTCATCATGTCAGTCTGGAATCCAGACAACATCAAAGATATTGCCGAATCTCTTGGCATCACCTCACTCAGCGAAGATGTTCTCCAGGGTCTCTCATCGGACATAGAGTATCGATTATCCCAAGTTCTTGAAGAGGCACTCAAATTCATGCGCCATAGTAAACGTTCTACTCTCTCGACACAGGACATTGCACAAGCATTACGCGTATTAGACATCGAGCCTTTGTATGGCTATGAGTCCACACGGCCGTTGAGATTTGGTGAAGCCTCCATAGGCCCTGGACAACCACTGTATTATGTTGAGGACGAGGAAGTAGACTTCGAGAAACTCATTAATGCTCCTCTACCCAAAGTTCCGAGAGAGGTCTCTTTTACAGGTGCCGCGAATAAATCCCATCAAATTGTGATGATTGATCTGACATCTCAATAGCACACTGGCTGGCGGTCGAAGGTGTCCAGCCGTCAATACCCCAGAATCCTACTGCTGCGGACTCTAGAAATCAAGAATTAGTACCTAAAGGACCAGGTGCAAACTCCAATTTAGCAGCGATGAGTGGTAACGACAACGTGACTGTGAAGCCTTTGGTGAAGCATGTTCTCTCGAAGGAGCTTCAAATGTACTTCGAAAAGATCTGCAGCGCACTCCTCGATGAATCGAACAACGAGTATCGAGTCGCCGCCTTAGCCAGCATTCGGAGTGACCCGGGTCTTCATCAGCTAGTCCCTTATTTCGTGCAATTCATTGCCGAAAAGGTCACTCACAATATCAAAAATCTTTTCATACTGACGCAGATGATGCAACTCACAACCGCCATGCTCGAAAATAAGAATCTCTACATTGATCCATATGTATGTTTGCTAGCCCCAGTACGGCTAGGTTTTCGCAGCCAACTAAGTTGCTGTATAGATCGCCTCTCTCATCCCACCAGTGCTCACGTGCCTTGTCGGTAAACGTTTGGGCACCTCCCAGGATCCACTCGCTCCATATCCACTCCGCCGTTTGGCCGCCTCCGTGACTTCCTCTATCACCAAGAAATACAGCAACTCTTCTCACATGCTGAAGCCACGTCTTGCCCGAACCTGTCTCAAGAATTTCCTAGACCCCAGCAAGACTGTACTAACGCACTATGGTGCCATTATCGGATTGCAAGCCATTGGAGGGCCGGAACTTGTCCGAGCGCTCATCGTCCCCAACCTGAAGGAATATGAGTCGTATCTCATGGAGGCGGTCGAAGACACTGAAGGCTCATCCAATCAGAAAGGAGGGGAAATGGTCATCGAAGCGCTTTTGGAGGCACTGATGTCCTTGGAAGCCGATACTGTGGGTACAGTGAGTAGCATGGCGAATGGCCATGCCGAGGAAATGAGGAAAGAAGTTGCTCAGAAGATTGGGGATCTGCTCGCAGGGAGGGTGATGGAGTTGGGAAGGCCGAAATTGGTGAAAGCTATTCTAGGGTGTTGACATTCTGGTGATTTCGGGGCGTTGAGATGATACCACATTAGGATGCTGCATGTAGCCGTAAGGCGTTGGAAAAGTTGCCTTTTTGACCCTGTTGTTGACAGGGGGTACCTATAAACAATCATGATCTCATACGTGGCTCATCTTTTCTCGAGAAAAAATAAATCTCTTTTGACCAAAAGAGACAGTTCAGGGATTGCCATTCGATGCGAATGCTTCGTGGCGGGCGGGATGGATGGGCAGGAGGGATTGACGTGGCTGACGGGAGGCGGCTCTGCTACGATTCTCGAGGGTCAACGCGGTGAGGTAGGTTGGGGGCAAGGTGAGGAGAACTCACCTTTAGTCCTTCGACGTACCGGTCCATTCGCTAAGAAGTCAATTCAAACCGTTTTGAGAGATATCACACTACACTGCTGACTTGCTTAGCGAGGGGGCTGGCTTAGTGGAGGCCGAGAGGAGTACAAAATGACATGAAATTGCGCTATCTCTGACGCGCTATTTAGGTGGGAGGTTGGTAGTACACGGTGGATTTAGCTTTCCAAATGTTACAGCGCCTCGAGCTCCCCATCGTTCTGCCCTTGACCAAGGTATACCAAACATATCTCCTAACAAGCCTACCCAGCCACTGACACGAACACGTCAGTCTTTAAGCCCACTCAGAGCACGACAGCCTCCTTCGCGCGAAGTCGCTCGCCGTACTTATAAAATAGAACGGGAGGCAGGGCAAAGAACAGCGCCAGGAAACCAAGCAAAGTGTTGCCCCAGCCGTAGCCCAGCGCCCGATACAGACTCGGCCCAGCTAGCGGTAGGAACGTACCGCCCATGTATCGCAAGAGATTGTTGGCGCCTAGGGCGGAGGCGGCACTTTTGGAGTCGAATAGCTCGATCAGGTAGAGCTGCGTGGGCATCTGGTGGAGGTTAACTCTTGTTTGATACGTACTGCAACATCACGAGATGCGACTTACAAGAACGAAATAGGCTCCAAGACCGATGAAGAAGGTCCCAATGATAGGCACGATCCAATGCACCTTGTAGTATGCCGTCCAGCCGTAGATGAAGAGGCCGAGAGCCACGCAGGGGCTAAGCCAGATCATGAGCAGGAGGCGGTACTCAGGCTTGGGCTTGTCTATGCCATCGGCCTTCATGCGCGCTGCTTGGATTCGAGGATTCAGGGTGCCGAAAATGATCACACCCAGTACCAACGCGATGCCCAGCCCTAGGTACACGAGCCCTGATATAGATGCAGAGAATCCGTATTGGCCTCTAAATACGCCGTTGAAGGTGGTAAAGAGGAGGTACAGCACCCCAAAGACCAAAGCAGCATATAACGACAGAGCTAGTACGATGGGTGAGCGGATCAGAAGCATGGTAGGACGAACCAGCGCCTGAGCGAGAACCTGTTGTGGGGTCAACCTGTGGGCCATCTTGGATCTCAAATGCGCATTGCCTGTAGAAATACGAAGCCGGGCCGCTTTCCGCTCGAGGAGGATCTCAGGAGATGTCTCGCGCATCACAACAAGAGTGGCGGCCTCGACGGCGCCGCCGAGAACGGCGAGCAGCCAGAAATTCCAGCGCCAGCCGTTGCTAGCTGCGAGAAAGCCGCCGATAACAGGGCCGAGCATCTGGCTACAACTCAGTCTTCCGCATCAAATGGCGAGGGAGACATGCCAGCTTACCGGTCCTGCCAACGGCCCTAGACTAAACAATGCGGTGGCTAGGCCCCTTTTCGAGGGGAGGGTAACGTCTGCAATAGTCCCGCCACCCATCGCCAGCGGCATGCCGCCTGCACAGCCCGAGATGAAGCGGAAGACCATGAACTGCGCGATGTTCTTGCTCAAGGCATTGCCGATCATGAAAGCGATGAAGATCATATTGGCAACAAGGTACACTGGTAAGCGACCGTATACCTCTCCCATCGAGGAAAAAAACATGGGTCCCACAGCCAAGCCAAGCAGGAAGATCGTAACGGCAAGAGAGCTGACGGCTGACGACTTGACGTTGAAGTCGATCAGTACACCATCAATACCGGGCGCAACCATGGTCGTGGCCATGTTCCTATAGGAAAGTAATTCATGTTAGCAGAGAACACGAGACATCTTATCTCACAAAGGTTGATTACGGGATCAGTCCGAGTATGGCGACTATGATAATATGCGCCCATCTCTTACTGCTGGGCCAGTTGATCGGGTTGGCTGCATCATTCGGCCCGTCCCAGTCAATGATGTTAGCTGTCGCATCTTCGCCCTTGCTGGGTGGTGCGGCCTCGAGAGAGGCGTCTTGCAGCTCTTTGTCGATGTTGCTCGCTGTCTGCGACATGGTCCGAAATTTGTTGATTGTGCCGTTAGTTGAAGTGATTTGGATGAGTAGGATTGCCAATGAGCCAAAGCGGCGAGGTAAATCAGACCTGAAAAGCAATGCAACTGGAGGCAGATACTTCTTGAGGCACGGGCGAAATTAGATGGAAATCGAGGCAGAGACACTGAAGGTAGTCTTGTTTAATGCGCATTCTCAAAGCCTGTGCGAAGACTTCAGAGTGAAGTTACTTAACGGGAGAGACGTACCAGCAGCTCCTCCGCATGGAGATAACATGCCGGAGCATCGCATTCGAGGGCCAAAAGCCGCTGACAACCGAATAAAAGACCAGAAGAAGATACGGCTGTGGTGTTGCGAGGCGGCGGAGGGTCGGATGGTCCCTCGGAGGATCCGCGGATGGTCGGACGGACGCAGAAATATGGTCCACCAGGCATATATGACTGGTCCGATGGCTCTTGTCGTGGAGAAGGTGTATTAAGATCATCCTGTCAACTCTGAGATCCAACAGTTTCACGGGAACTCAACTGCAGAAACCGAGCCCAGGCTCGAATACAATTATCATGCCTTCATACCTACGCTTGCCAGGACGTCCAATCCAAACAAACTCCTTGACCTTAGGCAGGCTGCATTCAGGAACTCTAACACAGGTACAAGGCACCCTTGCAAGAAGTACAGACTCACCTGCCAACCGAAATTTCTCGCCCTCCACACCACTGAGAAATCTCTCGACGGCCGTGATAAGAAATAGCAACACACAGTCATCGACAGGATCTGTGCCATCTCCCTCAGTCCACCACCATTTCCAACTCGCTACCATGCCTGCCATGCCTGCAACCCACGGCCACAGCAGGGCTTTTTGCAACATACCACCGGTCGTATCTTTTGGATATGTCCCCAAGGGCACGTACGAGCAGCTTGGAGGCATGGAAACTTGTGAACGCCATCCTTCTCCAATTCTAGATGCCTGCCAATTAGCCATAAATGCAGATGTGACAGGCCCGGCTGACGCCACCAAGGGCCTCGTCTCTATATTCGACATCTTCGTATACGTTGACCAGACTCTTCAAGGCGCCAACAATCCTGGCCACAAGTAATGAGCATCAGCAATACCAAACGTTCGCCCCGGATTGGTTCAAAGGCAGCCCTGTGCAAACCGAGGGGTAAGTGCCTTATCTTACCCAGGCGACACCTTCCTTGACAGCGTTGTGAAAGGTGTCCTCCCGATACAGAGGAGAAGCAGAAGAATCTTGGCAAGTGTTTCAGTAACAACGATCCAGATGGCGTTGCTGCTGCGCTGCCGAATTATGTCAAAGCTTTGCAAGCTGCCAATCCCTCCATTAAGTCGTGGGGCATCTTCGGCGTAATTTGATCAATCTTTGAGTACGTCTTTTGTCTTGTAATTCTGCTGATCAGGACTTTCCTAGTACTTTTGGGGCGGCAAAGTGGTAGAGCTCGTAACGTCTGCCTCTTCGAACCCATTCACTGTTGCCGCCGCGGCTCATCCAGCCATGATTGATCCCACAAGGGCGGAGAAAGTCTCAGTGCCATTTATTTTACTTGCCTCTGGCGAGGACCCTGTAGACACAGTAAGGAGTTTGAGAGCAAGCTAAGGGTGCCGCACCACGTTGAGAGTTTTGCGGACCAAGTCCATGGCTGGATGGCGGCGCGCGGCGTGAAGGAGGAGTATGCTCGCGGTTTTGAGACTCTGCTCGAATCCTTTGACAAGCAATGGCGATAGCATCAAAGACAGCGGGGATGAATAGAAAGTCACGTAATGAGCTTGCAAAGGGACAGGTGCCACTTTGAAAAAATTTCGAGAAACTGCGACCAACAAATCGCATAAGCAGTAGATCTATCTATATTGTGTATAGTCTTAAATGCTTTCAGTAGAAAGGTACACCTACATAATGTTCTTAATAGTCTGGTTTGGCTCACAGAACATTCGGAATTACATTTGACATGTAGGTGGTTACCCTGCGGTACCTATGGACGTTTTGAGATTTGCAGTCACGTGACCCAATTCGCGTGATCTTTATGGCCAACCTCGCGTCTCCACACCCAAGTTTTGGAAGCTTTATCAAAGCTTTTAACATTGGACGAGATTCCGGAGGAGGTGTCTGTGTCGTCAAATGTGGAGGTGATGACCTCCATCACGAATCAGACAGCTTCACGCTCGCGCCCAAGCGCCAGTCGACGGCGGGACAAACCTCAACTTTCCTGCAACCTTTGCCGCCGCCGCAAGTAAGGTTATACATTCGTTAAAGACCTAGAGTACTGACCACAGCCCTGGAATTCAGATTGCGTTGTGACCGTCTACAGCCATGTTCTACCTGCTCCTCCTTTGGTCAGATATGCACGTATCCCGAGGACAGTGTAAAGCCATCGCCGGCTTCGACGCCTGGTCTACACGATCGTATTGTGCGATTAGAGCGTCTTGTCATGTCAATGGCTAGCGAGCCAAATGCTGGTTCAAATCTCGATTTAAACAGAGTGAGCCAACCTGCCGAAAATCCGCACTTGGACAATGGGTATTCCGACCATGGGAGCATGCGCGTCAGTGCCTCAGAGCTCCACTACACTGGCAGCAATCACTGGGCTACAATATTGGACAGTATCGCTGATCTGAAGGACCATTTTGAACGCGAGGAGCAGCTACGACTGTTTACCCGCCCCGATCAAATTCAGGATGACACTACGGACGTAGGCAATTTCGACATCCAAGCGAGCAGACACTCGCTACTCCTATACGGAAGCTATCGGCAAGCTTCGAAGGCTGAAATCTTCGCTGCTCTACCCCCCAAAAGCGCCGTTGATCGCTACATCTCACGCTATTTCAATTGCCAGGAATTAGTATCTTGTAAGTGTGTCTTGCTGACCAAGTTGTAGTATGATCGCATATCCGTCTGACATAAACCAGCTGCAATTCACGGCCCGACCTTTCTCCTGGAGGTAAGCAGTTTGATCTATGTCTGATTTGGGGAGGTCTCGATGCTAGCGGCCTCAGTATGAGGCTTTCTGGGCCAATCCGTCAGGCATGCCTGTCTTATGGATTGGCCTTCTCTTTAGTATGATATGTCTCGCCATCTTATCCTCCGGCACCTGGGACTCTGCGCATAGCAATGAAGTGGGGCGGCAGTCGCTCCAGATCGACTTGTACCGTGAAAAAATGGTTCAGAGCCTCATCCTAGGCGAGTACACGAAGTCAGGTCCGTATATATTGGAGACGATGATACACTATGTGTACGTTGAATTCGCCATCCGTACCGATGCCGACAAAGATATTTGGCTTCTGCTGGCGCTCGAAGTTAACCTTGTAATGCGAATGGGCTTCCATCGGGATCCTAGCCACTTCCCCGGAATCTCGCCTTTGAAAAGCGAAATGCGGCGCAGACTGTGGGCCACCGTTCTAATGGGCGACATTCTCATTTCGAGTCAGATGGGCATGCCCCGTATGATCTCAGACTGGCAGTGCGATACGGTCGAGCCGCGAAATCTGAACGATGCGGACCTGGAACAAGACACCTGCGAACTTCCCCCTCCACGACCCGAGACAGAAGTTACGACCGTTCTGGGTACCATTGCGCGAAGGAGGATGTTAACGGCTCTTGGGACCATATCCGATCTCACAGCAAATGTCAAGTCGTGTAATTATGCAGAAGTCATGCGGGCTGATGCCATTTTGCACGAAGCTGCAGCCAGCGTTCCGCAACCGTTGAAGATGAAGTCAATGACGGCTAGCATTACCGATTCTCCACAAGTCATCATGTCGCGGCTGTTCGTAAGCCATCTATTCTACAAGGGGCAGGTCATGCTTCACCGTCGCTTTGTCCTTATGGATTTACCATCTGCAGGCGGAGACTCTTTGTCCTACTCTCGTAAAGCCTGTTTAGACGCCTCTCTTAGCATGCTGCAAATTCAGCATACTCTCGACGAGGAGACATGCCCGGGAGGTAGACTTCATATGATGCGCTGGCGCGTGTCTTCGATAATCAATCACCAGTTCCTAACAGCCACTATGATTCTATGCTCACTGCTACATCGTGGCCAAGCTTCAAACCGGAAAGATGAAATCATTGCAACGCTACGCAGTACCAGGGCGATCTGGATGCGAGGCAGCTCTGTCTCTCAGGAGGCAAAGAAGGCGGCCGAGACTGTAAATTTTGTACTTGTTAGGACCGGAGAGACTCACGACCGCGGCATTGATCTCGACTCTGAGTGTACCAGCGCCGTCACAATAGGGCAAGACATATCGGCCAACTCGAATAGTAGTGATGCAGGCTTAGCTTTTGATGGTCCGGCCATGTTGCAGACTACCAAGTCTACAACGAATCTTTACGAGTGTAAGTCCACAGAGTCTCACCCGACTCCCAGATCCTAGTAGGATTCTCGGGACACCTGAATAGGATAGACGAAGAGCACCGAAGGACGAGGTTCAATGTTGGTGAATCTCCGTATTGGAAGCCAGAACTTTCCAGACAGTCATTATGCTGAGCTTCAATGAGCGGAAGTAAAAGCTTCGATGGCTATGACAATGGTGGTTCGAGAATGAGGTGTCCGAGGAATTCTGCCAAGATCTGGTGCTTATTTTGACACAGGATGCTAACCTTGTTACAGCTGAAAATCCCGTCATGCCAGGTCTCCTAGCGAATCCAATGCCGCCCGATCAGTCAGGCTTAGATTTCGCCTTCAACTGGAACACTTTGGAGAGCGATACGGCACCAGATGATTGGATGACGATGGATCCTCGCGGGACATGGTGGTAATAGCCTCGAGCTCGGAAGCGTATTCTCCCCCTTTCCGTAGAAGCCACCGTCAAGGATTAATAATTTTCATGCTGCACGTCCACAAACACCCATACAGAAGCCGTTTAGGGAGAATGCGAGATAAGGAACATTATCTGTATTGCTATGCGAGGCGTTTACAACGAACACTCCAGACGGCTTGAACGCAGTACGCTATCTCCGATCCTCGGAGCTTCCAAGCTTCTGTTTTCTCGTGCACTTAGCCTGATTTTTGGACTATTAGCACTTCCGATATGATTGCTTCCAATTGGTCTCTTTGTTACCTAAAGTGTTTCATGTAGTCCCTCTCTGAATAGGAATTGTTGAAGAGGTCTTTAGTCTTTCAAAGAAGTACTATACAAAGTTTGTTTGAATCGCACGAAACCTCCATCATGGCGCTGCACAGTCGAGATAACGCTCTGCTCTAGCTGGTCTCCTTGCGCGGCTCT
>JAABUH010005135.1_pt1 | contig 10370 bp, 8 predicted proteins | sample 5559121 | NCBI WGS metagenome assembly JAABUH01 (sample SAMN10711871, study PRJNA513364) | rock metagenome | isolation source: Antarctica rocks | place: Antarctica: Victoria Land, Battleship Promontory nord | collected 2015-12-28 | reverse complement strand
AGCTTCGTCACCACAGCATTAGGCTTCACCTTCAGCCTCAACTTCTTCAAAGCCTCCTCAGTGTTCCCCGTCAAGACAATAGCTTTCAAGCCCAACCTACCCATGACCACACTCCCTAGCATGCCAGCAAAACAATACGGGAATTGCTCGATTTCCGCTTCGAACGCCTGGACAGTCTCACCTGCTAATTTAAAGTACGACGCATCTTCCAACAGCGCGCTCAATCGATACAGATTGCGTGCGCTGATGTTATTGGATGAGGGTTCGGCATTATCCATACCACTTTTCAACCGCATGAGAAGATCTGGGGGGTGGGGTGAGGGTGTCGTGTAGAAACCCGGCGAGTCTGAGGAAGTGAACAGCTCGAGTTGACGGCGCTGGAGCGCGTCCGCAAACTCGAGATACGTGTCGTCGAAAGTGGCTTCGTAGAGATCAATGAGGCCGTGAATCAGGAATGCATAGTCGTCGCAAAGGCCGACAGTGGAACCGCGGCCTTCACGGTACACACGGTAGAGGGTCCTTGATCCTGCGTCCCAAAGCTCGTTTTTGATGAAACCTGTGGCTGAGATGGCGGCTTTAAGACATTCGGAGGATTTGGGGGGATCGATGGATTCAAGGACTGCGGAGGTGCGGGCGAGGGCGCTGATTGCAAGGCCATTCCAGCTGACTATGATCTTGTCATCGAGGGCTGGCCGCGGTCGGTGATTGTCTCGGTGCTGGCGGAGTTTTTGACGACCTGACTTCAGAGTTTCGGTGATGGTGGCCTCGGATATCCCTAATTCTTTGGCTAAGAGGCTCGGAGTGGATGTGATTTTCAGAACGTTCTGGCTGATGAATTCGTCATGAGGGTCATTCTCCGAAGATACATTGCCGTCTTCTGAGACACCGTTGAAGGTGGCGCAGATGTCCCCTTCTCTCTCGCCTAGGACGTCGTAAAATTCTTTAAGGGACCATACATAATATGCTCCCTCTCGCTTCTCGGTATCGGCGGGTGATGGAAGGGAGTCCGCGTCTTCTGCAGAGAAGAAACCCCCGTTCGGAGCAGCCATTGGTGGACTTGTAAGGTAAGTTGCAATATCATACACGGCGCCAAGCATCTCAGGATCTTGAGTAGTCAAAAAGGCATCCAGGTAAACGTCCAGCAGCTGGGATTGGTCGTACAGCATCTTCTCAAAATGTGGAAGACTCCAGTCTCTTGTCACGGAATACCGCGCAAAGCCGTAGCCAATTTGGTCTCTGATGCCTCCTCTGGCCATCTTCCGTAGGGTGTGGACGACCATCGCTGCAGCATTCTTGCATTCTTCTTCCCCAACAATGTCACTCACTGTCTGAGGCCATTCCCCTAATCTCAGTAATAGGCTTAGATTTGCAGGTGTAGGAAATTTTGGCGCAGTCGAAAATCCTCCATTGATCTTATCATACTTCTTGACGAAGTGCTGATATGCATCTTCCAAAAGTTCGATGTCTAGGCCTTCGCCTTCGTTTTTCTCGCCCATCTGATGACCGTGGCTATGCACGCCCTCTTCCGCAAACTCCCTCAGCTGCCTTGTGATCTCTTTCGCACTCTCCCGACATCGATGTTCCTGCAGCGTCCAAACATCCTTCATCTTTTCTAGTATGTTTAGAAAGCCTACTGTCCCCGCGACTGCAGTCCCCACTGCCGTCATCGAATTGTTCGGACCAGGCCAGTAGGTGCCCCCAAAGACTGGCTCCAGATCTGGGGTCAGGAATACGTTGAGGGGCCATCCACCCGACCCTGTCGTTGCTTGGACATAGTTCATGTAGATAGCATCAACGTCAGGTCGTTCCTCACGGTCAACCTTGATCGGAATGAAGTACTCATTGAGGAGGTCGGCAATCTCAGGGGATTCAAAGCTTTCGCGTTCCATGACATGACACCCTAGATATTTTCAGCGTCCGCACTCAAGAATCCCTGACAGACGCTGGGCGAACCTACAATGGCACGCTGCATAGCCAATGCTCACGAATAGAAGTCGATTGTATTGCTTGGCTAAGGCCAACGCTTCTGGGCCCCAGTTCTGCCATGCCACTGGATTATTCATGTGTCCTCGAACCTACAGGCGAACATCTCAGCTATCATGATCATTTCATTGGCCTTCACCTGACCTTATGAGGACTTACGTACGGACTCCGGCTCTCATTGAGCCTATTAACAAGATGCAAAGCGCCTTTGCCATTGATCTGTTGCGTGGACTCCATAGCGAAGGATTTTGCTAATGTGAGGCAAGTTACTGGTTGTGTCGTGCGCGAGAATCCAACTTAGAGGGGCCGATGTCGTCACATCGGACCGTGTCTTTCGCGCAGTCGCTCGCAATCCTTGGATTAGGGAGTGAGATTACATTGCGAACGGCGTTCGGCGTAAGGTTCAATCAACACAATGAATTATATCTGACTTTGAAATGCTTGAATTGACCATATCGCTGAGATGCGTCATGTACATCATCACAATTGTATGTTAGACCGCAAGCTCCACGCTAGTTTGTTCTTGGCTTTACCTTTTGTGGAGGCCTAGAATTTTGATATCTGAAAATGGTTAAAGGCTTTTCAACTCTGCATGAAACCGGCATCAGTAAGTAAGTGGCTTAGGTTGCATAAATGGTAGGTATTCGATAGAAAGTCAAACGTCCTCCAATCTTCGTACTAGATGACCGTGAAAATCGTAACTCTTTTACATATGCGGGCCCTGTTGCAACAAAAATGGCTAGTGGTACATGTTGTACGTTTGAGACTAACAGGCCCTTCACGAAGAACAGCTGCATTGCATCATTCTCCCCTGTCGAGGCACGTCCCCACACCATCGCTGCTCTTCCTCCCCATTTCCACCCCACTCGTCTTCGAAAGGGTGCTCAGCCATAGCCATAGCTCTCTTCAATACATCTCTCTCTCCGCCATGCTCGACCCGCTGGATGATCTCATCCAATACCCAGGACCTAGGAATGAACTTCGGGTTTACTTTCTTCATTGCCTTTTCCCGGTCACTGTCGCGATCTGTGCCCCAGTCTTGCTCAACTCTGACAGCCCATTTTGAAAGCCAGGTAGCGACACGTTCGCGAGCCGTTGATTCCGTGGCACCTGAAGTAGCAGTCATGCCTTCCGCATGGAAGAACATGGCAGCCTTCTCCTTTCGCTGCTCCTCGTTCCCTATTTCTGATACCTTGACGGATGAAAGTCGGCGGAAGAAATGATTAAAATCAAGTTCCAAGGCTTCCAGCGTATCCAGTAACTCTGAGAACAATTCTTTGAAATCACTTTCTTGCTCACTGATAAGACCAAGCCTTGCACGCATCAAGCGTGTGTATTCGGCCAAGAACACAGCTTTGTATTCTTCACCAACATTTTGAATGATAGTCTCAGCTCTCTTGATCAACTCCGACGTGAAAGCCTCACTGACACCCTTGTCGATAAACTCCTGGTCATCAACTTTTGGTCCAGAGCCAATCAGCTCACCCATCGACTCTCCAAGGCGAACAAGGTTCCACCAAATGATGCTTGGCTGATTCTTGTAGCTATACCTTAAAGCATAATCGTCATGATTTGGTGTATAGCTGGGATCGAAATTATCTAGAAAGGCGAAAGGACCAAAGTCAAGAGAAAGCCCGAGAAGTGATGTATTGTCTGTATTCAAGACTCCATTTGTGAAAGCGTACGCTTGCCAAGCAGCAATGGTGAGCGCATTTTTGCGAGCAATAGCGCGGTACAACCGTGTGTAACGATTCTCTTCAGCCCCTTCAGCACCTTCAATAGCGCTTCGAGGCACAGAGTGGAGTCGGTCGATTACAGGTTTTGATGGGTCCTCTTGCGCTGCAGGGAGTGACTCCCAGCCTGTATAGACGTGCTCAGCAACGTAATCCGACAGCATCCGGATCAGCTTTCTGTCTCCACGAGCGCGAATGATATCAAAGGTACCGATCCGTAACCACGATTGAGCGAAACGGGCGACTATGGCACCTGGTTCTGAGCGTTCGCGGCGGACACGGGAGGCTGGTGCGAGAGTGAGGGAAAGCGCGCGAGTTGTAGGTATACGTAAGCCATTTAGTGCTTCCGAGACAACGTATTCTCGGATACTCGATCGAAGAACCGCTTTGCCATCTGCAAATCGTGAGTAAGGCGTCTTGCCAGCACCCTTGAGCTGGATCTCATATCGAGTCTTTGTAGAAGGATTCGTCGATTCGAAAAGCGATATTGCTCGACCATCGCCAAGCTGACCTGCCCAAGACCCAAATTGCCAGCCACCATAGCATTGTGCCCAAGGATAAATGCCTTTTCCTGACTCGCTGTCCCAAAACAATCTGTTCCCTGCAACAGTGTCCTTGAATTCTTCCGTGTTCTCTTCTCCATTCTTCAGACCGATGTCCTCCATAGCTGTTCGACTGACACCCAACAGCTCTGGATTCTCTGTCTCCTCAGGCCTCACGTATGTAAACAATGCCCCTTTCACCATCCGAGGTCCCAGATCGCCTCGTGGTGCCCTGTGCGAATCTGCGGGGGTCTCAAAGTCAGGATCTGGCGGGAGATTTCCTGTAAATGTATTAGATTTGGGGAGGTCTTGTAATGATACACCTGCGAAGGTGCCGTTATTTGCGCCATTGATAGCGCCGTTGGAAAGGTGAGAGGACATTTGGGCGATGCGCATGTACGATAGGTGTGGACGGTGGGACAGGGCGCGGAGTAACATATATAGGAAATGGTATCTGTTTTGGCGTCGTCAAAATGTCGTGGATCATGGAATCGTATGGAGCTTTAGAAAGCCATGAAAGCACAAGAATTCATCTGATAGGGTATTAAAATCGTCATGCATCGGGCATTAACAAAAAGCTAGAATATCTTATCTCCGAAGCGGCGAACTAAATCCGTTTCAGGCAGGGGGAAGATGACCATAAGATGCTCGTAAGAGTAACGACTTCGTATCCAAGAACTGCTGTCAGACTATCCTCGTCTCGTATCTCCAAGTACAGACCATCACTTATTACTTTTGCATTTTGTGATCGTTGCCCAAGTCCAACTAATTCAAGGAACTTTGTCACAACGCGATCCACTATGGCAGGAATTCCACATGCCAAGATCCCTGATTTGAAGCTGAACGACGGTACTTCAATTCCTATGGTAGGACTGTTCGTCTTGTCATGTGAGGCCTACCACTGGCTGATTCCTAATCAAGCTTGGCTATGGTACCGGTACAGCATGGTACCAATCATCCCCTGGTGGGATCGACCGCCCAACAGTCGAGGGTGTAAAGACTGCTCTTAAATTAGGCTACACGCATCTGGACAATGCCGAAGTCTATAATACTGAGCCCGAAATGGGTGTCGCTATTCAAGAAAGCAAAGTCGATCGTTCGAAGCTTTTTGTAACCACCAAAGTAATTACTAATATATCGGATATACCAAAAGCCATTGACGACAGTTTGAAGAAGCTGCAACTCGATTATGTGGATCTGTACCTCATACACTCACCCTTTTTCGCTGAAAAAGATGAAGATCTTCAGAAAGCATGGAAAGCCATGGAGGAGGTGAAAGAGAGTGGGAAGGCGAAGAGTATCGGCGTCTCTAATTACCTAGAAAAGCATCTGGAGGCGACGCTTGCGACAGCCAAAATACCGCCGTCCATCAACCAAATTGAGTTTCATCCGTACCTTCAGCATGAGAAATTGCTTCCATACCATCAATCGCAGAATATCGCTGTCGCAGCATACGGACCTCTAACGGCTGCGACCAAGGCAAAGCCAGGACCTTGTGATACAATGCTGGCTTCTCTGGCGAACAAGTACTACGTCTCGGAAGGCGAGATATGTTTGAGGTGGTGTATAGACCAAGGTGTGGTTGCTGTTACCACGAGTGGCAAAGAGGAGCGACTGAGTGACTATCTACGAGCTATGACTTTCACAATGACGCCGAAAGAGGTAAAAGATCTTTCACAAATGGGGTTGGAAAAGCACTTTAGAGGGTTTTGGAAGATGAAGTTTGAGGAGAATGACAGATCGTAGGACTCACCTGCAGATCGATCTCGGTGGCAATCTCATTCCTACCGCTTGCTGAGACGGTGCATCGCCTCAACTTGTTCGCAAAAAGAATCTTTTCATTACGGAACCTCTGTTATATTGATGAAGCCACCTTCCATTGGTTCTCGAGCATCGGAACCATATTCATCTTATTCCGGACCTCTTCGGTTTCCAGATGATACGAGAAACCCCGATCAAATCCTCTATCCTAATCTCCGTAATCTAATCATATCTCCATCGCTATTGCGCAAGCCGAGCGCAACCGAGCAGAAACTTCGACCGAACTTTTCCTTGACTTTCATTTTCGGTTCCCACAATTAAGACGTCAAGTCTTCATTGCATTTGACAGTCGAAGACCAAGCTTCTCTGCTCGCAGTATTCGAACAGTGAATGTGATTGGTATCAGCTTCAGACGACAAGATTGCAAGAAATCGATAGTTTACTGAAGTGTCAAACCTGCAACCTGGACGTGTTGCGAATTCCAACACTGTACCCCAATCATCACCTCAAAGTACATCTGATGGCGCCAGTCACGCAGACTGGCCTCCAACAATGCCTGCCTCTTGTAGCCATTGGAAAGGTCCGTGAAGTCTATGAATTGGATCCGACACATCTCCTCTTTGTGGCTACGGATAGGATATCTGGTAATGTAGTGTGCTTCGCAATTGATTGGCCTACGTCTGACCTCCATACAGCGTACGATGTAATCATGGCGAATGTAGGCCTGTCCTAACCTTCAATTAGCATGCTTGGATCTTCGGCGAACGAATGACTGATTCCATTTCTGGCAACCCAGGCTATTGGCGAGAAGGGTGCCATCCTCACGCAACTTAGCGAGTTCTGGTTCAAATGTCTCCAATCAGTTTTACCCATACTGCATACGCATTTCGTCTCTTTGGGCATTCCTTCGGCTACAGCAGATCGGCTACCACCTCAAATGATTACCGAGCTTCAGCTCCAGCGGCGTAGCATGGTAGTCAAACGCCTCAAAGTTTTCCCAATTGAGAGCATAGTACGGGGATACATTACTGGATCTGCTTGGAGTTCTTATCAGAAAGACGGGACAGTCTGTGGTATTTCGCTCCCAATCGGTCTTCAAGAATCCCAGCAGTTACCACAGCCACTATGGACACCGAGCACTAAAGCTGAGCTGGGAGGGAAGGACGAGAACATCAGTCCTGCTGTAGGTGCGTTGCCAATCAAGTCCCATCGACAATCTTTCTATCCTTGCTCTAGAACACCGGCTGACGGCTTCAAACGGCAGCGGCCGAGATCGTGGGCAAAGGTTACGCCGATCAAATCGAGGCACTATCGCTCCAAATATACAACATCGCCAGTGCTTATGCAGCCGAACGAGGTATCATCATCGCGGATACCAAGTTCGAGTTTGGGTTAGATGAAACTACCACGCCACCAAACGTCGTTCTCGTGGATGAAATGCTTACACCAGACAGCAGTCGATTCTGGAATGCCGATGGATATGAGGTCGGCCGCGGTCAGGAGTCGTACGACAAGCAATACCTCCGTGGTTAGTCCCCCACCGCCCCCAATTGGGCTGGCATCAAGCCCACCTCTCGCTAATGCTTTGCACAGATTGGCTGGTGCGGAATGGACTGAAAGGGAAGGAAGGAGTCCAGATGCCAGATGAGGTCGTGTCAAACATCTCAAAACGTTACAAGGAGGCGTACCAGTCGCTCACAGGGAGGCAATGGTTTGCAGCTGCGTAGCTCGCTGAATATCCTCGACCAATCAGATACCGCCCCTTTCTACGCCACTACATCTATCAAGCTGAACTTGCAGCACTACCGATCTGTCACTGCAACCCGCGGACCATTATGCCGGTAAAGTTTGACTCTAAATATTCTTCCTGGCGCTTTGATTCGTCACTCCACACATTGGTCAGATCTGCCAGATCTGTCGAATCTCAGCAACGGAGGCTCAACAAGGACAGCATGCATGTTGAGTAGGTCGGACCTGTATCTAGAAACGCTTCACGTCGTCGCGCCACGAAAGAGGCATAGCGCAGTCTGGGTCTATTTAATATGCACGGCAGACGTACTCGTTCACCCAGACAACAACGAAAACAACATTTCCTGTGCTCGTCCATCTCAGAATCTTCAAACATCCGAAATCGGCGGAAGTAACAAGAACGCCAAAATTCCAAGTTTATAACAAGCGGAAGCTCGCAGCTCCTCACCCGAGTACCGCTCTAGCAAATAATCCGGGTCCAACTCATCCGTCATTTTCGAAAGCCACAAACTCTCATCAATTCACCTCAATCGAATGTTAATTCAATAATTGCCTGGATAAGCCTTTACTCCCACCACACTCGTTCATTTCGGCCAAGCCGCCCACCCTGTTCCCTCGCCGCCTTGCCCAGCATCTGACACATGACCAATTGTGTCTGAACAACCACCAAGCCATCTCGCCATATACCCATCCGACAATGTGCCACACTCACGTCACATATTTCTCTTGCGGCCACGTTGAAGACTCGAACCACACAATGTGTCCGCAGGCAGTGACGCAAATGAATCACAATACCACAACCACGCAAACCACGAAGAACTACCAATGCGCCGCCTGTTTTGCGAGAGGGGTCGAGCAAAAAGCAAAAGCCGCGAAAAGTGGGCAGGGAAAGAAGTGACAGTAACCTCGGTACATACCTGGTGGTAAGGTTTCCGGCATAGGATGACAGGCGGGTAATGGCAGCAGAAAGTGCCCGGAAGAAAAGCGCGGTTGCGGAAGGAATATGGTCGTTTCGCTGGGCGAGGCGCTTTTTGTTTAATTGATGGTCTTCGTCCGTGGGACGCAATTCCAGTGGGATGCAAGGGACTTTGTAAATGCCGATCTTCGCAAGGGGTTGATGTACAAATAACCTTCCTTACTTACTAATAGAGAGAAATCAAAGCCCCACCTTCTCCATTAGAACCTCGCATGTCCAAGGATATCTCCACGCTTGTATTAAAACAGACAAAATGTGGCAAACAAGCTGCAATTATCTGAAACATAAAACTTAATGACTCCCATTTACCTGACTCCCTGCCCCACTATCTTCTTCTTCCTTCTTGATATGCTCAGCCATGCTGTGTCCTTCCTCCACAGTACTAAACCCCAATTTCGAACTCTCCCTCCCCCGATCCTGACTCGCATCTCTCGCATCCGGCACATTCCGCCCTTCCAAATGCCACTGCTGAATACTCCTAATAATGTCCACGCTCAACTGCCCATTCTTCTTGAGCGCATTCTCCCAATGCTGCGGGATCGTATCCCCCAGCGTCAAATAGCGCGCAATACTGCTAACCATCATCTCGCGCATGGGATTATCCTCACTGGTATTCGCATACACATATTGCACCCGCCTAAGTCCCGGATAGGTCTCATTATTATGAAAGAAAGCCCGAACCGTCTCCACGACATCCTCCGAAAGCTTGACGATCTGAAACTGCTCGCTGAGGAAATAGAGATCGAGCAGTGGGCCGATGTCTTTTTCTTGCTCCGGGTAGCGCAGGGCTTTAGAGTAGAGCCAGCCGACGAAGAGCTCGAAGGGGAGGTCGTCGGAGTCGGGGAGGCCGTAGGTTTTGGAGCTGGCGGAGGAGTTTTCTTTGTTGTAGAAGCGGGCGCGGAAGAAGGGGGAGTGGTGGCAGAGGAGCTTTTCGTGGAGGATCCAGTGGGTGTTTTCGGGGCCGACGTAGATGTCGACGAGGGAGGTGGAGAGGAGTCTGGAGCGTGGGATTGTCAGCTTCGGGGATTGGAAGCGGCGGGGGATCGCACTCGTTGAGAGGTTTCTCCTTTCGCTCGACGCCGCTCTCGGAGGTTGTAGACGACATTGTGATTGTGGAGTCAATTGATTGATAGACTATCTTTGCTGTTTTCGGAAGGTCGAGCAATGGCAACTGTATGGGTTGTTGATTAGACCGGTGTGTTGATTAAGGAGGCAGTGTCCCAAGAAACGGAGAAGGAAAGGAGGTCGGTGGGTGTTACAGAGATTAAGAAGTGGCTTTCCTTGGTCTTTGATTTGATGGCTGGGAATGACGCCAGTCATCCACTAGTCACGTGCGCCACCTTCGGCTGCTTCCGCCCCACTAGGCCGAGCTAGCAGGGACCCACAACGACGATCAATTCGCCTTCTCGGTTACAAGGCGGCTGAGCTCATTGTATCAAAATAACTTGAGCCACTCAAGCTCTCAATGAGACTTCGCCATCACAACAAATGCTGGGATTCTGTTGGAATTCAGCCTTATGCTACAGCCTTATGCTGCCAGGTTTCCAGGTTTTATGGGTGGATTGCCTAATGCGGTTTAGCGTCTTAGCATCCCCCTGACACTTCTCTTTCTTCTCTATGTAACCA
>JAABUH010005134.1_pt1 | contig 10372 bp, 18 predicted proteins | sample 5559121 | NCBI WGS metagenome assembly JAABUH01 (sample SAMN10711871, study PRJNA513364) | rock metagenome | isolation source: Antarctica rocks | place: Antarctica: Victoria Land, Battleship Promontory nord | collected 2015-12-28 | reverse complement strand
GTGCACGGCGCTCAAGAGTACGCAGGGGAACGTTGCCTGTCAGCTCCAAGCAAAGGCAACCAACCTTGCAAGCTTGCAAGGTCTGTTGGAGGGTTTTACTGACTGTGAGAGGATGTTCAGCCTGTGCACGAGCATGGAAGGTAGGTGGCCGATAAATGGCAGAAATTCATTCACAGCGGTAGATATACTCACACGCGCAGGCTGCGCTGCACAGCTCACAGCAATGCCATGAGGTTTGTGGCCAAAACATGTGCACTACATAAGGAGTGAAGCAGGGCGAGCAACCTCTGCACTCAACTCAGGCCCTAATACAGACATACAGCTGTTAACAAAGTGACTTGCGGCATGCCTCACCCCAGACGCATGTGGCCATGAAATGAACATACACAAGTTGTGTAGCATAACCACATCCTGTACTTGTTGTTCCTGGCATGCTTACTCAGCGCCAAAGCAATGAGCATGCTTCAACTCTAAATCCTGATCGCAGTGAGCATGCTTCAACTCTAAATCCTGATCGCCGTGGCAACCATGGCAAGGCCATAGCCACGTGCAAACTGTTGCGCCATCTCGGCAGCCTTGGGTGGGATCTCGTACTTGTCCTCGCTGATGTTCTCCAGGCGCCACCCAGCCTCCCTGTCACGTGGGCGCCATGTTATTCTGCGCCTCTTCCAGCTCGCACATGCATGCTCATCACTCAACGCACTCACTGTGGTGCTGCTAAGCCCCAAATGCTCGCCGTGCGCATGCATGCTCATTACCATGGCCGCACATCATGGGATGCATGCCTCTTCGCGGACCATGGCGGAGCATGGCAGAGGCCGATGGCAAGCCACCATGTCTGCACTTCTAGACACACACAACCATCCCCTGACTGATAAGAAGGCAACCATCCCCTGACAAACAGGCAAGGACCTACAATCGTCGTGCAGACAGACAGCGGAACATCAAGCAGGCGTCGTCACGGCACCGAGGGGGCAACCCCTGTCGGCCGTGCAGCCCGCGAGGGCGCCGTCAAGCATGCCTACCCCTGACATGCGCAAACGCCCTGCGTCGTTGACAGCCCGGCGTGGGGAGCGCACTCGCGCAGGCTGTGCCGCAGGTCCGCCTCGCTGATCCGCCGCGGGCCGACCCAGCCCTCGGCCGGGTTGGCGTCGCTCATGGCCGCCAGCACCAGCCTGCCCCCCGGCACCATCTGCGCGCGCCCCGGTCCCGCTCAGCACAGCTGGTCGCTGAGGCGCCCGGCCATGTGCGCACCATCGGGCTCATGCAGCGCCAAACGGGCGCCGGGGCTGTAACACAGGACGGTGCAAGTGCGCTGCTTGTCGCGCATCACTTGCGGTACCAGCTCTGAGACGCACAGGCAAGACAGGCTGTGGGATGGACCACATGCAGGAGGGAGCCCTGTTGCTGCAGGCAGGCAGCGTGGGAGACAGGCAACCCAGCGAGCCTCCATGGTATCTCAGGCAAGCGCCGGGCAGGCGCGCCTGCTTGTGCAGCGCGGCGAGGTACTTCTCGTTGGTGGCGTCGTCCAGGCAGTGGTAGAGCGCGCTGTCCAGCGCGGAGGCAAACTTGCGCTCGCCGAACACGGCGGGCAGCTCGGTGACAGACCCGGCCTTGAAGTCCACCTTCTCGGCCGCCGGGTTGCCTGCAGCGCGCGCGCGCGTCGGCAGGGCCGCCGTGCTGCGGGGAGGGGAACAGGGGCACGCGCAGGCCGCCCCGTAGCTGCCCCATGTGCGAACTATGGCCAGGACCGCCATCCTCACAGCCGGCTCGCGGGTGAGCGCTCCGCTGCAGCAGCCACTCGCCTTGCGCCGCATGCCCAGCGCTGCGACACGATCATTGCATCATGCTGCGGCGTGCGAGGCGGGCGCGCCGGCAGCATCGCGGCGGCGCTCCGCCTCGGATATGGCCTCGGGCGAGAGGTCGACGCCGGTGGCCTCCATGCCCTTGCTGCCGAAGAAGATGGTGTTTGTGCCGTACCCGCAGCCCACGTCGAGCACCTGCGCCCCGTGCAGCGATCAGACTCTGCCAGACTCTGCCAGGTCTTTCAACAGCATTCAACACCTGCATTTGCGCAGCCAGTGCTTCACAGCGTGCCTGCCAAGACCAGGAGCACAGGCTAAAAGCGGAGACTCTTCTTTGAAGCAAGCGCATGTGCATACAACGGCTGCAGAGCACTGCAGCTGAACAACAGCCACAGCTGACCTTGTTGGCAGTGGAGGAGAAGGGAACTCACCGGCTCTGTGAACAGGCCCGCCTCGAACGCCTTCACGACCAGCGCCTGCTCCTTGCCGGTGTCCCAGGGCACCTGCGGGGGCGCTGGACTCAGCACGGGTGTGACCCGGCACGGCAGCCGACAGCGCAGCCAACAGGGCAGCAGCGCAGCAGCACAGCAGCACAGCAAAGCCGAGGAGGTTGCGCGCAGCTGGGTGCCGAGCTCGGCGGGCCGCGCACCAGCGTGCTCTCCGACTTATAGAGATTCAGGAACCAGTCTGGAGTCATATCGTCTTGGCCGTTGGGCAGGTCCGGGAACTCGGTGCGCTCCTTGGTGCTGGAGGCCTGTCCGGGCCCTGGGCGGGGCAGCGCTGCTGTGAGCGCCCTCACGCGAACGCAGCGCAGCTCAAGCCAGCTGGTTTCTTGCCGGCCTGCACCTGAGCATGCAGAGAACAACAGAGACGCTGCACCTGTATGCTGGAGGCTTGCTTGCAACACAGACAGTAGATCGCCGTGAGCGCACTTACGTAAGCACAGTCGCAGCTGATTGACGCCTGTCCTTACCACGCTTTCGCTGTCTGCAGGAACACCAAGCTCTGTCTAGGACATAGAGGCACAGAGGGGGCAATGGCATGACAAAGGGATCACCCCACCGGCGACTACTCACCCGCCCGCACGAGCGTCGGGCGCTGCACAGAGCGCTGCGGGGCGAGCATCGCCAGCCTTTGCGGGCCTGGGACGGGCGCAAGCGCGCGTGCGCCTATCAATGCCTTCTGACCAGGGAGGGCGGTATGCATGCTGATTGGATGCCTGCGCCTGCTCAACTGTGGAAGAGATGAGTTCTGAATGTGTCGACTCTAGACTTGCTCTTCGAATGCGAGTTGAGACTTACGCGCGGCCTGACGTATAAGTTGTTATACAACAACATATATTTTATTTGTACGTACAAACCACGCAGACCCTTGTGTCTTCACGCGATTGCCCTTGCAAGGCACGTGCGCGAGCATTGCATGTTTTGTAGCGGGCGTGCGCTTACATGGAATTTGCTCTGCAGGATGTGATGATGGGTGGCTGGCAGGGTCCACCTGACCTACCCAGGCTCTGCTCATTAGGCGAGCTCTAGCTCACACCGCCCTTGTTTATCTCAGCGCTGCCCCACAGCACAGCGGCCCCCGCACGCGCGCACGCGCAGCAGCGCCCGCGGCAGGCCCGCGGCCGCTCCGACAAACCACCTTCGGCCGGAAGCGGTACGTTACCGACGCCGACAGCGTCAGCGACTCGGTGTAGTGCGCCCAGCGCGGCGGGAAGCACAGCACGTCGCCCGGCTCGAGCGCCGCCTCCAGCACGCGCGCGGCCGCGAAGCGAGGGTTGGCCGCCAGGTCGGCGCCGCGCGCGGGGCACACACGCGCGCGCCGGCGCAGCATGTGCCAGCTGGGGTACAGCCGCAGGTCGCCCAGCGCGTCAGGCTCCCACAGCAGGACCCGCTTGCGCCCGCGCACCTGCGCCGCGGCCGTGAGCGCCGCAGCTGCGAACTGGGACGCCGGCGCGCTGCGCGCTGTGTGCTGCGCATCGCGCAATGACTGGTCCCGCTCATACCTGAGCACAGCATGCGCCTGCGGCGCGTGGCATGCACATGCGCGCCCCACACATTCGCCGCGGCCGGCAAATCAGGACGCGGGGGGCATCACAGTGTCCGTCACTCGGGGCTGCCCGCGCGGCGGGCGGGCGGCCCGGGGAACGGGCAGGGGCCTGCGGACATGCTGCCCACCTGCGTCAGGAAGGAGGTGGCGGCGTCGTAGTGCAGCGGCGAGACGGTGCCCTGGCAGGACAGCCACAGGCGGGGCACCTGCCGCCGCGCGGCAGCGCCCAGCCGCTCAGCCTCGCGCAGCTGCACCCTCGGTGCGCGGCTGGGCCGCGGTGCCACGTAGCAGAGCTTGCAAGGGGAGGTGGCTCACCTGGCTCACAATTAGGCCTTCTGAGCCGTCCTCGCCTGCATGCCAGCACCCGCGGCCTCTTGATACCATCACTCACAGACTGCACGCGGCTAAGCAGGGCCGCTCACATTTGGCATACACATGTAGGGACGCTGTCAAAAGGCAACAGAGTGGGTAGCGTAAGGCCCTGCACAACACGGTGAAGGAGAGCGGTGGCTCACAGGTGGAGGCCCTCACAAGGGACGGGCAGACGCCTGCCTGTACACCGGGGCCCGCTGCTGCTTTCCAGGGCTGCCCCGCTGCCGCCGCCCGGCCACAGCTGGGCCCCCCCGCGCGCCTGGCTGCTCCACAGAGCTGAACGGCGGCCCGGCCAGGTCCACGTCCGGCAGCAGCGCCGGCCACAGCGGCGTCTGCAGGTAGCAGAACTCGCGCGGCGCGGCGCGGTACACCAGCGGCGGCAGGCGGCCGCACAGGCGCGCCGCAAACTCGGCCAGCGGCATGCCGGCGGCCAGCAGGGACGGCGCCGCGGCCGCCGGCCGGAACGTAAGGAACAGCGGCAGCAGCTTCGGCTCCACGAACGTGACGCGCGGGGTCGGCGAGAGACGCACGGCCACCCTGCGGGACCGGCGGTCCTCACCCTGGCGTCACCGCGGACTGGCAGCGCAAGCACGCGACAAGCAGGCAGAATGCAGCCCTGCGTCCCACCTCTGGCAGCCATGCTGTGCGGCCAGCCATTGGAGCGACCACTTGCCGACCGCCGGCCAGCTCCCTGCCACTCCCTTTATCAGCAGCGGCTCGCTCCCCGCGCCAGCCGCGTGCGCCCGCAGCAGACGGCACGCCTGCGCCTGTTCCTCCTGGTTCGTCCATGCGAACGTGCGCACGGAGCCGGAGATCCTGTCGCGAGGCGGAGGACGTAGGTGTGCAGTGGGCGGCGGCACGGTGACGTGTCGGCACTGAGCCACAGGCGTCGCACCCTTTCAGGACTTGCGGGAGCTCCGCACGCACGGCGCACTCATCTAGCGCCCTCCCTGCGGCCAGGGCTGCGCCTTGTTCGGAAGTGTGCGGAAGTGTGCCGAGACAGCCAGGGCAACCACTCACCGGCTACAGCCAGGGCTGATTATCCCAGACAGCACAGTGGCCCTGTGTTGGAGCTGCTCTGACCATGTAGCTTGTTCAGCTACTTCTTTTTGCATGCAACAAATGTCAACGTGCAGTGCTTATTCTATGACAGCTTACGTCTTCCCAGGGGGCATGGGACAGGCACTGCACCTCTGCACCTTGATGGTGGACACGGAAGTGATCGATGGGCATGCACAGCATCTCAAAACTGGCTAGGCCTTTCAGCATTCTTCCTTCTAACGCGCTTCATGCTTCCCGCTTCCTCTACATGCAGAAAATGTACTGATGGCTATTTGACAACCCGGCAGCACTCCTGTGCGGAGTGCGGCGACATGCTTTATCTCTTGAAAGCTTCTGGTATCCTTATATTTGAGAGCATCCAGCAACACAGCGACTTCTGCTCGAAAGTGCCACGCCTGGCTGCTGCACGCCTGGCTGCTGAGCGCGCTGAGGCACCTCAGCGCAACAGTCGGCCTCAACCCCGGCGCTGCAAAGGCCATCTAACCTGCCCCCGGCGCCGGCCGCACGGCGCTCGCGCCCCCTCTCACCCTCCCTCCTCGCTCGCTCTCACTGGCTGGGCAAGGCGCCCGAGCGGCCGTCCTAGCAGCAGCCGCTGGGCGCCTGCTTGCGGCGCGCGGCGCGCTGGCCCGCCTTGGGCAGGCGCACCGCGCGGCCGCCGCTGCCGCGCGGCGTGCCGGGCCCCGCAAAAAAACCCTCCGGCGGCCTCGCCTCCTCCGCGCCCAGGCCCGCGCTCAGGTCCTCCGCAAGCGCCTGGAACAGCGCCGCGACGCCGCGGCCATGCCGTGCCGACGTCGCAAACACCTGCGCGCGGCGCCTGCCGCCTTCGACACGGCATCGCCGCGGCTGCCTGCCTCACTGGTGTGTCTTCCGACACCACTTGCTGCGCTCCCCGCCGAAATAACCAAGCATATGCATGTAGATGCGCATGACCTGAGACAGACAACATCCCCGCCGCTGTGATGCCAGGACATTGGCAGCACCTCGAGCAGGGCACTGCGCAACCGTATGGGAGTGCAGCGTTGACGGCGCGCCTTGGCTGGCCCGTGCCGCGGCAGCGCGACGCTCTTCGCAAAGTTCGCGACGTCATCGTCGCTCACCTCGCGCCGCAGGCCGCCATGCGAGGCCAGCGACATCGAGGACGCAGAGTGCTTTGATGCTGCAGAGTTCCCACCTGCCAGACGGCGGAGCGTCACTACGTGAGCAAGATTCAAACTCCTTGTTAATGCAGCGTTTTTGGTTAACACGGCCTCGTTTCATGCCCTGCGCCTGGCATGCACACCCTGTGGCCTCGAGTGCAGGCTTGAGGGCATCAACTGACGCTGCTAAGGGCAGAGCCCATGACCGAAGGGTGCCATGAAGCCACTGCAGAGACATGATCCAGCATGCATTTGGTTGCGTGGCTGGTCACTCGAGCGATACAGGCACAGCAAGCTCGTGCGGGACGAGCGCAGCCGTGGCCCAACACCTGCCAGCTGAGCAGGCGCAGCCACAGTTGTACACAGCACGGAGGCGGCAAGCCCTCTCTGCGCACCTGCAGAGTCATCAGAGCCAGAGGCGGCCGCGTCCGGCAGGCCCAGCGCTGGCGGGTCCTCCAGCAGGTCGCACTTTGTCATGGCCAGGTACACGCGGCACTCGGGCTGCGCAGGGGCGCGGCGCCGCTTGACACCCCCCGCCCCTGCCTGCACGGTGCCGCCCTGCGCGCCACGCCGGGCGGGGGCGCACCTGCGTATCTCGCAGCTCCCTGACCCAGAACTTGGCTTTCTCGAAGCTGAGGCGGTCTGCCGGGTTGAAGCACACGATGGCCGCGCGCGCTCCGTTGTAGTACCTGCGGGCAGCAGCGGCTGGGCTGCCCGTCGAGCTGCCCGGCAACAGCCAGACAAGCTGCTGCAGTGTGGCCTGGTTCCGTGGGCAGCTTGGTAGAACTGTGCAAGCCTTGACGAGAGCTGTATAGCAGGGCGATGCAGGCGGCACGGTGCAGCTCGTGGGCACGCACATACGACTCAGGCTCTCAAAGCGCTCCGCGCCAGCTGTGTCCCAGACGCCGAGCGACACCACCCGCCCGCTGCTGACCTTCAGCTGCGCTGCAGCAGTGCAGTCAGGGACAGCACAGAGCTCTCTGTGGTCACACTGTCTGCAGGGCACTGCCCTCGTCGGCACCCGCAGGAGCGCATTGGTGCAGGCCGCGGCACCTTTTTCGCGGCAAAAGCAGCGCCGATGGTGTTCTTCTGTGTGGCCATGAAGGCGCCACTGATGAAGCGGTCGATCAAGCAGCTCTTGCCTGTTGCAAGCAGGCAGGCGGTCTGGTGCTGTGGCCTGCTTCGCTCACAAGCCGCACATGCAGCAGAGAGCAGGTCGCACCGACGCTCTGCTGCCCCAGGAGCACCACCTTGACATCGACACGCGCCATGTACTAGCGCTGCAGCCCCCCTCTCTTTCCGCCCATTGCCTGCTCCCACAGGATGCAACTCACAGCCTATGAAGTATTCTGACTAGATGAGGTGGCTTTCCTTCCCTATCTCTCCGCAAGAATTATCGTTGCTGTGCTGGTACATAGCTGCTTGGCCAAGCCATGGCCAAAGTCCCCAGGTAGGCCACCGGGTGGCTGTCCGACTCGACTTGAAGATAGGCTTGGCTCACCGCGCTCTTCACCTGTCCTGACGCTTTGGCTGCAGCAGGTCACTGGGCTGTACAGGTCACTTCACCTAGGACTCGCAGTATGAGGCTGTTGTAGCAGCCCATGACAGCGGTTGGAGCTCGCCACTTCATACACCGCGCACATTACTTTACAGCCCGCAGATTTGCTGCCTGGAGCAAGGATTCGCTGCGCAGCGCCGGCGGGCCTGGCATACTGCAACCTTGCAAAGTGCGTGCTGCACTGCAAGTTCACCGCCTGCAGCGTCCCTGGGGGGCGCAGCCAGGCATGGCCGCAGCACTGACATCCAAGCCTAAAGGTGAGCCTTGAAGGGTGTGCTGTCCCTGCATCTTGCACACCTGTGCCTGTGCATGCGCACCTCGTCCCAACTTCTGCGTCACACCCTGGCGTCGTGCGGCTGCAGGTCTGGTCATGCGACCGATGCCGTCCATACCAGCAGAGATGGGGGCACTGTGGGGCGCTTGCAACGCTGTATCGGCGGCGCTGCGGCTCGAGCAGCGGCGCGGCCACGCTGTTCGCACGGTGCGACCTGCCTGCCTGGCGCAGTGCCAGCCCTGACTCCCAGCGAAGCCACCCTGAGGCGGCCTGGCGCCTCCTCGTGCGGGAGCTGAGCGTTGGGTATGCCGCACAGGGCGCGGCGGCGGCGGCAGCAGAGGGGGTGCCTGACTCAGCGACGGTGCCCGAGCTGGGCAAGCGGGCGGACGCGCTCGACCAGACGCTGCGTGATCGGCTGGACTTTCGGCCCCGCCTGTCGCCCACGCAGGCGCGCAGGGCCGCCTCCTGCGTCTAAACACGATTGTCCTAGTGTGAGCCACTGCTGGCAGCAGCTGCGGCGAACGGAAGATCGCGTACCGCACCAGGCTGCAATGCCCGCCGCCGCCAAAACGCAACGACGGCCTGCGATGCTATCAGAGTACAGGCAGTGGCACAGCAGCAGGTTTCTCAGAATGGCCACTTGCTGCGCTGCCATGATCACTTTGGAAGCAGAAAGTGGTACCTCTTGCGCCCGACCAGCAAGTGGCACGCAGGCGGCTGTGGTGGTCTGCCTGCCGGCGCTGGCGTGCCTGGCGGCGTGGGCGTTCTTGCACCCGCCGGCGCCGAGCGCGCGCTTCGCCGCCGGCATCGCTGCCGCGTATGCGCTCGGCGTGGCTGCCTACCGCGCGCTCGTGCTCGAGAGCCAGTACGAGGCGCGCCCGCCCGTCGCTCTCTCCTCCTTGCAGCTGCTGGCCTCGGGGTGGACGAGAGGCCAGTGCATGGGGTGCACAGGGGCAGCTGCAAGCACTATCTGCGCCGCGCTGGTGTTTCTTGCTGGTATGCACCAGGGGCGCATGGGCGAGCCAGTGCACCCGTGCGGGTGCGCCCCCGGCGCCATGTGCGGGCTCAGTGGCGGCCCGGCGGGCGCAGGCGCAGCTGCTGGAGGAGCACGAGCTGGCGGAGAGGGACTCGCGCTTCCTGGCGGTGGACGGGCTGCGCGTGCACTACAAGGCCGCGCACGCGCCCCCGGCCAAGCCTGGCACAGGTGCCCTCCCACACAGGGTCGCTGTGCTGCATGGCCAGCACCGCCGCGGCTGCGCGGCAGCACAGCAGTGCAGGCGACAGGAGGCCCGGCCTGGTGGAGCAAGCCGCTGCGGTCTGCTTCGCGCTGTGTTGTCGGCTGATGCTGTTCGGCATGCCATTGTCTGCTGTGCATCGCCCAGAGTCGGGACAATATGGCAGAGTCGGGGCGTGGCAAGGGCCGGCTTGACAGCCGGGGCCGCTGACTGCATGGGGGCGCGCGCCCAAGTGCAGAGGCGCCGCGCCTCGCGCTGGGCCTGCTGCACGGCTTTGGCGCCAACGCGTTCAGCTGGTCGTTCGTGGACCGGCGCCTCGCGGCGCGCCTTCACGCGCTGGTCACCGCGCACGACATGCCGGGCTTTGGGCTCACGCAGCGGTGCGCCTCCGGCCCCGCAGCCGCGCAGGCTCCAGCTTGAGCAGAGGCAGGACCAAGCCTGTGCTGGCCCCGCATGCACGCACCGCCACGGTGCAAGCCCGCGCAGGCACGCCGACCTGGACAAGTACTCGCTGCGCTTCAACGGCCACATCGCGCGCCGCATCATGGACCACGAGCTCGCCCGGGACGCGCCGGCAGCAGGCGCGCCGCCATGCGCTTGCTGTGCGTGCTGCGAGCGCAGGCGCTCCAGGTCGGACCTTTGTGGGCCATGCTCCGATTCATTTCAAGGAGGTCCTTAGGAGGCTCCTGAACGGCTGTAGTGTCTGCGAGTGCCCCACAGAGCGGCTCACAGGCGAGAGGACGGCGCGCGCGCGCGCATGATGGGCTACCCTGCCACGCTGTCGTGGTGACGGCGCGCGGCAACCGACGTGCGCGCGCGCTCTCTGCTGCAGGCGCCGGCTTCGCGCCCGGGCTGCAGGGCCGGCCGGCCTCGGGCGGGGC
>JAABUH010005133.1_pt1 | contig 10372 bp, 10 predicted proteins | sample 5559121 | NCBI WGS metagenome assembly JAABUH01 (sample SAMN10711871, study PRJNA513364) | rock metagenome | isolation source: Antarctica rocks | place: Antarctica: Victoria Land, Battleship Promontory nord | collected 2015-12-28 | reverse complement strand
CGCTCGATGGCCGGCGCCTTGGCCGGCGGCGCGGCGCGGCCGCCCGCGCTGAGCAGCTTCTGCAGTTGGGGCTGCAGGTCGCTGACCTGCGCGCGCGCGTGCCCCACTGTGATAGGGATAGGTTAGGGTCAGGAAGCAGTGCTCTGGGGCAGGCGTGCACGTCGCTGCCTGGCCGCACACATGTCCCCTGTCGCGGCGCGCCTGCAGCCCGGGCTGCAGGCTGCTCATCACCACGCACCAGGTACCATCAGAAATGCAGGCCATGGCAGTCACCAAGAAGCCTGCCAGCATACGGCTGTGCGCGCAACTGACACGCCCTGCAGCTCTGCAGGTCACGCCTGCCGACTGTCCCAGATTGCACAAGTGTGCGGAAACAGGACAGGCGCAGGGCGCGTCGCCATGGCGCGACATGCCAACGCCGGTGGGCGTGCAGGCGCCCCAGAGCCTCCGGCCCGGGCGCGCGCCTGGAAGTCAAAGGGGATGGAGATGAAGCCAGACTCCCACAGCTCGTAGCAGTCGTCGATGGCGATGCTCGTGCCTGGCCCCAGTGAGGGGCACTGCATCCTAGGCGACCAGGTACCTCCAAATGTATGTGGTGCTGGTGGGGAGGCCACCATCCCATCACTAGCGTCGTTGTGTGGTGTGATCCGCCATGCACAGTTTCCTCACGCAAGCGACGTGATGCCCTGGACTGGCTGCAGCAAGCTGCTTGGGGTCCGGAGGCCGGGCGGGCGCGCAGGACGCAAGCGCTTTCCCACGCAGCAGCAGCAGGGAGTAGCTGCAGGCGTGGCTGTCACACGTGCTGCAGACGCACCGCGCCCATGCACTTTGGTATGTCCGCTGCGGGCCCAAAGACTACAAATACGAGTGGGAGAGCCCCTTGGGTGAGGCCACGGGTGCCGCTGCTGGGACGCTCGCGCGCGCGCCCGCGCACCTGACAGGTCGACCGACTGCTGGATGAGCGCGGCGCTCTCGAGCAGGCGCCGCGCGGCCGCCGCCACGCGGTCGCCCTCCGCGGCGGAGCACACGCGGATGACGTGCTTGGCCGCCAGCGCCTCGCGCACCTGCCGGCGTGCGCCCCGCCCCCCAGCCATTACCCACCTGGCTTGCGGGGCGGCCGCGGTGGGTGCTCTTGCTGCGCACAGCCATGCGCGCATGCTGAGGGCACACGCCCCGGCGCGCTCTGCCCACGCCTCTGGCAGGGCCTGGGGCGCATGCAGCCGCGCACGGGGGGCGCACGCGGGGGCGCGCGCGGAGTATGACCCTAACCCTAACCCTACCAGCTGAGGGCCGTTGCCCCGAGGGCGCGCGCCTGCTCCAGCAGCGCATCCTCCTCGGCCTTGCTCGCCGCGATCGCCGCCGCCGCCTCGTCGGCCGCCGCGCCGGCCGCGCCCACCAGGAATTCCAGCAGGCGCTGCGGCGGGCAGTCCGAGCGCACCTGCGCGGCGGCAGGCGCGCGCGGTGACGCACGCCGGTAGGTGCCTGCTGCTGCCGCAGCGCTTCCGCGCCAGGCAAGTGCGTCCCAAAAGACAGCAGGCGCCCGCGCAGCCCACGCAGCCCGCGCTGCAGCCGCGCAGCTCGCTGGCAGCGAATCAGCACGCATGAGCGGTCGTGTGCATGGGCCGCGCGTGCCAGCCATGACGGGTGTGCTGGGGCGCCGGCGGGTGGGTGGCCAGCCCAGACGGATCCAGATCAGGCTCAAACCCCTACCTTAAGCCCATCTGACAGGCAGCCCAGGCGGATCCAGATCAGGCTCGAACCCCTACCTTGAGCCCATCTGACAGGCAGCCCCAGGCGCGTCCAGAGCAGAGCAGAGCAGCCCTGCAGCTGTCCGACGGTCAACCGGCCCGCTCCCCTCACAGCAGTCACCGCCAGGCGGTCTGCCGGGGCCGTACGCAACGCCGGCCAAGCCGTGTCCGCGCGGCGCGCGCCTCTGCACGCAGCCGGGGCCGCTGCCTTGCATTGCGCGCGGCCGTGCTACACCCGCGTCGGCTTGGGCAGTGCCAGCGCGGTGCGTGGGGCGGCACCTTCTATGGCTCCGCCAGTATACCCACTGCTGCATAGGTCTCTGCTTAGGTTCATGACCCTCTCTAGCTTCATGACCCTAAGCAGAGGGTCACGAACCCAAGCAGAGACGAGGGTCATGAACCCGCAGGCAGGGCAGCACCTGGAGGACGGACGAGGAGGGCAGGAAGTCGACGAGCGCGGAGGCGGGGTCGGAGTGCACGAGCACGCTGAACGCAAAGCCGCGCCGCTGCAGCGCGGCCTCAAACTCCGCCCTGGCGGCGGCCGGGGCGGCGGCCGCGGTCAGGCGCTGGGCCCGAGCGGGGAAGCCCTGTTGGCTGCCGCCGCGCTCTTCCCATACCACGGAGCCAGCAGCAACCGGGTAAACGCAGACAGGGCACGCACAAGGGAGATGCATGACGGTGTGGTGCTGCTGCGTGGACATGACATGCCGCCATTTTACGCACGAGGGTGGGGGCAGCCCCGCAGGTTGGAGATGAGCAGGGCGGGGTGGCTCCACGCGCGCACCGCGACTCGAGCGCATAGCCGGCCCAGAGCACAAAGCGCTGGCTGCTCTCCTGCGTGCGCGTGTCGCACCAAACGTGCGGCACGCTCAGCATTGCCTCCAGCGCGGGCGCCAGCTCCCTGGCCGGCAGCGGTGTGTAGTGGGCTTAAACTATACCCTGATATGCCTGGGGTAGTAATAACGAGTGGCATGCGCCATGTCCTTCATGGCGTAGGCAGCTGGCGCGCGGCCAACAGGAGAGCTCGGGGTGCGAGAGTTGGCAGCGGTCCCACGGCGGCGGGGCCCAGCCTGCACAGCGCGGCAGCAGCAGGTGGAATGTCCCGCACCCTATCACAGTGCGGACCTGACCCAGGCGCCAGCCTCGCTGCGCGCCCATGGGAACCTGCTCCAATGCGATCCAGAAGTCGGGCCCGTCTCTGGATCAGGCACCGGAGCCAGGGCCGCACCGCACGCGGCGCACCCAGAACAGCGACAGCCGCGTCAGCAGCCGCGCGCGGCCCAGGTCCAGGCCGGCCACCGCCGCCTGGATGCGCGCGCGCTCGGCCACGATGTGCAGGCCGCCGTCGTCCGCCACGTAGCTCTGCCGTTCGCGGCAGGCCCAGCGGGGCTCACTCACTGGGTCGCGCCTGGCAAGCAACCAGGCGCTGTTTCCATTCGGCGCCACCGCCCCGCGTCCCTGGACTCTGCACAGCGCGCCGTCGCTCCCGACTCGGTACAATCCAGGACCTTGCTGGCTATGCGGCAGTGGCTGTCAGACCTGGATCACGCCGGAGCGGTCGCCGCCGCCGCCGGCCGACTCGAGCGGGTCCATGGGCGCCGAGTCCGGGTGGTACAACCGCACGCTGAGCCCGGCAAAGCGCCCTGCGACCGAGGCGCAGACATGCACTGTTATCAGGCTATGCGCTTGCAGACCGCAAAGCAACCCGGGCTTGCCTGCACGCCGCATGACTGGGAGAGCACGTGCTCGACAGCCATTGCCGCGCCTGTCCACCCTTCTTGCGCTCCGCAGGGCGGACTTCTCTGGGCCAACGCCATGCGTAACACCAAAGAGGGGTAATAAGCACCCAATGCACCAACTAGTCTGCGTGCCGTACGCACACGAGGGTGCGTCTCAAGGCCATAGCAGCAAGCACGCCCGGGCATCTGGGCACCCGGTGTTCCAACGTATCACGCCACGCAGCAGACCCTTGATGCGCGACAGGGGTCAAAGTGTGCCTGGTGCATCCCGGCGGCCGAGCCCATGCAGGGGCCTTGTGATACGCGCGGCCGCGCGCCTGGCGCATTGGCGGTGAGCGCGGCCAGGCAGGTGTCCAGCGCCTTCAGCGCCTGCAGCTGCCGCCGCTGCTCGGCGGCGCTGACCGCAAACTCGCCGCCCACCTGCGCGCCGCGCGTCCGGGCCGCCTCGCTCTTGGCGCTGGCCACGGCAGCTCCGTGGCAGAGGATGGGCCGGCAGAGGCGGAGGCGCCAGCAGCTGCCCGCAGTATGGATGGACGACATCCAGGCGTGGCAGCGCATGCTTTAGCACAAGACGCACCGGCGGCCAGGCCGGCAGCGCTCCCGCACGGCGGCCAGGCCGGCCAGGCTGCGACGCATGCGCGGCCCGCAACGTCCGTGACGGCAGCCGGCCGGGATGGTGTAAGGCTGGCTGGGCATGGCTAGCGTCTGGCAGATACGTTTAGGTTAAAAATTGGGCACCTGCACGGCGACCAGCTCGTAGCGGCTCTCCACGGCCGCCAGCTCCGCGCGGATGGCCTGCTTCAGCGCCTCGTGCTGCTCCGCGGCGCGCACGGCCGCCACGACCGTCGCGCTCAGCCACGCCAGAAAGTCGGCGTCGCCGCGGCCTGCGCGCGCGCGGCCCTGCCTGCCCTCGGGGCTCGCGCGGCCGCCCGGCGCGCCCTGCCGAGCCTGAACGAGCGCGAGGGCCTCGCCTGGCCTGCGCGCGGCCTGCGCGCGCGCAGCGCCGCTGCACACGCGGCCCAAGACCGCGGTGCCCGCGGTGCAGTGCTTCGGCCGCGTGCTTGCGCTCGCTCACACGGCGGCCCGACGAGCGCGCCAGGGCAGGCCTGCGCGGCGCACCTGTGGCGTACGTGCCCGCGCCGGAGCGCAGGTCCGCCGCGGAGATTAGGCCGAACGCATAGAACAGCGGCCCCAGCGAGCCGTGCGGCGGCAGGTCCGCCTCCAGGCGCGCCAGCGCGCCGGCCTCGGGCACCCAGAACTCGACGCGCGCGCCCGCCGGCGCGCCGCCGCGCCCCAGCGCGTCCACATAGGCGTTGAGCACCTGCGGCCGGGCGCGACAGGCGCCCCTTGGGCGCGCTGGGAGGAGGTGCAGCGCACAGCCACAGAGCACCTGCGGCAGGGCGCTTGCTACCAGTGTCACAGACAGTCGTGGTGATGACGGATTGATAGTGATGCACGGACGGGAAGGAGAGTATTCAGCGTTGGCAGGCCTGCAGAAAAACTGTGCCGGCCAGTTGCTGTTGCAAGTCCGGATTTCTGCACCAGGTATTAACTGAGTCTTGTGCGAGAGCAAGTGTCACCCGTTTGGTCACGGGCAAACGCCAACTTGGTGCACTTTCACTCTGCAGAGTTGCGTGCTCATAGGGACGCTGCATGCGCATCTGCCACACTGCACGCACGGGGCAAGCAGAAGCCGCAGAGTGCTTCACCGACCTTGAGCGACTCTGTGTTCTTGGCGCGCTCGTATGGGTGCGCAGCGAAAAGGTCTGGGTGGACCCGCCGGACCACAGCCCGCATGAGGCGCTTGTCCTCGGCCTGCATGGTTGGTGAATATATGAACTACTGCCGCGTATCAGCCATCTTTGGTCTGCTTGCTAGTGATTTCCCGCTCTGCGCGGCATGCTGTGCTAGGCGACCTAACCAAGCCCTTACTCCCTGCAATATTTGAATTTAAACACGATCGCATGCTAGGGCAGCCTCTTGCCATGAGTTTTTCTATCATGTTAAAAGACGCATACTGCGCGAACTGCATGTCGAGAATTCGAGCTTTAGCGACGCACTGGACGAACGTCGTGACATGCGTCAGAACAACAGGTGAACTCAATGACAGCCTCTGCGTGGTTTCTGCTGTGTCAAAATAGCAGCGGCCAACGCGCTTGAGCGGGCTGACTTCAAAAGGCAAATTAACCCCATGCGCATCATTCTAGTTGATCAGACGCACATTCATGCTTACCTCAGTTATACGTGCGCAGCAGGTGCGTGTGGGCTGCGACCGCGCGCCCCGCGCGGGGCGCGTGTTGGCGCAACACCGGAGGTCGACACTAGGGACCGGCGCAGAGAGGCCTGCAGACAGCTGACTCACTGGGAGCAGCCTGGGGCTCGTCTACCGGCACGCAGGCGCACAGTAGCAGCGCCGCAGCAGGCCTGCGTCCGTTGATGCACCATCCTTGCACAGCGCCGGCGCCGCCGGCCGCGCGGCTGCCCAACCGGCTTGCTCTGGCAGAGCGGGGCCACTTGTGTGGTGCAGGGGCGCTATCTCCACTTGTCCAGTGTGAGGCCGTCACCATAGGGTTTTCTGTGAGGAGCTCCAGATGAGCCGCTTGGCAATGCGCCCTGCTTCCCGCCTGCCCGTGCCGCGTATGTTTGCCTGGGCGTGTGATTGCTGCGCTGGCCCTGACCGCCCGTGTAGGGCTGCGCACCTGTGGGGACTACACGCCATGGCCAGGTGCGCGTGTGTTCTGGCAGACATCTTCGCCCAGGCGGCTGCCGTGCGCCCTGGGCGGCCCGCCTGTGTGGCAACCCGCACTAATGTGCCCCCCAAGCCCCGTGCGCCCACGCTTTTGCTGCACGTGCCAAGGCGGGTGCCTGCTGGCAGGCGGCGCGCACACGCGGTCCGGGGGCGGCGCTAGCACGCTGGGCGCGCGCGCGGGGCTGCCGGCATGGACCTCCCGCCAGCTGCTCCGCCTGCACCAGGTACTTGCACAACTGGGAACCCTCTGCAAACTTCAAGCTCCTCAGATGGTGGCGATGCCAGCCGCCCTCGAAGGCAGCCTGCAGCCTGCCAGCCTGTCTGCGTTGGGCCTCGGCGGGAGCGGGCCCACCGGCTGCCCCGCACGGCCGCAGGAGGCTCCTGACGCTGCTGCGTTGGGCATCGCAGGCAGCCGACCAGTCAACATGGCCCCTCCGGCCGGCCCTCCTGGCGCGATCCCGCCACGCTCGCTGCTCGCCCTGTGCCGTGCTCGCCGGGGCCGCACTGGCCGCGGCGGTGTTTCCTGTGCGTTGTGCTCCCGGCCCCTCGGCCTGCCCCCGCTGACTACGATTAAGTGCACGCAGGGCCCCCGATGAACCAGGCCAGCGAAATCAAGGCGCGCTGGCCCCAGCCGCTGCGCCGCGCGGGCCGCCGCGCCCAGGTTGGCGGCGGCCACCTTTTGTGGGTGGCGCGCGCACATGCTGAGCCGCCTGCCTGTCCTGCGCAGGTGGTGGAGGTGGAAGCCTTCTGCAGCGTGCAGGATATGATTCACGCGGCCATCGCGTCTTACGGCGCGCAAGCGTCGCTGCGCGAGGTGCTAAATTTATGCCGCACCTGCCCCTCCTCGGGGCCACGGCTGCCTCGCTGGCCCTGCAAAGTGTCAAAAGGCCCAGCCTTGTGTCCTGCCAGTGCGTGTGACGGGCAATGTACCGCGAGGCCCATGCGCATGCCGCCGCATCGAGGGCCTGCTGGATGGGCCGGGTGACTCGCAGCCCGCCACTGACCGGTCTGCGCGGTCTGTGCGCCGCCCCAGATATACCGCGCGTGCGAGGTGCGCGGGCGCATCGCGTACAAGCGCTCCGGGGGCTCCCGCTTCATCACGCACAACGACCACTGGAAGAGCCAGATTCGGCACGCGCTGTACACAGGCGACCGCTTTGTGAGGTGCGCGGCCGTGGGGCTCCGGAGGGGTGCTCTGTGCGGCCCCATGGGGGCACGCTGTGCCAGCACATTCCGGCGCGACAGAGGCCCCCGTGGCGCTGCAGAGTGCCTGGTTACAGGCGCTGCTGTGGCACAAGCTGGAGTGCAGCTGTCGCGCCGTGTGACTCTAGGACATGGGGCGGGGTGGCCATGGCAGCTTGTTGCAGTGAAGGCGGCGGGCGCGGCCGTGTTGCGCTCGCGGCTGGGCTCTGCATCTGGGCACTGCTCTTAACGCACCGGGCACATTCCCGGCTCATCTGGGGCTGAGCTGAGCGGCATACCGTGGCTGCTGGAGTGTAGGCGCCTGAACAAGTCCAGCCTGCAGCAAAAGGCCTGAACATGCACACCTCGCAAGGTCCCTGTGCTGCCCCGTCCTCTCGTGGCCGCATCATCCACGCGCGACGCCAGGCAGCGGCTCCAGTGGTACCCGCACTACGCGGGGACTGCACAGCACCGCTTGCTAAGGAACGGCAGCATGGGCGGGGTGGCCGATGGCGCGGGCAGCTCTGTGGCGGCCTGTTTGGCTGTTTGGGCTGCAGGTGCTCAGGACGGTGGTGTGGCACAGCCAGGCCCGCCTTGCACCAGGGTGGCAGGCCTCCCGCGGCCGTGCACCGAGCAGGGCGCGGCGCGCAGGGCGGCAGAGTGCGCGAGCCACCAGACGATGGCCGAGCCGCTGCAGCGACATAAAGCCAGCTTGTGAGCATTGGGACGATGCGATTAGGCCAGCCGGGCTGCTAGTCAGAGCACACGCGCAGGCGTCACGGCTGCGCGCTGAGCGGTAGGGGTAGGGCTGGCCCTAGCCCTAGCGCAGGGCGGCGGAGGGCGCCGACAGCTGGGCGGTGGCCAAGCCGTTGCTGCGACAAAAACACGACTAAACTGTCATGGGACACCAACTTCAGCCCAGCCAGGCTGCTACTCAAAGCACGCCCGCAGGCCTCGCGGCTGCGCGCTGAGCGCGCGCGGCGCGCAGGGCGGCGGAGGGCGCCGACAGCTGGACGGTGGCCAAGCCGTACGCGCGCGTCGTGCCGGCAACGACGCAGGTGCTGGTGCGCACCGACGCGGGCGCGGCCGCCGTCAACGACGAGGCCGCGGCCGGCGACGGCGGCGCGGCCGGCGGCGGCGGCGGCTGCGGCGCGCGCCGGCTGACGCGCTCCAAGCACGCGCTCGGCGCGCTGCCGCCGGCGGCGTCGCCGCGCCGCAAGCGCTCGCGGTGCGCCCCCCCTGGCTGCCATAACCCCTCCTGTGAGGTGCGTGCATTCTATTGGCGGTTGAAGTGCAGACGAGGTGCGGCTTGGCTCACGTATGTTCCAGCATGCGCGACATTGAGTGCCGCTGGCAGCTCCAACCTCTTGGCGCTGGGCCGGCTGTCCGCTGCGAGCGCTCACCCTGCACGCCAGTGCCACATGTAGACGCGCAGCCCCTGTGACACGCTCGCTCGCGGCACAGGCCCGCGCGGCAGGCGGCGCGCTACCGCGGCGCGGCCGCGGACGCCAGCGACGAGGACGACGAGGAGGAGCAGGGCGAGGAGGAACGGGCCGCCGGCGGGGGCGCAGCCCGGGGGCGCGCGCGCGGCTGGGCCCCGTCGGCCGACGAGGGCCCCAGGGTCGGCCCCGGCCGCGTGGGCGGGTCGCCGGGCGGCCACGAGCCGGGCAGCGTGGCGTCGGGCGCCGGCTACCACCGCTCGCCCTTCTTCCGGAGCGGGTGCGTCGCGCGCCCAGGGGCCTGACGAATCGGTCTGCAGCTGAGGGCGTTCACCCGCTGGCTGCTGAGCCTCCTTCATGCCTTCACATGCTGGCGTCCACCACGCCACCCCTTCGTCTGGCGTGTGTGGCTCCTGCGTGCACCGGGCGCCTCGCACACCGGCCCGCCCGTGGGTGTTGCCAACGCGCCAGGCGCACCGTGCAGCTGTTTGATGAAGACCTGTGTTGCTGTTGCCGAGTCGCCGAGCGTCTTAGACGATGGGGCCGAGGCGGCGTCTGGTGCGAGGGTGCGGCGCTGCGCCGCAGGCGCGGAGAGCGCGCGGCCGCGGGGGCGCCCTGCCCGGAGGGCGTGGATGAGAGCAGCCACCCAGAGCGGCTGCGCTCCGGCGGCGGCGGCGAGCCTGCGTTCAAGGTGCCTGCGCCGCCACCCTGCCGCACGCTCTGTGCCTCTGCCCCAAAGGGAGCGGCCACCCGGCGCGGTTGCGCTCTGGCGGCCGCCGTTCTTCAAGATGCCCGGGGCCAGGTTACTGATGCGGCTGTCCCGTGCCTGACGCTGCCTCCGCGCCTTCCAGAGCGAGCTCCCACTCAGCGCGTTTGTGCATGCTGTTGTCGTTTCGGGCTGTTCAAAACACCTGCAGCTTCTGGTAGGGGGGCGCTGTATGCCCCATCATGCAGCGGGTCATGTGTGGCGGTTCAGGTCATGACGCTTTCCCCGCGCGTGACACGCAGCGGCGGAGCCTGCTGGCGGCGGCCGAGCTGGAGCGCGAGCCGCTGCCCGCGCACAGCGGCATGGCGCTCAGCCACGCAGGCGGCGCGCCCGGCGTGCCTCCCAGCGGGCCCGGCGGGGGGACGCGCCGCTGGGCGGCGATGCGCGGCGGCGGCGGCGGCGCGCGGCTGGGCGGGCTCGCCTGGCCGCGCATGGGCCAGCCGGGCGCGGCCGCGCACGGCGGCAACGTGTCAGGCGCGCCGGCTGCTGCATACGGGAAGCTGCTGGGAGTGCGCCTGGTGAGGTCAAGTGAAGGCTCCTGGTTGCTGCATGGAGCGGCGGGACTCGCGTCCGCGAAGTGCCTTTGTGTTTTGCAAATGGAAGCCTTGGACGTGATGGAGTGCTGCATGGTGGGCGCGCTGGAATTGGTGCAAGCGGCCTGGCAGCTGACAGGCGGGCCTCTTGGCGCGCGCTCCCGGCGCCCACCTCAGCTCAGCAGGCGGGGCAGGACGCTCGCAGCGGCTGCAAGG
>JAABUH010005131.1_pt1 | contig 10375 bp, 8 predicted proteins | sample 5559121 | NCBI WGS metagenome assembly JAABUH01 (sample SAMN10711871, study PRJNA513364) | rock metagenome | isolation source: Antarctica rocks | place: Antarctica: Victoria Land, Battleship Promontory nord | collected 2015-12-28 | reverse complement strand
AGGGGTTGACGGAGATCTGATTGAAGGACCGAAGCGGCGTTGCATCGGTGATGCCGGGCAGCGCGATTACCCCGGCCGGGCGCACCGTGACGGCGGACGCCGCAGGCGTGACCTGCTGGGCGAGCGCCACCGTGGGGAGAACGACGAGGCCGAGAACGGCGGCAAAGCGTGCATGCATCGGAGGCTACTTTCGACGCGAGTTTGTGGACGAAAAGCTGCTGGAGTTCAGCGTGTGGTTCACCTTCGAGCAGGCGGAGAATGTCCACAAGGGGGTTCAGGTAGCAGCGGCATCGAAACGGCCAGCGGCCCGTGCAACGACACCCGGCCGCACCTGATGACCTGGGCCGCCTTGTCCAAACGGAAGGCGACCTTCCACGGCTCTTGCTTGCCGGCGGAGCCCGGATGCCAGAGGGTCAGCCCACCCTTCTCCCAGGAGAGGTGCAGGGGCTCGAACCCGTCATCGCGCGCCGGGTCACCTTTCCCGTCCGTCCCGCGGAGAAGCGACGGGAACAAACGCATCGGGCTCGGGCTTGCGGGGGCTCACGAGGCTTCGGGCCAGCCGCAGGTGGATCGTGCCTTCTCGCGTCTCATCCAGCACGCCGGCGACATGGGCGGCCGCGCCAGATGAAACCGCTCGGTCCCACTCACCGCCAGCACGGTGCACGACCTGCAGCTCCAAGAACTGGCCCAAGTACTGGCAGCCACACCGCGGTCGGGGACGAAGTCCATGAGCGGCCTCCAGCCTTGCCTGGAACGCCCGAAATCGGTCCTTGTCGAGCCGCCAGCTCATCGGCATCCGCTGGCCACTCGGCAGGTCTACCCAAGCCTCACCTGGGTGCTCCTCGATCGCTCTTGTCGGGCTCGTCGCCGGCGCTGACACTTACTGGACTTCGATGTCGAGGTTCCAGCCGTAGCAGGTGATGATCTCACCGTCGTCGGTGAACAGCTTGATCGCCAACGAGGAGCGCGAAGGTGCTCCGCCGATTTCACAGACCGTCAAACGCTCGTTTGGGTTTGTGAATAGGACACACAGAGGGGCATCATCCCACCTCAACACAGGTCCAGAGGCCCCGTGACCGGTCCGCTCCAGCTTGTCGCCTCCCCGCGCCTGCCCTGCCCTGGCCGCTCGTGAGCGTCACCCCGCCCGCCGCCGCACCGCAGCGCTTCGTGGCCTACTACCGGGTCAGCACCGACCGGCAGGGCCGCAGCGGGCTGGGTCTCGACGCCCAGCGCGCGGCGGTCGCCAAGTACGTGGCCGGCGCCGGCGGCGTGGTCGCCGCCGAGTTCGAGGAGGTGGAGAGCGGCAAACGCACCGACCGGCCACAGCTCGCTGCGGCGCTGGCCGCCTGCCGCGCCTGCCGGGCGGCGCTGGTGATCGCCAAGCTCGACCGGCTGGCGCGCAACGCGCGCTTCCTGCTGCACGTCGTTGAGGGTACCGGCGAGGCCGGCGTCGTGTTCTGCGACCTGCCCCAGGTGCCGCCAGGACCAGTGGGCAAGTTCCTGCTGACGCAAATGGCTGCGGTCGCCGAACTGGAGGCGGGGCTAATCAGCCAGCGCACCCGTGCGGCGCTGGCTGCCGCCAAAGCGCGTGGCACTGTGTTGGGCAATCCGCGGCTGCGCGCAGGCGCCCCGGACCAAGCCCGCGCCGCCGCGGCAGCCAAGAGCGCACAGGCCCGCAGTAGGGCCGCCGAGGTGCTGCCCTACCTGGAGGCGGCCCGCCGGGCGGGTGCATGCACCCTGCATGAGCTGGCCCAGGCGCTGACCAATCGTGGCGTGCCCACGCCGGCTGGCAAAGCGGACTGGCGGCCCGAGCAGGTGAGGCGGATAGTTGCTGCCTCACAAGAGTGATCTATTGAATTATGCGAAGCGCTGGAATGCATAAGGGCTGCCCGAAGGCGGCCCTGCATAGAAGATTGGTGTCCAAGGGGGACATGCTTGTCAACTTGATCTTGGCCGGATGGCTGATGCCCTCAGCCGCGAGCGCCTTGCCCGCACCAGCGGTAGCACCAAGTGTACCTCGACCTACTGCTATGTTGCGGGGTAATCCCACCTTTATTATTAGAAGGCGAGGTCACGTGTGACGATTTATGCACATTCATTGCCAGGTCGGCCTGAGACGGATTGGGAGCCATTGGGCGACCACCTGCAAAAGGTCAGTGCGAGTGCGGCGCAGTTCGCGTCGCTGTTTGGCTGGAGCGCGGCGGCAGGACTAGCCGGAAGGCTCCACGACATCGGCAAGGCATCGGCGCAGTTTCAGGCCTATATCCGAATGTCCTCGGACCCGGGAAGCACGGAGCACGTGCGAGGCGGCGACCACTCAGGCGCTGGAGCGCGTGTGGCCGTGGAGCGGCTCCGCCTTTTTGGCCGTCTGCTGGCGTTCGGGATTGCTGGCCACCATGCCGGGTTGGCTGATGGCGATAGCCTGGACCGGCGCCTGGACCCAGAGCGCACGACGCTGCCGCCCTATCAAGGGTGGGAGCGCCACGCGGGCATGTTGGCTGAGCTGCGCGATCTCGCTCCGGACACATGGCGCAAGCTGGAAGCACATAAAGGGTTCAGCCAGGCCTTCCTGGCGCGGATGCTGTTCTCCTGCCTGGTGGATGCCGACTTCCTGGAAACTGAACGATTTTATGCGGAAGCTGAGGGCAAGACGGTCGAGCGTGGGCAGCATACGCCGATCACCGAGCTGCTTGACCGACTGCGCGCCGGCCAAGCCGCACGCCGGCCGGACCCAACGCCTCTGAACCTGCTGCGAGCGGAGGTTCTGGACCATGCAATCGGCAAGGCCGAGCTGCTGCCGGGCCTGTTCACGCTGACGGTGCCAACAGGCGGCGGCAAGACGTTGACCTCGCTTCGCTTCGCGCTCGAGCACGCGGTGCGACACGGGCTCCGGCGTGTGGTGTATGTGATCCCCTACACCTCCATCATTGAACAGACTGCGGAGGTGTTCCGCTGGGAGCTAGGGTCGGACAAGGATGTCCTCGAACACCATGCCAGCTTCGATTGGGAGGCTGCAGGGTCGAGGCTGACCGACGACGGGGAAGGCCGGGACGGCTTGGCGGCGCTGCGGCGCGCCGCGGAGAACTGGGATGCGCCGATCGTGGTGACCACGGCAGTGCAGTTCTTCGAGAGCCTGTATGCTGGCCGCACCTCGCGCTGCCGGAAGCTGCACAACCTCACCAAGGCGGTGATCGTCCTGGACGAGGCGCAGACCCTGCCCCTGCCGCTCCTGCAGCCCTGCCTGGCGGCGCTGGACGAGCTGTGCCTGAACTACGGGTCCAGCGTCGTGCTGTGCACCGCGACGCAGCCGGCAATCCGCTGCCAGGACGGCTTCAAGGGTGGGCTGGACATCCCCGCATCGCGCGAGTTGGCGCCTGACCCGGTTGGCCTGTACGCCCGTCTGAAGCGCGTGCGGGTGGAGCGGATGCCCAACCCGGTGGACGACGTCCTCCTCGCAAGCCGGTTTGCCGTCTGTCCGGCGATGCTGTGCATCGTCAACAGCCGAGCGCACGCCGTGACGCTGTTCGGCCGCATACGCGAACTGGACGGAGCGGCACATCTCACGACGCTGATGTGCCCGCGCCACCGCCGGGCGGTGCTGGCGCGGGTGCGCCGGCGCCTGGCGGAGGGGCGGCCAGTCAGGCTCGTCGCGACTTCGTTGATTGAGGCTGGGGTAGACATCTCGTTCCCCGAGGTTTGGCGGGCAGTGGCAGGGCTGGACTCGATTGCCCAGGCTGCAGGCCGGTGCAACCGGGAGGGAGTCCTGGAAGGACTTGGCCGAACCGTGGTGTTCGAGGCGGCCGACCACAAGCCGCCGCGTGAGCTGGATCTGCTGGCTGGCGTGTGCGGTGGCGTGCTGGACCGGTTCGACGACCCGCTGGCTCTGGAAGCGGTGCAGGACTACTTCCGCCAGCTCTACTGGACCCGAGGTGCCGCGGCTTTCGATGCGGCCCGGCTGGATGGGAAGCCGTTCGCGATCCTGCGGGAGATCGCGAACGCCTCGCCGAGCTACGACTACCCTTTCGAGGGGATTGCCCGCGCGTTTCGCATGATCGACGACGCAATGGACGCCGTGATCGTGCCCTGGCGAGGAGAGGATGGGTCCGACACCGACGCGAAGGAGCTGCTGGCGCGTATCGCAGCCATGCCGCGTCCGCGTACCGACGACCTGCGACGGCTGCAGCAGTACACGGTGGCGATCCCGCCCAAGGCGCGCGAGTACTGGCTGACCAAGTGCGTGCTGCAACCCGTGCATCCGGCGCTGGGCGAGGTACTGCTCACGTTCGAGGATGACGCACACTACAACGCCGACACGGGCCTGCGCCTGGGCGACCTGGCGCATCGCTCGGCAGCGGACAATTTCTTCTGATGTGCGAATGGCTGCTGCTCCAGCCACTTTCCGTTTGATCGATCCGACAATCAGGACGGACGTAGGCCCTAGTTCATTGATCGAAAATGATGGTGTGTCGGGTGACAAGTCAGTGGAATTGCTTGCGTGCGTTCAGACACCCTGCTTACCTTGGGATTGGAGGTAAATCATGCCGCATGATTTTCGAGTGCGAGTCAAGATCGGCTGCAGCATCATGACCATGGAAATCGCTGTAGATCTAGAACCTCCACCAAGTCGCCACTGAGATGGTGGCGTGGATCGAAACATTGATCGAAACATGATCGGTGTTGTCGGTGATCTTGTCTTCGGGCAAGACACCTTCGACTAACCAGGGGATACGGATGTCTTTCGGAGTCCGGCTGCTCGTGCGCGGAGACCGCGCCTGCTTCACTCGTCCCGAGATGAAGGTAGAACGAGTCAGCTACGACATGCTGACCCCGTCGGCAGCTCGCGGCATCCTGGAGGCGATCCACTGGAAGCCGGCGATTTTTTGGGTGATCGACCGCATTCACGTGCTCCGGCCCATCCGCTTTCAGTCGTTCCGCCGCAACGAGGTGGGCGCCAAGATGAGCGCCACTCTGGCCGAGCGCGGGATGCGGGCTGGGTCGGTGGCCGGGCTGGGACTGGCCGTGGAGGAAGAGCGTCAGCAGCGCGCCACTACCTTGCTGCGCGATGTGGAGTACCTGATCGACGCGCATTTCGAGATGACGGCCAGGGCGGGGCCTGAAGACAGCGAGGCCAAGCACCTGTCGATGTTCAATCGCCGCGCGGCTGCGGGCCAGTGCTTCCACCGCCCTTGCCTGGGCACTCGCGAGTTTCCCGCCGAGTTCGAGCTGCACCCGCCCGATGCCGCGTTGCCGGTCAGTCTCCTGCCGCCGGACCAGAGGAACCGCGACCTGGGCTGGATGCTGCACGACATCGACTTCGCGGCCAACAAGACCTCCCGTTTCTTCCGCGCCCACCTGTCGGAGGGTGTGCTGGACGTGCAAGCCTGTCTGCGAGAGGGTCTGACGTCGTGACGGTCCTCCAGTCGCTCGACCGCTACTACGGCCGTATGGCGGCGCGGCTGGAGGCGGAGCCCCCGGGCTTCTCGCGCGCGAAGGTCAGCTTCCGTGTGGTGCTGTCCGCGGCCGGAGAGCCGGTCGAGGTGCGCGACCTGCGGCAGGGTGTCGGCAGGAAGCTATTTCCTCAGCTGGTGGAAGTGCCTGCGGCGGTTGGCCGGACGGCCGGGATCATGGCCAATATCCTTTGGGACAAAACGGCCTACAGCCTTGGCCGCACCGCCGGGGAAGGCCGCCGCACCGTCGATGAGCACGCCGCGTTCAAGGCGGCCAACCTCGCCTTTATCGGGGGCAGCGGCGACGAGGGACTGGCCGCCTTCCGCCACTTCCTAGAAGCATGGCGACCGGAACGCTTCGACTCCCCTCCGTTCCGGGCCGAGATGCTCGACACGAACGTGGTGTTCGCCCTCGAAGGCGAGACCTGCGATATCCATGAGCGCGAGGCTGCCCAGCGGTTGCTTGCGGGGCGTCCGGGCAGCGCGGCAGCCAGCCAGCTCTGCCTCGTGACCGGGATCGCTGCGGCGCCTGCCCGTCTGCATCCAATGATCAAGGGTGTATGGGACAGCCAGAAGGCCGGGGCGCCTCTGGTGTCGTTCAACTGCGCCGCCTTCAAGTCCTACGGCAAGGAGGACGGCGACAACGCGCCGACCAGCGAGGCCGCGGCCTTCCGCTATGGCGCCGCGCTCAATCGCATGCTCGACCGTGGCAGCAGCAACCGCCTGCCCCGGCCCGTGGGAGACGCCAGCGTGGTGTTCTGGGCCGACACCTCCTGCAGCACAAGCGAGCAGCAGGCACGGGAGACTGAATCGTTCTTTGCTGCCATGATGGAGCCGCCGGACGACGCGGCCGAGGCCTCCCTCTTGCACAAACGCCTGTTGGACCTGGCGGCCGGCCGGCTTGTGGCGGACCTGCGGCTCGGCCTGGCCACCGGCACACGCTTTCACGTGCTCGGATTGTCACCGAACGTGGGACGTCTGTCGGTGCGCTACTGGCTGGACGACACGTTCGAGGCGTTCGCGGCGCGGCTGGCCAGACACTACCAGGCGCTGCATATCGAGCCGCCACCCTGGCGGGACAAGCTGCCCTCCGTCGCCCGCCTGCTGGTCCGCACGACGGCGGTTCAGGAGAAGTTCGAGAACATCCCGCCCTTGCTGGCCGGCGAGGTGATGCGCGCCATGCTGACCGGCGCGCCCTACCCGCGCACCTGGCTTGCCGCCGCCGTCATCCGCCTGCGCGCCGGGGACGACCCGGCGACCGGATGGCACGCCGCCGCCATCAAGGCCTGCCTGCACCATCCAGCCTCGAAGGAGTCCCTGCCCGTGTCGCTCGACCCCGACCACCCCAGCACCGCCTACCAGCTTGGCCGCCTGTTCGCCGTGCTGGAGGCCGCGCAATACGCGGCCCTGGGCCGCGTCAACGCCAGCATCGCCGACCGCTACTACGGCGCCGCCTCGGCTACACCCGCGCGGGTGTTCGGCACGCTGCTGCGCGGGGTGCGCGCGCACGTATCCGGAGCGCGGAAGCTGGACCGCGGGCGTTGGATCACGCCCCGGCTGGAAGGGATCATGGCGCGCCTGCCGCCGGAGCTGCCGCGCACGCTGCGGCTGGAGGATCAGGGCCGCTTCGCCGTCGGCTACTACCACGAACGCGCGTTCCGTCCGGCCGCGGCCGACGCCACACCCACCCCCGACAAGGACGCACCCTGATGCTTGCCGACGCCCTGCAGCGCCGCCACGAGTTCGTGCTGTTCTTCGACGTGAAGAACGGCAACCCCAACGGCGACCCTGACGCCGGCAACATGCCGCGCATGGACCCCGAGACTGGTCACGGCCTGGTCAGCGATGTCTGCCTCAAGCGCAAGATCCGCAACTACGTCGAGATCGCCAGGGCCGACGCGCAGCGCTACCGCATCTACGTCACCGAGGGTGCGGTGCTGAACGAGAAGCATCGCGAGGCGTATCTGGCCCTGCGTCCCGGCGATGCCGAGGCAGCCAACCCCAAGACCAGGAAGCTGACCCCCAGGACCGACGAGGAGGCTGTGCGGCTGCGCGGCTTCATGTGCGACAACTTCTACGACATCCGCACCTTCGGGGGCGTGCTGAGCACCGGCATCAACGCCGGGCAGGTGCGGGGGCCGGTGCAGATCGGCTTCGCGCAATCGGTCGAGCCTGTGCTGCCGCTCGAGATCAGCATCACCCGCATGGCGGCCACCAGCGAGGCCGAGAAGAAGGACCGCACCGAGGGCGACGACGAGCCGGAGAAGCGCGGCGACAAGCGCACCATGGGCCGCAAGCACATCATCCCGTATGGCCTGTATCGCGCCCACGGATTCGTCTCCGCCCCGCTCGCGCATGACGCGCGTAAGGGCACCGGCTTCACCCAGGCCGACCTCGACCTGCTGTTCGAGGCGTTGCGCGACATGTTCGAGCACGACCGCTCCGCAGCGCGCGGCGAGATGACGACGCGCCGCCTGGTGGTGTTCCGCCACGCCTCGGCCCTGGGCAACGCGCGGGCACAGGACCTGTTCGGACGTGTCACCGCATGGCGCAACCACCACGGCTCCGAGGTGCCGCCTGGCTCGGAAAACCTGGACAACATGCCGCCGGCCCGCAGCTTCGACGACTACGTCATCAAGCTGGATCGCGACGATCTGCCGGAGGGGATCGAGATGCTCGATCTCGCCTGAACGGGGCCTGGTTCCATGCCCGGCGAAGCGGCAGAGGACGGGCTAATCCCGCTCTCGGCCCTGCAGCACTATCTGTTCTGCCCGCGGCAATGCGCGCTGATCCATGTCGAGCGGATCTGGGCCGAGGATGGTGCCACCGCGGAGGGCCGCCTGCTGCACGAGCGGGTGGACGCCGGCGGCATGGAAAGCCGTCCGGGTCTGCGGGTGGAGCGCGGCATCGCGCTGCGCTCCCTGATCCTGGGCGTTATCGGCAAGGCCGACGCTGTGGAGTTCCACGGCCGTCCGCCCCAGCCTGTCCCTGTGGAGTACAAGCGCGGCAAGCCGAAGCCACACCGCGCCGACGAGGTGCAGCTCTGCGCCCAGGCGCTGTGCCTGGAGGAGATGTTCGGCGTCCACGTCCCGGAGGGCGCGTTGTTCTATGGCGCTGTTCGGCGGCGCACGCGGGTGGCGTTCGATGCGGAGCTGCGGGCGCTGACCGCGAGGGTTGCCGCCGAGGCGCGCGCTATGATCGCCGCCTCGCATACCCCTGCGCCGGTGCTGATGCCCGGGTGCCGCCGCTGCTCCTTGCAGGATGCCTGCCAGCCCGGCCGGCTGGAACGCCCGCCAGAGGTCGCGCGCTGGCTGGCGGCGCAGATGGAGGACTGAGCCGGTGCGCAAGCTGCTCAACACCATCTATGTCACCAGCGAGGACGCCTGGATGCGCAAGGACGGCGCGAACCTGGTCGTGGAGGTGGACGGCGTCGAGCGCGGCCGGGTGCCGCTGCATCTGCTGGACGGCGTGGTCAGCTTCGGCCGGGCCGGCGCATCCCCGGCGCTGATGGCGGCCTGCGCGGAGGCCGGCGTCACCCTCTCCCACCTTGCGCCCAACGGCCGTTTCCTGGCGCGCGTGGAGGGCGGACGGACCGGCAACGTGCTGCTGCGCCGAACCCAGTACCGGGCCGCTGACGACCCGGCTCGCGCCGTTGGCATCGTGCGCGCGGTGGTCGCCGCAAAATCGGCCAACCAGCGTGCCGTCGTGCGCCGTGCCCTGCGGGACCATGGTCCGGCCCTGGATGCCTTGGCGCGCGAAGCGCTGGAGTCGGCCGAGCGGCGGCTGACCAACTCTGGACGCCGCGCGCTGCAGGCGAACGACGTGGACGGGCTGCGGGGGCTGGAGGGCGAGGCTGCCATGACCTATTTCGGTGTGTTCGATCGGCTGGTCCGTGTGGAAGGTGACGCTTTCCGGTTTCGCGGACGCAGCCGTCGGCCGCCCATGGACCGGATCAACGCGCTGCTGTCCTTCCTGTACGCGATGCTGGGGCACGATTGCCGCTCCGCGCTGGAGGCACATGGCCTGGACCCGCAGGTGGGCTTCCTGCACGCGGATCGCCCGGGGCGCGCCAGCCTGGCGCTGGACCTGATGGAGGAGCTGCGCCCCGTGCTCGCTGATCGCCTGGCCCTGAGCCTGGTGAACCGGCGACAACTCGACGCGGACGATTTCGTGGTGGAGGCGGCTGGCGGCGTTCGGTTGACCGAGGCCGGTCGCAAGACCGTCCTGACAGCCTGGCAGGAGCGCAAGCGCGACGAGCTGCGTCATCCGTTCTTCGACGAGACAATGCCGCTTGGCCTGGTGATGTCGGCGCAGGCGCAGCTGCTGGCCCGGCACCTGCGCGGCGACCTGGACGGCTACCCGGCGTTCTTCTGGAAATAGGGGAGCCGGATGCTGATGCTGGTCACCTACGACGTGAGCACAGAGGACGTGGCGGGGCGCCGCCGCCTGCGCCGGGTCGCGCGAGCGTGCCTCGATTTCGGCCAGCGGGTGCAGCAGTCAGTGTTCGAGTGCGAGGTGGACCCCGCGCAATGGGCCGGCCTGCGCGGGCGCCTCCTGGCAGAGATCGACCCGGCGCGCGACAGCCTGCGCTTTTACCGCCTGGGTGCCGATGGCCGACGCCGGGTGGAGCACGTGGGCGCCAAGGCTGTGCTCGACCTGGATGGGCCGCTGCTGTTCTAGTTGCGCATCGCCGTGCGAACCTCAAGCGCGCAGACGTGGTCGTTGAGGTTCGCGCCGGACGAACCTGCGGGGTTTACAGAGACCTGGCGGGGACGAGCGGGCGAGAACAGGGCGTTGGGCACAGTCTGGCGGCTGGTTCGCGCAACGCAGGCTCTTTGTCATTGTAAAACAGTGGAGTAGACAGGCCGCGGTCGCCCCCCGCGCGGGGGCGTGGATCGAAACGCATGACTCGCCACGACGTAATCCTG
>JAABUH010005130.1_pt1 | contig 10377 bp, 12 predicted proteins | sample 5559121 | NCBI WGS metagenome assembly JAABUH01 (sample SAMN10711871, study PRJNA513364) | rock metagenome | isolation source: Antarctica rocks | place: Antarctica: Victoria Land, Battleship Promontory nord | collected 2015-12-28 | reverse complement strand
CGGCCCGGTCGGCCGCGGCGTCCGCGGCGGTACCGACCGGCGGCGTGGCCGGGGGGACGCGCCCGACGCCGCCCGGCGCGGTCGGCGCGGGGGTGGCGGCGACGAGGGCGGCCGGGGGGGCGGTCGCGACCGGCACCCCGCCGCAGCCGGCGAGGGCGAGGGCGGCGACCAGGGCGAGGGCGCGCAGCGGCGCGGCGGCGGGCGGGCGGGCTACGGGGCGAGGCATCGCCATCCTCCTTGCGAGCGGGGCCTACTCGGCCAGCGACTGCGCGGCGGTCAGGGTGATCCGGGTCACCAGCCAGCGCCCGTCGCGCCGGGCCAGGGCGATGGTCACCTCCTGGCGCGCCAGGGGACGTTGCACGGTGCGGGCGGGCCGCCCCGGGGCGGCGGCGTGCGCGACGGTCGCCGTCCCCAGGAGGCGCGCCCGCAGGAGCACGGTGTCGGCGCCCGGCGGCGGGGGGCCGGACCCGAGCGGCGACGCACGCTCCCAGTGGATCGGCGTCAGCGGGGCGAACGCCGTCAGGCGCGCGTCGTTGCCGAGCGTGGTGTCGACCACCAGCCGCCGGATGTCCTCCTGGATCTGCGGGCTCAGGCCCGCCGGGAGGTCGCGGCCCTCCGCCGCGGCGGCGAGGGCGGCGAGCACGAGGGCGGCGAGGTGCGCCTGGGCGAGCCGGTCGGCGGGGCCGTCGGTCGCCGGGGTCGGGGCCGGGGTGGGCGCGGCCGCCGCCCCGGCCGGCGCCAGGGTCAGGGCGAGCGCGAGCGGCGCGGCCACGAGGGCGGCGACGAGCCGGGTGCGGCGCGTGTGCCGGGGTGCGCCCGGGGCGGATCGTGGGGCCGGTGGTGCCATGGGGATCCTCCTTCCTCTCCGGGCGGCGCGGCGGCTCACGGCTGCATGCGCGCGAAGACGACCCGGTTGCTGTCGTAGACCCCCAGGGCGGGGTCCCAGGTGCCCGCGCCGGTGATCAGCGCCAGGTTGGCGTCGGCGGCGGTGCCGAAGACGCGCGTCAGGGGGGCGCCCTCGCGGCGATAGACCGCGTTCTCCAGGACCACGAACCGCCGCGCGACCCCCGCCTGATCCACGACGATGAGGGTGTCGCCGGGCCGGAGCCGGTCCAGCTCCCAGAAGACGGCCGGGCCGACCCCCCGCGCGTCCACCGCGCCGGCGAGCGCCGCGTTGCCGCGGGCGCCGGGCGGCGGGCCGGGGGCGTACCAGCCAACCGCCCACGGGTCGGGCGCCTCGGCCATCGCCCCGGCGGGCGTCGCGCCGACCGGCACGACGGGGGCGGAGAGGGCGAGCGCCGGGATGCAGAGCCGGGCCGGGGCGGCGGCGGCGGCGCGGCCCGGCGGCGGGACCGCGCCGGCGGCGTACGGGGCGCACGGGTCGCCCGGCGCGTAGCCGCGCGGCGTTGGCGCAGGCGTGGTGGTGGGGGCGACCGCGGTCGCGGTCGGGGCCGGGGCCCCCCGCGTGGCGGTCGCGGTCGGGGCCGGGGCCCCCCGCGTGGCGGTCGCCGCGACCGTCGCCGCGGGCGTCCCGGCCATCGCCGCGCGCGTCGCGGTGGCAGGGGGCGCGACGGCCCTGGTTGCCGCGGGGGTCGCCGTGGCCGGCGCGGCGACGACCGGGACGGGCGGCGTGGCTTCGATGGTCGCGGGACCCGGTGCGGTGGTGGTGGCGCGTCCCGCGGTCCGGGTGGCCGACGGCGGCGTGCCGCCGCACCCGCCCAGGGCGAGGAGGAGGCCGAGGGCCACGACGCGCCCGTGGCGTCCGACGAGGGTGGGGATCGTCATCATGGCCCTCCTGTGCGCGGCCGACCTGCTCCATCCAACCCGCGCCCCACGCCGGCACGCGGGGAGCACCGGGTACCGGCGGCGGCCGCCCGCCGACCCGGCGCTACGCGGCTTCCCCGGGCGCCAGCGGGTGCCAACGGGCGATCAGCGCGGCGTCCGTCGTGTACACCGGGCGGACGAGCACGACGGCCCGGCCGGCGAGCGTGTGTTCGGTCCAGCGGTACGCGCTGAACCAGGTCCCGCGCGAGCGCTGCGCGCGCTCGAGGCCGAGGACGGCGTTGGCCCCGAGGCGCGCGGCCTCGTCGCACAGCCGGTCGCGCACCGCGTCCAGGTCGCGCCCCCAGGCCGCGCAGGCGCCGACCTCGCGGGCGAGCACGTGCCCGCGCACCGCCGACGAGCGCGCGACGATCCACGCCGCCGGCGGGAGGTAGACCAGCGTCGGGGCCGGGCCCGGCTGGATCACCCGCGCCCGCGGCCCGTGTGGCGATGCCGCCGCCGTGAACGCCACGGCCTGGCCGGGGAGCAGGGGGGCGCCGCCCGCAACCTCGCTGCGATGGGCGAAATAGCGCCGACCGTCCTCCCCCGTGATGAAGCCGAAGCCGCGTTCGGCCATGAATGCCTGCACCATGCCCTGCATCGCGTCCCTCCCGTACCCCGTCGCCGTCTGCTCGAATAGCCGCCCGTCCGCCCGGTCGCGTCGCCCGGGCATGGAAACCGCCGCACACCTCCTCCCCGCGATGATGACTATAGGCCGCAAAGGGGACTATAGCCCGTAGTGCCGCGCTTGGCAAGCCCCGATACTCGCCCCGCCGATCGCCGTATGCGGGAGACGAGGCGTATGTCCCACCCGAGCACCGAGCCATCCCCGAGCCCGGAGCGGGCCTTCGGCGCGGTCCTCCGCGAGCTGCGCCGCGCGCGCGGGCTGTCGCAGGAGCGGCTGGCCCTGGAGGCCGGCTACGATCGCTCCTATGTCGGCGAGTTGGAGCGCGGCGAGAAGAGCCCATCGTTGCGCACGATCTTCCGACTCGCCCGGGCGATCGGCGTGTCGCCCTCCGCGCTGCTCGCCGCGGTCGAGGCGCGCCTGCCGCCCCCGGCGGGGGGCCCGGGCGCGTAGCCTCCTCCCAGCACGGCGGCGAGGAGACCCTCCCGCGCCCCCGCCGCCAGGTCGGTCCAGGGCGGCGCGAGGTCGGCGACGTCGCGCACGTCGCGCACCCGGGGCCGGGGGTACAACTCGTCGTCGTCGTCGTCCGGCTGGGCCACCTCCCACCACGCGTCGGCGCGTTGGTGGGAGGTGCGCGACCGTCGGGCAGCCGCGGCGGCGTGCCAGCGCGGCCAGGGCCGCCAGTCCCGCCGCGCAGGCGCGGTCGTGGCGATCGGCGCGCGGCCAGGTCGCGCGGATCGCCCGCGCGACGCGGTCGAAGTGGGCGGGCGTGATCACCAGCCCGTGCCGCGCCGCCGCGAGCGCCTGCCGCGTGTGCCCGCGCCGCCACCCCCCGCGCAGGAGCGCGCACAGCGCCCACCCAGCCCCCGTCTCGGCGCGCGCCGCGAGGCGCTCCCGCTCCGCCGTCGCCGCGTCGCGCTCCCCGCGCAGCGCCATCCCGTCCCCCGTTCCGCGCCCGCCGCGCCGGCCACGCCGCCGACAGCGCCAGTAAATACGTACTATGTAGTTCTGACAAACACCCCCGGGGTCGGCTACCATGGCCCGGATGGAGGCACCCATGGCCACGCCCCCGCGGCCCGCCCGGCCGCGCACCTCGCTCAACGTCACCGCCGCCGAGATGGCCGCGCTGCGCGACCTCGCGCTCGCGCTCGGCCTGCGCACCACCCGCGGCCCCGACGCCGGGCGCGCGGGCAACGTCACCGCCCTGATGGCCGCGCTGGCCGCCGCCCACCGCGCCGCGCCGGCGCGGGTCGCCGCCGCCCTCGCCGCCCTCCTCGCGCCGCGCGACGCGTGAGCCCCTGTCGCTACGGTCGCCTTAAGCGCGGCGGCCTACCGGTGCGATACCGCTTCCCGCCCGCGAGCATCGCGCACGCCATCCGGTTGCCGTAGCGTGCGGAAAGTGCATCCGCAGGAGCAGTACGGCTCAGGCCACCTCCCGGTAATAGTCATGGAGCAGGCCGCCGAGCCGGTCGCGGTCGCGCACCGGCCCGTCCCGCAGGGGTGAAGGAAGCGCGACCGGGCGGCGCCGCTCGAGGCCCTGGTGCGGCCGGGCCTCGTTGTCGCAGGCGACGTGCTCCGTCAGCACGCGCCGCAAGTGCGCCGCGCCGGCGACAAGGCGGTGGTCGAGGCACGCCGCGCGGGCCGACCGGACCCGGCGCTCCGCAGAGGCGTTGGCGTTCGGCGCGCGGTACGGCGTGCGCACGATCGCGACCCCCGCAGACGCGAAGACGGTGTCGCAGGCCGGCGGGAACGTCGCGTCGCGATCGTGGATGGGGAACCGGGGCGCCGCGCCCGTCTCCTGCCTCGTCCAGGCGCGCTGGCGCGCCCGCTACGTGAGCCAGGCGGCGGTCGGGTGGGCGGTGCAGTCGGCGAGCTGCACCCGGCGGCTGCCGACCGCAAGGAAGGAGAGGACGTGCGGCGTCTTCATGAACAGCGTCTCGACGGTGAAGCAGTCGCAGGCCAGCACGGTAGCGCGATGCGGCGCGAGGAAGTGCCGCCGGGTGCTCGCGCGTCGGCCGCGCAGCGGCGCCGGCGGGAGGTGACGCCGCTTGAGGACAGCGCGGACCGTCGCGCGCCCGAGGGCGTGGCCAAGCGTGGCCAGCTCGCCCGGCAGCCGCGCGTCGCCCCAGCGCGGGTGCTCCGCGGCCCATCGCAGGAGCAGCGCCGCCACCGCAGCGGCCAGTGGCGGCCGTCCGCCCGCGCCGCGCTGCCGATGGGTCCATTTCCGGCGTACCAGCTCGCGGCGCCACTGCAGGACGGTCTCTGGCCGGACCAGCAGCACGGCGCGGGATAGCTGGCCCCGTGCGCCCGCGACCACGCGCCCGCGCTTCGCGGCCAAGACCGCGACGGTCAGCTGCTCCCACCGCGACAGGCGCGGCGGGCAAGGCGACCGCCGCCGCAGGAGTCGGAGCTGGTGCCGCAGCAGCGCGATCTCCCGGTCCTGCGCGCCCGCGGTGCGCCGCGCGCCGACGACGCGGTCGACGACGAACCCCACCAGGTGCATGCGCACGCACCACACCAGCCCCACCCTCCCGCACGATCGTCGACCACCTCCGGCGGAGCAGATCATCCCGCCCGGGGCCGACGCGGCAGGTGGGCAGGACGGCGATCACGCGCGGTCGGACACCACAGATGCTATCTCCGCACGGTACGGGGGGCCGAGCGGCACAAAGCGTGCCGCTCGGCGATCGTCCGGGTGGGCCAGGGGTGGGCCAGAGGGGTGGGTGCGGGTGGGCCGGAGGGGTGGATCGCGGGGTCAGTCCGGGGGGAGAGGTCCGGTCGCCTCGAGGCGTTCCCAGCGGGCCGGGGCGGGCGGGAGCTGGTCGGTCGCGCCCTCGCGGTGCCGCCGGACGATCTCCTGGGCGCGCGTCTCGCCGGTCGGGCCGAACCGCTCGATATCGTCGCGGATCCCGGTCCGCGTCGCCTCGAGGACGAGCAGGGGATGCGTCAGAACCGGGACGACGGTCGTGCCCATCGGGTACTGCGGGCGGCACGAAAGTGGCCCCACTTGCGGTCATGCGGCGGCCAGCGCGGCGATGATTCCCGCCCAGCGCTCGTGGAACCGGCGACGGCGGTCCGCCGGCGCGACGATCGCGCCCGACCGTGCTGGGGCGCGGCAATACTGCCGCTGCTCCTCGAACCCGCTACAGCAGCGCGCTGCAGCGGCGAAGTTGCCGAACCCGCGCAGCGGGTAAGAGCGTTGCTTGCTGCCCCGGTGATCCTGCGCGATCCGCTTGTTCTTGTCGCGGCTGGTCCGGTGGTGGGCGCTCTCGCCCACGGTCTCGCGGCTGGCGCGCGGGTAGGCCTCATGCCCGTCCGTCGTGACCTGCGCGGGAATCCGGCCCGCGGTGTCGAGCGCGCGGACGAGGAACCGCCGGGCCGCATCCATAGCGCGCTGCTTGCTCAGCGGTGCCTCGACGAGGTTTGGACTGCACCCCGAGGACCAGACCATGAGGCAAGCCTACGTTTCCCGGTGCGATCGACTCACTGTACGGAGAGGAGGAAAGCGATGCCCGGACGAACCCAGAGCCGCGAGTTCACGCTGACAATCGTGCGCCAGGTGGCAAGCGGAGAGAAGCGCCCGGCGCAGATCTGTCGCGAGCACCACCTGGACGAGCGCGTGCGGCTGCGCTGGCGCAAGGAGTACGACGCGCGCGGCGAGGCGGCCTTCACGTCTCGGGAAGGGGCCGAGTCTGCGGGCATCGAGCAACGGGTGGCCGAGCTGGAGCGTTTCTGCGGCCAGCTGGCCCTGGAGAACCAGATCTTAAAAAAGGCATTACAGGGTGTGGCATCGCGGAGCGACACGCGCTGATCACCGCCGCCCACGCCGCCCACCCCGAGGTCTCGCTCCGGCGGCTTTGCGCGCTTTTCGGCATCAACCGGGCGCGGTATTACCGCCACCGGCGCGAGGACACGGCGGCCCGCGAGGGGGCGACGCGCCTGCGCGACGCCATCGAGCGCGTGGTCCTCGCGTTCCCGGGCTACGGCTATCGCCGGGTGACCAAGGCCCTTCAGCGCGACGGCTGGGATGTCAACCACAAGCGAATCCTGCGCGTGATGCGCCAGGAATCCTTGCTGTGCCAACTCAAGCGGCGTTTCGTGACGACCACCGACTCGCGCCACGGCTGCCGCGCCTACCCCAACCTCCTCCGCGAGGCCGTGGTGGATCGGCTCGACCAGGCCTGGGTCGCGGACAGCACGTATATCCGCCTGCCGACCACCTTCGCCTCTCTCGCGTGTCTGCTCGATGCCCACGCGCGGCGCTGCGTCGGCTGGCACCGCTCGCGGACGATCGACACGCGCCTGACGCTCGCCGCGCTCGACCGGGCGCGCGCCGCCCGGCGGCCAGCCGCCGGACTGATCCATCATGCCGACCGGGGCGTGCAATACGCTAGCGCCGCCTCTGTCGCGCGCTTGGCAAGCGTCGGCGCGCGCAGCAGCATGGCGGCGGCCGGCAATCCCTACGAGAACGCCAAGGCGGAGAGTTTCTTCAAGACGCTGAAGCGCGAGGAGGTGTACCTGAAAGAGTACCGGACTTTCGAGGATGCCCGCGCCAATCTGGCGCAATGCATCGACGACGTGTACAACACCAAGCGACTACACTCGAGCCTCGGCTACCAGCCGCCCGCCGAGTTCGAGACGCCCCTAATGACCGGGAGAAGTTGACTTGCTCACTGGTCTGGTAAAACGGGTTCACTCCACTCCCCGGCGGCCGCTCGGGTGCCGCGGCGGACACCCGGGCGTGCGGGGCAGCGGTGTAACGCCGCGTTACAGCCACACCATCGGCCCGGTTGCCGGCGACGGCCCCCGGGCGTCACCCCGGATAGCCGTGGCCCGTGCACCGCCGCATGTGCGCGGCGGTCGGGTTGGGTGTAACGCCGCGTTACACCCCCGGCGGCGGGCCGGTCCGAGGGAACGATCCCCGGGCGTTTGTCGGCCGGGCGTCGCCGGTGCACCGCCCCCCGCGCGGGGTGGTCGGGGGGCTGTAACGCGGCGTTACACCCCCGGCCGGGGCACCCCGGGGCTGCCCTTCCCGGTCGTGGGCGACGTCACCCACGACCGGCCCCGGGCGGGGTGTAACGCCGCGTTACACCCCTAGCAGCGAGCCGGTTATAGGCAACGATCCCCGGGCGCCCGTGGGGGGGAGGGAGCCCCCCTCGCGGCCGCCCAGGTCCGCGTTTCCCGCCGGGCGCCGGTCGGGGCACGCGCCCCTGGACGAGGACACCGAGCGCGATCGTCGCGCCCCCGAGTCCACCCCCGGGGCCACCCCGCACACCGCCGCCCTCGCGGCCCGTGGCCCCCGGGCCGACTCCTTGGGCGGGGGCTTCGGACGCCCGAAATCCGGGTAGACTGACCCCGCCTGCTTACATTACCGGCACTCAAATTGGGTGCTTAAATCGACCCGACGCGGCACGTCGTTTTTGGCGCCAGCGCTGGGGAAATAGTGTCCTCGTATGCGCGACCCCTATCGTTATTCATTCTTTTAACGTCGGTGCATCATCGCCTCTCGCTCGCCACCCCACCCGGGAGATGCTCGGCCGCGCGCTTGCCGACCAGGAGTCTTCCCAGTCGCCTCGCGGTCGCCGGTCACTGGCCCCTCGGTCACCGCGCAGTTGTCGCTCGATCGGTCTGGGTTGCCGCGCGGTGACCCCGAGTTCTCTTCTCGGCCGCCCCCCGGTTCCCCCACTCGGTCGCCGCTCATCGTCGCCGCACACCCCGCTCGTCCGCACCCCTCGTTTTCCACGGGCGGCCCTCGACACACCCCCCGGGCATCGCTCCTTTCACCGGCGGCGACTTTCGTCACCCGGCTCGGGCTTTACTCTCCAACCGGTCCCGGTCTCGTCTCCGCCACCGGCAGCGATTCGTCATTCCTCGACGGCTCCGTCGCCTCGGTCGTTCTTTCATGGCGACCGCCGCCGATGCAGCACCGTCTCGCTTTCGGCCGGGCGTCCCACCCGGCGTCTGCGGCGGGCAGCTCCCTCGGGGATCGTCACATCGTCACTCGGGTATCCCACCGCCGCCTTTGCATCCGAGTGTCTCCATCCGGGTCCCCCCTCAGGATCGGCCCCGCCTCGAGGTTTGTCGTCCGGTGAGCATCCTCGGGGAGCCATGCCCGCTCCAGAGGCGGCCTCCGGCACTCCACCTGGAGCACCCGCTCATCGGTCGCGGTCCTCGTCCGCCTGCCCTCCTCTCGCGCATCGCGGCGTCGTGGCGATCGAGACGCTTCCCCGGGTGGCCCTTTCCCGATCCTCCATCCGGGGCACCCCTCCGGATGAGCCCCACTCCGCGATCCTGCCTCCCAAGGCCTTCCTCCGGGATCGATCCTCCGGGGTGTTTGCTCCCCGGCACTGCTCGTCACCGTTGGCCCGGACTCTCCCCCTGGCGTCCTTCCCGGGTCGTGCTTCCCGGTCGCGCCGGCGGCAGGATCCCGGGGCGGTCCCCTTACCGCCGGTCCCCACGGTCACCGCGCGCTCCATGGCGCTCTCGCCGAACGATCGCGGTCGCCGAGGCGCTCGCCGACACGCGGGTAGGCACCTCCGGGGCGGGACCGTTTCCGGGGAGGCGCGCCCGACCCGGGCGGCACCCCTCGCGAGGCCACCGTCGTCCTCGCGTCCTGCCCTCACGGCCCACGTGCGGGGAGCGCCCTCCGAGGGGAAGAACGGGGTGGGGAGCGGGGACGGCTTCGCCGGGACCGGTCGCCGCCAGCATCCACATCGCGACCATCACACGGTCCGCGCCTGGACGGGCGAGCGGGGGGCCAGGGGCCGCGCATAGCTCCGGGTACGTGTCGGCCCGGGGTCGCCGTGGGCCACGCGCCCTACCGGGCCGAGGCCCCCGGAGAGCAGGGCCTTCGCCGGGGGGTGTAACGCCGCGTTACAGCGCGGGGAGGGGGATGGCGCCGCCCGGGCAGGGAGGATACGGACGGGGGCACGAGTTGGTGGCACCCTCGGTGGGCGCGCCTGAGGGCGCTGTAACGTCGCGTTACAGCCGTGGCGGGAGGCCTCCGGCGCGGTCGCCGACCCGAGCGCCCCCCGGGGTGTAACGCCGCGTTACACCCCGGGGGGGATGCCTGGTGGCGCGGTCCCGGTCGGGCCATGACAGGTCCGGGCACCGGCCCCTCGTCGAGTCGCGACTCGCCCCTGGACCTGGCTGTAACGCCGCGTTACAGCGCGGGGCGGATCATCCCCGTCATGCCCCCGGTCGGGGCCGTGCGGGCTGTAACGCGGCGTTACAGTCCCGGGGGACGGGGGCCCGCTCGCCTCGGGCGTGGTGTCTGGCCCGCGCGTGGCCCTGGCATTCGTCGAGCGGACTATGGTGGTCAGGGAACGGCTATCGGCCGGGGGAGGCGCGCGACCCGGGCCTGCGCCGGGGGCGCGAAGGCGACGGCGGGGGCCCCTGGCCGATCGCGCGTGCCGGGTCGCGCGGCGCACGAGGACACCGGGTGCGCGCGGGCACGGCAGGGGACGCGACGAGAGGTGCCGGGGGGCGCGTCGCGCCCCCCGCCGCCACGCCATTGTCCCGCTCGTGCGTCGTGCCCTCACCCTCGGAAGGCAGGGCCACATCGCCGCGGCGTCCTGCTGTAATGTTGTCATTACAGCAGGACGGTCAGGATGTGAGGCGGGCGGCGTGCCCGCTCGGGCGACCCCGCCGGGGGTCATGCCGGGGCTCCTGGTCGGCGCGCCCGCCACGACCCGCGCATCCGGCGAGCGCGCCGCACGTCGCGAGCAGCAAGACGGTGCCTGGTGTCGGAGGGTTACCACGGTTGCCCGCGCGGGAGGGGCAGGATGGACGGCGGTCGGCGAGCACGTACCTGGGGGGGAGCGCGAGCAATACGTCGCCGCGATGGGTGCATGGGGGATGGCGATCGGCGGGGCGTGGGGCGTCACCCCGTCGCGCGGGGGAGGCCGTCCGGGAGGGGCGTGGGGGGGGGT
>JAABUH010005128.1_pt1 | contig 10378 bp, 15 predicted proteins | sample 5559121 | NCBI WGS metagenome assembly JAABUH01 (sample SAMN10711871, study PRJNA513364) | rock metagenome | isolation source: Antarctica rocks | place: Antarctica: Victoria Land, Battleship Promontory nord | collected 2015-12-28 | reverse complement strand
GCTCCGCCAGACTCGCTAGCAGGCCGGCTTCCTTTACTTGATCCACACTCGCAGCAGGAGGCTGCGTGAGCACAGGCTGCCGACTGAGGAGGCAGAGGAAGCAGCACGCAGTCGCAAGCAGATTACCAAAAGTCCCCTCACTGTGTTGAGGAGCGCGGCGGCGGGCCGCGCCTGCGCGTACTCGGCGTCCAGCGTCAGGCGCGCCTCCACGCTGGACCGCAGCTGCTCGGCCATCTCGGCGCTCAGCCAGTGCGGCGTCTGGTGCATGCCAAGGTCCAGGTAGAACGTGTCCTGCCGCCGCGCCCCACCCCGTTCAGCGCCCACCACAACGAGAGTCATGCGCACCTCACGCGCTGCCACGCATGCCGCGCGCACGCCAGCTGGCGCGCAGAGCAGCCATGGCGCACACGCCCACGCACTTTCACCCCATCCTGCCACATCTCTGCTGAGCAGAGAAGCCCAACAATCCTGACCCTAACCCTAACCCTGTATTTTCCGGCTCATGCGCGGGCGCGCGCCCGCAGGCGCCGCGCGTCCATGCGCAGATGCTCCACGCGCTGCGACTCGATGGCGGTGCCGTCCATACCGTCCTCGCCGTACAGGAACTGCACGACCGCGCCCGTGGAGTTGCGCACCGTGCCGTCGTACCTGCGCGCCGCGCCGCCCGACTGTCAGCGTCACGCGTCGGGGGGCAGCGGCACGGCGTGCAGCCCTGCTCGCGCGGCCCCGCCTGCGTGCCCGGACGCGCCGCCCGACACAGCCAAAGTGTCGGGGAGGCTCAGCCACCCGCATGCTCCCCACCTGTTGTCTACCGTAGATTGGGCAAGGGCGCACGTGCCTGACCGGCACCCCTGAGGACTAGCAGGTCTACCTCAAGAGGGTGTTCCTGGTGCAGTACAAAGGTCCGCGCAACGCAGCCGGCGAGCAGGTGCTCTGCAACCCCGCAGCGCTAGAGGCGTGGTACCAGCAGCATGGGCTGCCACAGCTGCCCGCCACCAGCACGCTAGGCCGGGGCGCACACCGGCTCGCCGGCTGCGTTACGACCATTTGTGCCGCACCAGGAACACCCTCTGGAGGCAGACCAGCAAGTCCTCAGGGATGCCGTCAGGCACGTGCGCCCATGCGGGAGCTGACACTCTGCCGGCTGGCTCCCTGCATGCTTGCCTGCTTGGCGCACGGCGCGCCGCGCCGCGCCGCGCGGCACCAATTATGATAGGGTATAGGGTATAGGCCTATGGCCCGGCCGCGCAGCTGGGGCCCCCGGCGCGCACCGGATCATGAGGTCCTCCATGGCCTTGACCAGGCGGCGCTGGATGTAGCCGGTGGACGACGTCTTCACGGCCGTGTCGATCAGGCCCTCGCGCCCGCCCATGGCGTGGAAGAACAGCTCCTGCGCAGCGCGGCCCCACCCCCTGACCCTGTGCAGCTGGCACTGGCATCTTCCTGGTCTAGCAGCGCACGGCGGCCTCGTTCAGTGCCATGGGCGGCGCTGCACAGCGCTTGCGTCCACACCCATTGACAGGGCGAGCTTCCAGGCCCACACAGTCCTGGAGGAACCAGGGCTGCCGGCGGCCGGGCGCGGCCGCGCGCGCGCCTGCGGCGTCAGCCCGCGCAGGTACGAGTTCTCCACGAAGCCGCGCGACTCGGGGCCCAGGTCGTCCTTGGTGAAGTGCGGCAGCGTGCGGCGCTGGAAGCCGAACGGGATGCGCTTGCCCTCCACGTTCTGCTGGCCCACGCAGGCAATCATCTGCGCGCGCCGTGCAGCGTACGGATATGGTTTAGATAGTGTCAGGCATACCCAAGAGTCGAACGGGATGCGCCTGCCCTCCGCGCTCTGCTGGCTCGCGCAAATGGATGCGCCCGCCGCGCCCTCACGGCGCACGGCTCAGGCTGCCCTGCTGGGCGGGCTTACAGCGAGGCGCTGCGCCTGTGCGCCATGCGGCCCTTGCACGCAGCGCTCCAGTCCAGAGGCAGCCGGTGCACATGAGTGTTCACAGGCGCACAGTCAGACGCTCGTCTGCAAGCGCGCCTGCGAGATGTTGATGAAAGAGCCCTTGGAGCCCGCGGTGACCATGCGGACGACGTTGTTGGTGTCGCGCAGCGACGCCTGCGCCAGCTTGCCCGCGTCGTCGCGCGCCTTGTTCAGCACCTGCGGGCGCGCGCGCGGCGCGGCGCGGCTCAGCAGGGCAGCCGTGTTGGGCGAGCACTTTGCCAGGGGACGCGTGCGCGCGCCTGGGTGCGCATGGGCGGCGCATCACACGTGCCGACAAGCCCTGCCTGTTGGCGGCGGCCTTGCGGCGTCCCCACAAGCCAGCCTCAGGACAACTGCTTGACCGCCACAGGATCTGAGTTTCATCCGACGCCCGCGGCTGGTGGCAGAGCCCCTCAGAGGGCTCTGGCTGCACGGGACGGGCGGCCTGCGCCCATGCGGCGCCCTGCGCCCAGCGAGCGCCGGACCTGGTTGACACCCGCCTCGAACGACTCCATAAGCGTGCGGCCCGGCTGCGGCTCCAGGTCGCGGCTCTGCAGCTTGGTCGTCAGCTGCTTCACCTCTTGCTTCGCCTGCGCGCCGGCCAGCCGCTCAGCAGGGCCGCCCGCCAGGCTCTGAAGCCTCGCACTTTTCACCCACACGCAGCACCTCAGCTCAGGCTGAGTCATTATCTCTTCGCCAAAGAGCGCATTCGCCCGCATGGCCCCCGCCCGAAAATATGTGCTCGTGCTCGTACACACTGCGAGGCGCAGCAGCGCATGGCACCACCGGCGCGTGCTCTACCGCGCACGCGCGGGCCGCAGGGGGGGTTAGGGCTGCGCGCGCCTTGCTGATGGTGTTGCTGATGATGGTCATGGTCTCCACGTCGGCGACCGTGTCGCCGATGCCGATGCTGAAGCCGTGCTGCAGCAGCCAGTGGTTGACCAGGTACTGCGTCTGGCTCAGGAACGCGCGGGCGGCCTCGGGGCCCTCCTCCATCCAGATGACGTGGATGAGGCTGCCGCCGCTCGCGCCCAGCGTCTTCTTGCACAGCGTGCCCATCACCAGCTCGCCGCCCTGGATCAGCACCTGCGCACCCGCCCCGCGCCTGAGCCTCGACCCACCCCTTGCCCAGAATCAACGTTTTTGCACAGCGTGCCCATCGCCAGCCCGCCGCCCTGGATCAGCACCTGCGCGCCCGCCCTGGGTCTGGGGGTCGCTCCGCCCCCAGCCAGCCCGGACCCGGCCCCATGCTGGCGCTCGCAGCGCCCGCCGCCCGGCACGCTCAGCGGGCGACCGCGCGCCGCGGCGGGCCGCGCGCCTGCGCGTCGGCCGGCGACATGTCCGGCTGCTCGCCGTCCTTGTACCAGGCGCTCTGCCGCCGCACGTTCACGCGCGGCAGGATGAGATTGAACACCTGTCGCGCAAGTTAGGGTTGTCAAAATAGGGTTGCATCATCACAGGGATTGGCAGAACACCTGCGCGCCTCATGCGACCAGGAACCAAATTAAGGGGCGCCTAGCAATGTGTTGATAGCCGGCGCCTCCCGGCTTGCACCTGCCTGTGCCTCGATGCGAGCTCGTCGCATGTTTTGCCGGCCGGCCGGGTGCGCGCCTGCTTGCCGGTCCAGAGCGGGCGCGGCTTGAGCAGCGCGGGCTGCGGCACGCGGCCGTCCCAGTCCTCCAGCCACATCAGGATGTTCATGAACAGGTCGCGCCCGATGAACGTGTCGCGCTTGGTCAGCAGCCGGCAGCCGAGCAGCGTGTCCTGCACAATCCCGATGACCGGCTTGTTCGCCTGCGCGAGCCCGCGGCTGCCCGCTCGGTGCTGCCGCCTCGCACGCCTGCCCAGCTTTCTATCAAACCGAGGAGTCGTGCTCTTGCCCGCCGCTGAGATGTGCCTGTATCCACAGGGTCTTGCTGGGAATGCTAAAGTCCGCTGGCAGCAAAGAACCAGGCTTGTCGGGAAAATCAGGGCGCCACGCACGGGCCGCAGCTCCCTGCAGGGGCGGCGCCGCGCGGGCGCGCCTGCGGCGACACGATGTTGCGCGGGACCATCATGATCTCCTGCACCTCCGCGCGCGTCTCGGGCGTCTGCGGCACGTGCATGTTCATCTCGTCGCCGTCGAAGTCCGCGTTGTACGGCGAGGTCACCGACAGGTTCAGCCGGAACGTGGAGTACGGCAGCAGCCGCACGCGGTGGCCCTGCGCCGGGGCGCACGCGCGTGAGAGCGCGCGCTGGCAGCCCCGCAGTGGCCCATGTTGCGAGCCTCGCGCACTCTCTGAGCACTTCCTGGGCCTGGCCTGTTCAGTCGCAAAGCATGACCCAGGTCGGTGCAGGCAACCCACTGGCGGAACGGACAGGTGCCGCGCGTGTCGAGCAGCACCAGCGCATCGCGCGGCAGCGGCGATGCTGCGCAGGGCAATGCGCGCTGCCACGGCAACCCTGGTCTAGAGCAGGATAATGCTAAACCAAACCCAACATCTACCCTTACCCCAACACGCCCGGGCGGGCGCGCGCCATCATGGACATCTTGTGCAGGCTGGGCTGGCGGTTGAAGAGCACGTAGTCGCCGTTCTGCAGGTGGCGCTCCACCTTGTAGCCCATCTCCAGGTGCCGGTCGGAGTCCTTCTTCAGGAAGCGCAGGTCCAGGCGCTGCCCGTCCTCGCGCACGATGTACTTGGCGCCCGTCTGGCCCGCCGGCGGGTGCGGCCCGTTCTCCACCAGCTGCTGCAGCCTGCGCGCGCCGCGGCGCCGCGCTCGCGCCGCCCGCGCGCCCGAAGAGCTGTGGGCACGCTGCCTGGACGCACAGGCCGGCGCCGGCCGTCCGCACCCTGGGGATGGGTCCAGTGAGGCACGCCTAGCGCCCACATGAAGCAATCGCCCCAGGCATGCTGGGGGCGCGGCGCGGCCGGGCGCGCGCGGCGCACCGCTGGTAGTTGTGCGGCGTGACGGTCTCGGGGTAGGTCAGGTTGAGCGCGATGGACCAGGGCACGCCCAGCTCGTCGATCGCGATGTTGGGGTCGCCGCTGATGACCGTGCGCGCCGAGAAGTCCACGCGCTTGCCCATCAGGTTGCCGCGCACGCGGCCTTCCTTGCCCTGCGCGGCGGCGCGGCCGCGGCGCGTGAGCGCGCGCGCGCAGGCGACCGGCCCGAGCAGGCCGCAACGTAGGCACCGAGCTGCGCCGCTGCTTTTGACAACCCCGGGTGTCATTAACTGTGGTGAGCAATGCGCGCGCGGCTGAAAGCCCTCCGCCTGCGGCCGGGAGCGCAGGCAGGGCCCCGCGGGCCCCGCGCCGCGCGCCTTGAGCCGCTGGCTGATGGACTTGAGCGGCCGGCCGGAGCGCTGCTGCGCGACGGGCAGGCCCGGCTTGGTGTTGTCGAACATGGTGGTGATGTGGTGCTGCAGCAGCGCGGCGAACTCGCGGATGATGTGCTGCGGCGCGCCGTTCTCCTCCTGGCGCCGCAGCCGGTTGTTCGCCTTGACCACCTCGCCCAGCGCGTACGTCAGGTCGTCCTCGCACCTGCGCCCGCGCGCGCGCCTCAGCCCTGAACCTAACCTGTGCGGCGCCAAACACAGCTGGAGCACCTGCGCCATTAATCACCTGCTCCATCCCGCGCTGCCTGCCAGTCAGCGGCGCGGCTGCGCTCGGTTATTACCCCGTGACAGGCGGGCCTGCCGCACGCAACGGGACAGCAGCAAAGACCGGCACTGGGGAGCTGCCAGCAGATCCTGCTGGACTGGAGCTCCTTCACAGCCGCCCCACATGCCGAGACTTCCTCAACAGCCCGTGCGCATCAGAACAGGGCAGCCGCAGATGCCAGCAGTGCCATCGGCCGCCCCGCACGGGGGTTTATATTGGCGCGCGCACCGCGCGGAGGAGTCCATGAGCACGCTGGGCCGCACGGGCGGCGGCGGCACCGGCAGCACGGTCAGCACCATCCAGTCGGGGCGCGCGAACGCCGGGTCGAAGCCCAGCGCGCGGCACTCGTCGTCGCTGATGCGCTTCAGGATCTCGTGCGCCTTCTCGGCCGTGATCTGCGCGCAGGCGCGGCGGGCTGGCTGTGGCATGAGGGCCTCTTGCTCCCTGCCTGCACTTGGTCGCAGAACTCTTCACAGCAGAGCCAGCCGGTGCTGCAGTTGAGGCGCGCCGCCAAGCACCCCTGCCCCTCCACCAGGGACTTGCGCACGCCTGGGGCCGCAACCAGCAAGGGTGTTGTTCGTTCGGGCCCGGCGCTTCCCCAAGCCTCCCCTCGCGCTCTTTCCTTGCGAATGCGAGAGACCGCCGCGCCGCGCGCAGGTGCACGCCGGGCGGCCGGCGGGCTGCGACCGCCACGCGCGCGCGGCGGGGCACGCGCGCGGGCGCACCTCCTGCTTGCGCTCCACGTCGGCGACGCTCTCGGCTGCGTCGTCGTCCTTGGGCTTGGGGAACTCGGCCATGATGCGCATGCCGTCCATGCGGTACTGCGGCTGCGGGCCGCCGGTGTGCTCGCACACGCGCTTGCCGCCGCACAGCGCCAGGAACGCGCGCAGGCGCGCCTCCGGGTTGCGCGCGCGCATCGCCTGCTTGTATTTGGGGTCGTCCTGCCGCGCCCGAGCCAGGCTCGCCCGCGGTCTGACTCATCCTCACACCTTGTCCACAGAGAGTGCCTGGGCCCATACGTGCGCGACCGCCGTGTGCACGCGCGTGAAAGCACAGGGGCGCGCGTGCCTGGTGCTGGGGCGTGCGTGCCTGGCGCTGGGGCACGCGCAGCGCAAGCGGCCCTGCGCTCCCAACCCTAACCCAATGCTGGCCGCGGGCGTGCCTTGTCCACCAGGATCTTGGAGCAGTGGTAGCTGACGCAGCGCAGGACCTTGATGAGCGTCGTGATGAAGCCGACGTGGAACATCGGCTTGGCCAGCTCGACGTGCCCGAAGTAGCCGGGGCAGTCCTGCACGTTGGCGCCGTCGGTCGCGCACTTGAACGCGCGGTCCATGGTGCCCAGGCGCAGGTCGGACAGGCCGCCGGCCTTGGGGCGGCCCTTCTCATACGTGGTCGACGTGTCGATCTTGGCCACCGAGTACTTGCGCTGCGCGCGCGCGCGGGCCGCGCTCAGCGCCCGTGGCTGGTCAGCGCCTGCGGCAGCGCGGCGCGGAGCGCTGCCCCGGCGCGCTGTGCTCGCGGAGCGCGCCCTGCCGCCGCCGGCGCAGCCCGGGCGGGCGCTGCGCGCGAGCCCGGAGCCGAGGGCCCGAGGGAGCGTGCGCCAGCGCGCCCTCTGTATATATATGCGCAGAGCGCCAGTGGCAGCAAGCACCCGCTGCTCCCATGCGCGCCGCAGAGCATACACGCTCATGGCAGCAAGCACCGCGCTCCATCCCCGTGCGCCGCTCACACAGAGCGGCATCCGCTGGCAGCAGCGAGCGTACAAGCAACACCGTCACCCAAGACTCCTCCGCAGGTGCTCAGAGCAGTGCTCAGAGCTGCACCATGCCACTGCATGGCGGGTGCGCGCTGGCAGCCCTCAGCAGCAGTGCAGTACATCCTCCAAGGTGCACACCCATCACACGGCCCCCTCTTGTGCTGCGCTGCGCTGCACTTCACAGCGACAAGTAGCAACTGCAGCACGTTCAATGCGCACACCACTGCGGACCACGGCTGGCAGGACTGCAATCCAATGGGGTGCGCTCGAGCGAGAGCGCACGAGGAAGTCGGGGTCCAGCACGCCAAACTGGATTGCCTTGACACGGCGTATCGGTGCGCTGCTGTAGCTGAAGCGGTCCATGATGACCGCGCCGGCGCCGTGCCCTGCTTACGCGCAGTGCGCACGGTCGCAGACCTTGTCTGTATCGTCCGTGCAGCCGCCGGCAGCCGCTTCCCCCGCTGCAGCCGGGGCGCACGCCCCGGACTGGGCGCACGCTGTGCGTTTCAAGCAGGCAGCTGCGAGTCTGACACACACGGAGCTGGCTGGTGTGAGCCTAAGGGCGTGCGCTCTTCCTAGTGGCCAGGCAGTCGATGGACAGGCCGAGAATTATGAGAGGGGCCCAGCCTTCACGGAGACCCAACACCTGAGCCCTAGACCTTCGCTTGGCCTGACTCGGTGAGAAGGTCTTCGCATGAGAAGCATGGCAGTCCGAGGAGCAAGAGGCGGATGGCAAGTACTTTAGAGCCGTGTTATTGCACACTCTCCGCGTGGAGCCCTAGCTTGGCAGCTGCGAAAAGAAGCGAGCGGGGCAGGGGGTTCAAAACTGGCAGGTTGCGTCCTAATCCTAACGTTCTGCGGCCGCGCGGCGCCGCCGGCGCCGGAGCCCCGCGGCCCTGCCTAGGTCGGCCGCTCCAGCACCGCATAGTTCGTGCCGGTCTCAAAGCCCAGCAGCGCCGCATCCACCTTCTTCCCCTTGCCCTTCTTCCCGCCCTTCTTCGGGATCTTTTCCCACTTGCTCGGGCCGGTGGACAGCGCGACCACCGCCGCCGGAGCCCCGGCCCCGCCGCCGCCGCCGCCGCCGCGCGCGGCGCGCCGGCCGGCCTGCTCGGCGGACTTGCGGCGCAGGAACTCCGCCGAGAAGGCGGACGCCTCGGGCACCTTGCCGAAGTAGAGCGCGATGGTCTCGGCAATCTGGCCGGTGCTGGGCAGCGTCATGAGGTACCGCGCCAGCTCGGTGAAGTCGCCCTCGCCCTTCAGCGCGCGCATGCGGCCGTTCGCCCACTCCTGCGCCGCGTGCAACCTTGGAGGTCAGGGCTCTGCTCGCTGCAGCGGCACAGAGCACGCCCGCTGTTTCCTCTGGCCCTGCCAGTGCGCACGCTGCCCACCCACACTCCCACAACACACTGGTCCGCCGGCCTGCCTCCCAGAGGCACGCAAGCTCGTCAGCTCGAGGAAGTCAGGCCACGCCACAGACGCTCCCCGACCCAGCGTCGCCAGGCTGTTGCCCGGCAGCGCTCGAGCCGCGCGCTCGCAGCGACCGGCCGTCTGCTGGCCGCACTCTCTGCCCGGGCGCGCACCTCGAACTCGGCGCTCATCTGCACCTCGGCCAGGAACTCGTCGTCGCGCTTGTCGAGCGCGGCCTTGCGCTGCGCCGGCGCGGCCGCGGGCTTGGCCGCGGCGCGCCCGTTGGCGACCGGCGCAGCCTTGCCTGCTGCGCGGCCGCGGCACGGGGTCAGCGCCGCGGGCGGCCGCGCCTCCCTGGCCGCGGCTGCCACAACATCCCCGCGCCGCTGGGCCAGGGCAGCACGCGCCGCGGGGGCAGCGCGTGTCACCACAGCCCAGCAGGCTGCGCCCGACGCATGCACTCGGCGCGTGCGCCGTCGCGCGCGCATGGAGCAGCAGGTGGCGGCTGTGTCCGGGGCTACTATGGAGGGAGGGTCGCGCCTGGCTGCGCAGGCGCGGCGCCGCCGTTGCCCAGGGCGGCCTGTCGCCCCTGGGGCTTCCCGGACGCGCCCGGCAGCTCCCAGAACATCTCGTCGTCCTGCGCCCCGCGCATGCAGTTGACCGTCGTCGCCTCGCGACGTCTCAATCACTCTGCTCGCGCTGCTGTGAAGCAGGTGCGCTGTCCCTCGTCCCCTTACGTTCAGCTGTGGCTCAAGACCACGCCTGTCAGTGCCGTTGAGCAAGAGCGCGCTTGCTGCCCCGCGCGCCTGCGCGGCGGGCGCTGGCGTCGGCGGCGCAAAGCGCGGCGGTGCGGCCGCGCGCCGAGCCGCTGGCGCCGGCGTGCCAGCGTCGGCGGCCGCGCCGGCGGCCCACGCGCAGCCGGGCGCGGCCGCGCCCGGCCCCTGGCCGCCGCCGCCGGCGGCCACCTCGCGCTCGCGGCGCTCCGCCGCCTCGACCGCACGCAGCGCGGCCGAGCGCTCCTCGGCCTCCTGGATGCCGCGCAGTGAGGGCGCCCCGCCGCCCCAGCTGCCTCCTGCAGCGCCCCGCGCAGCAGCGCTCACAAGCGCGCACAACCGCCGACCGCGCCAGTGGGAGCCTGGCCTGTGCGACCCCGGCTCTGACACTTCAGCAACGGCGTATTGGCGCACCGCTCGCGCTGGCGCCCGCGGCGGCGCGCGCCCACGAAGCGCCGCCGGGCGTCGGCGCGGGCGGCGGCGGCGGCGCGGCGGCGGCCGCAGCCGCGCGGCGCAGCGACTCCTCTCGCTGGATCTCCGCTAGACTGGAGCCCTGCATCGGCGGGCCTGCGCGGCCCCAGCGGGGATACCTTGTTGCTCCAAGACACCGTCAAGTACACAAGTGCTACATTCATGCCTGGCGCGCTCCAGCGTCCACACATTGAGGCGCTGGCTGCATGCAGAGGCAGACACCCCCGTCACAATTGGTATGCACGCAGGCCGAAGGGTACGTGGGTCCGGTGCCGAACAGGCAGCAGCGGGTCCCCCCACGCGGCCGCGTGCACCCGAGCGCTCACAGCCTGCGCATCCCAGGCGATGAGCCCAGCCC